>Ga0182019_10001581_pt1 | contig 11625 bp, 10 predicted proteins | sample 812E2MmetaG_FD_120483 | JGI IMG/M metagenome (GOLD analysis project Ga0182019, IMG submission 120483) | Permafrost microbial communities from Stordalen Mire, Sweden - 812E2M metaG | ecosystem: Environmental > Terrestrial > Soil > Wetlands > Permafrost | place: Sweden: Stordalen | collected...
GCGCAGGTGTAGACCCATGTCTCATTCGTTTGGAGCACGGAGTCGCCGTTAGTGTCGCCGGAAACCAGATCTATCGGACTGCAGGTGTCGCCGACCATGGTTATGTTCGTGACCGGCACGGTTCCGATGTTCTTTAACGTATAAGTATAGCTGACCGGACCGGGACCGCCGGGAAGGGCCAGCGGATCCGGAACTTTGACCACGTCGATCAAAGGCGGCACGGGCGGAACTACGACGGGCGCGCCGATGTCGTTATTCGTGATGATGCAGAATTTGGCGTCGCCCGGATTCAGCACCACATTGCCGGTCGCGTCGCAATCGCCTGAAAATGTTCGGGTGTATTTGGGGTCGGGGGTTTCGGTGACGGTGTATACGCCGGCGGGATTGCTGAAATTATTGGTTTCGCCCGAAATGACCGGCGTGCCGTTAACGAAGAGCGGGAAATCGGAAACGATTTTGGTCCCGCCATTGTCGTTAATGACCGTTTTCACCACGTTGATCGTTCCATCGATGATCCCGCCCGCCGATGAGTGCGCCACGGGCGGCGGAGCCGCGCAGGTCGGAGCGACGATCGTGTTCGAGTTGGTCGTGACCGTCGAGCCGTAGGCCAGCAATCTTCCGTAAATATTTACGAAATGCCCCAGGGTTATGCTTAATCCGGCCGCGGTGCCGCGGAAGATATTTCCGGCGAAGGTGTAGGTGGGCGACGATGCTGAGTTCGCGCCGATGGTCGTGGCGCCGCCCGGAACCCAGAAGACGTCGCAAGCGGAAGCGCCGCCGGAGAGCGCGATCTGCGAATTGGCTCCGGTCGTGAGCGCTCCGGCCGGCCTGAAGATGAAGGTGCCGGCGCCGTTAAGGGTCACGGTCGTATTGGCCACGATATCCATCGTGCCGCTCGCCGTGTAACAGCCCGGGGTGTAGGTTCCGGCCAGCACGACGTTGGTGCCGAGGTTGGTGCAGGTTACGGCGTCGGCTTGCCCATTCAGGTTCGCCAAGGCGAGGTTCTGATCGGTTCCCGTGATCGCCGGACAGGTCACGGTGGTCGTGCCGTTCACCGAAACCGGGGCCGTAACCGGCGGGGTGGTATAACAGACGTTTCCCGTAATGCGGGTCTCGGGCGGGGTGTTCGATGAATTGGTATAAGTGCTGGAAACGATGGCAAAAGTGCTCTCCGAGCCGACGCTCGGCGAGGTCGCCGCCGACGCGGCGGACGGTCCGGCTAATACTAAAAGCAGGGAAAGCGTTCCGACGCCCCATGCGACTTTATTTAAATTTTTCATAAGCGTTTTTTCTGCCGAACGGAGCGCAAATTTAAAAATTTGACGCCAATTCAGCGAATTAGTCTATTATTATAACACTTTTTTCGTAAAAAAGAAAGGGTGTGGATAACCGAACGCTTACTTAACGCGACCGCAACAAGGATAATTTTTCCAGCCGGGGCAATTTTTTGATCTCCGCTTCGCGCTTCCGCGCGGCTGATTCCGATCGCATCGCTTCCTTATATACCAATTTCACCGGTAACCGCGAGCGCGTGTACTTGGCGCCTTTTCCGAAGTTGTGGATCTTGATCCTCGCCGCCACGTCCGTCGTAATGCCGGTGTACAAGCTCTTGTCGGAACAGCGGACGATGTAGACGAACCATTTGGGCATAACCGTCGCTTTCATAACGCCTAATAAACGACCACGGCCCTTTGATCGAGCCGTTTCCAGTTGTTCAAGAAATCGGCAACCGTCATTCTTATTTCGCCGTAAACCGGATCAAGCAGGATCATTAATTTTGGACTATCCGATGTTCCGGTAAAACCGACGAGCGTCCGGGCGTGTTCGTCCATTTTGGCGTCAATGGTTTGCCCGGCGGAAGTTTGCCACGAAATGTCCTTTCCGCTCCCGGCCACGCCCCAGACGACGACGGGGTTCCCGTTCCCCAGCTCCGCGATGAGATCGTTCACCGTCGCGCCTGTGAGAATTTTTGTCGAGCGGTATTTCGCCGCCAGATCGTAGATCGGCTGTTCGTAAACGCCGTAACCGGTATTAGGCATGATACCGTCGATGTTTCCGACGAATCCCAAATTCGGATCGCCCCAAATATTGCCCGGCTGGCGCGGTCCCGGATCGGAAACGGGCAGCTCGGCGATGAGATCGTTTTCCGTGACATTGACGCCTTTGTAGTTCAACGCCATTAGCAAAGCCGCGACCTCGCAGGAAAGGGCGTGCTCCTGGCGATGATAGGTTACGCCGAGTTTTACCGCCGGCTTGACCGGGATAATGCGCGCGACCCGGTAGTAGATCGCCTTGACGATGTTCTTTTCGCCTTTGGGGTCGTCCAATTTTAATTCAAATATGACCGAACAAACCAACAACACGATGAATGCCAGAAACAGCCATGGAAACAAATGCCTGATGCTTTTATTGGACATGGGAAAAGCTTTGGATCATTGCTTGATTGTATCAAAAAATCGCCTATCCGGCGATGGAATGTCCGGTTGTTAATCAAAAAATCATTTCATATCGATTCCCTGCGCTGTGAAAAAAATTTGCGGATCGATCCACGCTTTGAGATCGGTCTTGGTCGCGACGTAGCCGGTGATTTTCAAAACCGTTCCTTCGTAAAGCCCGAAGTGCAGATGCTTGCGCTCGCCGTCGGTCTCGTGCGAGCGGTCGTCGCCAAGGAGAGCGAGCGTCTGGCCTTGGGTCACGGGATCGCCAACCTTAAGAGTGACCGAACTTAATTTAAGATGCCCGTAAATAGCATTGATCTGCTTGCCGCCGAGCTGAAATGCGACGACCATCACCCCCCCGTAACCGCTCGCCCATTTAACGAGCCGAACCTTGCCGTCGGCGATCGCATAAACCGGAACCGGTTGTGTTTTATCGGCAACTTCGACGTCGTCGCCGGTGTGATAGCCGGTGAAACGATCGTGCACATATTGGCCAAAGCGCTTAACCGTCCGGTTCGTAACGTAATTCGCGATCGGCAAAACGACCGTTGCTTCGGCCGGCGCGGCGAGCGGCGTCTGATCCGCGTTCACCGCCGCGGGTACGAAAGCATTGGCAACGGACCTGGACGGCGACGCCTGCGGCGCGCATCCGGCGCCGATGAGCGCGACCGCAGATGCGATGACGAAAAAACATGATGATCTTTTCATGGAAATATTATATCGCCATAAGATAAGTTTTCATAATCATCCCCCGTTTCAACATAAAATATCCCGGCTCTTGGGCCGGGATATTTTAATTTTCATCCGATCTTAGCGCTTACTGCGGATACTCGCCGGCGCGGTTTACTCAGAACATTTTCGATTCAGCGCTTCCTGAGTCTCCGGCCCGACATAACCGACCGGCGCGAGGCCGTTCGCGGTCTGGAATTGCTTAAGCGCCTGCTCCGTCGCCGGTCCGAAATTGCCGTTCGGCGCGACATTCGCCGGAAAATCGCCCAAGCATTGCAGCAGCTTCTGCAGAACCAAGACATCCGCCCCGCTCACGCCGATCGTCAATAACCGCATAAAAGCGGCGGGGGTTGTACAGGCGGCGACCGGCGCCGGCCTCGGCGAAACGACTTTGGCCGCGTATCGATTCAGCATTTCCTGAGTCTCCGGCCCGACAAAACCGACCGGATCGAGGCCGTTCGCGGTCTGGAATTGCTTAAGCGCCTGCTCCGTCGCCGGTCCGAAATTGCCGTTCGGCGCGACGTTCGCCGGAAAATCACCCAAGCATAGCAGCAGCTTTTGGAGCGCCAAAACTTCTGTTCCGCTCGCGCCAAGCGTCAATGATCGCGTGAAGGCCGCGGGGATCGAACAAGCGACAGCGACCGGCACGGAGACCGGGGGAACGACCGGCGCGCCTGCGGGCGGAACCGAGCCCGGCGTTACCTGGGAAAGTGTTATATCGCCGCCAAAGCGGTAATTAACGAACAATGCGTCTGGGATATCGACGACCAGCTTGTTCCAATCCGGACCGTAAAGCGCGGCGGCAGTCGGCTCGCCAACCACCCAGCGCAAAATTCCAGACGGCGAAACCGCGTAAACCTTCGCGTCGGTTGAAAATTTAACCAGGCTCGCACCGGGACGGATCGTAACGTTATTCAAGCCGAGCGGAATCGCCGCCATGGCCTGGGCGGAGATAATTTGAACGTCGTTGAAGTTAGGATACCAGCTGAAATATGTCGGTGCGCCGGGAAAAACATAACGGCGCCCGTCCTCGCCGCAATAGAAAACGGAACTGTCCGACTGGGTAAGCGGATTTTGATCGTCGGCTATCTTCACGAGCGAACCCGCCGCGCAAGGCGCAAGCGAACCCGCCGGCAACGCGGTCAGACTTTTATCAACGGCGATCGTGGGCGATGCATTGAGCGCTTCGTTTGCGCTGTAATTGCCGGTGGAAAGCGGGGTTGGAGCCGACGCGAGAACAGGCGGTGGTGCGGACGGCGGCGGCGAACTTACTCCGCCGCTTCCCCCGCCCCCTCCACCGCCGGCAAGAGTCGAGAGTTGCGCCACGTTGGAAATAAGCGAAAAATTCGGCACCCCGTCCCGGGTCTTCATGGCAAAATAATAAAGCGTTCCGGACGCGAGTCCCGTTACGGTCATGTGCTGGACCGTTCCGGCAACGGCCGGGATGGGCTCGCCCATCACCCCCGTAGCCGTCGCGAAATTGCCGTCCGTGATCGGCGAAGCGGAATAGCGAATGTTGTACATGGTGGCCGTGCCGACCATGCCGTCATCGCCCGGCGCGGTCCAGGTGAGCGCGAGCGATGAGGCCGTGGCTCCCGAGATCGCCAGGTCGGTGACGGCGGCGGGGGGCGTGGTGTCGGGCGCGGCCATGTCGTCGTTTACGATGGTGCAGGTCTTTGTTTCGCCCAATGCGATGATGCCGGAACAATCGGCGGACAGGGTCGAGTCGTAGCCGACGTGCGCGCCTTCGTCAATGCTGTAACTGCCGACCGAGGCCAGAACATTGGGAACGCCCGGGGCTTCGGCGCCGGCGGCCGTCGGAACGGCGGTGGTTACGCCGTAGATCGTCGTTACAAAAGCCGAGGCCGAAGCAACGCCTCCGCTGTTATTCACCACGTGCTTTATGACGATCAGATGGGCGGCGATGTCGTCGTCCGTGATGGTGCAGGTCTTTGTTTCGCCCGGAGCGATGGTGCCCGAACAATCGGCGGACCGGATCGCGTCGTAGCCGACGTGCGCGCCTTCGTCAACGCTGTAACTGCCGACCGAGGTCAGAACATTATCAACGCCGGGAGATTCGACGCCGGCGGCCGTCGGAACGGCGGTGGTTACGCCGGAGATCGTCGTTGCAAAATCCGAGGCCGAGGCAATGCCTCCGTTGTCGTTCACAACGTGCTTTATCACGATCAAATGGGCGGGGATGTCGTCGTTCGTAATGGTGCAGGTCTTGTCGTCGCCGGGTGCGAGCGTGATCGTTCCGTCCGCGGCGCAATCGCCGCCGATCACGGCGGCATAGCCGGGATCGGAGGTTTCGGAAACCGTGTGCAATCCCGGTACGAACGAATTCGCCGATCCCGACGTCACGCTCGTGCCGTCAATGAACAGCGGAAAATCGGAAACCGCCTTGGTTCCGCCGTTATTGTTCGTAACCGTTTTAACGACAGTGAGCGTCGCCGGTTCCTGACCGCTAAAAGAAGAAAAATTATCAATGATAAACCCGTACCCCATATTCGCGGGAGCGGCGGTTCCGCCGAGGCGGAATAAGACGCGGTCGACCGCGTCCGTCGCGCCTCCCACCGAACGGGCGTAATCTTCCCAGCTGGTTCCGGTGTGAACGAGCGCGCCGTCCAAATAGACCTTAACGATATCGTTTGACGGACCGTCGACGAATTGCATGGTTATTTTCACCGTATGCGGCACGGTCCGGTCAAGTCCGGTGGCGATCGGGGTAAGAACGAAGTCCGCGACGGAACTTTCGTAATCGTAAAAATTAAGCTGAAGTCCGGTCGGCGTGTCTTCCATTTGCACCCAGCTCATGCGCGATCCGTCGCCGCGGTCGGGGCTCGCGGTAACCGAAAGCCCGGGCTGTTCGCTTCCGGGCACGGTTGAGGCAAAATCCCATTGCGCTTCAAAATACGGCTGGCGCACGCCGCCGGGATAGGGGCTCGCCGCCGCCGAAGTTTCGCCCGCTTCGTTCAGAAGGGGGGGAGAAAAGGTCTGGTCGCCGAAGCCGACCGAGGTGATGGCATTCGACAGGCGCAGGCTCTTTGTCCCGAAACTCGGATAACCGTAGGTATTGGCGACCACCGCTTCGTCAAAAACGGTATGTGACGGGGGCAAACCGCCGCTTTGCCAGCCGCCTTGTCCGTTCACCGCCCCAAGCGTGAAATTCTCAAAGTCGGTATTGTTGGCATCGGCATGCGCGCGGCTCGCTCCCGCGAAGATCAAACCGACCCCCAGCAAGGCGAAAAAAATACTTTTAAAATTTTTATGCATGCAAATTTTATGTATCATTGACTTTGATATTTTATCACATCCGGAATGTAACGTGAAAAAACATCCGTCGGTCGAACGGGGCGGCATGGAAACAAGTTTTTCCGTCACGAAAACGTCGCTGAGTAGAATCGGACGCCGGCGTCGCGAGCGCGGATCTCAACCGTATGCCGTCCGCCCGCGGGAAACGTCGCGACCGTGTAGAGCTGAGGTGCGCTGACCGTAACCGATCCCGCGGCTTGGCCGTCGACGAAGACATCGATCGTTTTGTCCGCGCCGTCGGAAGAAGACAGCACCAAATGCAGTTTGTCCGCCTGGACGCTAAAGCGGAAAACGTCGTTAGACGCGGCTGTTTCCACATACTGGTCTTCGAAACGCCAAACGCCGCCCGCGGTCCAACGGTTGGCCGACGGCGCCGGAGCGGCGGTAAGCGTTACGTCCTCGCCGGCCGCGCCCGCCGTTCCCATAAAAGCCGCGCCGCGATCCAGGCCGAAATAGGTTTCTCCAGTTCCAATGTCGGGGAAATCCGAGGACGGCGCAACGACGCCCTCTGCGGGCAAAACCGCTTTTGAAGCTTCGGCCAAAAGCGAACGCACGGCGATCTCCGTCCCATCATAATCCCCTTCGCCGAAATTCGTGCGGCGCAAGCGCCCCTGGGCGTCAAAAAGATATTCCGCCGGCCAATATTCGTTGTTATATGCGTTCCAGGTTCCGTATTGGGCGTCGAGCGCGACCGGATATTCGATTCCGTTCTGTTTTATGGCATGATCGACGTTTATCGGATCGCCTTCAAAGGCGAATTCCGGCGTATGGACGCCGACAATGACGAGGCCGCTTCCCGAATATTTCGCATACAAAGATTTGACGAACGGCAAAGTCCGCAGGCAGTTGATGCAGGAGTAGGTCCAGAAATCAACGAGCACAACTTTTCCCTTCAATCCGACGGGAGTAAGCGGTTGATCGTCCGGCGTGTTCCACCAGCGGGAAATTCCGGCAAAGTCCGGCATATGATCGGCGAGCACCGGCAGATTTGACGGAGAACCTCCCGAGGACCGCGGCGCCAAACCGGGAAGCTTGAACATCGGCCCGCGCGTTCCTAAAATTACGGCGACAACGATCAAAACTCCGAAAGCGATAATGGCAATTTTTGTGGGTCGGGTCATAAATTAACGAGGCGATTGGGAAATAGCCAGGGAAAATTCGTTAATAGATAGGTTTGGAACGTTTGGTCGTAGCCCAAATAAATTCCCAAGGCCGTAAGAATTATCAACACGCCGAAGACGCGTTGGATGATCTCCGTGTATCGCGAAATGGCGCGCACGCGCGTGACCGCCGCCGCTCCCCCGTAAGCGACAAGGAGCATGGGCGCGCCCGCGCCGATCGCGTAGGCAAGCAGCAAACCCGCCGCCTGCGATATATTCCGGTTTGAGGCGATCAAAGTAAGAACGGATCCCAAAACCGGTCCGGCGCACGGCGTCCAGACCAATCCGAGCGTCGCGCCAAGCAAAAATCCGCTCCACGGCCCCGCCGAACTTATTTTCGGCGCCAGGCGGCCGAAACGGGCGAAAACCAACGCCTGCAATTTCGGAAAAAGCATGGAAACGCCGAAAAGGGCGATCAGGATCGCGGCGATCGTTCGGAGCGCGTTCGCGGAGACCGGTATCAAATATCCGAAGGCCGAAAGCAGAACGACGAAAGCCGAGAACGAGATCACGAATCCGAGGACGATGAAAAGCGGACGTGACGGATGGCTCCGCACGGTCGAAGTTCCGAGGATGATCGGCAGAAGCGGAAGGATGCACGGACCGGCGATCGTAACGACGCCGGCAAGGAGCGCGAGAAGAAAAAGAGGCATATCCGATACCAGTGTACCATTTTAAATGTCAGCGAAAAATCAACACCGCCCGGTCATTAAAAACAAAGAAAACCGCACGGCAGGTCGCCGTCCAAATACCACTTGTTTTTGAACTTCACGATCTTGATGATCCGGCCGGACGCCAGTTTGCAATAACCGGCGTCGTCGGTTTTGCTGATGAGCCGCGTACACCCCCTGAAAGCGTAGTAATTTTCAAAAGTGCCGTGCGCTTTCCGCAAGATCAAGATCCAATCGACCCCGACTGCGATAATAATTATCGCCGCTAAGATCAAAACGCCGATTGCCGCTTTATTTTTTAATTTCATATTTAAACCATACCATACAATCGCACGCGTCGGCGGATTTGATTTTAAAAAAGCCCGGAGCAAAGGTCTCATGACCCAAGCGTCCGGGCTATGAACTGACGGCGTTAACAAGGCGCGATTCGCGCTAATCCCGGGCAAGCACCAGGATCGCCTCGGTCAATTCGCCGACCGTGCCGACATTCACGGGTGTTGGGAACCGCCGGCGCCAAAGCGCGCGGGCGACCGCGGCGCAGATCCGTTCCAACCGGCGGGGATCCTGCGGCAACGGAGTATCGGCGCCAAAGCCGGTATCTCTTGTCCGGAGTTCGGCCGCGGCGCAATACAGAACGGCGTATTTGATCCGTTCGTCGTGGCCGACACCGTGGGCATAGGGCGCCAGCTTGAACCGCCAACGGCCGAAGACGGTGTCGGCGCCGGCAACGTCGTATTCCCACTCCGCGACGAACCAGTCCTCGTCTTGGGTTCCGGGCGAGCCGTCGCTCTGCCGCGCCTCGCTCAAACGATAAGCGGCCCCGTTGATCCAGCGCAGACGCTGCTCCTGCCATCTCTCTGCTATCCGCGTTTCGTGGTGTGTGTCCAAGGTGCGTACCTCCTAAATCAAAGGTTACCGAGGCCGGCCCCGCGAGTCAAACGAACAACGAAAATGCGTTGGGGACGAAGGGTCATATCCTCTTCATTCATATTTTTGCCGAGAAAAAGCGGCGGAGGTAACATGGAAACAATTATGTTAAGGATCCTCACTTTTAACGCCGGTCTTCTTAAGCTCAAGCTCTTCGGCCGGACGCTGGTCGAACCGGCTCCTTATGTTGACGAACGGTTCCCCTATTTGGCGCCGGCGCTCTTGTCGTCGGGCGCTGACATTATCGCGCTTCAAGAAGTTTACGACCGCAAGCACCAGGCGCGGCTCGCAGATGATCTCAAAGCCGCTTATCCGCATCACGCGGTTTCGCCGATCCGCCCTTGGCGTCCGCTCGGCGCGGCGCTCATGCTTTTATCAAAATTTCCGATCGCGGAAACGCAATTTATCATGTTCAAGGATGTGCCGCCGGACGAACGGCTTTTCGTTGACAAAGGAATGATCGTTGCGACCGTCGATGCCGGTTCCTTCGGGCCGATCGTCATCTCCAATTCGCACCATACTTCCGGCGGCATGCTTCATCACCCCGAAGGCGCGTACACGAGCCGCGCGCGAAGCCGGCAATACAGGCAATTGTTCGATGTCCTGGACCGCGACGCGTCGGCCGATCGTTTCGCCGTCGGCGATTTTAATTGCGGTCCGGAGGCGTTGCCAAAAAATTACCAAGAACTGTTGTCGTCTGGTTATACCGACGCTTGGGCCGCCTGCCATAACGCGAGCGCTCCGACCTGGGATCCGAAAAACGAATTGAACGCGCACGGACCGCATCGCCTGACCTCGGCTCAGCGGATGGACCACATTCTTTTTCGCGCCGGCGCGCGCCGCTCGATAACGGTCAAGGACGTAAAGATCATTTTTAACGACCCGTGCGTCAGCGTATCCGGCGGCCGCAAAGTAACGATCTCAGACCATTACGGCCTCGCGGCCGATCTTGAGAGGTAAGCGCGGCGGACTTAAAAATAAGAAAACGCGGTCCGATGATCCTCGGGCCGCGTTTTGCGATTTATTTAGTACTGCGCCGAGAGCGGCGTGCCGACGGTGTAATTTACGAAGAAAGAGTCGGGAAGGTCATCGATCATTTTGTTCCATTGCGGACCGAAGAGCGCCGCCGCGGTCGCCTCGTTCGGGATCACGCGCAGGACGCCGTCTCTCGCCACCGCGTAAACGCGGGGATCGGACTGGATCTTGATCATCCGCGTCCCCGGGCGATAAGTGACATTGCCGCCGAGCGTGATGGCCGCGAGCGCGGAATCGGAGATCTTCATGACGCCGGAAAAATCCTTGTACCAGGTGAAGTAGGCCTTGTCGTTCACGAAGACATAGCGTTTGCCGTCGGCGCCGCAGTAGTAGACCGCCGCGAGAGATCCTTTAATGAGGGTGCCGGCGGTGCAGTTGGAGTTGGATACCGGCGACAACCCTTTGTCGATATTGATTGACGGCGTATTTTGCAGCGCGCTTGTCGCGCTGTATGAACCGCTGACGTTGGAGTCCGTTGCCGGAACTGAGGTTGCCGGAGACGTAATTACCGGGGGTGTAATTACCGGCGGCGTGATCACGGGCGGCGTTGGCGTGGATTGCGCAGCGGCAGGAACCGTAACCGAACTCGCATCCAAGGTAACGGCGGTTTGGGCCAAAGCCCTTCCGTTCAATTTTGCGCCGGTCGCGAGCACGATCGCCGTTTTATCCAAGATGTTTCCATTGAATACCGCCGACGTGCCGATGGTCGTCTGGCCGGCAACGACCCAAAAGATATTTCCGGCCTGGGCCCCGCCGCTAAGAACGACTTTCTTGCCTGAACTGATATTAAGATTCTGCGCGACTTGAAAGATCCAAACATCGTTGGCGCCGCCGGACAAAGTAACGTCCGCGGGTATGGTCAAGCCGGTCCCCCACTTATAGAGTCCGGGGGCAATCGTCAGTCCGCCGATATTACCGGCGCCCAATTCGGTCGCCGTCGGATCTGTTCTTCCCGCGGCGGCCGTGTAGGCGGTCTCCATATCGCTCACCGCGGCCGTCAAGTTCGCGGGCGTCGGATTGGCATAACCCGGAGCATATGCTTTTCCTACAACCAGTGATGATGTCGCGTATGCGCTTCCGGCCGAAAGGCTGAGCCCGAATCCGGTGATAAAAGTCGCGGCGGCCGGACTGACGCCGATGTCGCCGGTGACCAAAGTTGCTCCGGTCGTAGAGATCCCCGCTTTCGCCAGGATCGCGAAATTACCGGCCGATCCAAGCGTGACCGCGGCCGGTCCGGCCGCGAACGCGGAACTTGGCCCAATAAGGCCGAGTACGAGCGAAAGAACCGCTACGCCGAGCGGCAACCGATTAATTATTTTCATATCTTATGGAGCTTTCAGGCATCCGCAA
>Ga0182019_10001582_pt1 | contig 11619 bp, 14 predicted proteins | sample 812E2MmetaG_FD_120483 | JGI IMG/M metagenome (GOLD analysis project Ga0182019, IMG submission 120483) | Permafrost microbial communities from Stordalen Mire, Sweden - 812E2M metaG | ecosystem: Environmental > Terrestrial > Soil > Wetlands > Permafrost | place: Sweden: Stordalen | collected...
GGGCGTGCCCGCTTCAAAACGATCGGGCATGAAATCCGGTTGCACTTCCACCTCCGAGCGGCTGCCCGTTCCGCCGACACATAGCGGTTCGATGCTTTTTTCCAAACCTTCACGAATATAGAGCCCGCCGGTACCCGAAGGTCCTAAAAGAGATTTATGTCCGGTAAAAGCCAGAAGATCAATATTCATTTCTGCAACATCTATCGGATAACATCCCGCCGTCTGAGCCGCATCCACACATAAAACAAGACCATGCTCCCGGGCGATCCTGCCGATATCGGAAACAGGCATGACCGTACCCGTCACGTTGGAAGCGTTGGTGATAAATATCGCTTTTGTGTTCTTTTTAATCGCCCTGACGATATTTGCAGGATCTATGAGGCCGTCACTATCGCACGTAACAACTGTAATGCCGACGCCCTTTGCTTCCATTGCGCGCAGGGGACGCATCACCGAATTGTGTTCCATGCCTGAAGTGATGACATGATCACCGGTCTTTAAAAAACCGAAAATCGCGATATTCAACGCCTCGGTGGCATTTCGGGTCAGCACAATACGGAGAGGATCTGAAATATTGAACAGTTGAGAGAGCTTTTCTCTGGTGTCGAAAACAATGCGCGCCGCCTCAATAGACAAGCGATGGCCGGAACGGCCGGGACTGCCGCCGATGTGCTGCATGTAATTTTGCATGGCGGCAATCGTTTCCGGCGGCTTCGGCCACGATGTGGCAGCGTTGTCAAAATAAATGATGTTTCCGTTCATCTTTCCGTTTTTTCCATCAATGAAGATTTATATATCTTAATTCTCTATGCGTGAGTCAATATTTTTTATCAAGCAGCAATTATTATTTATTTGCATAGTAAAATAATTAATCTAAAACTTCAACCGTCATGCCGAATACTTTATTTTTTTCATTGACCAGTAATGTAAACAAACACCAGTCCTTTACGAATTTATAGGGTGTATAAGACTGCGTAAACCCCGACTGCAAAATTTTCTTTTTTGCCTGCGGAAAGGAATCTCCCGTGGCAATGCCGAACATGCTGTTTTTTTTATTGCGGGTTGTAATTCTCCAAACGCTGTCGTCCCGGGCAAAACTCACAACAAGGTCCAGATCATCATAGTAAAACTCATATCCCTTAATGCATGGTTCTCTTCTGGGCACACTGCCGTTAATGACGCCGCTGTCGGCATGAGCAAAGAGGGTAACGTTAAATACCTTGATCTGCCTATTGACATCGTCACTTCCCTCTTTGTTCAAAGCATAGCCAACTGAGCAAAAAGCACCGGCACAAAAGACAGTGAGCATCAATAAAACATGAAATCCGTACTTTATCCGCATAAATTCACCTCTGAATATTGATTATACCAAGTATACCAACCTTTTACTATCGGATAGCTCATTAGTATTGGAATCCGGTTGGATATGCTTGCCGGAAGATCAAACGGCAGGACTTTCGTTTAATCGATAGTCCTGCCGTTTGATCACGGGCATGAACCCCAAGCAAGCTGCGGTACCACTTAAATTCGCACGTGGGATTATCCCACGTCGCTTCGCTCCTGGGATAATTCGTCCAGCAAGTTTCAGCGCGCTTCGCTCCTGAAACTTGGGACTCATTAAATTGCGGAAAAGATTATTTCGTATCAGTGCCTTCTACAGGATAACCGTTTTCACTCCAGGCAACAATCCCGCCCGGATAACGATAAACATTTTTAAACCCTTTTTTCACGAGAGTTTGCGCGCCCAGATGGCTTCTTCCGCAGGCGGTGAATCCGCAATAAACGACCACCGTCTTGCCTTTGTCTTTGCCGGCAATCTTCAGGATATTCTCTTTGTCGGCCGGTGTTAATTCCTTATCCGTCTTGGGCATGAGACTATTGACCGCACCCTGAATACGAATCTTGTCAAAGTTCTCCTTCGGCATTGTATCAATCAGAATAAAATCTTTTTTGTCGGTGATCCACTTATTCAGTTCTTCCGAACCGATGAGTTTATAACCACCATCTTTTACATCGGTCACAAGCTTCACGGCGGCTTTTTCGATCGGTGTTTCCAGACCTTTGGGAGATGTCCCGATTCCGCTCAGAATTCCGGCATAAGCCGCTACAGCAAAGGCCACCACTAACGCAATAGCTAAAAAGTACTTTTTCATTTTATATATCCTCCTCTAAATAATTGATTTTTTTTGTCTGCATTGCTCCCTGATGATGATCCGCGCGGTTTCCTGCGCCATTTCTCCGGTAAAAGCAATGCATTGTTTCATTTGTCCGGACGAACCCATAATCATGTATTTGTTCAGCGTCCGGCAGCATAAAGATTTATGATTCTTTTTAAAAATATCATGCAGTTCGCGGGAGAGTTTCATGGCCTTGTCCACTTTTGGATCTTTGGGCGCTGTTCTGCCGAAGACCAATCCCAGGGACATGATCCCGCCGGTAATGGCGCCGCAGGTGCATCCCGCGCCCCCTATCCCGACAGGGAATCCTGATGCCATGGCAATAACATCATCGGATACCGGCAAACCAAATGCGTCTTTAATCGTTTTTACGATGGCTTCCGAACAATAGAAATCGCCGCTGCGGTAGTATTCTTCCGCAGTCAATCTGATTTTTTCCAAATCTATATCCATGTTCTTCATCATATTACATCTTCATAAAAGAGGCCGGGCTCAGAATCGAACTGATCAGCATAACATTTTAATGTTTGCCCGACGGGTTTGAAGCCCGCGGCCGGCACCGGCCGACTCGCCCGGTCATACCTTTATGCTTATCAATCATGCCTGATCTTTCAGCGCGCGAATGTCTTCTATTTCCACTTTATTCAAAAGAGCGGCTTCAATTTTATTTTGCATTGCCGGTTCAAAGCGCAGACATATCCCGCAATCCGAGCTGATGTGTTTGGGAACGGGGATAAGCTTATGCGGGAGGCCTTCCTTCTTGAGAATTTTTTCCGCTTTCAAAACGTAACTTACCGCCTTGAACAGCATGACGGAATATTGAGGTTTTTCGTTCATGGCACAATTAAACGTCCCGCTCGGTTCATGGTTTCCACAATATCATACATATTGGAAACAGTTCCCGCGGCAAGCTTGTCCTTGATCTCAAAGTAATTCAAACAAGTGCCGCAAACCAGCAACTGCACGCCTTCACTCTCCAGTTGTTTTAAATCTTCGAGAACTTCCGATCCCTGCACGGTCAGTTTGACACCGGTGTTATAAAAAATCATGACATCCGGTTTTTCCTTCTGCAGACAGACGGTGTGAAGAAATGCTCTGATCAGAACATAACCCAATTCATCATTTCCCCGTCCCATTGTGTCCGCGGAAATGACGAGGACAAAAGGTCCGGAGGCTGCTGATGCTTCGCCGCACAAAGCAACAGATTCCTCATTCGTCCCTGCCTTTCTTGTCAGATTTATTTCATAAGTCCCGTCGTTTTTCTTTTCCACTTGCACATCACAGCCCTGCTTTGATCCCAAACGCTTGACGTTTTCCAGCGCCGTTTCGTCATCGACGATCACCTTTACCTGCTCATTCGTTTCTATGGCCTGTTTAGCCAGGACAACCGGCTGGGGACAGGCCAATCCTCTGGCATTTACTATTTTTACTTCACTCATTGAAGTACCTCCAATTGCTTACTTCTTCGGCAGTGTTTCCAACAGCGCTTCCACGCGTGTGCGGATCTGCTCCACATCACTTTGCGAATAATCTGTTTCGATTTTCAAAAACGGCATCTTGTGTTTGTGCGTCACATGCTCCTTGATCTTGTGCGATTCGACATTATAGGAGTGGCAGGCATGAAGAACAACATCCACCACGACATCCGGTTTAAACCGTTCAATCATTTTATCGAGTTCAGTCAAACGGCGGCTGTTCGGCGTCATGCAGGAACAGGGCAGATCCAGATAACGGCGTGAGAGCGCCGCGTAAGGATCGGGCGTGTTTTCGGCAATTATACCGTTGTAGGCTTTCATGCCTGTGCAGGAATCCAGTACAACGACAACGCCTCCTGCCTCTTCGATTATTTTGAAAACTTTCGTCGCGTCACCGCCCACGGGACAACCGGTGACGAGCACACGGGGAGAATCCTTTTCGCCGTGATAAACGCCATCGGCAACACGCTTTTCCAGTTTCGCGACGCAATCATTGAGAATGCCCAGCATATCTTGCGTGGTCGAAGCCTGACCTAAATAAGTCAGGTCGTAGAGTTCAAGCCAACTCACCGGCGTCGGTGTGAGCGCGGCGAAATCAAATATTTTATTCATCAGTTTGTTTTTAATGTTGGTCTCTTTAATTTCCTTTTCCACTTCTTTGTCATCTATTTTTCGGTTAAAGGTGGTCTCCAGAAACCCTTTGAGTTTCTTGATCATTACCGTCCAGTTATCCAGGGCTTCCTTTTCATCCGGCAGTTGCGGCAGATCCATCACATACATCGGTTTGATGTCGGATATCAGTTCGAACATTTTTTTCTTGCCGTCGCAGGTGGTCTCGGCAATGACTGCTTCGGATATGGCAAAGAATGGACAGGTGTCTGTTTTGATGAAACCGTAACTGGATTTTATCAGCGGACAGAGATTGGCCGGAAGCACCGTTTCCGCCGCCTCGATCGTTTTATTGGCAAACGCGCACAGAACAGCCGGTGCGGCGCCCATCGCCCGAATCAATTCCAGCGGCGCGTAGCCGCAGTAAATCCCGACAATATTATTCCCTTTTTCTCTTTGCTTTTGAAGATAACCCAGCGTCCGTTTTGTCGCTTCACCGGCAAAGCCGTCATTAACTAATGGTTCCACTCCTGCTTTCATTTTAACAGCTCCTTTGATATAATTTCGATCAGCAGCGGTAGAGTTATATTAGTTAAGAGAATATATCCAATAAATAATAGTTATAACCATGCAAGTATTATTACTATTATTTATTTGCGGATAAATCGGATCGAATGATAGTTAGGCGATGCTGATAACAGCAAATATTTAAGGGGGTTTTATATGAGTTATTATGAACCGAAAGATCTTGCCGATTTTCCCAACATCACCGAATGGGCACAGAAAGAAGGAAATAAATTTTTCGACTATTACGGCGCCGCGACCGGCGCGGGCAAACTCACCGAACGGGAAAAATCACTCATCGCTCTTACCGTGGCGATCACGCAGAACTGCCCCTATTGCATTGATGCCTACACGACCAAGTGCATGTCACTGGGAATCTCCGGCGAGGAAATGATGGAGGCCGCGCATACCGGCGCCGCCATGATGGCGGGTGTAACTCTGGCGCACACCACACAGATGAGAAAAATTATCAAGAAAAAGGAAATGTAATGGAAGCGCGCGACCAACTTCGCATCTTAAGTCAAATCGGAGACATCCCGTCTCTCTCGGAGAAAATCCGCGAGGCAAACAGGTGCCCGCTATGCGCCAAAGGAATAGATATTTTACAGATTAACACGGGGCGGCGCTGTAATCTTTCCTGCCGGCATTGTCATGTCGATGCCGGTCCACACAGGAGAGAAATCATGTCCAGAGCGGTTCTGGAAAAATGCCTTGATATTCTTTCCTCATTTCCGATCTCCACGATTGACATTACCGGCGGCGCTCCGGAAATGAATCCGTATCTTGAATGGTTCATTGGCGAGTCCTCCCGGCTTGACCGGCGCTTGATTGTCCGTTCCAATCTGACGCTGCTTCTCGAGGAACGATATCGTCATTTCATGGATGTATTCGCAAAAAACAAAGTAGAGATTGTGACTTCACTCCCTGATTACCTGGAAACAAAATCAGACCGCCAGCGCGGCGCGGGCGTGTTTGGCAAGGTCATTGCGGCCCTGCGCGAACTTAATTCAATAGGCTACGGCATGAAAGGCAGCTGTCTGCGTATTGATATCGTCCATAACCCTGTGGGCGCCTATCTTCCGGGCTCGCAAGCGGCACTGGAACGCGAGTACCACGAACGTCTTGGGTCCGAGCATGGAGTTCATTTTAATGAGCTTTTCTGTCTGACGAATCTCCCGATCGGCCGCTACCTTGATTATCTAATCAAATCAGGAAATTTTGAGGATTATCTTTCCACATTGTGGCATTCGTTCAATCCCGCCGCAATCGAGAATGTGATGTGTTTAACAACGCTTTCCGTGGGATGGGACGGTTCGCTATATGATTGTGATTTTAATCAGATGCTTAACCTCACCGTTAATCACGGCGCGCCAACAAACATTATGAATTTTGATATGGATAAACTCAAAAACCGCGAGATCGTGATTAATAATCACTGTTACGGGTGCGTTGCCGGCTGCGGTTCATCTTGCCAGGGATCAACAACGGCTGGAGACTAGCGGCATGAAAATATCAGTAATCATCCCTGTTCTACATGAAGGCGAAAGAATCAATGAAATACTTGATTCGCTAAAAGCATCCGCCGCTGGTGTACCATATGAAACCATTGTCATTGATGGTGATTCAACAGGCGGCACCATTGCATTTATTTCTGATAACAGTGTTATAACTTTGACGGCGCCCAGAGGCAGGGCGCTTCAGATGAATGCGGGCGCCCACAAGGCTTGCGGAGATATATTACTTTTTCTGCATGCCGACACGATCCTGCCCCCGAAAGCATTTCCGAAAATTATCGCTGCTCTTTCTGACGGGAGTTTTATAGGCGGCGCATTTGATCTGGGAATACAAAACCGCCGCTGGATATTCAGAGCTATCAGTCTGGCGGCATCGTTGAAGCACCGTTTGACGCACGTGCCTTACGGCGACCAGGCGATTTTTATACTGCGGAGTTATTTTGAAAATATCGGCGGCTACGCTTCGATACCGCTCATGGAAGATGTTGAACTGATGAGGAGCGTGAAACGGCAGGGAGGACGCATCGTTATCCTGTCTGATCCAGTGACAACTTCATCGCGAAAGTGGGAAAACGATGGTATATTCTACACCATCACAAGGAACTGGGTTATCCAGGCACTCTATCTTCTGGGCGTTTCCGCCGAAAGACTGGAGAAATATTATTATAAAGTTAAAGTATGATTAAACCAACACTGATAATTTTAGTAATGAGTACTCTCCTGATTGTTTCGCCACTTTGCGCCCAGATGAGCGGGCAGGGTTTTCGCGAGGACTTCAATTCTCTGGATAATTGGAAGCCGCTCACCTTCCCCAAGATACCGCGCCACTCCACCTATAGAATCCAAAAGGAAGGAGAAAACAGCTTTCTTGTCGCCCAGGCGGACAATTCCGCTTCCGGTATTATTTGCACAAGAGTTTTTAATATTTATAAAACACCAATCATTAAATGGAAATGGAAAATTTCTAATACCTATCAAACCGGCGATGAGAAAAAAAAATCCGGCGACGATTACCCTCTGCGCATCTATATTGTGTTTAAATACAACCCGGAGAGTGCCGGTCTCTTTGAACGGGCACAGTATAACGCCCTGAGGCTGATTTACGGAGAATATCCGCCACACAGCAGTATCAACTATATCTGGGCAAATAAAAAATATCCTGAACATATTTTACCGAACCCCTTTACCACGAAAACACAGATGATCCTTTTGCAGAAAGGATCTGAACACGCGGGTGTCTGGATAGAGGAGCGCGTAAACGCTCTTGAAGATTACCGCCTGGCCTTCGGGAAAGAACCACCTTATGAGGCCGGCATCGCTGTGATGAGCGATGCGGATAATACCGGCGAGAAAGCAACCGGTTATGTGGACTATATAGAGGTTTCCGCATTTTGAAAAAAAACGCTTTCATATTGTTTCTTAAATATCCTGAGCGGGGCATCGTAAAAACGCGTCTGGCCAAAGCGCTGGGTGACGATTTGACCTACGAACTCTACCAGTGCTTTCTGGCGGATATCTCGGCGATGACACATCGGATAAAAGTTCAGACGATTATTGTGCATTCGGGACCGGAGGGCATATTGTTTCCCGATTTTCCGGGAATTCAGTGCATCCGTCAGCGGGGAAGTGATATCGGTGAGCGCATGTATAACGCCTTTGCCGATGTCTTTGCTCTCGGCTTTGAGCGATGTGCGCTCACGGGAAGCGACTGCCCTGATCTTCCAGCCAGATTGGTTAACGACGCTTTCGACAAACTGGACTCTGCTGATGTCGTTCTTGGACCTAGCAGTGATGGCGGATATTATCTCATCGGTTGTAAACAGCAAGACCTGCGCGCTTCCATATTTCATGACATACATTGGAGCACAGCCGGAGTGTTTACGGAAACGGCCAAAAGTATTGATGAAGCGGGACTCAAATTAGCGTCGCTGACGCGCTGGACGGACGTCGATGAATTCGACGATCTTATAAAATTCTATAAAAGAAATAAAAACCTATCCGCGGAATCACGTGTTATGCAATTTTTAATAACAAAGGGCATTATGAATGAAAGCAAGTTATAAGCGAATCATCGTCGCGCTATGCCGGCCGTCAGCCGGGATTCATTGATAAACCGGACGATATACTCTCATGGCGGATTCCGCTTGTCTTTGTGCTCTTTGGATTGTTTGCCTTGAGTCCCGTGTTCTTAAAAAAGATGATGAGAAAGAAGAACGGTCGTTATTTAAAATATCCTTTGAACAAATAATCCAAATCATCCACCATTCGACTGTCTATCGAAAAGTTTACGCTGTCAGCAAAAATATCAAGCACAACGACAGCATTGAGCGTAGCGTCTTTGCCCTCGATAGTCCTGAGTCTTTTACAAAAGCTTTCGTTAACGACCCTTATATTTTCATACGCCTCGGCAAGTTTCTTCAAATCCCAATCAGGCTGATCGCCACGTTGATATAAAAAATACTGTGCCAGCAGATACATCGAAATAGCGCGATATTTCGTTTCTTCTATTGTGGCAAAAGGCAGATGAAAACGCACCATGGGTTTTAATTTCTCCAGAATAGGGCATCCGCTGGTAACCATATATATACCGATCAAAGAACTAACGCCGTGCTGTAAAGTTACTCTCTTCGTATATTTTCTCTCTTGCGCGGCAACGATCACATCCACCGGTTCATAAGAAACGAAACTGCTGAAGTAATCTATAATATCAGCAATATTAACAGCTATGGGGCAGAATTCATATTGATCATTCAAAGTACAATTGGGACACTTAAAACATCTGAGTTTTGTCCATTCAGGACGCGCTTTATCTACTGTTTGTATTATATTCAAAGTGACGCTGTCCAACTCAATGTTGAATTCCCTTTCCTCCCCGTTTTTGAATATAAATTTGTAATTGTATGCTATTTTACCTGGAGAACTGTGTACACTATCATTCATACTTAAGTCCCCTCCCATGCCTTACGGGCTTAGTGAAATCACAGACACATTTTTTTGATGAGAAACTGCTTGTTTGTTATTGAACTATAAGAAATGTTGATTTGCATGTCAATCACGAATATGAGCAGCGTGTCGCCGGGTTTGAATACGGGGCAGGAGGAGTTTATGCTGAATTACTTCGACACAAACATATCTATGACTTGGGGTTAAGTCCTGCCGGGATTATATCGCTTGATAAAACTGATGAATGTCTGATGATATGGCCGGAAATCGAATTGACGTTTATAAATCAGATAGAAGTTTCTTTCCATCAGGCATCCCTGAATGGGGATTTCAAAAAGTACCCCCTGAGATAACTCCCGCTCCACAGCGTGAATGGAAATAACGGAAACACCCAACCCGGCAATTACCGCTTCTTTTATCGCCTCGGAACTTCCCAATTGACCGCGGATGTTGAATTGAGAAAGACTTATTGATTTTGATTCCTTCAGGCACGATTCAAATAAATCGCGTGTCGCCGAGCCTTTTTCTCTGATGACAAACGGCTCTTTCAATAATTCCGGCAACGTGATTGATTTCTTTTTGCGCCAGGGATGAAGCTTGGGAATAACCAGAACAAGACGATCTTTCCATAGCGGCTCTGCAGAAAGTTTTTTATTCAAGGGTTTCTTGCCGATACAGCCGATTTCCACCTCATTGTCCAAAACCAAGTTCATCGCTTCTTCGCTGTCCGCTGTTTTGATATATATCCGGATATCGGGATTTGTTTTGCTAAAGGCGCTCAAGGCGCGGGGCAGAAGATAGTTGGCCGGAATAGTACTGGCGCCGATATAAATGTCGCCGCCGGTATTTTCATGCAGTTTGGTGATTTTTGTTTTTACTTCATCCCGGAGATTGACCATCCGTTGAGCGTAATCATAGAGAATTTTCCCCTCCGGAGTCAGTGTTATTCCGGTATTACTGCGTTTAACCACCAGAACGCCCAGAGCATCTTCCACATTTTTGATATTCTTGGTAAGCGCGGGCTGGGTCAGAAGCATTCTTTTCGCGGCGCGGCTGAAACTTCGCTCTTCCACCAGAGCAATAACCGCCTCCATTTGCTGGAGGGTAATATTTTTGAAATTTTCGTTACTCATTGTTTTTAAGTAACATAATTTATTTCTACCTACAAATAATAATTAGTGGAGCCCCTCCGGTCGAAGATGACCCTATAATGCCCCTATAGTGACCTTCAGGTTATTTAGGGTATTTAGGTTACAGGCGCCGGGGGATTGCAAGTCACGGAATTCAAAAGCCCCGAACCTTATCATCTAAAGTCCGGGGCTGGATTTTTTCACAAAATAATTCTTATTTTTAGAATTTAACCTTGACGGCTTCTTTGGCTTCCTTGGGAGCTTCAAAAAACGCGCCTTCTTTGAAACCATACATGCCTGCTAGCAAATTGGACGGGAATGATTTTATCGTCTGATTATAAATTTGTACCGTCTCGTTGTACCTCATTCTTTCCACGGCTATTCTGTTTTCCGTTCCCGCCAGTTCATCCTGCAGGTGCATAAAATTCTGATTGGATTTCAGATCGGGATATTTTTCCACAACCACCATCAATCTGCTCAATGCGCCGGACAATTGGTTATTAGCCGCAATTTTATCGGAAACAGGCGCATTAGCGGTTCCACCTACTTTGGCGCGAGCTTCAGTTACTTGTATCATAACATCTTTTTCCTGTTTGGCGTAACCCTTGACGGTTTCGACCAGATTCGGAATTAAATCATAACGGCGCTGCAACTGGTTTTCCACCTGAGCCCACGAACTCTTAACCGCCGTGTCCAATTTGACAAATTTATTGTAATTGCCCGCGAAAAAAGAATAAGCGGCAATAGCCAGAAAAACAATTACGGCCAGAACAATGATTAAAGTTTTCTTTTTTGAGTCCATTTTTACCTCCTAAAATATGTTAATTTTAAGTTTAATTTTTGAAAGCAACTTTGTATTATAATCCATCAACGATATTGCAAATCTTTTCCACTTCCTGCAGATATTTTTTGAAGATGTCAGTGACTTCTTCGCCGGAAAATTTATCCACGTCTTCTTTAATATCCGCGCAATTTAAAAATACTCCCGCGTCAACCGCAAAAAGCTTAGCCACTTCTTTTATTGTGTCTCGTTTCTTCTGCGCCGCGGACCCCTGCTTCAAGTAAATCAGCGCATTGAATATGGAAATAAAGGCCGTCAATGAGCGGCTGATTAACTGTTTTAACTGCCGCGAACCGCCTTCCGTTTCCAGATAAGCCTGACGCAGAAGAACCAGTTTGCCTTTGAGTTCCTTCTCAATTTGCAGAC
>Ga0182019_10001583_pt1 | contig 11613 bp, 11 predicted proteins | sample 812E2MmetaG_FD_120483 | JGI IMG/M metagenome (GOLD analysis project Ga0182019, IMG submission 120483) | Permafrost microbial communities from Stordalen Mire, Sweden - 812E2M metaG | ecosystem: Environmental > Terrestrial > Soil > Wetlands > Permafrost | place: Sweden: Stordalen | collected...
CAATTAAAGATGCAAAGAAATGGTTAATGGATCAAAGTTCCACGCTTTACAAAGTTGATGAGAGAGGAAATATTTATAGGTTTCGACAAAGTCCTCCTGAAATATATTATAAAATTATAATTAAACTCAATCCCTGGGATGATCAGCTGCCGTATCCCACCAAGAAATACAAAAGCAATAATTGCAGTAATAAAATGGAAAAGAAGACGCAGTGAAGGCTTCAAACCAATCAGGTCATCTATGAAGCTTATAATTGCCAGTATGACCCCGCTTAATAGGGCAAAGTATAGATTTCGCTCAATTTTGCCAAAATAAAAAAGTATAGAAATTCCTAGAAACCAGGTAATAACAATTGCCAGTCCTCCACCGACAGGAGTTGGACTATTATGCAAGCTCCGCTCGTTAGGAATACTCACAATCTGATTTCTTAGGGCAAAGTGTCTTATTAAATAGGTCAAAAGGAATGAGACAAAGCCAAGCGATACAATAACTAATGCAATTTTCAAGTGCCTTTAAATTTTATTTCGGAAAAACAATCTTACTAAAAATAAGGAGATATAATTTTATCAGAATTTCACTATTTACTTGCTTTATAAGATTGGACCATCTTCTTTATCCCTTCTTCAGTTGTAAATGGCGGAGAATACTGCAACTCATTCAATGTCTTGCTATTATCAACTTCCAATGAACCATACAACCTGTCAATTAAAGTTGGTACAAAATATCGGCCTTTTCTGAGAAGTATACCGGGTAATTTAAAAAGAATAACTTTTTTCTCAAGGTACTTTGAAAGATAATTGACCAGTTCAGTCGTTGATATTGCATTATTGTCCATAGCAATATATACCCCTGAAGCCCTTTTTATGATTATCTGATCAATAAATCCCACTAAGTTTGCTACATATGTAAAATTCCTTTTGTTAGATATATCTTTAAAAGGCAAAATAGGCATAGTTTCAATTAACTTAATTAGGCTAATCATATTAGCCTTTACTCCTTCTCCATATATAAGAGGTGTCCTGATTATTGATACTATAAAATCAAGATCTTCCAATTTTTTAAGACCCATCTCCGCTTCCAGCTTGCTTCTCCCATAAGAATCTTTAGGAAAACAGATTGAATTCTCATTTCTTATCTTAAGATCAGGAATACAATCTCCGTATACTTTTACAGTGCTTAAAAAAACAAATTGTCCGATACCTGCTTTTTTGGCAAATTCCGCAACCCGAAGACAGAGATCCCTGTTAACTGCAAAATACTCATGTTCAGAAATTATCTTTGATTGATGAACAATAGCAGCTAAATGTAAAACAACATCATACTTGCTAAAATTGATATCTTCCGGCCTGGTATCAAAGAGTGAGATCTCATCAACATCTTTAAACTGTGAGAATTTTCTGTAATTTGTACCAACAAAACTGTTAGCACCTGTGATAAGAATTTTAACCATGCATAACTAAAAATACTGGAAATATAACTTACTTGCGAACATTGCGATTACCCATAAATTCAAACATTTTCAAAAAGTACTTTGTGTAGATAAAAAAATAGTTTGTGCGGATACCATTTTCTTTACAGGCTCTTGCTATTTCCTTATTAATTACAAATTTGCTCCACATAGATTTGTTGCTAACTCCCCCCATTCTCATCGACACAAAAGGCATTTCCAGATACCTGTACTTTAATGAATATCCATGCAAAAACCTTATTAACAATTCAAAATCAGCAGCAATCTTATAATCCGTTTTGTAGTAACCCAGTTTCTCAAACAATTCTCTTTTTACATAAAATGTTGGATGAGCTGGCATATAACCGTATTTAAATCTATCTGAGCTGAATGATTTAGAGGAGTAATATCTGATTATTTTTGATGTTTTTACAGGGTGAACAAACTGAGCATCGCCAAAAACTGCTTCAATATCATTCCCTGTAAATGCTTCAACAATTTTTTCAATAATATAATTATCATAGAAAATGTCATCAGAATTAAGTATTCCTACAATACTTCCGCGGGAAAATCTTATCCCTTTATTTATTGCATCATAGATACCATTATCGGGTTCTGAAATAAATTTTGAAATGCGATTGCCAAATGATTTAACAATGTCAATTGTTCCATCAGTTGAACAGCCATCAATAATAATGTATTCAATATTAGGATATGTCTGAGCCAGAACTGATTTAATTGTGTCTGAGATAGTTCTGACGCTATTACAGGAAGCGGTTATAATTGAAATTGTTATGTCTGACATTAAGAGGACCTAATTTTCATTGGATGTTGTTGCTCTGATTATCAGTGACTTATGGAATATTTCAATTTCTCAAAAAAAGCAGCATCGGATATTACCATTTCAAAACTTTTGAATTCAAAACAACTGGTTATATCAAACAGCTTCTGTTCTGTTTTTGAAATATTTATATAATGACGTGTTCTTTTGAGAAAAGAAAATGGAATTTTTGGTTGATTAATATCCAAATCCCGGGGATGTATATATAAAATTAAAGGTCTGTCTGATCTTTGAATGATCCTTGCCATAAGCAAAAAGAAGAATTTTGGAAATAACCTGAAGTAACCGCCGCCAAAACATGATAATTTGAAAATACCGAAATCGACGATAGATTGAGGGAATTCAATTATTTCAGAAAACGCAGTCTTGACCTTAACCGGCTCCATGGTAAAGCTGTCATAATGCCCAAAAAACCTCTTACCCGGAAAGATAGATGAATCATACTTTATTCCATGTTTTGCAAGTATATCAAATGCCCATTCAGTATCCGGAGTTATTGAAAAGCCAGGAGCTCTGTATCCTATAACATTCTTCCCTGTCATGTTCTCAATTATAGATTTTGCTTTATATATATCCTGATCAAATTCTGAATGAGTCTGATTATAAATCATTTTGTGGGCATATCCATGCGTCGCAATTTCGTGGCCGCGTCGAAGAGTTTCTTTTACCAGGACGGGGTGTTTTTCTGCTATCCAACCCAGAAAAAAGAAAGTGGCAGTCACATTATTCTGTTCAAAAACGTCCAGCATCCTTGGAAGCACATACTGAATTCTTTGTTCTGCATTGTCCCATTTATTGAAAGGAAGAATATTATCTAAACCCGAAGGTATATGAAACCACTCCTCTACGTCAACGGACATGATGGCATTCATTAAACCTGATTGAGATTAATTGTAACAAAAAAGTCTCTTTCTATTTTCTCTATTGTATATGATTTGATATTTAAACTATCAAATAATTTCTGAATATCTTCGTAACTATATAGTCGTAAATAGCACCTGTTCTTGTATCGGAGTTTTCGTTGAAAAGCCAGTAATCCACCTGAAACCGGGAAACTGATCAGGATTTTCTGATTAGTAATGGAAAGTGCTTTTTCTACAATCAGTTCGGGGTTTTCGAAGTACTCAATAAATCCCATCATAATGCTATAATCAAATCGCTTTTTTGGTACAAAATCCAGAATATTCACAACCTCAAATTCAATCATATTATTCAGATCCAATTCTTTAACATGTCCCTGGGCTAGTTTTATCATTGTTTCCGAAAAATCGATTCCCAGAATTTTTCTCCGGCCAACCTGTGCCAACGAAAAACAATAATGACCCGGTCCGCAGCCTATGTCAATGACAGATATATCATCTTCCGGAATAATTTGCATCGTTTTTTCAAACCGGATTTTCATGGTTTTACGGAACACTTTGTTAATGATGTTATTAAACCAGGAGTTTTTTGTTCCATATATCGCATCAAAATTAGATGCATAGCTATCCCAAAATGACTTGTTCTCTTTCATTTTTTTGATTATAAATTCAATTTAGATGTGGATTTCTTATGAACAGAGTGAATAAAAAAGGGAAGTATCATAAAAAAGCCCATTATTGGAGGGTCAAACGGGTTTCCACTACTAAAAAAGCAAAAGAAGAATGTTATTAAAAAGAATACGAAAAATATCCAATATTCTTTTCTGTACTTCAGGTAAAAATAAAATACTTTATAGAGGAAGAATAAATATAAAGACACGCCCAAAATTCCGGAATATAGAAGGATATATAAAAATGGATTATGAGGATAATCTGTTTTTGTTCTATCCTTTAGAAAATAGTAACCATACCAGTTTAGAAAATTGAATCCGCCTCCAAACACCTTTTGTCTCCAATTAAATTCTTTTGTAAATATTTGCCAAGCAAATTGCCAGCGAACATACCTCAAGTCAAAAAAAGCATTTTTTATTGTATCAACTGAAATGTTCGATTTATAACTATGATATGTTGTATCTTCTGATACAAACTGGTAAGCCCATTTTCTTATAGGGTCCTTATCCTGAATAGATAAAGCTTTGAAAAACAGAATAGGAGTAAAAGACTCTGTAATAATCTCATTTTGAATGGGAACCATCTCAGTCAGTCTGTTCACTGATTCATTTATGTAATTCGTTATCAGGGAATTACCACCTATTTCAATTATATTACGATTTGAAATAACTTTGCATTCAGGATTTGCAAATATTACATGTCCTATGAGCGACGAAAAATCGGTAACGTTAGCTTTGCTGAAATATAAACTGCTTGAAATCTCCCCCTTTTTGCACTTTTCTGATATACATAACTTTTGCCAGGTCCCTTTCCTTTCAAAATTGTAGTTTGTAAAAGCAATCCAGGAACCATTATTAGTTAAGATAATTGATGCCCAGTCCCCATTAAAATCTTTTGAAACGTAACAGTAGACAGAAAGATTTACTGTATCATTTTCTTTGACTTTTTGATTAATTAAATATAATTCAGTATAAGAATAGGCATTTCCATTTTCAACATAAGGATTGCAGGTACTATCCATTAAGTATCCTTTAGCATCAGCAGGAACAATTTCTACATTTTCGCCTGTAAGCGGGAATACTGTCTTATGAATTCTTGTACCCCAACCGCTATCCGGATCTTTTACATCATAAGCCGGAGTCCAAATTTTATTATAGAAAGAAGAAAACGATGTTTCTCTTTCAAACATTAAATAATATCGGAAAACCCGCTGAGAAATATCCTGTTGAAAAACACTAATTCTCTGAACACCGGCAAACTCAAAAATCTTTTGCTTGAAGGAATAGGAAGTTGCAAATACAAAGGAAAAAAGACATGTAAAGAACAAAAAAATGCTGATCAAATAGTAATTATAAGATTTGACAAATGCCACGAAATTGTTTCTTTTATAAAATAACGAAAGAACGAAAATCAGAAATAGCAAGATTATAATGAAACTTATGAGAATAAATCCTCTCCTTGAATTAGAAAAAAATACCTCGAGGGATTGAATAAAGAGGAATAAATTGTAAACAATAACTTCTTTCCTTGAACCAGTTTTTGAAAGCTTATATAAAACAGATACCATTCCAAAAAAAACCGGTAAAAGTGCAAAATTATAATCTACATTCGCTGATTCCCGGAGCAAAATCAAACTTCTGCTAAAATAAACATAACAATATTCATACAAACCAAATAGTGAGATTATAACAGAAAACCAAATAACACAATCGATTAAATTTGACATCAGTAATTTCAATTCCCTGAGTGAATCGATCTTGAAAACTAAAAATAAGAAGAACGACAACAAGGTCAATATATTCAGACTATCCTTGAAAACCTCCAGGTATATTTTATCAGATAGCAATGCCGCAAGAAAATATAAACCTGCCAGGAAAATTATTAGGATAAAATAATTAATAAAAAACTTTATGTTGCTAATAAAACTTTTTCGAACCAAAATCAGGAAGTAAGAAGAAAACCCCAGATACAAAATAATGAAGGGGTATTTAAATGCCGGTATAGAACTCCTGAAAAGAAATAGTAAAATTGTCACATTCAACAAAGCAGTTGAAAACGACCGTCTATCTTCAACGGACAGGTATTTGGAAAGAGTTATCAATTGAAAAGTTTCTTAAGAGTTAAAAGTATTATATGAAAGTACTGTCTCAAAGAAGGATTGTTTATAAAAATCATATTTAGCTCAATTTTATGAGGTAGTATTTCTTCAATATATATCTTTTCAGGATCCGTAGATTTGGCCAATAAATCATTCTCATTAACAAATTTTATTGATGCGTAGTCTGTTATACCAGGCTTCACAGATAGAATCACCCTTTGATCTTCATTGTAAAGATTAACATATTTCCTGACCTCCGGACGTGGCCCTACTAAACTCATTTGTCCAAGTAATACATTTATCAACTGAGGAAGCTCATCAAGCTTGTACCTTCTTATAAAGTAGCCTGACCTGGTAATCCGAGGGTCTCTGTTCCCAACTGTAATCTGGATATTATTCTGAGATTTATAATCCATCGACCTGAATTTGTACAGGGAGAAGTTTATATCGTTTCTACCTACACGCTCCTGTATAAAAAATACAGGGCCCATTGAATCAGTTTTTATCCAAATCGATAAGATGATAAAAAGAGGACTTACCAGAATTAAACCAATCAGACTAAAAAAAATATCGAAAAACCTAATCATTAGTCTTTATCACCGAATAATAAGATTCAGCCACTTTTTCAACTATATAATTAATCTGGAGATTTGTCAACTGTGGATAGATAGGTAAAGAGATTTCTCTTGTATAATTGTCATAGGCTACAGGATAATTCTCAATTTTATATCCCAAGTTTTTGAAAAGAGAGAGCATCGGCATTGGAATAAAATGCACGTTAGCTGCAATCCCACGCTTAGCAAGTTCAACTATAATTTCATCTCTCTTTGTTTCGTCAATTCCGATTATTCTTAATGCGAACAAATGATATGATGAGGTTTGGAAATCATTATCCTGAGGTGGAAGCTGAGCCCAGTCATATTGTGCAAACAATTCAGAATAAAGATCATAGATTTGTTTACGCTCAGAAAGAAGCTTTTTATACTGCCTTATTTGTGCCAAACCAATTGCAGCACAAACGTCGGGCATATTTATCTTCATCCCAGGCATTACAATATCATATCTCCAGCTTCCTGCCTTGGTCTTAAAGAATGCATCCTTTGTCTGTCCATTGAGAGACATCATTTTCAGATATTTATAGACTTCCAGATTATCAAAAGAAGACGGTAGATTTAAACAGATTGCTCCTCCTTCAGCAGTTGTCAAATTCTTAACTGCATGAAGAGAAAAGATACTAACGTCAGGAATCATAGCAACCGATTTGCCGTGAAAGGTTGCACCAAATGAATGTGCACAATCTCCTATGACCATTATTCTTCCTATCTTTTTCTGAACATCTGATTCTTTCAAAAATATTTTTACTAAATCAGGTTCCTTGGTTAGTTTGATTATTGAAATATAGTCACATGGCCATCCTGCGATATCAACTGGAATAATAGCCTTTGTCCGTGGAGTGATCGCTTTTCTGATTGCGTTCACTGAGATTACAAAATTTTTATCAACATCAACCATAACCGGTGTTGCCCCATTATGAATAACTGCAAGTGCTGTAGCGCAATAGGAATAAGCTGGAATAATTACCTCGTCCCCTTTTTTCAAACCCAGCCATTTAAGTATCATTATCGCACCGGATGTCCATGAATTTATGCATATTACATTCTGAATACCGGTATAATTCGCGATCTCATTCTCAAGTGATTTAACCTTTGGACCAGAGGTAATCCATCCAGATTTCAAACAGGAAACAACCTCGTCAATTACTGTATCATCTATGTATGGTGGCGAAAACTCAATTCTCTTCATTTAATATTTTTGTTAATATAATCTTAAAAAGGCGTTCTTTTAATATATTGTTATGCTATTTCAGTCGCAATATCTTTTGATTAAAACTATACATCCACAGTCAACAGCGGATAAATTTTTGTATTCTTGATATTTAGTTCTGCAACCCCTGTAGCCAACCCTGCACCCATCCCAACCATCAGAACCTCGTTTCTAGGTGTAGAAAAAAGCTCAGAACAGATTGTAAGGGGAATTGATGCGGAACTTGTGTTTCCGAATTTATTTATTGATAAAGGCATTTGGTCAAAGCTGAAACCTATCTTTCTTGCCAGTTTCCTGAGCATGAAAGAATTTGCCTGATGCAAAATAAGATGACTAAATTCTGAGGGGCCTGATTCCTTCTCTTCAAGAAAATCGGTTACAATTTTCGGCACCCTGCTAACGACATACTTAAATACGGCTTCTCCTTCCATTTGCATATCAATAAAACGACGTTTGTTGCCCCCTTCGTATTCTTTATATGTAAGAGACTCAGAATTTAGCAAATTCCTAAAACCAATCTTCATGGTTATCGCATCCCTTTTAGAACCATCAGTATTGAAAGTAAAACTCCAGTTTTCATGTTCACCGGCAGGTGAAATAACTGTTGCCGTACCGGCATCGCCAAATAATAAGCCCGTTGACTTATCCCATGGAGAAACATAATGGGAATTCACATCTCCATCGAGAAGTAAAACTTTCTTATTCAGGTTTTTTGCGATCATGCCGGCATTCCATATACCATAAATATATCCGGAGCAGGCATGATTAATGTCAAATGCTGGAATTTCCTGTGGCAAACCAAGCAAATGCTGTGCATAACTTGCATTATTTGGCATAAGATAGTCAGGAGTCAATGTCACAAAAACCACGGCACCAATATCTACCTTTCTCACATCTTTCTCAAATATTAATCCAGCAGCATGGATACAAAGATCTAAAGATGTGGCTGAGTCTAAACGGCATACATGCCGTTCCTTAATCCCCAAAGCACCGATGGTGCTTTCCATGTTCTCCCCCATAAATTCCTTTGCGAATTCATGATTATTAACTGTTTTTAAAGGTACACAAGCACTTATGGATTCAAGAGAAACTCCGTTTATATTGATAATCTGCATATCTATTTATTGTTAGCAATATAGTCATCGATATCCTGCACTTTAATAATTCCTTCCTTTTTGATCAGCGTAATATCAAAATTCAGTGAGGAGGCATAATCCAGTGCTTTCCTTGAAGCATTCACAGAACTCGTTTGTGAGGCAGCCTTAATTTCACTCAGTTTAGCAACGGCTTCTTCCTTTTTCCTGAAGATAATACCCGCACTCTTTCCAATTTCAAGTTCATCCCCATCTTTCACAAAAAATACAATATAGCCCGCAAAATCAACATGGTAATCATCAATAGATTTGGAAGTTGAGACAGTATAAAGGACATCTCCCTCATTAACGAAATCTAAATCTGCAAACCTTAAACTTTCTATAGTGACTTTATTGTCATTTACATTTATTTGCGGTATAATCAAATCTTTAAAATCCATATCGAGACTCATTTTTAGTTTTATAATTCACAACAAAGATTGTACGCTTTTTCAATCTGATCGTTAACTCTATCTGAAATTATTTTGACATCATTCTCCGGTAGAACAGATTCAATTTTCTTTAAAAAGTCATGTTCGTGCCAATACTGGTCTCTTTCAGGAGGCATATAATCACGTGAATCACTTTTCGAATGACCACAAAAACGATGTGTTAAAACTTCAATAAAAACAGGTCTGTGTAAGTTCCTGACAGAAGAGACTCCATTCTCTAAAATGTTGAAAACCTCAGAATAGTCAGACGCTTCAACCCCTAAATATTTTAAACCGAAGCCTTCCACACGGGATTTAAAGTTACTTGCCGAAGCATAATCGACAGAGGTCGTCATTGCAAATCCATTATTTTCAAGGACAAAAAGCATCGGAAGCTGCATTATAACGGCCAGATTAAAAATCTCCAGAACATATCCTTCATTCATTGCTCCGTCACCAAAACAAACAGCAGCAATAGCATTGTTTTTTTCCAATTTTAAGGCTAAAGCTAAGCCTGCGGTAACCGGAACCATTCCTCCAGTTATTCCATTTGTAAAAAAATTCTTATAAGATATATGCTGACTTCCACCCATCCCCTTAACAAATCCACAACTTTTTCCCATTATTTCGCTTAAAAGATATTCAGGCTTAAGAGTCAATGCAATAGCAAGACCATGGCTTCGATGTCCACCACAAACATAGTCTTCTTCAATATTCAGCAGTTCACTCAATGCAACCGGAACAGCTTCTTGTCCAATACATCCATGGGTTGTTCCTCTAAGAATGCCTAATGAAAAAAGTTCCTCAATCTTGTATTCTGTCTGGCGAATCAGCAGAGACTTAAAATATATTTTATCCAGGGTACTCATCGTTATTAATTAATGAACTGAAGAATTTCTTTTATGATTACTTCAAAATTTGGCAATACCTTATCTTCTACATTTTTGGATGCCCCAATAATATTATTTTTAGCACCAATGGTTTTGAACTGGGCATGAATCCCATTCTGGTGTAAATTTGATATTACAGCATCTCCGAATCCAAACGGAACATGACCTTCTTCAATAGTCATAATTTTGCTGTCAGAGTAAGTAAGTTTAGCGAGCAATTCAAAATTAAGAGGACTAACCGATGAAGGGGCTAAAAGCCTAACAGGAATCTCTTCAGCAATATACAGATCAAAAATCATCTTCAAAACTGGTGAAACCATTCCCCCATAACTGATAATAGTTAATTGAGGAGTTTCACTTTTAAGGTTCACTTCGCAAATTGGAAAATCGCCTCCATGGTACTTTATATCAAAGAGATCAGCGTTTTTTTCATTTCTGAATAACTTGTGCGTGTAATCAAGTTTATTTTCTACGAAAAGTACCGGTGATCCAATCTCAATTGATTTCTTTAACAATTCGCCGGGGTCATGAACAACTGATGGAGATATTACAAATATATTTGGCAAGCCAAAATAGAGCTTCTCAATTGATTGTGAATGCGTTGCACCATACCCTCTGTACCCTCCCATCGGTGTTCTCACTACCAACTGGACTTTTTTCTGAAATCCTTCAACAAATTTTGAAGCATGATTTAAAATCTGATCCATCGTAAGTCCAACAAAATCACCAAACATAATTTCGATAATAGGCTTAAGCCCAGCCAGAGCCATTCCGACTCCTACACCGGTAAACCCCTGCTCTGACATTGGAGTGTTTATCAGTCGATCAGGATATTTTGAAGATAAACCTTTCGTAACTTTAAACGCTCCACCATATGGATCGCAGATATCCTCACCTAATAAATATACTTTAGGATCATCCCTTATCAAATCTTCGAGACCGCTTCTGAGTGTTTCAAGATATGTAGTTTTAATTTTCTGATCCACTTCTAAATAAATTGGGTTAATAAAAACTGACTTTCGTCGTTGGAAATTTGTTCTGAGTATCTCTTCTTTAGCTCAGAAAAAACATCGTTAAAGGTATGGAAAAAATTGTCAAGATTCAGATGTCTTAATAACCCAGAACCTTCAATCCGAAAACTTTTGATTTTTCCTTTTGAAACTTCAAAACTAGTTGTATAACTGGCACTTCTGAATAAAAACTCTTTTTTAAATCTGTAAAAAGGTGAGGAATAGTATATCCAATCATCAGATAACAGGTGTTCTTTATATTTGAGTATATCAAAATCCATTAACCCGACTCCAATCATTGGTTCTATTTTATCTTCTTCAATAAGATTATCAATAATCCTTAACATTATTTCATTTGTTGACAGTCCTTTTTCGAAGTACTGACTAATATTTTCAACTTTAGAATG
>Ga0182019_10001585_pt1 | contig 11602 bp, 12 predicted proteins | sample 812E2MmetaG_FD_120483 | JGI IMG/M metagenome (GOLD analysis project Ga0182019, IMG submission 120483) | Permafrost microbial communities from Stordalen Mire, Sweden - 812E2M metaG | ecosystem: Environmental > Terrestrial > Soil > Wetlands > Permafrost | place: Sweden: Stordalen | collected...
CGACCGCTCGCACAAGCCCTCCTTTGCGGCGCTGGCCAGGGCTTAGCTCAGAATTCCACCAGTCGGACCAGGTTCCGTCCGTGGGGACGAAGAGGATGCGCCCTGTGGGCATCCCAATCATCATCTTCATCCTCTGCTTCTGCGTCGGCGCGGTGGGGAGTGGCCAGCTGCTTCCCGATCTCGCCGCCGGGCCCGTTGGCGGCCTTGCCTTTTTCGCCGTGTGCGGTCTGCTGGGCGCGGCCCTCGGGCTCGTCGGCCTACATACCTGGCTGATCGTCGATTCGATCAATCACTGGGGAGGTGGCGGGGGCAGGCTCAAGTCGGAGATCATCGCGGAGGGTCTCACCAGCATCCTGTTCGATGGGGGCGTTCTACTCGGCCTGGCCGCAGGCGTCTACCTGCTCGCACCGCCGCCCGAGGAAAGCAGCGACCCTGCTGTGAGCACAGCAGCCCCGAGCTGAATCAGGCAGGCTGCAGGACTTCAATTGCGGCCGCTTCCGCGGCCAGCAGCTCGTGGATCGCATCGCCACTAAGCGAGGGCCTTGCGTCGCGGTCGAGCACAGGCCAGGCTGGGCCGGGACGGGCGAGGTAGAAGCCCTGGACAAGCGGCACGCCGAGGCGACGCACCTCGCGCAGCTCCTCCTCCGTCTCGACCCCCTCGGCGACGAGCAGGCAGCCGACCTGCTTCGAGTAGCCGGCGAGCGCGCCGACCAGCGCGCCGCGCTCGCTGTCACTGTCGATGCCGCTCACGAGCGAGCGGTCAAGCTTGAGGTAGCCGGGATGGACGCTCGTGATCTGACGCAAACCGGAGTAGCCGGCTCCCATGTCGTCGACGGCGAGCTGGGCGCCACGGGCACGCAGCGGCTCGATCGCCTGGCCCAACTGCATGTCGCCCGCGACGAGCGTCTCCTCGGTGATCTCGATGATCAGGCCCTCGAGATCTCCCGGGCGCCCGGTGCCTGCGCTGTGAAGCATCGACATCGTCAGGTCGTCGAGCAGCACCGGCGCGGAGAGGTTGACCGACAGGCTCCTCCCTGCGGGGCGCTTCGCGAACAGCTCCAGCGCACCCGCGAGACAGGCGCGCTCGAGCGCATCGCGTTCGCCGAGCTCCTCAGCCAAGGTGAACCAATGCAGCGGGCTGCCATCGCCGAGACGCTGATCGAAGCGCGCGAGCGCCTCGTAGGCGTGAATCGTGCCGTCGCGCACATCGACGATCGGCTGCACGACCATCGTGAGCCCCTCGCCACCGATCAGGCGCGCCAGCGCGCGCCGCTCCTCACTGCGTGCGGGCAGGCTCACAGCAGCCGCCCGCACTGCCCCGGCGCTGCCACGCTCCCTGCGCTCGGCCATGCGCGATGCGATGTCGCCCGCGAACAGCAGCGTCTCGGCGCTCTCGGCCTGCAGGCGGGCCTGGCGGAGCAGTAGGTTCAGCTCGCTCGTCAGTCGCCCGCTCGTCAGCAGCAAGCCGATCGTCGCGACCAGCAGAGCCGCGTATTCCGCGTTGAGTGAGCCGTAGCGGATGATCGGCAGGGCAAGCGCCAGCAGCACGAGGTTGCGCCCGAGCCAGTGCACGCGCCCACCGCGGGCCAGCACCCCGCTCGCGACCGCCACGAGCCAGAGGATCGTGAGGACCGTAACCCGCTGAGGGCCACAGCCGATGATCAAGAGGCCCGCGCTGGCCGACAGCGACTCCTCGACGCTCAACCACACCAGTCGCGGCGCCGCGAGCTGCACGATCGCGGTCAGGGCGATGATCGCCATACCGACCAGCCCGAGCGTCGGCTGGCTCAGCAGCTGCGGTTCTCCGATGATCAGCGCCACACCCACAAGGCCCACTGCGATCCGTGTCAGGGCAGCGGTTCGGCGCGCGCGCAGCAGGCGCGCGTCGCTCTCGATCGGCACCGGTCCGTCAATCAGACCCATTGCGCTTGGATTCGACCGATTATGGCGGAGCCTTGAGCGGCTGGTCCCCTTTTTCAGCTCTTACGCGTCAGCGAGCGCCGAGTGCGCCGCGTGCACTCCGGGGGGCATTCCGAGCTGTGCACCGACGCGCTGCAAGAGCTCGAGCAGCCGCTCGCGCTCGGGATCGGAGAGCTCGGCGCATAGGCGCTGCTCGTGGGCGAGGGCGAGCGCAAAGGCGCGGTTCATCAGCTCGCGCCCCTCGGGTGTGAGGTGCAGGGCACGCGTGCGGCGGTCCGCGGGGTTGTGACGGCGTTCGATCAGGCTGCGTGCTTCAAGCGCATCGACGAAGGCGACCATGCGGCTCGAGGGGATCTGCAGACGCTCGCCGATCGCCTGCTGGGATTGGCCTTCGGAGGCGGCTACCGCGCGCAGCAGGGCGAACTCGCGCGGTTCGAGATCGAGCGGCTCGAGGATGCGATGGAAGGCTCGCGACGCCGCGTAGCCGATCGTCGATACCGTGAAGCCGACCGAGTGAAAAGCCGCAGTCGACTCCGGCGTCGCTCCCGCGAGGATCTTCGCCCCGGAGCCCACGGGCGAACAGTCGCCGGGGTCGGGGTCGACGCGCGCATCGCGCTCCTCGTGGCTCTCTCGAACGTTCACGGGATCATTCTATCCGACCGTAGTGATTTATGCTATAGATGATTTCGTCCGGAGTAATTACTTGCAGAATTGATGGCGGAGGTCACGATGAGCATCAGTCCTGAGCACCAGGCAGGCATCACAACCGGAGCGATGACGCGCTTGACCCACCTGGTGCTCGCGCACAAGCGGATCGTGGTCGCCTTCTGGGTGATCATCACCCTCGTCGGCATCGCCTCAGCGGGGTCATCGACAAAAGCCCTCAAACAGAAATTCTCGGTCCCCGGCAAGGAAGGCTGGGTCACAAACCAGCGGATCGCGCGAAGCTTCCATGGCACAGGAGGCAACAGCGCCCCTCAGCTGGCCGTCGTCACGCTCCGCGCCGGCCAGAGCGTCGACTCGGCGGCCGTGAAGCGCGAACTGCAGGGCGTGGAAACTCGTCTCGCCCGGGTCGAGCCGGGAGCGCGCATCGCCGGCTACGCGAGCACCGCCAGCTCGGCCTTCCTCTCGCGCGACAAGCTCACGACCTTCGTAATCGCCTACCCCCGGCCAGATCCCAACCAGCCCTTTGGCGATAACCCGGAAGCGGCCAAGAAGGCAAGCGCGGCGCTCGCCGGCATGACGGTCGCCGGGGCGCCCGTGCACCTCACCGGATTCGATGCGCTCTCGACGCAGAGCGGTGGCGGCAACGGGCCGGGCGTGCTCGTCGAGGCGCTGTTGGGAGGACTCGGCGCGCTGCTCGTGCTCGCCTTCGTCTTCGGCTCATTCCTCGCGATCGTGCCGATCATGATGGCGATCGCCTCGATCATGACCACCTTCCTCGTCGTCTGGGGTTTGACGACGATCACCGAAGTCTCGCCGATCGTGCAGTTCCTGATCGCCCTGATCGGGCTCGGCGTCTCGATCGACTACGCGCTGCTCGTCGTCGTGCGCTGGCGCGAGGAGCGCGCGCACGGCCTCTCCGGAGAGGCGGCAATCGAACGTGCGATGCAGACCGCGGGCCGCGCCGTGCTCTTCAGCGGCACGACCGTCGCGATCGGCTTGCTCGCACTCGTCGCGCTGCCGCTGCCCTTCCTGCGCTCGGTCGGCTACGGCGGCATGCTGATCCCACTGATCAGCGTGCTTGTTGCGCTCACGCTGCTGCCCGTCGTGCTGGCCAAGCTCGGCCCGCGCCTGGACTGGCCGCACGTGCGCAACGACGACCGCGCAAGCCGCTCATGGACAGGCTGGGCGCAGCTCGTCGTGCGCCTGCGCTGGGTCGCCGCAGCGGGCGCCGCGCTCGTGCTCGTGGCGCTCGTGCTCGCAGCAACACAGCTGCAGCTCGGCACGCCGAACGTCAACACGATCGCCAAGCAGGGCGATGCCAAGACCGGCCTGATCGCGCTCGAGCGCTCGGGGATCGGCTCGGGCGCGATCGTGCCGAACGAGGTGCTCGTGGGCGGATCGAGCTCGTCCGCGCACGTCGCGCAGGTACTCGCGACCGTGCCAAACGTGCATGGCGCCGTGGCACCGAGCTCAGCGGAGTGGCAGCACCCGGGCGCAGCGGTGCTCGAGGTCTTTCCCACACCGGACGCCTCGACCGCGGCGGGGCGCTCGACGCTCGACGCGGTTCGCTCAGCCGCGCGCGCGGTCGGCCCGGACGTCCACGTCGGCGGTCTCGGGGCACAGAACCACGACTTCATCGAAGCGGTCTATGGCAACTTTCCGCTGATGATCGCGCTAATCGCGCTGATCACCTTCGTGCTCCTGGCCCGCGCCTTCCGCTCGCTGCTCTTGCCGCTGAAGGCGGTGATCCTGAACGTGATCAGCGTCGGTGCCGCCTGGGGCGTGCTCGAGCTCGTCTGGCAAAGCGGACACGGCTCGAACCTGATCTGGGGCATCGCGGCGACGGGCTCGATCACAGCCTGGATCCCGCTGATGGTCTTCGCCTTTCTGTTTGGTCTCTCGATGGACTACGAGGTGTTCATCCTCGCGCGCATGCGCGAGGAGTACGACGCGACAGGCTCGACCAACACCGCGGTCGTGCGCGGCATCGGGCGCACCGGGCGGCTCGTGACGAGCGCCGCGCTGATTCTCTTCCTCGCGTTCGTCTCGCTCGCCTCAGGCCCGGAGACCGAAATCAAAGTGCTCGCCACGGGCCTCGCGGCAGGGATCCTGCTCGACGCGACCGTGATCCGCGCGCTGCTCGTGCCCGCGGTGATCTCGCTGTTCGGGCGCTGGAACTGGTGGCTGCCGCACATGCCCGCAAGACTGCTGCGGGTCGAGCCCTCGCTGCCGCCACGCTTTGCGACCGAGACGGAGGGCTAGAAGGTGAACGAGAACAACGTGATGGGCGAGAACGGCATCGAGGTCGAGCAGCTGGTGCGGGACTTCAAGGGCGGCGTGCGCGCGGTCGACGGGATCGACCTGCAGGTCGCCCCTGGTGAGATCTACGGCTTCCTCGGTCCCAACGGCGCAGGCAAGTCGACGACGGTGCTCGTGCTGACGACGCTTCTGCCCCCCACCTCCGGCAAAGCGCGCGTGGCCGGGCTCGATGTCGTGCGCCAGGGCGCCGAGGTGCGCCGCGCGATCGGTGCCTCGTTGCAGGAGTCGGCGCTCGACCCCTTCCTGACGGGGCGCGAGCACATGCGCCTGCAGAGCTCGCTGCACGGTCTCGGTAAGAGCGAACGCGAACAGCGCGGCACGGAGCTGCTCGAGCGCGTCGGGCTGACCGACGCGGCCGACCGCAAGGTCGGTGGCTACTCCGGCGGGATGAAGCGCCGCCTCGACCTAGGCCTCGCGCTCGTGCACCGCCCACGCCTCCTCTTCCTCGATGAGCCCACGACGGGCCTTGACCCGCAGAGCCGTGCGGCGCTATGGGACGAGGTACGCCGGCTTGCGGGCGACGGAGTGACGGTCTTTCTGACAACGCAGTACCTCGAGGAGGCCGACGTACTGGCCGACCGTGTGGGGATCATCGACCGCGGCAAGATCGTCGCCGAGGGCACCCCCGCGGCCCTGAAGGCCGCGATCGGGCGCCCAAGCGTCGAGGCGATCCCAGCGGACCCGGGCGACCGCGAGCGCCTGGCCGCGGTGCTGCACCGCTTTGGCGAGGGCGCCGCGGCCTCACCCAACGGCGTCGCAGCGCGCCTGCCGGAGGGTGTCTCAGACCTCGCCGAGATCGTGCGCACGATCGACGCCGAGGGCATCGCGATCGCCGATCTGCGCCTGCACTCCCCCACACTCGACGACGTCTTCCTCGCCAAGACCGGGCGCTCGCTGGAGGGTGCCGGCGACGGCGAGGAGGGCGCGGGCGATGAGTCGAGCGCGGATGGCAAGGGCGCACCCGCAAAGGCGGCCGCGAGCCGATGAGCAGCGTGCTCGTCACGCAGATCGGGGTGCTCGCGCGGCGCTCGATGCTGAAGACGTTGCGCCAGCCCTTCCAGATGTTCCCGATCGTGTTCTTCCCGCTGATCCTGCTGGCGGTCAACGCCAGCGGCCTGAAGGCGGCGACGCGACTTCCCGGCTTTCCAACGCACTCCTACGTCTCATTCGCGATCGCCGTGGCCTTCATCCAGGGAGGCATGTTCTCGCTGATCAACACAGGCACGAACCTCGCCGAGGACATCGAGAGCGGCTTCTTCGAGCGTCTCGCCCTGACCCCCTTGCGGCGTGTCTCGCTGATCAGTGGCCTGCTCGTCGGCGTGGGCGTGCTCGGAGTGCTGCAGTCGGCGGTATACATCGTGATGGCGCTCGTCGCCGGCGCGCATCTCGACGCGGGCTTCGGCGGCGCGCTCGTGATCCTCGCGTTGGGCGCGCTCACCGCGATGGGCTTCGGCGCGCTCGGCTGCGCGGCCGCGCTTAAGACCGGCTCAGGTGAGGCCGTGCAGGGACTCTTCCCGCTGTTCTTCGTCTTCATCTTCCTGTCCTCGAGCAACCTGCCGCGCAATCTGCTGCGCACCGGCTGGTTTCACACGGTCGCGACCTGGAACCCGATCTCCTATTTGATCGAGGGCTTTCGCAGCCTGTTCATCACAGGCTGGGACGGTACGGCGCTTTGGCGCGGCTTCGCGGTCGCGGCGGGCCTGATGGCGATCGCGCTGCTTGCCGTCGCGGGGGCACTGCGCTCAAGGATGCAAAGGACTTGAGGGGATCAAGCTGATGAAGACCCACGGAAGCATCGGGCGCGTGGCGCTGACGATCGCCTGGCGCAGCCTCCACACCTACGTGCGCAGGCCCGACCTGTTCGTGCCCTCGCTCGTCTTCCCGCTCGTCTTCCTGGCGAGCTTCGCGGGCGGGCTGACCGCGCTCGGCTCGGTGCCCGGCTTTCACTTCCCCGCCGGCTACACCGCCTTCCAGTTCGTCTTCGTGCTCTGCCAGTCCTCGATGTTCGCGGGCCTCTTCACGGGCTTCAGCCTGGCTTTCGACTTTGAGAGCGGCTTCGCGCGCCGACTGATGCTCGCGGCGGAGGACCGCCGCGGGATCGCGCTCGGCTACGCGCTCGTGGCGCTCTCGCGCGCGGTGATCACGCTCACGCTCGTGACGGGCGTGGCGCTGGCGACTGGCATGCAGATCACCGGCAGCGGCGTCGACGTCTTCGGCCTATACGGCCTCGCGGCGCTGCTCGTGCTCGTCGGCTATGCATGGGCCGCCGGTGTGGCCTTCCGCTTCCGCTCAATCCAGGCCGGCCCGCTGATGCAGACGCCGGTCTTTCTGATCATCTTCCTGGCGCCGGTCTATGTGCCGCTGAACCTGCTGCAGGGCTGGATCCATGCGGTCGCTCTCATCAACCCGGCGACGGCCTTCCTCGAGGCCGGTCGCGGTCTGATCTCAGGCGTACATGACCACACCGGCCTGGCCTATATCTGCGCTGCCGCGTTGATCGCACTCTTGTCGGTGTGGATGCTCACGGGCTTGCGTAAGGCCGAAACCTCGGCCTAGGTTGCTGTAGCGCCGAGCTCGCGGGCCAGCTCGGCGGCTCGCGTAGTACTTACAAGCACGCGCTGCAAGGGGCCGTGGTTGGCGACGGTGAAAGAAAGGCCCGGTTGGCGACGACGCACGATGAAGGCCTGATCGAGGCGCAGGGTGCGCGCGATGTAGATCACCCATGGAAAGCGCAGGCCGGCTTTGATGCCCGTGCCCATCGCCTCACGGATGGGGTTCTCAACGACGCGGACGTCGCTGATGTCCGCGCGCGCCACGCGAATGTCTCCCATTAGCCCGAGGATCTTTTCCCAGCGCGCCAGGCGAACTACAAGGGTCTCCTCGCTCAGCTCGATCTGCACGCACGACAGCCTAGCCAGCATGTTCGCAACATGGACGGCGCGGATTGGGGTAGAACTGATCCGAGCACCGCTATAAGGCCTCAGCACTCGGCGTGTGCGAGCTGCCAAGCACTAGAAGGGAGTTCCGCTCATGGAGTCCTCTCCTCCCAGCAGAGTCCTCGTTGTGGCACACAAGACCGCCGCAACCCAACCGCTTCTCGATGCCGTGCGCGAGCGTGCCGGGCGCGGGTCCGCAACCTTCACGCTGCTCGTCCCCAACCCGGCCCACGGCCTGCATAAGGTCGTAGACGCCGAGGATCAGGGAGCGGGCGAGGCACAGAGCGTGCTGGATACGGCGCTGCCGAAGCTGAGCGAGGCGGCCGGCGCAAAGGTCGAGGGGATCGTCGGCGATCCGGACCCCTCGGCGGCCGTAGCGGATGCGATCAACCTGCGCGGCTTTGACGAGATCATCATCTCGACCCTCTCCCCCCGGCTCTCCCGCTGGCTGAAGCTGGATCTGCCGAGCAAGGTCTCGGGCATGGGCCTCCCCGTCACGACGGTCACGCCGGCCGACGAGTAACCACACCAGATCTGCCGGGCGAGCCGCCCTGAATCCCCCCGTTCGCCGGGCTTGAAAGTAACGTACCGTTTCTAGCTTTCTTCGCTGTGGAGACGCAGCCGACCTTCTGCAGACGAACGTCTGTGGATCTTTCGTCTGCACGGCGCGAGAGTTTGAACTATGGAGAGCGTCCGTACGCAATTTGCAGCTAATCTACGCCAACATCGCGTGGCCGCCGGACTCTCGCAGGAGGCGCTTGCGGACCTTTGTGATCTGCACCGCACCGAGATCAGCCTGCTCGAGCGCTGCAAGCGATCGCCGCGCCTGGAGACGATCGTGATTCTCTCTCGCGGCCTCAAGCTGGCCTCACCCTCGGATCTGCTCGAGGGCATCACCTAGCTGTAATTCCTGAGGACGTTGTTCATCCGGGCCTCCCTGGAGGCTGGTTGGTGTCGAAGCCCTATCTGGTCATGGGCGGAGATTGGCGTAGAAGTTCTGGGAAGTTCGACAACCAGACGCACCGGTATTACTTGCTAGTATTACCGCAATGCGAGTGACACAGAAGGGCCAAGTCACGATTCCGCTCCCGGTGCGGCGGGCACTCGGCATCCAGCCGGGCAGCGACGTCGAGTTCGAGCTCGACGAGCGCGGCGCGCGGCTACTGCTCGACTCTGACCGGGCGGCCAAGGAGATCAGCCGCATGCGTGGCGCCGGCACGGGCGAGATGAGCACCGAGGAGATCCTGGCGCTCACCCGCCGATAGCGGGCCGGTTGGAGACCTTCGTCGACAGCAGCGTTCTGCTCGACCTCTTCACCGAGGATCCGCGTTGGCTGTCCTGGTCGCAGGAGCAGCTCACGCAGGCAGCTCAGCGCGGCGCGATCGTCCTCAACGCGGTTGTGCTCGCCGAGATCGCGCCACGGTTCCCACGCATTGAGGAACTGAACGCGGCGCTGCCCTCGATGGCGATCATCGATGAGGTCCCGACAGCGGCGGCGTTCCTCGCCGGTCACGCCCACGCCGACTACCGCCGCGCGGGAGGAACCCGCGAGGCCGTCCTCCCAGACTTTCTGATCGGCGCCCACGCAGCCGTGACGAGCCGGCCGCTGATCACGCGCGACCCACGCCGCGTAGCCACCTACATACCCGGCGCCAAGCTCATCTCCCCGTAGCGTCGTGAGCACATACGCGTGAGGCCGCCCGGCACGGTCGATGACCGGCGAACGCCCCCATGACACCTCGAGCCTCCAGGGCAGTAAGAAAACCGCTTGGCTATGCAGTTTTCGGGCAAGCCGACGAGGGGACTCGAACCCCTGACCCCCTCCTTACCATGGAGGTGCTCTACCAGCTGAGCTACGTCGGCGCGAAGCCCGAATCCTAGCGCGGTCGCCGTCGATCACGATATCGTCGGCCCTCCAAATGACCAGAAGGGCCCGGTCGTTCCTGGGCGTCCTTCTTGGAGTGTTTTGGGCGTGCATAAGGATCTCCGCCCTCCGCCGGTCCCGTTGATTGGACCCTTGGCGCCTACCCGACGATTTTGCCCGATAACCCAGCCCACACCTGCGCTCACGCCCCCAATCAGCAGCACCTGAAGGCCCGCCGAGAGTAGCCTTTGGCGAGCGACCGAGCCCTTGATGACGCCGAGCAAGAAGAGCGCTACGCGCGTGCAGCCCAGGCTGATCGGGAGTGCAGTTGGGACCGGGAACCGAGCGGCCTGACCACAGGGGCCAGGCCGCCGGCTGCCGTCTGAATTCAGGAGTACGTGTAGCGGTCGGCGAGGACTTTCGCGCTCGTCGCTTTGCCCACCGTGGCGCGCACGTCCACGGTCGATGCTTTGGTGGCGGCAGGTGCCACAGCTTCACATGTCGTGCTGGAGGAGCACGTGACGGAGGTGGCGGGCTTGGTGGCGAACTTGATCGTCGTATTGCCCGCCCCGGGTGCAAACCCGCTGCCCGTGATCGTCACCGTGGTGTTCTGAGCCTTCGGGCCCGCGTTCGGGCTCACGGCGGTGACGGTTGGGCTTCCGTACTTGAACTTGTCACCCGGAACCAGTGCACTCGTGCCGTCGGGCGAGACGACCGTCACCTCGACGGTGCCCGTCGTGCCGGCCGGAGATTCCGCGGTGATCGACTTCGCCGAGTTGACTTTGAACGATTTCGCATCGCTCGCACCGAACTCGACTGCGGTGGCTCCGGTGAAGTTCACGCCGCTGATCGTCAGCGTGGTGGCACCGGCCGCGGGCCCGGTCTTTGCCGAGAGTTTCCCGACCGCGGGCGCGGGAGCTCCGCCCAGAACGTTCAACGCGTCCATCTGAGCTCCGAGGTATTCCCCGATTTCGCTCGGTTCCGGGCTGGCTTCGTGAGTCGTGGTGGCTTCGCCGTCTTCAGGATCGACCGGTCCCGTGTAGTCGAAGATTTCGTAGCGGCGGGTCACCGACTCGTTCTTGCCTGCGAGCGGTTTTTCGATGACCAGGTCTCCGGCGTTGTTTGCGACGCCGTTCTGCTTCTGTATCAGCACCCATTCGATTTCGGTCGTGGACCCCGGCTTGCCCGCTTCTGGCACGAGCGGGTCGTCGGTCAGCAGGCGCTCGAGTTTCGCGGGCTGTTCGGTTTCGGTCTCATACACCTTCACCCACTCCGCCTTCCCCCACGTCTGGAAGGGCTCCGGTTCGGGGGCGTCGATCACGGCCTGGACGACGCCCTGCGGGTTTGCGACAGACGGCGGCTTGACAGCGAGTTCCGGCGTTGGAACCGCCACCTTCGTGACGGCCTGCATCAGGTGACCGGGCTGGGAGGGGTCCGCCACCAGCCAGTGGTAGACGGTGTTGGTCGGGGTCTTGGCGAGGCCGAGACCGAAATGCTCGCAGCCGCTCGTGAGGTAGTTCAACGACCCGCCCGTCCAGCACTGATGGCCCATGGTCGGCGTGATCGGCGTGGGAGCCAGCGGTGTGCCCTGCAGGAATTCTTTTTTCGCCGCGTCATATGGACTGGCGTAGCGGACGTAGACGCCACCGGCGAAGTTTTCGAGCGTCGGCGTGCCGTAGCGGTACTGGTAGGGGGCTCCAAAGGTGTAGCTGATGTCCGAGCTTGAGACGCCATCGAGCTCGATCTCAAAGCCGTGCGTCTCTTCGCCCGAGTCATTGAAGACATCGAAGTTGCTGAGCGTTCCGTACTGCACTTCCGCCGAGGCTGAGGCCGGCGCCATCAGCGCGAGCGCCACCAACGGGAGCGCCATCGTCCAGACAAGCGAGAACCTGCGAGA
>Ga0182019_10001588_pt1 | contig 11594 bp, 9 predicted proteins | sample 812E2MmetaG_FD_120483 | JGI IMG/M metagenome (GOLD analysis project Ga0182019, IMG submission 120483) | Permafrost microbial communities from Stordalen Mire, Sweden - 812E2M metaG | ecosystem: Environmental > Terrestrial > Soil > Wetlands > Permafrost | place: Sweden: Stordalen | collected...
GATCTCGACCTATCCAAAGGCCGTGATAGCGGCGCTTACCGGCCTCGTCGACGGGCGCCTGCCGGTGACCGGCAAACAGCTCGCCTGGAGCCCGGCGCCCTCGGTGACACTGCCATCCTCCAGCGCGACAGCAAACGCTGCCGCGGTGCCCAGCCACACTTCCTCGCCCTCGGCCGGTTCCGCGAGTCCCAGCAGTCCCAGCGCCGCGGCCGGCGCCCAAGCCCCGCCAACAGCGGCGCTGTCGCCCGCAGCCGCGGTTGCAGCAGCCAAGGGCAAGAGCGTCACTGCCGGTGCACGGCTGCTGCAGTTGGTCGAACTGACGAGCATTCCCAACGCCGCCGTCGTCGCGGTTCAGGATGGGCGCGTCGTCCAGATCGGGCATTCGCGTGCGCTCGGGCGCTACGTGATCCTGCGCGACGTCTACGGAGATGTCTTCACCTATGCCGGCCTCGGCAGCATCGCGCCGAGCTACATGCCGGCCAAAGCGCCGCGCACGCCAGTCACCTCCCCGGTCGTCGAAGCGGCCAGCAAACACGATCCTGCGCCCTCCCAGGCGGCGAGCGCGGGTAGTCAGTCCCCCTTGACGCTGCAGGTCAAGGCGCCCCCCAAGAAGGGCGCGCACGCGAGCAGCCACCAAGGGGTGGCCTCGCTGCCGAGCGACGGCGCTGAAGAAGCACCCACCGGCCTGGGCAAGGTGCGCCTCTTCGCGCGGCCCGGTAACCCCGACGCGGTCGCATCTGCGGCCGTCCGCGCTGCCCGCAAGGCCCGTAACTCCAAGACCTCGCAGCAACTGCCGCTGCGCCGTGGTTCGGTCGTCGCGAGTGGGACGGTGCTCGGCCGCGTGCGTGTGCCCGCAGGAGCCAAGGCCGGGCATCTGCGCTTCGCGATTCGCCCGGCCGGCGACACCGGCACGATCGACCCCGGTCCGATTCTCGCGAACTGGGCCCAGCTGCAGGCGGCCCTGCACCCGCGCGGAGCGAAGTCGAGCGACGCCCTGCTCGGTGCGACAGCCAGCAACGTGTTCCTGCAGTCGAAGGGCGAACTCCAGCGTGCAGTGCTCGCAGACCCCGGGATCACGCTCGCCCCCTGCGATCGCGAAGACGTCGCCGCCGGCTCGGTCGACCGTCGCCTGCTGGCTGTCCTCGCGTTCCTCTCGCGTAGTGGCTTGAAGCCGACCGTGGGCGCGTTGCGCTGCGGGGCAGGCGTCACCGCTGCCGCCGGCACGCCTCCGGCGCGCGATGCACTAGAGATCACGGCGATCAACGGCATCAAGATCGCCAACCATCAGGGGGCCGGCACGATCACCGATCTCACGATCCGTACGCTCTTGACGCTCCCCGGCGAATTCGTGCCGCACAAGATCGTGAGCCTGATGCGCTATCCGGGGGCTTCAAACACCCACGCGATCGCTTCAGCGGCCGCGCACATTCGCCTCCAGTTCCTGCCCCCACGACCAGGTACGGCGCTGCGCCCGACGGCAGTGGGGACGGCGGCTCACTCGGCCAAGAAGGGCAGTGCCGCGCCGGCGCCGTTCGTGACCACCACGGTGCTGAGCCCCACTCAGTGGGATCAGCTCATCACACGCGTGGGCGCGCTGCCGTCACCGAAGGTTGCGGCGAAGCCCAGCTCCGCGGCGATCGCGGACCCGAAGTCCACGACGCACCCGTAGGGGTTCACCCGCCAGGTGTCACCGGAGCGCCGCTCGTGCCGGGGTGTGCCCTGAGGCTCTTCAGCAGTAGCGGTCCGCACTTCTTCCGCGCGGCGAGGAACTTGGCACTCGTGGGGTCGATTCCTTTGGTGTCAATGACGGGACCTTTGCCTGAGGTGTTCGGCGCTGGCACGTTGACCCCGTTCGCACGCATGCACGCGGCAAACTTCGCAAGAGCCCCAGTGAACTGTGAGCTGGCAAGATTGGCTGCGCCGGGGCGTGGCACGCCCGGCAAGCCGCCGCACTTCTTGACCGCAGCCTGATACTGCGCCGGGTTCACGCCTGCGGGTAGTGTCGCGGCGCCGCTGCTCCCAGGTATCGCAATGCCGTTCTTGCGGAGGCATTCGCTGAACGCCACGGCGTGCCGCCCAGGCTGTGCCGCAGTGTTGGTGGTTGCTTCTGGCCGCGCGGCGCTGCTCGATGATGCGGAGGAGCTCCCGCATGCGCTGGGAAGCAGGGTGGCTCCGATCAGCAGAAGTGCGGCCGAGGCTGCGTATCTGCTGCTGGTGTGGTTGTGAGGCACTGTTCTCATTGTTGATGATCGCGCTGGCGGGCTCGCGTCGATTCTCCTCGTTATCTCTAAGCGGGCTCTAAGGCTGGTCTGCGATCATCGCGCAGATGTCCACGAGCTTCGGCGGCATCGACCTCGGCGGTACGAAGATCCAGGCCGTGATCGTCGATGACGACCACAAAGTCATCGGCTCTGCGCGACGCCCCACGCCGACCGAGGGTGGGCCTGCAGACGTTGCTGGGGAGATCGAGACGACGCTGCGCGATGCGGCCAAGGCGGCTGAGATCGAGCCCGCCGAGCTGGCCGGCGTAGGGGTGGGATCACCCGGCGTGATCGTGGGCGCCAACGTCACGAGCGCGCGCAACCTGCCCGACTGGGAAGGGACCTATCCACTCGGCGAGACGCTCGAAGCGGCGCTCGGCTGTCGGGTTGTGCTCGGCAACGACGTGCAGGTCGCCACCGACGCGGAGTTCAGCCTCGGCGCCGGGCGCCTCTATGACTCGCTGCTCGGCGTCTTCTGGGGAACGGGCGTCGGCGGTGGGCTGATCCTCGACCGCCGCCCCTGGACGGGGCGTGGGGGAGCCGGTGAGATCGGCCACGTTGTCGTCGAGATGGACGGCGCGCGCTGCACCTGCGGGCGGCGGGGATGCATGGAGGCATACGCGGGTCGTGGTGCGATGGAGATCTACGCGCGCAAGCTGCACGAGGAGAAGGGGCGCAAGACAGACCTCTTCAAGCTGATGAAGGAGCACGAGCGCACGCGGCTGACGAGCGGCATCTGGGCGCGGGCGCTCGAGCACGGTGACAAGCTCGCCACGGAGATCCTCGATCGAGCGGTCAAGGCGCTCGGCGCCGGGATCGCCTCGGTCGTCAACGTGCTCGACGTGGAGGGTGTGATCATCGGCGGTGGCCTCGGAGTGCGCCTCGGTCATCCCTTCGCCAAGCGGATCGCCGAGGAGATGCAGCCGCACCTGTTCGCGGACTCAAATCCGCCGCACGTGCACGTGGCGGCGCTGGGCGATCTCGGCGGCGCGATCGGCGCGTCGCTGCTGCTGGATCCAGACGGCCCAACCGGCTGAGAACCTGTTTTGAGTGGGCTCGCGGTTAGAGGCCGAGCAGCGTGATCACGACAAGCGCGAGCGAGAGCGTCGAGGTGACCGCGACCGTGATCCCGGCGGCACCATCCAGGAGCCCGCGCGTGCGACGCTCGCCCATCACGTGCGCGGAACGGGAGAGGCGCCAGATGAAGAACAGGTTGATCGGCAGCAACACGCCGTTTACGACCTGCACACCTACGAGCAGCGAGATCACCGGCACGCCGGGGATGATCGCGACGAACGCGCCGAGCATGATCATCGCGGTGATGATGTTCACGAACACCGGCGCCTCCTCGCGCCGACGCCCGACGCCCTTCTCGTAGCCGAGCGACTCCGAGATCACATAGGAGGTCGCGATCGGCAGGATCGCGGCGGCAAGCAGGCTCGCGCCGAGCAGGCCGATCCCGAACAGAACCTCCGCGTACTGCCCGGCGAACGGGTTCAGGGCGCGCGCTGCCTCAGCGGCAGAGGAGATGTTGTGCACGCCGTGGGTGAAGAGCGTGGCGCCGGTCGCGATGATGATGAAGGCGGCGATCAGGTTCGCAAAGACCGCACCCGCGACGGCCTCGCGCTCCTCCTTGCGCAACTCGTCCTCGCGCACGCCTCGCTCGACGACCGCGGACTGCAGGTAGAGCTGCATGTAAGGGGTGATCGTGGTGCCGGCGGTTGCGATCAGCAGCAACAGGAAAGCCGAGTTGGCATGGATATGAGGCACCACGAGGGCTTTGCCGACGGCGCTCCAGTGCGGGTGCGCGAGCACGGCGGCGATCGGGTACGCGAAGAAGGGGATCGTGAACCAGATGAAGATCCGCTCCGCTGAGCGGTAGGAGCCGCGCACGATGATCAGCCAGATGCCGAGCGCGGCGATCGGCACCGAGACCTGCGCGGGGACCCCTGCGAGGCCGAGCGCGGCACCGACGCCGACGAAGTCTGAGATGCAGATTCCGAGGTTGGCGATCAGCACAGCGCTGGTGGCGAAGACCGACCAGCGGATGCCGTACTCCTCACGCACGAGCTCGGCCAGGCCCTTGCCAGTGACGACGCCCATGCGCGCTGCCAGCATCTGCACGAGGCCCAACGAGATCGTGATCAGCACGATCGTCCAGAGCAGGTCGTAGCCGTACTTCGCGCCGACGGAGGAGTAGGTCGCGATACCGCCCGCGTCGTTGCCGGCGTTGGCGGCGATCAGCCCGGGGCCGAGCAGGCCGAGAAAGGCAAAGATGCGGGCGCGACGCGGGCTAAGCCGGGCAGGCAGGCGCGGTCGGCCACGAGTGGCCGACCGGATCCGACGCATGACGGGCGGTACTCGGACCGCCATCTATCTGTCCCGCTGGAGCGTTCACGCGTGGCGAGTCTAGTCAGTCCTCGCCGAGAAGCCCGAAGCGCCGACGCCAACCCCGCGGGAGCATCGCCTCGAGCACGTCGTCGACCGTCACAACGCCCATCATCTGCCCCTGCTCATCGGCGACCGGGATCGAGGTGAGGTTGTAGTCGGCCATCAGCCGTGCGACCTCCTCGAAGGAGGCGTTGGGCCTCAGGCAGGGGGTCTCGTGCTTGAGCATCGTGTCGAGTCGTCGCCCGGCTTCGGCACGCAGCAGGCCCGTTACGGGCACGCTTCCCAACTGCCCGTCGCGAGCGCTGACGAACACCGTGTTCAAGAGTTCCGGCGCGATCTTGCTCGCGCGCACCGCATCGAGCGCATCACCGGCCGACGTTGCGCCCTGCAGCAGGATGAAGTCGGGGCTCATCAGGCCTCCGGCCTCGGCCGGGTCATAGCCGAGCAGCGCGCGCACCTTGACGCGGTGGCTGACCGGCAGCAGTGCCAGGACCGGCTCACGACGATCCTCATCGAGCTCGCCGACGATGTCGGCCGCGTCATCGGGCGCCATGCGCGAGAGGATCTCCGCCACCTGCGCGTCGGGGCGGTCCTCGAGGAACTCGCGCTGGTGCTGATCATCGAGCTCCTCGAAGACGTCCGCCTCGAGCTCGCGATCATCGTCGCCGACTGCCTGGATGATCTCCTCTCCCTCGTGGCGTGAGGCCGCCTCGACGAGGTCGGCGATCTGGGCCGGATGGAGCTTGGCAAGCTTCGGATGGGGAACACGTAGGCGCACCGTCGGCACATGGCCGACAAAGGGCTCGACGCCGGCCCAGTCGAGAAACTCGCCCGTGGCGATGTGTGCGCCGAGTCCCTTCGGCAGCAGCCGGCGCAAGCCCCCGCGGGGGCCCGTGTCCACACCGACCACGCGCCAGGAGCCGGCGATGAGGGCGAGCTCGATCTCGTTCGCGCGCACCAGGCGCGCGCCCTCGACGTTGATCAGCTGCCGATCGAGCAGGTCGCGCTTGAGCAGCACCTCCTCGGGCCGGCGCTCGAAGCGGCGCAGATCGAGCTTGGCCTTGCGCATCACGACCCCGTCGCTGGCGATCTCCGAGACGCGCTCGCCGCCGAGGTAGGAGGTGCGTCCGGCGACACTCACGAGAAAGCCCGTGATCGGCGGGTAGCCGGTTCCGCCCAGGCGCACGATCAGATCCTCGACCTTGCCGAGACGTCCGCCATCGGCGTCACGCAGCGGACTGCCGACAACCGCGGATAGATGGAGGATCGGCGGTGTCTCGGCGGCTGTCGAAGTCATGACGCTCATCGTACGCGCGCAGCAGGCGTGAGATCAGGGCGATCGAGATCTATCTTGGTAGCGAATGCCCTTCTGGATCTCGATTGCCATCCTCTCCGTGGCTCAAGGTGCGGTGGTGGCGCTGGCGCGCTCGCACCCCCGCGAGCTACCGACCCGCATCCGCGGTCGACGCTGGGCGATCTTGCCGCCCGCCTCCGTGCTCGCTTTCGTGGCGGTGGCGCGGGTCGCAGAAGAAGCGAGCGCCGAGACGCTCACCTACCTCGCCCTCGTCGTGGTGCCATTGCTGGCAGCGCTCGCCCTCGGCTGGCTTACGCGCGGCGCCCGCCCTGCCCGGGCGCTCATCGTGGTCCCCCTGTTCGCGCTCGCCTGGGCCAACCGGGAGGGACTTGCCGGCGAGGCGTCCGCGCTGACGCTCTCGGCGCTCAGTTGCGCCGCGCTCGGCGTCGGGTTCGCGGTGCTCACACCGCCCCGCTGGCTGGGGGGCGGCATCGTCGCGATGGCGCTGGCCGACACGGCGCTGGTTGTGAGCGACCTGCTCCAACGTCCAAACGACGCGCTCAACGCCGCACACCCGGCTGCGGGGCTGCCGCGCCTGCAGAACGCGGTATTCGGCTCGGCCGTTATGGGCTATGGCGATCTCTTCATCGCCGGGCTGCTCGGCGCGCTACTCGTGGTCACGCTCGGTGCCTCCGCGCAGCTGCGCGGAGCGGGGTTGACAGTTGCGCTGGCGCTCTGCTTCGACCTGTTGTTCTTCCTTGTCCACGAGCTACCCGCGACTGTGCCTGTGGCGCTGGCCCTGATCGTGATCGTGCTCAGGCGCCGGCGGCGATCCGCTCGCTCGAGGGTGGCTCTGGCGCCGCCTCGAGTCGACGTGCGGGGAGACCCTCATCGAGGGGCGCCGGCCGTGCGGTGATCGCGCGCGCGGTGATCTCGACCGCGTTCGGCGCCTGCACCTGCCGTTCGGAGGAGGCGCCTGCCTGCTCGATCTTGCGTACCTGCGGTATCACGCGGCTGTCGAAGGAGCCGACCGCGTCGTTGTAGGCCGAAACTGCAGAGCTGAGCTGGCGCCCAGCCTTGGCGAAGGGCTCGACGAAGCGTCCGAGGCGGCTGTGCAGCTCACGCGCGGACTCGGCGATGTCGCGTGCGGACTCGGCGATCAGCTCTTGACGCCAGCCGTAGTGCACGGCCCACAGCAGGCCGATCAACGTGGTCGGGGTCGCCATCAGCACCTGCTGCTGCACGCCGTATTCGATCAGCGTTGGGTCCGCGGACAGGGCCGCCTGGTAGATGCCGTCCGAGGGCACGAACATGACCACGAACTCGGGCGTCGAGTCGAACTGGCGCTGGTAGCCCTTGGCGGCGAGCTTTGCGATGTGCTCGCGCGTCTGGCGCGCGTGGCGGGTGGAGTGAAGCTCGCGCTCGTCCTCGGCGGAGGCCTCGAGTGCTGAGAGGTAGGCGTCGAGCGGGACCTTCGAGTCGACGACGACGAGCTTTCCCCCCGGGAGACGCACGAGCATGTCCGGTCGCAGCACGCCCTCGCCGGTCTGGATCGTGCTCTGCTCGACGAAATCGCAGTGCGAGACCATCCCCGCCATCTCGACCACGTTGCGGAGTTGGATCTCACCCCAGGCACCGCGTGTGCTCGGTCGCTTCAGCGCGGAGACTAGGTTGCCGGCCTCCTGGCGCAGCGTGCCCACGCCCTCACCGAGCTGGCGAACCATCTGCGCGAGCTCGCCCTGGGCCTGGCGGCGCTCGCGCTCCAGGCGTCCGATCTCGCTCTCCATGCGCCCGAGCTTCTCCGCAACTGGCTTGACGATGCCCTTGAACTCCTCCGCACGACGAGCCATCTCGCCGCTGGCGCGCTCCTGCTCGACGCGGCGGGTCGCCTCGACGCGCTGGGCGAGCGATTCGCCTGTTTGCGCGAGCACATCGACCGAGATCGCCTTCAGCTCATCGCGCAGGCGCTCGCGGTTGCGGCGCATCAGCGCTGCGGCGCAGGCCGCGCCCAAAGCGAGACCAACTATCAGCAAGAGGACACTCAACACGGGCATGGCTCACGACCCTTCTCGGATGACTGGACCCACCAATGTGCCAGTCCCTCCGGACGCCTCCGGGCGGCGGCTTATGACTCCAGGCCCCGCATCCCACCGCTTGACTTGTGCGATTAGAGCGGTTGCCAAAGACAACCGTAAGCCCGCCGTGACGGCTTGACAATTGCGGTACTCGGGGGTATCTTGGCGCGAAGCTCCCCTCCGTGGGGAGCCTGTTGTAGAGGGATAATTCCAATGGAGGGGCTGTGCCTGCGGGCATGTCCCGCACTTATAGGAGGATGTGAGATGTCAGCCAAGCATGGCTCGGCAGGATCGTTCCGTCGCTTGCTCGGGTGCGCTTTTGCGCTCGTGTTGGCGCTTTCGGCAGTGTTCGCGGCCAGCGCGAGCGCCGTCCCGGTCACGCACAGTGACCTTGCGCTGGGAGACTCGCTGGCCTTCGGTTATTCGCAGCAGCTTTTCAACGAAAACGAAAAACTGGGCGAGCCCGCATCGGCCTTCGAACACGGCTATGCAAACGACTACTACATGACCTCCGGCGCAAAACGTGCCGGCGCTCAGCTCCAGAACGTCGGCTGCCCCGGTGAGACGACTGACTCACTGATCGGTACCGGCCCGCTTGGCAAAGGTCTCGAAGGTGCCATTCCCGGTACACACGGCTCCACGCCCTGTCTGTACCACCTCGGTCTCGGCGCTCCGCTCCACAAAGAATATGGCGCGGGCAAATCACAGCTGGAAGCAACGCTTGAAACGATCGCGGTCGACGCTGGTTCCGGCAAGCCGGTCACCACGCTGACGCTTGACATCGGCGCCAACGACCAGCTCGCTGCCGTTCACGGGTGCGAAAAAGAAGTCGGCGAAGAATTCGCCAAAGAAGGCAAAAGCAAATACGGCGAAACGCCGGCTGGTGCCGTCAAAGTGTGTCTTGAAGCACACCTTTCCGGCCTGATCACGCACATCCTGACCAACGAGGGCGCGATACTGTACGCGATCCGCAATGGTGCTTCGTTCGGTGGTATCAACTACGCTGGCAAGATCGTGCTTCAGGGTGGCTATGACCCGTACGGCAACGTCTTCGGCACGGGCGAATTGCTGCCTGGCTCGGTGACGCTCGCCGCGCTGATCAACAAATACCAGGGTGAACAGGCTGCGACGTTCGGTGCCTGCTACGCCAACCCGCTGCCCACGTTCAACCCGGGTGGCAAAAAAGAAACGGCTCGCCTGCAGAAATGGACGAACATGGCGAACCCGACTGAATTCGAAGGCAAAAAAAATGGGCCGGACATTCACCCGACCCCGACCGGTTACCACAAGCTCGCGCTGATCATGGTCGCGCAGTGCGGTGGTGTCGAATAGGCAGCATCAGGCGATAGCCCCCACCGTTTGAGGTAGGGGTTGCAGGACCAGGGGGCGCCCGGCTATTCGGCCGGGCGCCCTCTTTGCTTCTCGTAGTCCGCGGCGACCCGTTCGAGCACGCCGAGCATCGCCGGCGCCGCGGGCACGAGACGCGCGCTCTCGGGCGAGGCCGCGATCACGCTACGCACGGGGGGCGCGGGGGAGAGCGCGCGGATCACGATGTCATCGCGCACGACCGACAGGGCCAGCTCCGGGATCAGCGCGACGCCGACGCCGGCTGCGACCAGGCCCTGCACGGTCTGGTAGTCGTCGCTCTCGAAGCTCACGTTTGGCTCGAAGCCGGCGCTGTGGCAGCTGCGCACCACGTGACGCGCACAGGGGCTGGCGCGCGAGGTCTGCACCCAGGCGTCCTCGGCGAGGTCCGCGAGGCGGATCTGCTCCTGTGCAGCGAGCGCGTGCTCGTGCGGCAGCGCCAGGTACATCGGGTCCGAGAGCAGCTCGACGCGCGTGAGGTCTGCATCCAGTGTGCTCTCGCCGGCGAACTCGAACAGCAGCGCGAGGTCGAGATCGGCGGCGCGCAAACGCGGCAGGATCTGCTCGGGCTCGCCCTCGGCGAGCGTGAGCTCGACGTCGGGATAGCTGGCCCGAAAGGTCGCGATCGCCAGCGGCATCAAGGTCGCCCCGGCCGTTGGGAAAGAGGCCATCCGCAGGCGCCCGCCGCGCAGCCCTGCGATCGCCGCCAGCGAGGCCTCGGCGGCGTCGAGACGGGCGAGGATGCCCTCGGCGTGGCCGACCAGTGTCTGGCCGGCCGCCGTCAGCGTGACCCCGCGGTGATGGCGCTCGAGCAGCGCCATCCCGGTCTCGGCCTCGAGCGTGGCGATCTGCTGTGAGATCGCCGACTGGGTGTAGGAGAGGGCCTCGGCGGCGGCGGAGATCGAGCCGCGGTAGGCGACCTCCTTCAGAACCCTCAAGCGAGCCACATTAAGCATTAGTACTACTTATATTAGCGATCACAACAATCACTGGTGCTGATGGCAGGAGGGTGCCACCATCGAGAGAACAGAACTTCCGAGGCCGCCCCCAGGCGGACCAAATCACAGACAGGAGAGAAGTCATGTCCGCCAAGATCATCGTTTCCTATGACGGAACCGCCAACGAGGGCGACGCGATCGCCCTCGGTCGGTTGTTCGCCCGCGCCGGTGGAGAGGTATCGCTCGCCTACGTGCGGCACAGCCCCGAGGTCGACAGTGCCCGTGAGGCCATAGCCCAGAACGAGGCGCAGGAGATTCTCGACCGCGGTGTCACGCTGCTCGGCCAGCCAAATGCGGGTCGCCACGTCGTCACCGACCGCTCGACCCCCGAGGGGCTGGCTGCACTCGCCGAGGCCGAGGGCGCCGATGTGGTCGTGTTCTGCTCGGACTCGCACACCGCCAAAGGCCACGTCGCGATCGGCAACTCCGCCGAGCGCCTGCTGCAGGGCGGCCGCACCGCGGTCGCGATCGCCCCGGTCGATCTCGCCGAGCGCATCGATGGCGACTCGGTCAGCAAGATCGTCGCCATCGGCGACAGCGACGGTGGCGCCCGCGAGACTGCGGACGCGCTGGCCGCGGCATTCGGTGCGAGCGTCGAGCCGGTCGCAGGTAGCGACACGGGACTGCTCGTGATCGACTCGCGTCCCGAGGTCGAGGCCGGGCGCGTTGGGATCTCCGGCTCGGCTTCGCACCTGATCGAGATCGCCACCTGCCCGGTGCTGGTGCTCCCCCGTGGTGGGCGCCTGCAGTTCGGCAGGAGCACGGCCGTAACCGCGGCCTAACCCAACCCCCCCCGCATCCGGCTAAGCGCTCCGGACCGTGCTCAGCGCACGGTCCGGCCGCGCGACCGCGCACGCCAGTAGCGAGCGAGGGCTTCGGCGAAGTCCAGCGCGCCACCGGCGAGATGACCCACCGGCCCGCTCCAGAGCCACGTCTCGGCACGCTGCAGCGGTGATCGACGGCGCGGGGCAGTCACGAACGGGCACGGTATCGTGGCGGAGATGGCAGCGGCCCTGACGACAACCCTCACCGAGCTCGGCGAGTCACGCGTACGTCTGCAGGTACAGGTTCCCGCCGCGGAGGTTGAGGGTCGCCTGGAGCGTAAGGCCCAGCAACTGGGCCGCGAGCTGAAGCTCCCCGGTTTTCGTCGCGGCAAGGTTCCAGCCCCGTTGGTGATTCAACGCATCGGCCGTGAGGTTGTGCTCGAGGA
>Ga0182019_10001592_pt1 | contig 11581 bp, 9 predicted proteins | sample 812E2MmetaG_FD_120483 | JGI IMG/M metagenome (GOLD analysis project Ga0182019, IMG submission 120483) | Permafrost microbial communities from Stordalen Mire, Sweden - 812E2M metaG | ecosystem: Environmental > Terrestrial > Soil > Wetlands > Permafrost | place: Sweden: Stordalen | collected...
GCGATGCCGATCCTTGCCGGTCAGGAGATCGACAAGCGGGCCCTCGATCGGACGCCGGGCCAACAGCAGTTCGGCTTTGGCGCCGCGCTGGATCCGGGCGACGTCGCGTTCGCGATCCCCATTTCCGATCCATCGCAGGCCGTGGGCGGTGCGCTCTCGCCTGGCGCCAAGGTCACCGTCGTCGCTGTGCCGAACACGCTCAAGAATGGGGTTCAGGCTTCTCCGGCTCCGACGTCAACCGTCCTCGGGACGAACCTGACGATCCTGGCTCTTCGCACGCCAAACGGGCAGACCTTCACCCAGGCTCAGTCGGGCTCCGGTATCGCGGCCGTGCCTCCAAAGCTCGGTAGCGTCGTCGTCGCGATACCGGCGAACCAGCTCTCGGACTTTGCCACGGCCGCCTTGAGTTCGACGTTCTACCTTGCGCTGTCGGTACCAGGGACGGGGGCGACTTCCTAGAGAGGTCCGGCCGGGCAAGTCGACATCCCGGGCGACCATCGCCTCCTACTACCAGTGGTTCGTATCAGCTCGACTCGCCGGAGCCGGTGTTGTGAAGCTCGACCCGCGTCGGACATTCAACGAGTCCGAACGACGATCCATCCTCGCTGCTTCCGGCGGTCTATGCCAGCTTTGCCAGACCGCCCTCGATCCCGACGATGCCGAGATCGACCACATCGTCCCCTGGATCCGCGGTGGGAAGACGACGGTCGAGAACGGTAGGGCCGTGCACTGGAACATGTAACCGACGCCGCGGCGAAGGGCGGGACGAAGCGGCCTAGCGAGGGGCGGGGGCGAGCCTGGACGAAAGGACTTCTACGAGAAACGCCTGGACGAGGTCAAACGTGGGGTTTGCCTTGCACTTTGGCATCGCGGCCAGGGTGTAACGCGGTAACTCTGGTGCGTAAACCCGTGGGCAGGTGGTAATGAGGTGAGTGTTACGGGTGTAAACGGCCCGCGGTAAGCGGCAGATAAGCGGGGGCCGCTAGCCTCTTGCCCGGGCCGCGCTCCGCTCCCGGAGGTTCGATCTCGGCGTTGTCCGACCAGCACACTCCGGGGCGTCGCGGCTCGCTATCCTTCGAGCATGGCAGGGAAGGAATCGCTGGCCCGCGCGAACCGGGCCAAACTCGACGAGTTCTACACTCAGTTGGCCGACGTCGAGGCCGAGCTGCGGCACCACCGCGACCAGTTCCGCGGCAAGGTCGTCTTGTGCAACTGCGACGATCCTTACGAGTCCAACTTCTTCAAGTACTTCGCGATGAACTTCAACCATCTCGGGTTGAAGAAACTCATCACGACCTGCTACGGCGGAAGCCCAATCACCGGCGAACAACTTCCCCTGCTGGACATCGCTGGGATCCCTAAGAACACTCCGAACAAGCCCGCCTACCGGGTCGAGATCACGGAAGTGCTCGACACCAACAACGACGGTGCAATTGACCTGTCCGACGTCGAGCACCTGATGAAGAACGAGCGCAACGTCGTCAGCCTCCTGGCCGGCGGCGGCGACTTCCGCTCGGCCGAGTGCATCGCGCTACTGAGAGAGGCAGATATCGTCGTCACCAACCCTCCGTTCTCTCTGTTTCGCGAGTACGTCGCTCAGCTGGTAGGGCACAACAAGCAGTTCCTGATCCTTGGGAACCAAAACGCCATCACGTACAGCGACATCTTCAAGCTCATCAAGGAAAACTTGCTCTGGCTCGGCTACGACAACGGCGGCGAGAAGTGGTTCCGTGTCCCTGACGCCTACAACCACACAACCGACCGGTCGAAGATCAGGGTGGAGGACGGGGTGAGGTACCTAGCCATGAAGAACATGGCATGGTTCACCAACCTGGACACCACCAAGCGGCACGAGGTCACCACTCTGTACAAGCGGTACAACCCTGAGGAGTGCCCGCACTACGACAACTACGACGCCATCGAGGTCGGTCGCTATCTGGACATACCGTATGACTTTGGCGGAGCCATGGGTGTCCCGGTCACTTTCCTGGACAAATACAATCCAGACCAGTTCGAGATCCTCGGTTGGACGCGTGGCCGGGATGAGTTCGAGGCGCGGCCGACCAAGCGCTATGTCAACGCCCGTCAGATCAATCCTGATGGCACCGAGTCGAATGGCGGCAAGGTGAACACCGGCTCCAACCTGCTCCTGGATCAGAGGCCGGCGAAGGGTACGGTCTATGTCGCGGATGGCGTGAAGGGCTATCTGGTGCAAACCTACATGCGCATCATCGTGCGCAACCGCACCTTGACGGGGGCACCCGAGTGAAGATCGACCTCAAGGAGATTACGGTTCGGCAGGTTGCCGAGGGCTATGTCGACAGCGCCGAGGAGGGGGTCGTCGGCTACGGCGGGCGACTCGACATCCGCCCCAAGTACCAGCGCGAGTTCGTTTACGACGAGAAGAAGCGAAACGCCGTCATCGAGACCATCCGCAAGAGCTTCCCGCTGAACGTCATGTACTGGGTCGTCACCGAGCAGGACACCTACGAGGTGATGGACGGCCAGCAGAGGACTATCTCCTTCTGCCAGTACGTCAACGGTGACTTCTCCATCCCCGTCGATGGTCACCCGATGGCGTTCCACAACCTGCCGAAGACACTACAGGACCAGATTCTCGATTACACCCTGATGGTCTATTTCTGCTCTGGCAGCGACCAAGAGAAGCTGGACTGGTTCCGCATTATCAACATCGCGGGTGAACGCCTCACCGAGCAGGAGCTACGCAACGCCGTCTACACCGGCCCGTGGCTCACGCACGCCAAGACGATTTTCTCCAAGACGAACTGCGCGGCGTACTTGCTCGCCAACAAATACGTGAACGGCTCGCCGATCCGCCAGGAATACCTGGAGACCGCGATCTCGTGGCTGTCAGACGGCAAGATCGAGCAGTACATGTCGGCCCACCAGCACGATCCGAACGCGAACGAGCTGTGGTCCTACTTCCAAGCCGTCATCGCTTGGGTGCAGTTGACCTTCACCACTTACCGCAGTGAGATGAAGGGGATCGATTGGGGGCAGGTCTACAACCAGTTCAAGGACGGCTTGTACGACACCGCCAAGCTCGAAGACGAGATCAAGGCGTTGATGATTGACGATGACGTCACTCGGAAGAAGGGCATCTACTCGTACGTCCTGACGAGAGACGAGAAGCACCTTGCCATCCGCGCCTTCACGCCAGCAATGCGACGCGCGGCCTACGAGCGACAGGGCGGCATGTGTCCACAGTGCGATAAGAAGCACTACGAGATCGATGAAATGGAAGCCGACCACATCACCCCCTGGTCGAAGGGCGGAAAGACCAATGCGGACAACTGCCAGATGCTGTGCCTGGAGCACAACCGGCGCAAAGGCGCCATCTAGGCAGAACGGCCTCTCACCGCATCGGCAGAAGATCGAACCCTTCCCACGTCGTCCCGTCCGGCTCGGCCCATCCTTCGTCGGTCAGGGTCGCCAAGAGACCTTGCGGCCCGTGGGTGTCGCCGATCACCATGGTTCAGGTCGTCGACCGCCAGCGCTGCCACGCCGAGAACGTCCCCTCGCACTCGGCGGTCGTCGCCCGCTCAATCAGGGTTGCGAGGAGGACATCATCGACACATTTGCGATCGCATTGCCGAGATCCGCTTGCCGATCCGAAAGGACGTCGCCGTGCGAGCCAACATCGTCACCCGCAGCAAGACCGTAATTGACGAGCGAGCCCGGCTCCGCCCTGTGACGGGCGTGGTTTCTGAAGAGGCGGAGCACTCGCCGAGGTTCTTTAGGGCGTAAGCTTGAGGGACTTCACCAAACATCCGGGGGGATCTATATGCCCGTCATTCGCCAGGCGTCGTTTCGCCATTTCCGAGGGTTCGAGGACTTCACGACGCACCTGCCTGCACACGCGGTTCTTGTGGGGGAACCTGGAGCGGGGCGATCGGATCTCGTCGAGGGACTGATCCGCGTCCTGGACGGCGATTACTGGCGGTCTCGCCGTGGCGACCAACTCGACTTCTACGACCTCGACACGTCTGTGCCTGCCGAGGTCGAGCTGACCATCGGGGAGCTTTCGAAGGCAGCCCAGGACGCGCTTGAATACAACGTCGAGTATTGGGACAAAGAAGACGGCCTCGTCATCGAGGAGTTCGCTGACCCCTCGCAGATGGACGAGGAGCGTCACGAGCCAGTCCTGCGACTCACGTATCGACTGTCCGAGGGCGACGATGGGCGGCTTGACGAAATCGTGTATTGGGCAAAGTCTGGTGCAGACAATCCGCAAGCTGTCCGATCTGCTTCTCGCGAGCACATCCCCTTCCTCTGGCAGCGTGGCTGGAGTTCGCGGCCTCTGGACCTTTCGGGGCGTGGCGATCTGCGGGAATTGATTGACGCTCAGGCGGGGGCGCCGTTCGACGAAGCTATCGAGGCGTTCGTCGCCGCGGTGGGTGATGCAGCCAAGGTCTTCTCCGAACACGAGCGAGTCGGAACGGCGCTGGACGAGCTGATGACAGGGCTGCGCCCGCTGCGACGGTTCGACCCTGAAGCTAGAGCCTCGGATGTTCTCCGGTTCATGCCGGATGGCGGCGCCTCGAGCGGCCTCCTGCGATCACTCGCAGCCGCGGCCACGCTGAAGGATGGGCCTGCCCTTCTGCCGGTCGCACGTCACGGCTCAAGTGTGAGCGCAGCCCTTCGCGGCAGCTTGCTGTTGGCCGGCGCTCGGCAACAGCCCGGCGCGATCGTCGTTATCGACGAGCTTTCGTCTGACCTCGACCCTTCGTTGGCCGGCTACATCGCCCGGCAGCTCCGTCACGACGCAGGGCAACTGATCATGACCACGCATGTCCCAGGCGTTGCGTCAGTCTTCGAGACCGACGAGATCGTGCGGCTTCACTGGAAGAACGGATCTCGCGCCGTCGCGATTGGCCGGCGACCTGTTTCCAAACCCGACCGCATCGCCCAGCGGTACTTTGGCTACCAGATACTCCCGGCTCTGTCAGCAAGCGCTGTCGTCGTGTGCGAAGGTCCAGGAGACAGGATCGCCATCGACGCCCTGATCCAGAAGACCACGGGTATGGCCAGCATCCCATCACTCGACGCGGCGTCCATCGAGGTCATCGAAGCCAACGGGTGTGGCGAGGTTGTCAAGGTCGTGGAGCAAGCGCGTGCGCTGGGCATCTACACGATCGCGCTGTTTGACGACGACAACCCTGCGGGAGCGCCTAACTCCCCGGAAGTCACAGCCACGCTTCCGGTCGCGGACGTAGTCTTGCGCCTCCCTCCGCAGACTGCAATCGAACGGCTGCTGCTCGTAGGCGTACCAGACGCGGAGATAGTTCGGGTGGTCAGCGCCCTGCCAAAGCAGCCGGCAAGGACCGACTGGGAGACCCTCACCGGGGCGGCCCTGGTTGAGACGGTTCGTGTGCTCCTCCATGATGAGAAGGGTCCCCTGCACGCTTCCTTTGTTCGTGAGATCGACTTGACGCTCCTGAGCGCCAACTCGCTCAAGCTTCTGCCCCGCATCCACTCGCTTGCGACCAAACGCACGGAGACGGGCCTGGTGGGTCTTGATGAACCAGCTACCACTCATTGATGCTCAGTCGCGCCTCATTGAGTGTGACGACCCGCTGATCCTCACAACCGGCGGCCCGGGATCGGGCAAGACGCACGCCGCGATGCTGCTCGCCAAGCGGCTGATCGAGGCTGAGCCCGCAGACTCCGGGCGCGTCGTGTTGTTCCTTACCTTCTCGCGCGCGGCAACACGGGAGCTGCTCACGCGGATGCCGACCGTTGTGCCGGCGTCATTGCGCGACCGGCTCGAGATAAACACGTTCCATGGCTACGCCCGCCGCATCCTCGACTCGTATGGGCGCTATGCCGGTCGCGGACTCGAGCCACTCACGATCGCCTCGCGGACCGAGCAGAAGCTAGGGCTGGCGCCGGCTGGGTCGATCATCATGGATCAGCTTGTACCTGAGGCTGTGGCGCTTCTTGAACGCAGCCCCTGGATACTCGAACGCATGAGCGGACGACTCATCGCGGTGATCTCTGATGAGTACCAGGACACCGGCGATCCTCAGGATCGGCTCCTGACGCTGCTGGCCTCGCGGTCGAGATTGCTTTGCCTTGCCGACGGCGACCAGATGATCTACGACTTCTTGCCGGGAGTGAATTCGCGCCGTCTCGTGACGCTGCGAGCCCGTCGGCCTACCGAGATCACACTTGAAGCACGATCTCATCGCGACCCGTCGGGCGTGATCCCGAGGATCGCCCGCGCGATCCACGACCGGCGCTTTGACGACGCGGTCTTCGCCGAAGCGCGGGCCGCCGGTCGTCTGCGTATCCAGACCGACGTAGATCCGCTTTACGAGTCGGTCGTCGCGGAAGTGCGTGAGCTACGCATGACCGGGCACAAGAGCGTTGGCGTGTTCGTGTCGCAGCGCTTCATGGTCGAGGAGCTAGGGCGCGAGTTGTCAGAGGTCGGGATCGCTCATGAGATCGCCGGCCTTGACGATGCCGCAGGCGAGGCCGAGACGGTGATCGCGGCCATGGCCATGTACGCCACCGGACAAGGCGACTGGGATGACGTGTGCGCTCGCATGGCGGTCTTCCTCGCCGCCTCGCAGGCCAAACATCAGGTTCCAACGGTGTGCGAGCGGCTTATCAACAATCGAGAAGAGTTGTCCGTTGCCCTTCAAAACGGCCTAGATGCTCTCAAGCGCGATCTCGAAGGTCTTGATGGTCAGCCCATCAACGGGCTCTTTGAGAAGGCCGACGGTTTCATGTTGCGCTTCACCTGGGGCAAACGACTGTGGAGCATCGGGAGTCGTGATCTAGCCGGCCAGGCAGCCGCGATCGTTCGTGAGCCTCTCAGCCCAGAGCGAGCCCAACTGCTCGACGCGATCGCCCGGCGACGGCATGGCGATAGCTCTCTCGACGAGATACTCGCGCAACCGCTTCCGGTGCGCCTCATGACCACATTCCAGGCCAAGGGCCGTGAGATGGACGCCATCGTTCTGGTCCATCACCCTGAGGACATCATGAAGAACAACGAGCACGAGAAGCTCTCGCGGGTCCATTTCGTAGCGCTGTCACGGGCCCGCCAGACCGTCTCGATAATGCTCTGCCCTAACCCGCAGCTCTTTGTCGCCCCGTATGGCGGGTTGGGCGAGACCTGGTTCTAGGAGCCGAATCGTAGGTCCCAGCCGCACCCGGACTAGAGGACGACTAGATGGACATCTGCTTTGTGGATGACTCGCGACAGGCGACGCCGTGGCGGCCTGGGATGGGGGCGCTAGTTGCAGCGGGCGGCATCATAGTGCCGGGCGACGCGGTGAAGGCCCTCGAGACTGGGCTCAACGAGGCGTGTGCCGCCGCGGGGTTCCCGGCTGGCGAGGAGTTCAAGTGGCATCCTCCCAAGAATTCTTGGATGGCCCAAGGGCTCAAGGAGAAGGCTCGCGAAGACTTCTTCCTTGACGTGATTGACCGCATGGCTCAAGCCAAAGCCAGGGCCGTCGTGATGATCGAGGACGAAACACGAAAGCCGGCGATCGCGAAATCTAAGACCGCGGCGGACGACGTGACCGCTCTGCTGCTTGAACGCATCAACGGGGAGCTTGCGCGTCGAGGAACTCACGGGGTGATCGTGGTCGATCGCCCTGGTGGCAACCGACCACAGGAAGATGAATTCCTGGCGGCCAGTCTGGACTTGCTCGCGAACGGCACCGACTTTGTGCAGTTCGACCATGTCGCCCTGAACGTTCTCTCGACCGACTCGAAGATGGTCCGCTGCCTCCAGGCCGCAGACCTCATAACTTCCGCGGTGACCGCCTTTGTCGCCGGCGAGGGGACCTTCTCGCCTCCGCTCTTTGCCTCCATCAAGCAACTATTCCCAGTCGATTACGACCGGATCGGAGGGCTCGGCCTCAAGATCCACCCGGACTTCATCTACGGCAATCTCTACCACTGGCTTCTCGGCGACTCGCACTTTGTCCGCTATCAGAACGGGTTCCCTCTGCCGTTCAAATCCCGTCCGTACGCGACCGATCCGTTGATCCCGTAGGAACAGTTAGCCGGATTTGGCCTCGAATCTTGACCGGACAACACTCGCCCACAAGATCTTCCAACGGGCCGTTGGCCCTTTGTACTCTTGGGCGGCGCGATGAAGATCACAAGCACGACAACATTGCCTGCGAACATGCCTACGCCAGCGGAACTTGCAGAGAGGCGAGTTCGGGCGAACGCAGCGGGCTTAGCGGAGCGTTATGCAGGCTTCATCTGCCCGGATCATGGGCCTCGCCCGAAGTTGTAGTCGAGGACCCCACCGAAAACCGGCATATGGTGGTGGAGTTGCGCTTCTGCTGCCCCCGCCTCAAGAGCATGATCTTGCATCAGCCGGAAGACGACCCAAACGAGAGCTACTCGGAGTAGCTGCCTCGACGACTCAGGGCGTTCGCTCGAGTACGACGTGCTCTCCCTTGAGATCGACGTGACTTGCGCTCCAGCCGACGTCCTTTATTGCCCGGACGACCGCGCTGCCCGCATAGCCGCTCCAATGGGCTGCATGGTTCCGAGAGGACGGCGGCAAGGGGAACCCCAGGACCTCCTCGATATCGCCGAACGACACCTCGATGCGATCGCGCTTTTCTTCCAATAGCAAGGTTGAGAGGGCCGCGTACTTGTTGTGACCGAGCCCGACGGGCTCGGGCCACGCTGCCTCCCTGCTCTGAGGTTGGGCCGTCTCTACGGGAAGTCCTTCCGCCAGGTCGCGGAGCCCGTCGGCAGATGTGAGCGCCTCTATCTGTTCCTCGTCCCAGATCTCCACGCGGGCGGCATGGCGAGCGACCATGAGTCGAGCGAACGCTCGAGTGCCTTCAACCTTGGCGCCTTCGCCCGCGAGCACGATGACCCCGAGCGCCGGCTGGAGGTCCATCAGATTCATGAGATCGCCCTTGAGGTGCTTGCGGGTCCGCCAGCTCGACTCGATCTCGAATCCAACGAGCGGCAGCCGGACTGGGAAGCTCTCGGGCCCGTCCCAGAGCCAGACGACATCGATGCGACCGCCTGGCACCGGGTACTCGCGCTCCACCCCAAGTCCAAGAGCCCTGCCCGCCCCGGCTAGTGCGGCGGTCAGACGATCATTACGTTGAGGGGCCCGCTCTTCGTCCATGGCGCGAACGATACGTCAGCCCATGGAGCCGTTGCTTGCCCGAGCACAAAGAGAAACGCCCAGCCGAGGGGGTGGCCGGGCGCTTCAATGGGATTTGCTCGGCAAGTCTAGCGAGAGCTTGACCGCCCTGACGGCTAGCGCTTGCCCACTCGACGTGCGCGCGGATCCGGTAGGAAGCCGAAGGTCTGCAGCCGATAGGTGACGGCCTGGTGCGACGCTTCGAATAACTCCGAGAGGTGGTCAGTCAGGCCGCGTGCCTCAGAACTCGTCCGGGCCAACGGAAGGAATGTCGGGCCATACGCATCGAGGGTCGCGATCGTGTCGGCCACAAACAGCGCCCTCGGCATCAAGAATGCGGCCATGCCCATGTTGGCTTGGACTTCGCGCCAATCGCGCGCTTCCTCGCCAGCTTCAAGCTCGGCACGCATACAACGGACCGCGGGTAGTCCCGGCGTCCTGGCGCCTGTTGCGTATAGACGAGAGTGCAGCGCGATGTGCGCGGCCTCGTGCGCGATCGTCGCCCGCCACCGGCCTCTTAGCCCCAGAGATGCCCCATCGGCCAAGGCCAGCTCGCTCAGGGCACGGCTGACCACGACGTGCGGTGGCGTGCGGAAAACGGTGAAGCCCAAGATCGAGTCGTCGAGATCCGCAAAGTAGTCAGTCGATGCGCCCTGATGGGTCTCGACCAGGGACTCGACGTCGATGCGGCCCGGCGCATCCGGCCAAAGACCTGCGGCGGCGAGAGTGTCGGCTGCGATCTGCTCGATTTCGTCGAAGTCGTACCAGATCCTTCGGACCCCCCGCCCGTCCGGGATCGTCTTCATTTCGATTGATCGTCCTGTAATTCGGGGGTGTCTCGGATTAGGCGGCGGATGACTTCGGGACTCACATTGCGGTCGGACATGCGGCGAAAGAGGACGCCGGCCTCGGGCGTCTTGCGCATGTAGCGATCCGCGTCCCCTCCAAACTTGCCGGCGGCGGTCATGAGTTCGTCGAAGTTGAGATCGAGTTCGCGTGCCAGATCCGCCATCACAGTCTCAGACGGAATGCGACGCTCGTTCTCGATGTCGCTTAAGTACGAAGGTGTCTTGCCCATCTTGGTTGCCAATGCCCGTAAAGTGATCCTCTTACGAGCTCGGCCTACGCGCACCTGCTCTCCGACAGTCCCAATCTCACCGTTCGCCATGTACGCCTCCTTTGCGTATCTTGTACCATATCTCGGCGTACAGCGCGACGGCCAGTAGCCCTGTCGTCGCCTGGCGGATTATCAGGTAGCCATGAACTCCAATTGGAAGTACTTATCCATTGTGAAGGGTCGCGAGGGCGAGTACCGAGGACTCCTCGACCTCGATCCCGAAGTCCTCGCCGACATCACGCCGTTGATCAACCTGCAGCCCGGCGAGCCCAAAGAGGACGAGGCCGATCCGGTGGCGGGCGGTTTCTGGCCGAGCGACGAAGGAACCAAGGTCGCAGGCTCCCTCAATGATGTCCTGCTTTCGGACATCCATGCTCGCTGGCCGAGCGGTCATCCACTTCTGCTCGACGGCTTGTGGCTCAAGGATCCTGCATCCATTGGGACGGTGATCGACTCGGCCCGGGCGGCGGGCTTTGTGCCGCTACCGGTAACCGGCCTGGATCGCGCGGATACCTACCAGGATCTCGTGGCTCAGGCTATCCGCCTCGATCGACAGGGCACGGTCCTGCGCCTGGGTCGCGCCGATTTTCGACCCGTCCGTGACGACCTCGCCGACCGGGTGCCGGCACTTCTCGAGCGCCTCGGGCTCAAACCAGCAGAAGTTGATCTCATCATCGATCTCGGCGAGATCGATCGGCTCCGTTGGGAGTCAGATGAGCTGACGTTTGAAGCGATGTGCGAGGCTGCTCTGAGCGTTGGTGATTGGCGCAACTTCGCAGTCGCGGGATCGAGCCAGCCGGGCAAGAACCATCCCAAATTCATCGACAACGGCATTGAGCTCTTCCCGCGGCTTGAGCAGTGGATCTACCAGAAAGCCCAAATGCGGGGGTGCATCACTCGTTTGCCGATCTTTGGCGACTACGGCACGTCTCACCCCGAACCTATTGAGGCGATGCCGAGCAAGAACATTCAGATCATCCCTCAGCTTCGCTATGCCACGGCCGATGGCTGGCTGATGGTCCGCGGTCTGAACACCACCGACAATGGCTGGGAGCACCTGCAGGCTCTTTGTCAGAAGCTCACCGAGCGGCCCGAGTGGTGCAAAGGCTCGTTTAGTGAAGGAGACCGCTGGATCGAGCGAGTCGCCAACGGCGAGCTGGTCAAAGGCAAGCCAATCAAGGGCAACTACACGACCTGGAAGGAAGTCAGCCAGGCGCACCATCTGACCTTTGTCAGCAGGCAGCTAGCCAGCCAGAGCGCTGCCTAAGCGACTCGCACACCAACGCGCGCAGCTCGGCCTCGGGCAC
>Ga0182019_10001595_pt1 | contig 11567 bp, 11 predicted proteins | sample 812E2MmetaG_FD_120483 | JGI IMG/M metagenome (GOLD analysis project Ga0182019, IMG submission 120483) | Permafrost microbial communities from Stordalen Mire, Sweden - 812E2M metaG | ecosystem: Environmental > Terrestrial > Soil > Wetlands > Permafrost | place: Sweden: Stordalen | collected...
ATCGCTTATCCATGGATCATCTACTCCCACGGTTCATTTTGTTAAGCTCGCTCAATTTCGCATATTTAAAAAATTTATTAACCGAATCAGTGACCGCCAGCGTCAACCCGGGCATGCCGTCCAGAATACCCAGACGGAAGAAATAATCTTGAAAAAAGGTAAAAAAAGCGCGCAGAAAAGCGTCGGCGGCGCTTGATTTTTTCCCCTCCCGAAAAGCGGCTTCGGCGCCCAGAGTCGAATATTTGTCAATTTTCTGTATTATTTTTTCCATCCGGCTTTCCGTATAATGCTCCATAACCGCATCCAAATCACCGATCACTCCCTGAACCTCCACGGATTCATGAACAATTGCCGCGCTCATTCGCCCCAAATCTTTTCGGAATAAACGAATAATTCTATCCGGCCACCATCCGGCATGCCTGATCCATCTTCCCTGAAAAAAATTCTTGCGGGGAAAACTGAATCCGGCTTCCTTGATGTCAGGATCAGTCACAATTTTCTTTATAATATCGGCCGTATCGGAAGGAATACGTTCATCGGCATCCAGCACTAATATCCATTTCTCGCGGCATTTTTCAATCGCCGATTGTTTCTGCGAACCGAATCCACGCCATTCTTCAGAGTATATTTCACAACCAAGCTCTTTAGCAATGCTCAATGTCTTATCTGTGCTTCCGGAATCCACAATAACAACCTGTTCCGCAAACGCAACGCTTTGCAGACACCGGCGAATATTTTCTTCCTCATTTTTTGTAATTATCGCCACCGAAAGGGGAATCATTCCCAAAAGTTTCTCCTTTTATAAACAACCATATTAATTTATATGCTAATTTATAATTTATTTGCCTATTTAACAACTATAAAATAAACAATATTAAATAGCGTGAATTATAAAAGAATAATAAATCTTCAGAAGTCTGATTAAAAAACGAATAATTGTATTCAATAATTTAGCCGTTATAATAAGTTTTACTTAATTGTAAAATTCCAATTCATTTTTCTCTGGCAAGAAAGATTAAAATATGATTTTCTAATTGTAATGTGTTAGAAAATATAAAGTGCGTTCAAAAAAAAGCATCTCAGGATATATGCATAAAATAGCTGTAATTATTCCGAAATACGGTTTGATTGGCGGAGCTGAACAATTCGCGTCCGAATTAACAAGCAGACTTGTTTCTTCCACGGGTTATGATTTTCATATTTACGCCAACCATTGGAAAGAATCATCCACTCCTACAACTTTTCACAAAACACCTGTTGTTTCCTTTCCCAAGTTTATGACTACGCCAAGTTTTGCTTATTGGGCTCAGTACAAGACAAATCGTATCCATTATTCTATAGTTCACAGCCATGAAAGAATTTTTAACGCCGATATCTATACTATGCACGGCATTCCTCACCGGTACTGGGTTCATAATATCCGTCGGAAACAGATGAGCCTCTTCGATTCAGCCACTGCCTGGGTGGAAAAAAAAATGGTCTATGATGGCAACTGCAAAAAATTTATCGCCGTTTCCAATCTGACTAAAAATATTTTTTTACAGGAATATAATATAGAACCTGACAGGGTTGCCGTTATTAATCCTGGTGTTGACCTGAATGATTACATACCACCCGATAAAGATTCAGTTCGTAATAATATCCGCCGTGAATTGGGAATTAACGTCGCAGAGCCTGTAATTATCTTTGCTGCTATGAATTTTGAAATAAAAGGGCTTGATGATGTTTTGTTTTCTCTGGCCAAATTGAAAGCTCAAAATAAAAAATTCAAGCTCATAGTGGTTGGCAAAGGAAATATAAAGAAATATACTAAACTGGCCAAGTACGTTCGCATCGTTTCCGATGTTATTTTCACCGGACTTCTAAATAGAGAAAAATTAAGAAGGCTTTATATGGCCGGAGATATTTATATTATGCTTTCCAAATTCGACACATTCGGTCTGGTTGTTCTTGAGGCTATGGCAGCGGGCTTACCGGTAATTATCAGCAAAAATGTCGGAGCTAAAGATATGGTTCGAGAAAACGAAAATGGATATATTATCAGCGACACATCCGATACTGATTATATCGCGGCAAAAATATCTTTACTGCTAGACGAAAATATCCGCCGGAAAATGGCTGATGCCGCCCGTCAAACCGCGGCACACAACACATGGGACAATGTGACAAAAAAATACGCGGCAATATACGAAAATATACTAAAAGAAAAGAAGGTCTGAACTTAGAAACGTGAATGGTTAACAAAAAACAGCAAAATGGACGTTTCAATTATTATAGTTTCCTATAATACCTCTTTTTTATTACAGGAATGTCTTGCATCTCTAAGGCTGTCAACGGATATAAAAAACGAAGTTTTTGTTATCGATAATTGCTCAATTGATAACAGCGTTCAAATCGTGGCGGAAAAATTTTCTGAAGCGAGGCTTGTTGTAAACAATGAAAATAAGGGATTTGGCGTCGCCAGCAATCAAGTGTTGAATGATTGTAGGGGGCGCTACATTGTTTTCCTTAATCCTGACACAAAGGTTAAACCGGACACACTGAAAAACGCTGTAACATTTATGGATGCAAATCAGCATATCGGATTGGCTGGAGCGAAAATACTTAATCCGGATGGAACCCTTCAGGAATCGGTATCATACAGATATCCAGGCGAAAAATTCACATCCGGTGAAACAGAAACCCTGAAAGGAAATATCGCCTGTGTTCTGGGCGCTTTCATGATTGCCCGCAAGAAACTGATTACAACGATAGGCGGATTTGATGAAGATTATTTTCTCTACGGAGAGGACCAAGATCTGGCCTGGCGTATTAGAGAAAAAGGTTTTTGCATTGGTTATATCGAAGGCTCGGAAGTTTTTCACTGGGGCGGACAAAGCGAAGCAGGCACGCCGCCGATAGCTCTTTTCGAGAAAAAAATCAAAGCTGAATATTTATTTTATTCCAAACATTACAAATCAGATACTATCGCCCGTATTAAACGCTCAGAAAAATTAAAGGCGCTCTATAGATTAATCACACTTAGCATGACCATGCCGTTTATTCGGAATAGAATTAAACTGCAGGATAAAATTGACCGCTATCGGCTTATTTACGATATGACCAAATCTTGACATGATATTTCGTAAAATTTATTTACACTATATATTATATGAAATTCAGAGAAAATGTTAGAAATAAAAAATGCGAAAACTATAAAAGGGCCATGTATTCTCTGTGGCAACGATAAACACAGCCTTATGTTTTCTAAAAACCAATGGAAGATTTACAAATGCGACCTTTGCGGCGTGGGCGTTCTGAATCCACAATAACAACCTGTCCCGCAAACGCGACGCTTTGCAGGCAGGCACAAATATTTTCTTCTTCGTTTTTTGTGATTATCGTTACCGCAAGTGGAATTTTCTCCAATAGTTTCTCCTTAAACAACAGTTTCCTTAATTAATTTACCATAAATATTACGAGTAAAAAGTATTTACTTTATTAACTGCTTGAAATACATTCATTTCTTTAAGATTAAAAGAAATGGATAATTTTAGACAAAATTTGGACTGCACCCTCGAAGTTAGACAAAACATTTTAGTATAGTTGGCAGTAACCCTAGTCCCGGAAAACGGAAGAAAGGCGCTTGCCATAAAGCACCGATTGAGAAATAAATATTTGTTCGTACTTTAACATAACATATGGTAGAAGCACTCGGCGCAAACAATAAGAAGGAACTAATCAATTGAGAATTGTGGAGGAAGTTTTCACTAGTCGGAGAGACTGGAAACCATTAACTCCGCCGTTTGCATCTTATAATCGTTAATCAACAAATATTTACTACAAAAAATATTACATGGACTATGCTGCTGTCTACTAATTTTCAGTTTTCTGGCAATCGTGTGGATTATCATTTGAATTATCGTATTCGACAATTTTTTTGAGGTTAGGATAGTGATTAAAAATGTTTTTCAACTGTTTATGATGATCACCACCTTCGACGTTATTGTGAGATAATACTAATTCATCATATGTTCCCAATTCTCTTTCAATATTTATACAACGTAATTTTACAATATTATTGATTAAGTTAATCTTTTTATTGTTTAAAACAGCCATTGCCCAAAACCATATATCGTCATTGGTTGGAGACAATTTAAGAAATAACTCTTCATCCAAAACATCTTTATATAAAGCTTTTAGTGGGTATAGAACACCACCCGCACCCGTCAAAAAATTACAAAATGACGGCTCAATGTTATTTACACAAGGGATCCATTCAGTGTAGTTACTAATATTTTTATTTTTATCAAAAGTAGGCCTAGCTGCTATGTGACAATGAATATATTGAGGCTCTTTTAAATGCGCATTATAAAGCAATTCCAGCCAATTGGATGGATAATAAACATCATCATCCGCAGTTACAATAACATCATTAGGAAATTCCTTTAAAGCAGGTATAAGCTTTTTATAAGAATATGTATTTTTGCACCATTTAATTGTTAGACCGTTATTTTTAAGTGATAATACACTCAGAGGCAAATCGTCTTCCTTATTTGGAAATTCAGTATCAGCAAGCCATAGAACCAACTCATCGGGCTTTAGCGTTTGGTTTAATAGAGAATATAGCGCGAAGTGAATATCATGCATTCTTTGCGGAAAAGAAGTTAAAGAAACTATCAACTTCGGATGTCTTTTTTCTTTTGTAATACCCGCTTCTTTAAATTCGTTTATTTGTTTTTGAATTTCTTTTTTATCAATATCATCTTTAACTTTTTTCTTATATTTAATTTTTAATCCGAATATATGCAGAGTTCTTTTACTGCCTTTTTTTGTTTTGCCAAACAGTTTGAATCTTGGTTCTTCTTTTTTCTTTTCTTTCTTATATTTGATCTTTATTCCGAATAAGTGAAGAGTTCTTTCACTACCTTTTTTTGTTTTGCCAAACAGTTTGAATTTTGGTTCTTCTTTGTTCATTATTTTGTTATTTCCTCGCATACCTTTATTCAAAATGATCAACCAACGAGACATAATTAGTATCATATACTGATTTATTCTCCAGCTCTTTTTTATATTTCGGTGTAAAATATAATTCCGGTTCGTGAAAACGTTGTCCGTCATCAAGGCTCAATCTAAGCATGATCATATCAAGAATATTCCTGTCCGGCCGTTCCTCCAAAGAAATATCCTTTTCAACTCCTTCTTCATCCATAGAACCGTCTGTACATGGATTTTTCTCCCAGACAAACCTTTTATAATCAGGGTGACGAAACTCTGAGAAATTAGAAATGAAGACGTTTTTACAAACTTCGGTTTCCTTGGCAATCCGCGGAATATAGCTGTAAAACAGATGATCGCCAAGCCCGCCGTATTTTCTTTGAAGGATGAGAGTTTTTTCCTGCTTTTTCTGATCCATTTAACCACCATTTTTGTTCTGCCAAATCAACCAAGGAATCTTCGTTCTCTTGGCAAAAGGCTTATAACATATCGGTTAATTGATGAAAATATGAATCTTGTGTAAAAATTAATTTAACCATTATCGTCTTATTTACGATATGATCAAATCGTGATATTGTACATTGTAACTTTTTTTTATATCATGATTAGATAAACTTTATACAGGGAAAAGTCCGACGACGGATTGTGATGTATGATTCATCAAAAAAATAAATCTTTAATATGGCCTCTTTGTATTCTTGTTCTTTCAGCATTGGTAATTCGCATTCTTGCTTTTCATAATACTTTGATGATGAATAATGATGGCACCATATACATTCATCAGGCCCGGGCGCTCTATTATGGTCTCTGGCCGGCTATCAACTCTTGTTCATCGGTAGATTACCTTACTCTGTACGCCATCCTGATTGCCGCAATTTATCCTGTCTTCGGCGACTGGGTTCGCGGAGCTATGGCCGTTAATCTCATTTTCGGAACGCTGATGATCATTCCTCTTTATCTTTTGCTGCGGCGCTTTCTGGATGAAAAAACAAGTTTTCTCACAACTTTTATTTTTGTCATGCTGCCGCTCTTTGTTATTCAGAGCGTCAATATCATACGAGATCCTTCGTACTGGTTTTTCTCTATTCTGGGATTATACCTCCTGGTCTATAACGACGAAAGTAAAACTCCCTATGCTCTTATCTTCAGCAGTCTTTCCTTTATTGCTGCAACGGCAACGCGCATCGAAGGCAGCGTTTTTATCATGGGCGGCTGCCTTTACGCCGGAATGGTCTTTAAACAACAAAGATTCAAAGCCGCCGTTTTATTTCTTGTACCGATTATTCTGGCGATATCATGTTTTGTTCTTATTCAGTTCATCAGACATCCGGCAAATTTTTACTGGTACAGGTTTCAGGAAATTCCCCTGGCCATCACAAATGTATTCGAGCAGTATCATCATCTTGAACAAAGCATTACGTCATTGATTATCAATCTTCAATACGGCGACCTGAAGGAATTTCTGGAACATTCCAGAACCATTATTTGGTTTGTTCCGCTAGGCATTATTTTAAACAGCGCCCTGGAAGCATTATTTTATATTTTCTTCTTTCTGATGCTTTTCGGCTTTTCAGGACTGAAAAAAAGGATGCAAAAAGACCGGAGAATTTTACCGTTGCTGATGATTGCCGCGATAAGTCTGGTTGTTCTTTATTTGTACTGCCTGAATATCTGGTCGATGGAAAATCGCCGGCTGGCAATGGTTATCATTCCTACTGCCTATATTATGGGTTTCGGCGCCGAAAACCTTATGCGCTGGCTGCATAAAAGATTCGGTTTATCCGATTCTAAAAGCGTCGGTTTGCTCTGCCTGTTAGTTCTGGTATTGACATTGCCTAAAGATCTGAAAATTCAGGAAGCGGACAAGCTGGTATACAAGGATATCGGAGAAACGATTGCCCGCTTTGACGGCGGCTCCGGAGAAATCGCATTGATTACACTGGGAGATTCCGGACGCTGGATAAATTATTACGCGAATCTGCATGTTAACGGCGCGCCATGCCCTGAAAAAAATGGACACTGGCAGAACATTATCGGCGGCAGTTATGAGAATTTCATCCGCGATATGAGAATGCGGAAAATTCATTACGTTATTTGGGAAGAAAATCACTGGCCCAGGAATGCGTTTGTTTTTTTAAAATCCGTACAGTCGGATGATTTAAAACAATTAAGAGAATGGCGGCATCGTGATACTGGAAGAATTATCTTTTATCAGGTATTATATCAAAAGAACAGCTGAAGAAAATGAGAAAAAAAGCGATCCGGCCGGCCGGCATTGGGCCGCATCATCAGAAAATTGGAAAGCAGAAAAAATATGATCAAAGTTTTAATCGGAATACCCGTCCTGGACAACATAGAAATAACCAGGGCATGCCTGCAGCATCTGTATCGCAATACTCAAACAGACAGACTGGGTCTAAATGTTTCCGTATTGATCATTGATAACGGGTCAGAGAAAAATATCGAAAGCAATTTAGGATGTGAGTTTCAAAAATCAGCCTTCCCGATTTATTTTTTAAGAAATCCTCAAAATGCAGGCGTAGCTGTAGCGTGGAATCAGATATTGAAGTTTTCGCCGGAACATAAAAAAGAGGATTCCTTTTACTACGATTATTACGTCATATCCAACAATGACGCTCTTTTCGGTCTGGATTGGCTTCAGCCGCTGGTCGAAGCAATGGAAAATGACAAAACGATCGGATGGATTTCCACTGTGGAAAATGGCTCTCCCGTGCTGAACGAGCTGATCGAGGCTCATTCGTTATCCAAGAAATACCGGGTAGATCCCAAGAAACCATATACGACCGCAGTCATTAACAAAGGACTGGACTTGATCTATGAAAAATGGGGCGGACATGAAGCGTTCTGTCGTCTTGTCAAGGACAAACCACTGCCTTTGTTCGTTCCATACAAAAAAGAAGGACGATCCGCAGTTTGCTTTATGGTCAGACCGGCCATGATCAGTCAGATCGGTTTTTTTGATGAGGATTTTGCTCCCACCGGCATCTCGGAAGATCTGGAATATTTTCTGAGAATAGAACGGATATTGATGCCGCCCTGGCTGACCGCCGACAAATATCCCGAAGAAGCAAAATGGAAAAACGGTTTCTGCAGTAAGAGCGTTGTTCATCACAACTGGTGCAGCACTCATCAGGGGCCGAAATTTGACGGCCGGAAATGGGACAAGACGAGAGAAAAGAACTGGCAGGCCAAATTCGGTAAATCCAAAAAATACTTCACGGAATTATTGCCTTGAAGGAATGGTGGTCGGCCTGTTTTCTTCGTAAAGGAATTGCACAATGAAAATAATCGCGTTTGCCATGGAAAAATTCAGCCGCTACGCCGGAGGAGCGGAATCATACGCCGTTTCTTTGGCAACCACACTTATCAAAAATGGATGGGAAGTGCATCTGTTCGGCGAAGAGTGGGATGGCGAACCAAAAGAAGCTCATTTTCACGAAATACATATACCGAAGTTTCTTCCAGCCTGGATCAAACTGCTGTTATTTGCCTGGAAGCACAAAAAGTTAATTCAACAACAAAATTTTGACGTTGTCATGGGCTTCGGCAATACAATCTACATGAATGTTTATCAGAGTCATGGCGGGGTTCACCAATTATCGACCGCCAGAAAAGTTTACGCGGAAAAGAATCCTTTGCTCCGCATTATCAAGCGCATTCTCATCTTGTTATCCATAAAACAATGGACAAGAGCGTGGATAGAAGCGGCGCCCTTTCGTCTGAACCCGAGACCCCAAATTATCGCCATTGCCGACATGATCAAAGAAGACATGCAATCGTTTTTCCACGCGAACGCAGATGAAATAAAAATTATCTATAACGGCGTCGATACTGAACGTTACAACAGTTCATTGCGAAAGCGGTTGAGAGGGCCATTACGGGCAAAGTGGGCTGTTAACGAAAACGATGTCGTTTTTCTCTTCGTTTCCTATGACTTGAAGAAAAAGGGAATAGCGCCTCTCATCGAGGCTGCGGCAAAACTAAAAAGGACAGGAAATGACAACTTCAAGATCATTGTGGCCGGCGGGTTGCCATACCGCTCACTGGCGGCGCTTATGGAGCGCCTTGGCCTTCAAAATAATGTTGTCTTCGCGGGACGGGTTAAAGTCATTGACGAGTTTTACGCGAACAGCGATGTCTTTGTGCTTCCGACATACTACGATGCATGCTCTCTGGTGGTCATTGAGGCCATGGCCGGCGGCCTTCCCTCCATCACAACCACATTCAACGGCGCTTCCGGCATCATCACCGGCGGGAAAGATGGATATATAATTTCCCATCCGCCCGATTCTTCCGAACTTGCGGATAAGATGCGTTTACTGATGGATCATAAAAAACGTCAGGAAATGTCTGGAAAAGCTTTTCTTACGGGCCAGAAATATTCCGCCACAAGAAATCACCAAGAGATGATGAAAGTCCTTGATGACGTGGCAAAATCGAAGAAATCATTTTAGAATCTGTCGCAGGCCAACGTTGTACAACATGCCGATTAAAATCCCCCGGTTAGAGATTGGATTTCATTCTATTTAAAAATTCTTTAAAATAGGTTACGTCTTTTAAATTTAATAGTGATTGTCTGTCCTTTGATAAATCATGATAAGATAAATTGAGAACATCTTCCGCGGAATAGTTCAGCATATTCTCCGGCACTCCTTTGGTAATAATGCCTAATCCAGAATCACAATCCAGCACAAAAATACGCAAATCCTGACGTGTTGCCCGAAGATAAGCGACTGTTTTCCATACGTCGCCATTCCATATTCCGGTAAAACCCGGAGGAGTTATCTTCTGTATTTCACTGATTGATCTGGCAGGAGTCGCCGCCGCCTCGGATAAGGGATTGCAATCGTGCAAAACGATAACACCGTTTTTGTTTAAATATTTCAGAGTATTTTCAACATCTTTCAACGATTGAGAAAAGGTATGCAAACCATCGATAAAAGCAACGTCCACACCGCATCCGGCTAACCGGGCTTCTTCTTTATCGAAAAAAGCATCGCTATCCATACTGAAATATTCGCTAAAAATATTGAACGGGTTCTTGAAATAATATCTGATTTTTTTCAGCGGCTCAATTATAAAATGGGGATCGACCGCCCATTTGTTTTTTATCTTTATTCTTAAAAACGCGTCTCCGGCCAGAACGCCTATTTCCAAATACGTTTTTGCTCTTTTTTTATCGATAATTTTTTGAATAACTGTAACTCTACTCATTTTTGCGGACATTGTTTTTATCCTTATCTGCTCTATATTTGACCAATACAGCTATTTAACGGCGTTTGACAAGATCAAAGGGGATTTCCTGATGCGCGCTGACGTTGGGAAAACCATATAAACTCCGGTAATCCATCTGGTAGCCTTTCATCCATTGCTCCAGTAAAAAATCCTGATGGATGCTTCCACATATATTTTTGTTTTCTTTCTGGACTTTATTGCATGGGATGTTGACAATCTTCGACTTCCGGTAACCCGCACCCGTCCGAATCACGAAAAACCGGCGAAACTTCTGTAACTGATCCTCATATGTGTTGGGAGCGGAGAAATTTATTAATTTTGTTATGGTAGTAATTTCCTGTGTTGAAAAAAAGTGTCCATCAACCGACAGGGGGTAAGACCAACTATGCACTCCCTGGTTCCATTTCCAGAATATTATATCTTTATTGTTTTCCGCGCAGGTCGTTAATTCCGGCAATGATTGTTCTACTTGAATAGTATAGCATCTTTTTAGATTCAACCCCATTCGCAACGAGGGCACTGTTTTGTCCATATCGAATTTCGTAAAATCACTCATTTCGAAATTTTCGATAAATAGAATATCATCCACGAGGAAAAAAACTTTGGGGGCCTGCACTGATTCCAGCAATATTACTAGATCATCTTTAAATGAAGCGTTCGAGGATTGTCTGGTAAACGAAAACTTACCTGAAAATATTTTTATGACTTCATCGTATGCCCTCTGATGCTCAGGCGTTGAGACGCAATATAAGATATGCAGCGGCACAGGTGTTGCTACTTTTTCAGAATATGAACAAAGAAGCGCGTGAAGCTGTAGAGCTCTGTCCTTGGAAAAAACGATACCCTCCGCGGGATGCACGCCCGAAGCCGCCGCATGCGCAATGCGCGATTCATAAAGTTTAGCAAACGTTTCCCGCTCCCATTCCTGTTCGCTTTCCTGCAGGACGAGGTCAAATGGTTTCAATAAGAAGTTAATACTTGAATTGATGAACTTGTTCATAAGTCTATATTTTTTTAAAATTAAAAATTTGTTTTATCTTTGATTGCATCTCATGTCTCAATCGTCCCAGAAACCGCGGACGCAAAAGATAAAAGTCTCTTTCGTGGCGACAGGCAATAGCCAGATGATCATTTTCCGGATAAGAAAGCGGGCTGGGTATACCTTCGACACCATTTAGTGCCGATTCAAAGACATTGGCCGCTGCTTTATAATTATACTGACGGTCCAACCTTGAATAATGTACAGGAGGCGTTTGCCGGAAAACCACAAGTGGTTCAGTCAAATTCCAGCTTTCACCGAGAGCACTCACACGCAACCACAACTCATAATCCTC
>Ga0182019_10001597_pt1 | contig 11560 bp, 8 predicted proteins | sample 812E2MmetaG_FD_120483 | JGI IMG/M metagenome (GOLD analysis project Ga0182019, IMG submission 120483) | Permafrost microbial communities from Stordalen Mire, Sweden - 812E2M metaG | ecosystem: Environmental > Terrestrial > Soil > Wetlands > Permafrost | place: Sweden: Stordalen | collected...
AACGCGGACCGAAGTTATTCTTGTCTGCTGGGAAAATGGAATCAATGCCGGCTCCCTGAATGACGAGCCCCTTGCCAGGAACGAAAACAGGGAGGTCTTTTTTCCCGTCGTGCAGCGGTCCAAAATATTCATACCGCAAGCCGAACGAGAGACTCAGATTGTTCGTGGCCTGCCACGAATCTCCGGCGAACAAACTGAAGGCATTGACCGTGACGGTGCGCTCTGCATTGCCTACCGAGAGATTGGCTGTCGATATATAGCCCGCCAGGAAGTCAGCCAGCGCTAGCGTATGTGCATCGTAGGCAGCGCTGCCTTCCCAAGGACCCTGAGTTCCATCAAACGAATAATTTCCCAGGGAGTGACGATAGTAAAACTCGTCGACACGGCCCTGGCGCACTTCTCCGCCAAAACGCATCTGGTGTTTCCCCCTCGTATAGGAAACGATATCTGTCAAAACGCCAGTGACATCATTACGCCCTTCCGGTGGCGTGATGCCCACCTGCTCAAACCCGGTGATGGCGATGTTTGGCGAACCCAAGATTGGTTTTCCGCCAATGAGCGCATCGGGACTCTGGAATAGCCCCAATGCCTTAGAATCGATGCTGGCATTAGCATCACGGAATGTTTGGTAAAACGAATTTACGCCGAATAACACCTGGTTGGTAAGAGTTGGCGTGAGCGTGGAATTAAAGACCACCGCCCAGTTCTGCACGTGGATAGGCGCCCTCTCAAAGTAATACGCGAGGTTTGAGCTTGCCGTTGCCAAGGCTGTACTCGTTCCGAGAGGTGCCGTTTGGCTGCCCTGCCCCATGAATCCGCGTACAGACAAATGGTGCTTCTCATTAAAGTTATAGTCGACTTTTGCAACTCCATTGTAGCTGTATCCGGTCGAAGGCGAAGAGCTGAAAAAATTATTCGTAGTTGCTGTAAGCCCGGCGATAGAACCAGGCCAAAGCCCCTGCGATGTTTGCGCTGGAAACAGCTGGCCTAGAAATGCTCGCGAGATAGGATTGACCGGCACTTCGTAGGTGTTCAAGACCCCGATTGCATTGTTCACCCAAGCGGTCGACGGCTCGGTCGCCAATCCCGACAACCCGATGATGTAATCCTGCTTCTCAAAGGCCAAGTAATAGAAGAATTTATTCTTGATAATCGGTCCGCCCACACTGAATCCGTAATTCTCGTTCCTCAGCCGCGGCGGCTTCGGCGTCAAGGAACTCGGCACAAAAAACGGAGAAGATGCCGCAGCAAATTCGTTCCGGTTGTAATAATAAGCCGTGCCATGAATGGTGTTTCCACCGGACTTAATAATCTGGTTATTCGTTCCTCCAGCGTTGCGTCCGGCCTCCGGGCCAGATTGCGTCTGAACGGAAAACTCTTCGATAGCGTCTACCGGCATGATGATTCCAGCGATGCCCGAGACGCCGCCTTGATTCACCGCCGGAATGTTGTGCCAGAAGTCGTTGTTATCCACGCCGTCAAGTTGCCAGTCCATTTGATTTGGACGCGTGCCGTTCAACGAGCCGAATCCGCCCACCGAATACCCGGCATAGCCTGGCGCCAACGCAACCATCTGCGTGAAGTCCCGTCCATTTAACGGAATATTCTGCACCACGTCGGGCGGCAACGACATCGTCTCTACCTGCGTGGTTGTGTCCAAGGCCAGTTCAGCGGCGGATACCTCCACGACCGTGGACTGCTTTTCCATCGACAATTTGACGGGTAATGTGTAGATGGAACCCGCCGTCACTTCGATCTTTTCGATGGTGTATGGGGGAAAACCCGGGGCGGCTACCGTGATTCTGTACGTACCCAGAGGCATGTCTTGAAACGAATATACGCCATCAGTGGTCGAGATCGTATTGTGATCGACCCCGGTCGCCACTTCCGTGGCCCGCACCTGCGCGCCCGCTACCGATGCGCCAGACGGATCCGTTACCGTGCCGTTAATTGCGCCGCGGAACGTCTGCGCGTTCACTTGCAGCGTCATGAATCCACAAAAAATAACCGCTAACAACACTTTCGTTATCGTCACTTTGCTCCGTCCTGGAATTTGCCATCGATTGGACAATACAGAACCGCTCAAAAATCCCATCCTTACGCCCCCCTGAAAAGGCTTGCCAGCCAATTTGGTCCCGTGTGGTGCAATAGCTTCTACCTTGTCCGGCAACCTGTCAATGCATATCATCCGATTCACCTGAACAGAAATGCGAATGCTGGCAGCTGGACTTTCAGTTAACAGGTGTTTGTTTTTACCAATCGACCGTTCCACTTCGCCCGTGGATCGCTCCCGCGCTCAACGGCGGGGACCAACTAGAAGATCGCCTCAGCCAATTGCTCCGCCCGTTCGAGCTCCAAAAGGTGCGCGATCGGTTTGGCACATTCAATGCTATCTCGTTTCTTTTCAATGGTCTCCTTGCCCGCCCCAACTCCCCTTCGGCCCTGCGTCTTTTTTCCGTTTCCTTCCGTATACAAGGTAGTATGAGCGCACAAGCATTTACCCTGACTGCCTCGAGGTCCCCGGTCCTCTTCACCTCTCTCATGGCCGACGACGCCAAAATTCTTTCGCGAGGGCTCACCCGCCGCGATCCCGATCTCCTCGACCGCTTGATCGAGCAGTACCAAAATCGTCTGTATCGCTACCTGCTTTTCCTCACCGGCAATCCCGCGCTCGCCGAAGATCTCTTTCAGGAAACGTGGATTCGTGTGATGGAACGCGGCCACCAGTACAACGCCAAGTGCAAATTCGAATCCTGGCTCTTCGCCATCGCCCGCAATCTGGTCATCGATGCCTCGCGCCGCAAAAAAATGGCCAGCCTCGAAGACCTGGGTAATCCCGAATCTGAGCAGCCCTACGATCCTCCCGATGACCAGGCGGTGTCCGCGCTGCAACTCCTGGTCGCCCGGGAAAACGAGCAAGCCATCCAGGTGTCGTTGCTGAATATCGCGCCGTACTATCGCGAAGTCCTGCTGCTGCGTTTTCACGAGGAACTTAGCCTGGAGGAAATCGCGGAAGTTCTCTCCACTCCCATTTCAACGGTGAAGTCGCGCCTCTATCGCGGGCTCACCGCCATGAAGTCCGCTCTTGCTTCGGCAGTCCAGCCACACGGAGGTGCGGTATGACCAAAAATCTCCACACTGGTGACCACGCTCGCGCGCAAGAATTTTTCGCCAAATCGCTTGTCGAAGAAATCTCTTCCCCCGAGCGCTCCTGGCTCGACCAGCATCTGCGCGATTGCCCGGACTGCGCCCGCGAAATTCTCTCCACGCAGGAACTCCTCGGCGCTCTCCGCGCCGTTCCCGTCAACGTGCCACGCGACCTGGCCGCCCGCACGCAACTCCGCCTGCGCCTTCGCGCCCAGCAAAACGAGCCGGCGACGCAAACTAGCGGAATCCTGCTTTGGCTAATCACCGGCATGAGCTGGTTGCTTGGGATCTTCAGCGCTCCGCTCGCGTGGCGTGGCTTCGCCTGGGCTGGCGCGCACTTCAGCATCCCGAAGCTAGCTCTGGAATTGGCTTTTGTCCTCTGGTGGGTAGTCCCCGCTCTGTTCGCCGTAGGCGTCATCCTCCACCAGAAAGGGCTGGTCTCCGCGACATCGCGGGGCCAGCGTTGAACGCTGCATCGGTTTTGTTGGTGCCGAGCTTTAGCCCAGCAAGAAGTTAGAAAGAGTTTAGCTCTTACGTAAAAAGGAAGAACACCATGTCTGAAGCATTCAACGAACGTCTGCGCCTCATCCGTTTTCGGCGCAAGCGCGAAAAATCTAAATTCACCCAGGAACTGCGGATCATCCCGCGCTGGCTGGTATGGACCTGCATCATCAAGTACATTCTTGCCCTGGCTATAGGCGTCCTACTGGATGTCCACCAGATCCAGACCGGCGGAGAAATGTTCCCCCCCGAATTGCGCGATCAACCGGCGCTCGCCTTGCTCGCTCTTGGGGGCGTCATCACGGGCGTAGCGATCGTTCTCTCTGCCATCCTCTTCATGTTTGGCTACGTCTATCGCGATGCCAAGCGCCGCGGCATGAATCCCGCTCTCTGGACCATCGTCGTGCTGATTCTCTCGCCGGGTTACGGAGTTTTGGGACTGATCATCTATCTGCTGATGCGCGAGCCGCTGCCTTACGCTTGCCCGCAATGCGCCACCACCGTCTCCGCGCGTTTCAACTTTTGCCCCAATTGCAAAACCAATCTCCGCCCGGCTTGCTCACACTGCCAGCGCGAAGTCGGCGACGCCGACAAGTTTTGCCCCTACTGTGGCAACGATCTCGCCACGCCGGTATCGCCGACACCCGCCCCGCTGGCCTGAGCCAACAACTACCGCCGCAACGCCCAGGACCGCGTCGTCTTTTGCTTACTTCGCGCGCTTCTTGTGCTTCTTGTGCTTTTTGATCGGCGTCGAGCCGATGATGATTTTATTCCCTCCGCCGGTCATGGTCTTGGACGGGTTATCTCCCGAAATACGCACATTATAGAAGCAGCAGGTGTCCTGGTCGTCGGGGCGCCACCCGCCCGCGACGGTCACACTTTCCGTGGATTGCAATACAACGAACATAACCGGGTGATTCTTGTTCCCTTTGTCAAAAAACTGCAGGTACCGAACCTGCGGATCCTCATTGATGAACAAAACGGTCCCCTTGTTCGGAATATTAACCAGGGGCGAAGAGGGCAGCCCGTTCTGGATCGTAATGGTCACGTTTACCGCCATTCCCGGGGTTGTTATCGCCGTTTTCGTCGTTGCCATGTCCGTTCTCCTTTACCGTCAGCTCTTTCCACCTGCGTGGAAATTCTTGTCCGCCAGCACATTCTTGATGCCCGGCCGTGACCGAAGGTCACTCAGGCTGTTCCCATTCTTCAGCGACTCTTCGATGTACTGCAACGCGCGCGCCCGGTCGCCGAGATTCTCGTAGGCCTCCCCCGTGTTCTGCAGCACCAGCGGATCTTTCGGCGCAATCGTCACCGCTGATTCCGCCAGTTGCCGAGCTTCCTCTTTCTTCTGATCCTCGCTGCGAAAAATTGCCATCCAGGATAGTGCCGTAGCGTCCTGTGGATGTCCTTTCAAATATTCTTCCAGCAGCCGTTCGGTGCGCTCCTTGGCTTCCTTCGCGCCGGCCTCGTTCTTGCGGTTCCGCTCGTCCAGCACCAGGTTGCACCACACCCGGTAATCTTTGTCGTTCAACTCCAGCGCCTTCCGCGTCGCCTCCGCGGCCTCGTCATAGCGCGTCAATCCCATATAGAAATTCCCCAGGTTCGCGTATGCCGCGTAGGACGGCGCAATCTGCAGAGACTTCTTCAGCGCTTGTTCCGCCAGTTGATTGGAAGCCACGTCGCCGATGGACATATACTCGGCACCCAAATTACTGTAGGCCGTGGCGTTGTCCGGCGTCAGCTCAATCACTCGCTTGTACTGCGCCACAGCTTCTGGGTATTTTCCCTGCCGGTCGTAGAAATTGCCCAAACTGTTATAGCTATCCCAATAATCCGGCCGCAGCGCGATGGCTTTCTTGTAGGTCGCTTCCGCCTCGCCCACGCGGGACATGTGTTCGTACGCCGCCGCCATTCCGATCAGCACATCCGGGTCGCGCGGGTTGATGGCCACCGCCCTTTGAAATTCCTGCAACGCCAGATCGTATTGCCCCAATGCGGTATGGAGCCGGCCCAGCGAGTTGTACGGTCCCGCCAATTTGTCATTCAGGCGCACGGCGCGATCCAGGCTGGCGCTCGCCTGCGCAATCCATTTGGGATTCGGGTCCACCTGATTTTTCAGCCGGTACGCTTCGCCAAGCGACGCATAGCCCAGCGCAAATCGCGAATCCGCGGCAACGGCATTGTTTAGCGCGGAAATCGCCTGATCCAGATTGCCGGCCTTGTCATAGCGCTGCATATAGCCGAGCGCCCTCAGATACGATTCGTATGCCGCCGGCGCCGCTTCCCCTCCCGTGTCGCGAAGCATCTCCGCCGTCACTCGCACATTCATCAGTTTGGCGATGCGCGTGACTGCTTCATCCTGCAGTGCCTCCAGATTTCCCGAATGATCTTCGAGCGAAGTGCTGCCGATCTGCCGCAAATCCTTCGCGTCAATCAAATTCACCGTCAGGCGCACGTCTTGCCCGGAGAGTTGAATGCTCCCCATCACCACCAGTGTTGCGCCCAGGTTCCGCGCCGCCGCCGATGGCTCGCTCACCTTCCTGCTGCGCACCACGCTCGATGGCACCACCCACAGCGACTGCTGCCCCGCATCCAGATTGGAGAATTTGCTGGTCAGAGAATCCATCAATCCCTGCGCCACCGCTTCGCTCGCCGCATCTCCCCCCGGATTCTCAAAGGGCAGCACGGCAATGTGTTTCTGCACGCTGCCGGCAAACAAACGCGAAATGCCCATCCGCAATCTCTCTGAAAGCAGCGCCGATCCGGCTACCAGCAGTGCGCCAAGAACGCACGCGGCTATAATCCACGACTTGCGTGAGTTGCCGCTCTGGCTCGCCGGTCCCGGCCAGCGCGGCTTGGAAGCCAGCTGCGCCGCCTGTCTCAGTTGGCTCGCCGTCGCCACGCGCGCACGGCCACTCTCCAGTGCTCCCGCGCTTGCCGCGCCGGATAGCACTGCGCGCGCCGCCTGCAACTCCGCATAAATCTCCGTGCCGCTGGGATAGCGGTGCGCCGTCTCCTTCGAAAGCGCGCGATACACAATCGGTTGCAAGCCCGGAGGTACCTCGTCGATTCCCGCCGGCGCTTGATTCAAAATTGCAAACGTCATCGCCGCACTGTTGTCCCGGTAAAACGGATGCGTTCCCGTCAGCAATTGCACCAGGATCACGCCTAGCGCCCACACGTCGGCGCGCGGATCAACCGCCTCTCCCAATATCTGCTCGGGTGACATATATGGGAGTGTTCCACTGGTGTTGACAGTCAGTGTGGCGTTGGTGGCCGCGATCATCCGCGCCAAACCAAAATCCACGATCTTCGCCTGATTGTCCGTGGTGAGAATAATATTTCCAGGCTTGATGTCACGGTGAACGATATTCCGCGCGTGTGCCACCGCCAGCCCGCCGGCAATTTGTATCGCCAGGTCCAAGGCATCACGCAAGGAAGGAGTCCCGCGGCCGAGCCGCTCGGCCAGAGTCTCCCCTTCGTAATAGCCCATGGAAATGAAATATCGGCCGCTTCCGTCGTGCTCAAGCCCGTAGATCACGCCGATGTTGGGATGATCCAACGCCGAAGCCGCTCGCGCTTCGCGCAATAAATTGTCGCGCTCGGAGCACTTCGCTGTGAATTCTTCCGGCAGAAACTTCAGCGCCACGGTACGTTGTAGTTGCTCGTCGACGGCCTTGTACACCACACCCATACCGCCGGCGCCGAGCTTGGCCACGACGCGATAATGGGAAATGGTTTGCCCAACAAGAGAGGACGAATCGGCCATCTGCCGCACATCTTAGGTTTTAGAAGTAGCCAAGTCAACGACACGAAACACGACACGAAACGCGCTGGGCTGCGCCCTGCTTGCCAGAATAGCTATTCCTTAAAAACCAAGGGAGGTCCGCTCAGGCGCTTCGTCCTCAGATCCACAGTCACTTCCACGCGGTCGGCAACCCGGATGAAGGGAATCCCGCTGTCCATCCCAAACTCTTTCCGGTCGAACGCCATGATTCCTTTGATGTCGCCCGTAACATTCCCCGTGCGGGTGACCGCCAGCTTCAGCGTTTCGGGCTTGGACACGCCGCGTATCGTAAACGTCCCGTGCACATCAAACGTGTTCGGGCCAGTCTGCACAACCTTGTTGGAGTGAAACGTGATGTGCGGGGCCTGCTTGACGTCGAAAAACGCTTCGCTCTTCAGCTTCTTGTCCTTCAATTCGCTTCCCGTGTTCACGCTCGCCGCTTCAATCTTGATATCCAGTACCCCCGTCGTCGCGTCCGTCGAAGGGAATACCAGCGTGGCCGCCCACTTGTCGAAAATGCCTTCCAAGCTCACCGAAGCCTTCACCGAGAACCTGATCGCACTCTCCGCCTGCATGACCGAATAAACCGGAGCTTGCGCCCGGCTCGATGAGCAGAATATGGCAGACACAACGAGGCAAATTGTGGCGATTCGCATGGATGCTAGAGTGTATTCCATCGTCCTCGCTGTCAATTGCGCATTCCCGCAGAGCGTGGGAGTGGACGATGAATCCATCCCTCGATTGTTGGGCCTTCTATGCCGCCAGCTCTTTCTGCAGCGCCTTGCCCTTGCGAAACCACGGGCGTTCCACCCGCTGCATGTAGCGCGGCAGCGTCCGCTTCTTCGCCACCAACTTCTGCGCCCATTCCCGCGCTTCTTCCTTCTTCCCCGCCAGCTTCAGATAGTTCGCGTAGTTCTAGAGCGTCTCAGGCGTAGTAGAAAATTGTGCCGCCGGCGCGAAATAGCGCGCGGCCCGTTCCAAATCACCGGTCCGCGCATAGGCGTCGCCCAGCAATCCTGTCGCACGGTAGTAATCGAATTTTGCATCCTTAGCTACAACGTACTCCAGGTCGGGAATCGCCCTGGCATAATCCCCCATCCCCAGTGCCGATTTCCCACGCAGATAAAACGCATGAGGCGAATCGCTTCGCGTGGCAATCGCCCGGTTCAACTCCTCGCGCGCTTTCGCATACTTCTTCTGTTCAAAATGCAGCTCTGCCAACTCTTCCAGGTTCCCCGCCGACGGATTGTCCAGAATCTGTGTTTCCAATTCCTGAATCCGCGATCGCTTCCCAAATCCCATATACACTCCGCGCAACAATCCCAAATCCGGGATCATCTCGACAACCACATACACTCCCGCGCCCAGCACCCCGCCAAAAATAATGATGAAGAGCCAATAATTCTCAGGACGCCGCTTGAGAAAGTGCCAAAGCGCGATCCCCTGCACCACAAATCCCCATGGATAGATGAGGAAACTCAGTCCCCCCATGCTGGGCCACCTTGCGTATTGCACTCAGAATTCCGACTTAGTCCACAGCATCGGCGATTACCTTTGCCGCGTCAATTTCAACGTTTGCTTCGTTCCATTGTCAATAACTGGCCCTTCGTCCGTCTCCCCTGGGCATTGCGAACTGTCTGCGCAGCCGCTGCACGGTCGTATGAAACACTGCATCTGCTTAAAGCATCGCGCGCGGGCAAATTTCCGGAAAGACGACTGGATATGCCTTGGGACCTTAATAGTGAAGTCCAAAGCCGAATGGGTACAACGGGCCTTCGGAATCGTGGGGAAGATCGCTCCTCTGCTTGTTCACCGCGTCGACAGACGAAGGTAATTCAAACGGAAGATGCCCCGCAGGCGACATCTTTCCGGTAATAAGAGCGAGGAGGGGGCCATCCGCAATGCCGAAATCTCCCAGTAAGGCCGTCGCGTGGGGCTTCACATTGGAGAGGATCAGCGGGCGCTCCAGCGTGGTCGTGAATACCGTGGGCACAACAGTGCTAGCGCGCAACAGCGCGGCGTAGGCTGCATCGGAATCAACGAAATTCAAGCGGCCCTCATGCTGCCGAAGGCCAAAGAAATAACCCGGATGCTCAGTCTGGTAAGGAGCAGCCGCGCGAATAATGGCGACGTCTGCCTTGCTGGGATCGTCTACCACGGTAAAGCCGGCTTTCTTCGCTTCCTCGGCGCCAATATTCACGAGAAACACCTTTTTCCCTGCAGGATTTATCGGCAGGATCGGTTGACCCGTCGACTTTAGAGATACATTTTCAAGCAACACCACCGCCTTTGCCTGTGCGGCCTCACCTTCGCGGACAAATCCTGCGCGGCCTGCGATGCTATCCGCAGCCTGGGCATCCACATAGGGTTGCTCAAACAATCCAAGTTGAAATTTCTGTAAGAGGATGCGGCCGGCTGCTTCTCGAACGCGGGCCTCGCTGACTTTTCCGGCCTTAACGGCTGCCACAATATATTGCGAATCTTCGGTGCCGCCAATTTGATCGATTCCCGCGTTGATCGCTTTCGCAAATCGGTCTCCCATGGAAAGCTCCATCACTCCCCATGGCATGCCAATATTCTTGGGGTTGGGCTTCTCCCCGGCGGGCGCTCCCATCTGGCATGCTTCGAGACAATCGTTCGTGATCGCCCAGTCGCTCAGCACCACTCCCTCAAATTTATACCGTCCTCGCAACAGATCCTGCAGCAGTTGTTTGCTGAACCCCGCGCCAACCTGCTCCAGCGGCTTCCCGTCCAACGAAACGCCCTCGAGAATTGAATAAGTGGGCATCACTCCAGCGACATGCGCCTCGAACGCGCCGGTAAACGGAACGAGATGTTGTTCAAAATTGTGTCCGGGGAATGTAGCGAATTGGCCATAGAAATTATGGCCGTCCCATCCGTCCTTCGCCGCGCCATAGCCTACCCAATGTTTGACGACAGCCAACACACTCACCGAATTCAGTCCCGTGGCGCCATTTTGAAATCCTTCGACGTAGGCCTTGGCCATTTTTCGGCTCAACTCCGCGTCTTCACCAAAAGTTCCATTTATGCGCGCCCACCGTGGCTCGGTAGCCAGATCAACTTGGGGAGAAAGGGTCTCGCGAATTCCTACGGCTATATATTCCTGGCGGGCGATATCGCCGAAACGCCGCATCAACTGCGGATCGCCGATCGCCGCAAACCCCAACGTCTCGGGCCATTTCGAGAAACTCGGCCCTTCGGAACTCACTCCCAGCACATGCTCGAAGTGATGGCGAGGATCAGTGGAAATTGTTATGGGAATTCCAAGGCGGCTGGCCTCGCCAATTTCTTGCACGCGATTGTTCTCTTCCGCAAGAACGTTTGGCGCACCGTTCAATCGCGTGATAAAGCTGTTCACCCCGTCTTCCCTTACCGCTTTTTTGACTTGTTCCTGGTCGTAACCGGATCCCACGCCAAGAGTGCCCATCGCTCCGGACGCCCGCAATGTTCCGTGCATCATCACTCCGGCCATTTCCTCGAGCTTCATCTGTTGGAGCAGACCAGCAACGCGCGCTTCAGGCGCCAGCCTCCAGTCCTCGTATGCGTCGAGTTTGCCGTTGCGATTGAGATCCTTGAATTGCAGCTGGTCAATCTGAAGTATTGGCGCGGACCGATGGCCCAGGACAACTTGTGTCACGGCGGCTGCGACGGGCTTTTCTTCTCTCGAAACCAATGGAGCCAGAAGAATGAATAAAACTGTTAACGCGAGCAAACGAAGGAGTGAGGACATTGCGCAAACCTCATCAATTTCCCTGTATCATGCACAAGCTGTACTGGCAGGAAACTGGACTATCTGCCAGTGCTTTGGCCGCGTCTGGGAGCCACCCCAACTTTGTCGGGCAGACCGGGGAATTTGCCAATAGCGTTCACTACTTGCAGATACTAACAATTCTTCCGCGATATGCTCAGGACAATCTTTAGGCAACACTCGGTTGCACCATTTATTTGGGGAATGATTCGCCAGACAGGAAAGTTCGGCGGCGGGATGGAGAAGCGCGTCGGCTGGACTCTGGTCAACTGTGGCGTAGTTTCCGGCGACATCGCTGTCACAATCGCAAAGCTATTTTTGCCGTGACCAGTGATAGACGATGCCTGCGCCCACCA
>Ga0182019_10001599_pt1 | contig 11555 bp, 11 predicted proteins | sample 812E2MmetaG_FD_120483 | JGI IMG/M metagenome (GOLD analysis project Ga0182019, IMG submission 120483) | Permafrost microbial communities from Stordalen Mire, Sweden - 812E2M metaG | ecosystem: Environmental > Terrestrial > Soil > Wetlands > Permafrost | place: Sweden: Stordalen | collected...
AGACACAATCACACTCACCGAACATAGTAGCACTCTTGAAGCACCTCGAAGTGAAAAAGCTCGTAAACCACCGGGAGGACGCGACCTTCATCCGGCTCGAACCCTTCGAGGATTCGCCGCTTGAAGGCGATCATAACTGCGACGGGTTGTACGCACTTCGAACCGACGGCAAGTGGATCGATTTCTCGAAATTCCGGTCTTCACCGGACGTGAGAAATGCCGCCGTGGAACTGGTCACGCCAGAGGAAGGCTTGGCATTGTTGAGCGCAATCGCAAAAGACCTTCCCTCTTTCAAGTCGAAACTGGAGTCGGCCCTTAAGGAGGTTTTGCCTGAATAGCGCATGTTGCAACGATCAATTCATCAGAGGGAAAGGCCAGAAAATAATGAGCATAGACATCGGGGAAAGGTTACGAAGGCTTGAAACACTCACCCCGGATGAATGGCAAAAGCTGAGGGACAAGATCGACGCGGACACTGATAGGGAGACGGAGGAGGAGAGCAAGAAGGTGCTGAGGGAGTACGCCAAGCGCGTGCACCCGTAGACACCGACCAAATAGTCCTTTTTTCGTTCGAACCCTTGCAACGCTATTCCGCAAGTCGCGGGGCCATTTCTCCGGGGGCGCAAGCATAGCGTCTCCCCCAACCACGTAACCCCCCTCTTGCACGAGAATACAATGGGGCTATTGACAGTATTTTGGCGTGTTGTGGCAAGCTGTGACGGGTGGCCTTGATTGTCGGGATCAAAGGCAATAGCTTATACACGTGTTCCTTGAGGGTCGGCGCTGTCTTCGGATAGTGGCCGACTTTTTTGTCTTTCACTGCAAAACGACAGCTTTGTTGTGGGCCAGATTCGCAACGTCTATCAACAGGAGGTGGAGTCACGAAGTCGATCTTGCTTCCATGGGTCTGTCCTGCATTTCTCTTCACGATATTCCCACACGCATCTCCAGCACAATGGGTGCAGACTCAAGGCCCCGAAGGCGCGTTCATAACTTCGCTTGCCTCTCTCGGGACGAGCGTTTTCGCGGGCACTGAGGGTGGTGTGTTTGTCTCCACGAATAACGGCAGAACCTGGACGGCCGCCAATTCAGGGCTAATTGACTACGAAATTCGGTGCTTCGCTGTTCGTGATACAACCTTATATGTAGGGACTGTGCGCGATGGCGTGTTTGTTTCCAGGGACAAAGGGACAACTTGGTCGCCCGCCAACGAAGGGGTGAACAGGAATTTCATCTGCTCGCTTGCTATAAGTGGCGAAAAAATGTTCGCCGGCACATACGCCCGCGGTGTATTTCTTTCCATGGATAATGGTACAACCTGGGGTGAGGTCAATTCTGGGCTATCGAATCCCTTCGTGTGGTCTCTCGCGATTCAGGGAACCCGTCTTTTTGCTGGAACTTGGGGCGGTGGTGTCTTTCTCTCAACCGATGATGGGTCTCACTGGACAGCCGTCAATGACGGACTGTCAGATTCCCTTGTTTCTCATCTCACCGTCAGCGGCCCCAATCTGTTGGTAGGAACGTATCAGGGCGGTGTGTTTCTATCGACGAACAACGGGGCGGTCTGGACAGGTGTCAGTTTTGGCTGGCCAAGCCCACACGTTACGTCTTTTGCTCAGAGCGGATCTGACCTCTTTGCTGGCACGTGGGGCAATGGACTCTTCACTTCCATTAACAACGGGTTGACCTGGGAGGCTGTCAAGTCCGATTTGTCGAACGATTCAGTCACGACACTTCTTGCAAGTGGCGGCAATGTGTTTGCTGGAACCGATAAGGGGGTGTTTCTCTCCACAAACAACGGGGTTGCATGGACGGGGGTCAATTCCGGCCTGACGAGCTACAGAGTCTATTGTATTGGGGGGGACAATGAAAGACTCTTTGCCCGAACAGATAGAGGGTTCGACTGTTCTACGAACGACGGGGCAAGTTGGACGAGAGTCAACTCAGACCTGACAGGTCGTCAAATCGCAGCCGGTCTCGCCGTGAGTAGAACTCACCTATTTACAACAGGATCGCGGGAAAGCAACATCTTGGCCTCGACAAACTACGGACGAACATGGTCGAGATCCGATTCCGGGATAACAAGCCCTGCAACATGCTTCCTTATGGGCGACTCGCTTCTATTTGTGGGAACCAATGACGGCGTCTATCGCTCCTCCAACAACGGGCGATCCTGGACGGCTGTAAACTCCGGCCTGACAAACCACAGTGTCACTGCTCTCGTCGATAACGGCTCCGGAATGTTTGCAGGGACGTTTATCGGCGGTGTGTTCCGATCCACGAATAACGGGACAACCTGGTTACAAACGAATGAAGGGTTGACTGACCGGCGTGTTCGGTTAATGTCTGCGAGCGGCTCCAATCTGTATGTGGGGGCCGGTGACAACGCCGTCTTTGTCTCAACGAACAATGGAACAACCTGGGACTTGACTAATTCGGGTTTGAAGAGAATCCACGTCAATTCTCTTGTTGCACGCGGGATGGACATTTACGTTGGCACGTGGAACGGAGTGTATTGCTCCACTGATGCAGGAAAATCCTGGGCGCCAATCAACGCTGGATTGACAAATCTACAAGTTACCACACTTTATGTGAGAGGAACATATCTGTTTGCTGGAACGGGTGGTGGGGGGGTATTCAGGAGCCGTTTGTCGGAGATGATCCCTGGCGGTAAATGATTGCAAAACGAAACTCTCGACTCAGGCAGCTGCGTCGATGCCCAAATTACAGAATTGGCGACACCTTTGGCGTGTTGAGATACCAGACCTTGACTGTCGTTGTTAATCGGAATAGCTTAATCGTAAGTTCCTTGAGGGTCGGCGCTGTCTTCGGATGGTGGCCGACCGTTTTGTTATGGCAGAAAACGCCGGAACAGATCGGGAATTGTCCGTGCCTTGTAGACCGCCACCCCGCCACGAGGAGATAATGTGAGATTACGAATCGCTTTCGCCGTAGGAATCTCTGTCCTTGTCTCACTTGTCTTGACCATCCAATCCAATGCTCAATGGGTGAAGACAGACGGCCCTGATGGCGGCGCTGTCCAATCCATAGTTGTAAGCGGCACCAGCATATTCGCTGGGACTGGCGGTGGTGGGGTGTTTCGGTCTGCAGACAATGGAACATCATGGACAGGGATCAATGCAATTCGCTCGTGGTCAGCGGGTCAGGCTTGTTTGCGGGTACGTTTACAGGCATCTTTCTTTCCACTGATAGTGGTGCCAGTTGGACGGCCATCAATTCCGGGTTCCCCACTGCCAGAGTTCATGCTCTTGCTGTAGACGGGACGACCGTGATTGCAGGAACCGATGCCGGCGTGTTTCTCACTACCGACAACGGGATGACATGGGCGGAAGCCGATTCAGGTTTGACAACACGAAGCGTTTTTTCGCTTGTAGTGAAAGGCACCAGCTTGTTTGCGGGAACATATGGCGGGGGTGCGTTCCTATCCACTGACAACGGGACGTCTTGGGCGGCGGTCAATTCCGGCTTAACGTCATCGTATGTACTTTCCCTTGCGTTGACCGGGACAAGTTTGCTCGCTGGTACAGTCCGAGGTGTATTTGAATCCTCAAATAGACGCCGTCAATCGGGTTGTAACTGCGTTGCCGGGTCGCCAGGTGGGAACGGTCGGCCGAATCGAAGCTCTGCCGGGTGCCTATAACGTGATCCCGGGACAAGTCACCCTGGGTCTGGATCTGCGCGATCTCGAAGCCGCAACGATCGAATCAATGTACAAGCAGATTGTTGCCGAGAGCAGGCAAATCGGGGAGCGAACCGGCACGTCCTTCCAATTCAAAGCAGTCATAGCTGACGCGCCTGCGCTTACGGATCATCTCATACGCACCTTGATCGACGAAGCTGCAAAAGACCTTGGCCTGAGAACAATGGCCATGCCCAGCGGCGCGACCCATGACGCACAAAATATGGCACGACTGGCTCCGATAGGGATGATTTTCGTGCCGAGCATCGGAGGAATCAGCCACTCGCCGCGTGAGTATTCCCGCCCGGAAGAGATCGCGGGAGGCGTAAATGTTCTTCTGCACACACTGTTGAAACTGACCGCGGCTATGCATGAGTAGCATCTGGAAACCCGACACTCTTCGACGCTGCCAATCGTGGGTTCTGTCTTAGACCCGAACTGCGCTATTCCGTCAACTGCCTCAGGTGTTCCCTTGCCTTGTGATGATTCTGTGAATGACATCCGGTCGGATCTTGAATCTCCGACTCGAGTATGAAGGGGAGAGGCAAGTGGCACAAGGGATCATTGTGGAGGGGGAGTGTCAGTTTTTCTGATGTGACTGTGACCACAATCAGGGTTCGCTGTGACCCCCGTCCGCCCCGCAACAAAGTGCCCTATTCGGAATGAAATAGGACATTGTTGTTTTTGTGAATTACTTCATTTGAGAATCATTGACATGATGATCGGTGGGAGAGGATTGTGACGTCTTGATCTTGTGTGTAACTCTAGGATGCCGAAGAGGTCTGTGCACCTGAAAAGTACTTCCTCTGAAAAACCAACGATACATTCACCAGGCTGATGAGAACGGGTACCTCTACCAACGGACCAATTACTGTCGCAAACGTCTCTCCGGAGTTGATCCCGAACACTGCCACCGCGACCGCGATAGCCAACTCGAAGTTGTTGCTTGCCGCTGTAAACGATAGCGTCGCCGTCTTTGAATAATCTGCTCCGATCTTCCTTCCCATATAGAACGAAACGAAGAACATGATGACGAAGTAGAGTGTCAGCGGGATTGCGATCCGAATGACGTCGAGCGGTATCTTCACAATATACTCCCCCTTCAATGAAAACATCACGAGAATTGTAAAAAGAAGGGCTATGAGAGTGATCGGGCTTATCCTCGGAATGAACTTCTGTTGATACCACTCCTTCCCCTTGACGCGTAACAGAGAGAATCGAGTGATGACACCGGCGAGAAAGGGGATCCCCAAGTACACGAAGACACTCTGCGCGATCTGGCCAATCGTAATGTCAACTTTGAATGACTGAAGTCCGAGCCAAGCCGGGATGACGGTAAGAAAGACGTAGGCGTAAACGGAAAAGAACAACACCTGGAAAACGGAATTGAATGCGACAAGTCCTGCAGCGTATTCGGTATCTCCCTTTGCCAGTTCATTCCAGACGATCACCATGGCGATGCAGCGGGCCAGTCCCATCATGATGAGCCCCGCCATATAGGCCGGATACCCCTGCAGGAACACCACTGCAAGTACGAACATCAGGACAGGGCCGATAATCCAGTTCTGGACTAGTGAGAGCACCAACACTCGTGTGTTTCTGAATACATCTCCCAACTCCTCATATTTCACCTTGGCCAGTGGGGGATACATCATGAGAACTAAACCGATAGCAATCGGTATGTTAGTCGTTCCACTCTGGAATTGTCCCCAGAAATCGACAACACCTGGTGCAAGGTAACCCCACAATACGCCGACTGCCATAGCGGCAAAAATCCACAGCGTGAGGTAGCGGTCAAGAAATGTGAGTTTTCTTGGGGCGACTTTCATGCGGTTCCTTGTGGTCTGATTAAAACAATTTACGGATTCAGTTCGTGGACCCAGGCCTGAATCTTCTCTTTGATCTGGTCTCGCACTGAGATTGTTCTGGCGAGTTTCTCTTCGAACGTGCCTGTAAACGTAGCAGGATCGTCAAAACTCCAATGGAGACGTTTCGTGACGCCAGGGAAAATGGGGCAGCGTTCGCCGCTTGTTTCATCGCACACAGTTATGACAAAATTGTAAATTCCTCCTTTTCTCCAAATATCAAAGACATCCCGGGTGCCTTTATGCGATATATCGATACTCATCTCTTTCATTGCGGCGACTGCGAGTGGATTCAGCATTCCCGGTTCAATCCCCGCGCTTTCCGCTTGGAAGAGATCACCATCCAGGTGATTCAAGAGGGCCTCGGCCATCTGGCTTCTCGCACTGTTTTGAGCGCAGACAAAAAGGACCTTCGCTTTCTCCATATGCAACCTCCTGTATTAATGAATTAACCGGTTGTGTGGGACAATGTAGTTGCAATCAAATCGCGCTCGAGCACAACAGGCAGCGCCGGCCAAATTGATGTGTGGTTACTTCGCCATATGACGAAGTCATAGCGGGAAAAAAAAGTCACATGCCGCAGATCGAGTTGCGGTCAACTTTCTGCAGCTTCTTCCTGTCCTGTGACACCTGTTCATCATCTGAAAATGAATTCTTGACCAGGACAAGCTGTGATCTGACAAAGCTGTTGTTTGATTGTTCGTTCAACCGGTAATTGACCCATTTTCCATCCTTCCGATCCAAGATGAGGTCGGCATCACGCAATACAGACAGATGTTTTGACACAGTGGAGTTGGAGAGATCTAGAACCTCTCTTACCTCACAGACACAGAGCTCCCTGGCTTCGAGCATTTTTACAATGCGGATACGGTTCGAATCCCCCAGGGCCTTGAAGACCTTGACGATGTCACGTTTCATAGATATGTCATTTCGTTGTCTGACGAAATATAATCGTCACCGAAATCAATAGCAAGTATCCCGCATTCCTTGATCCCGAGCTCATAGGAAGAGATGGGCGTCAGCCAAAACGGCTGCCGATCACAAGCAGGATCGACGACCCGGTGAAGATATAAGGGCAGAGCTTGAAGGGCAGGAATGAATTCCGGAAGCCTGTGAACAGTGAGACAAGCGACAATGTGTTCAATGCACCAAATACTGTCCAGCAAACTATCTGCGTGATGAGACTATGTCGGTCGCAGTATGTCACCATAGCAGCGAGGACTCCGAGGAATATGAGAAACACACCTTCGTTGATCCACTCCATTGTGATGGTGCGCTTGTTGTCCGGTGAGATATCACCGAATGATCGAACGACATTCCGCGTTGGGAAAAGATGTGCGATTCCCCAAGCGAATGGTAGGAATGACCCGATGTATGTCAACAATGTACCGTTCATGTTCTGCTCCATATGTCCGAAATCAGCTGCTTTCAAGACGTCGCCTCCTTGATTTCGTAATCTGATTACTATTTGTCAAAAAGTCCACGGTGGAGGGATAGCGCAATGTGGGGGGGGGCCGCTACCTCGTGGGGCTGCCCGCTGCCCCTTCCAACGCCATTTTGACCACAATCAGGGTTCGCTGAGACCGCCGTCCGCCCCGCTTCACAAAGCCCAGGGAGCTAATAACTTCCAGGGCTTTCTAATGCTCCCGCCCGCCTCTCTCTCCCCAGTGGTTACACAATTGGTTACCTCTCGATCGCAAACCGAGGAGGTGGACCATATTTCTCTCCAAGTCCCGCAGAGGCTACTACTACATCTGGTATTTCGACGACCGTGGGAAGCGGCGCAAGGTCTCCACTAAGCGCAGAGTGAAATAATAAAGTCCGAAGGAGCGAGATCCGCCGCGAGGATGCTCCTGTTTGTCGCGAGGATCGATTATGAAGGATATCCTGTAGCGCCATGGCCCACAGGAGGGGGGGGAACGCAGCATACGCATTCACCCCGGTGGGCACGGGCACGTCTTGCAGGTCACCTCAACAAGAGCAATTTCTTCACAGCAAGATAATCCCCCGCTTTCAACCGGTAGAAGTATACCCCGCTCGCGAGTTCGCCCCCGTCGAATCGCACTTCGAGAGTGCCCGGGTCGAGATCCCCGCTGGCCAGCACGGCCACCTGCTGGCCGAGCGTGTTGAAGACAGTGAGCGCTATGCGCGAACGCTTGGGCAGGCTGAATCGAATCGTCGTTGAAGGATTGAACGGATTCGGATAGTTCTGCTCCAGGTCAAACTTCTGCGGCAGTGCATTCTGCACAGGCGGGACGGACGTTATCTCCGAGAGCGGCCTTTTCCAAACACCGCTTGAGGTGGCCGCGAAAAGATTTGCACCCTTGATCACCAGAGCCCCGACGCTTACATCCGTCAATCCATCGCCGATGGACCTCCAACTGACCCCGTCGTCCGACGAGGCGAAGACACCGGCTGTATACGTTCCCGCGAAGAAATTGTGGCCCGTTGAAGCAATGGATGTTACGAAGTTCCCGGTCAAAGCGGAGTCGGATCTCGTCCAAGTCTGACCGTCATATGTTAGCCTGCATACTCCGCCGACCGGATAGTAGGTAAAGGATATGTCATTGTTATTCGTCTCACCACCAGTCCCTATGATAATAGTCGCGCCATCAGCGGACAGGCATGAAATCTGAGGATATGCTCCCTGTATCGGCTGCCAGTCAATCAACGCCCAACTGGCCCCTTGATTGGCAGTGAGGAAGACCGCGTTCGAGTACGTCGGATTGAAGGGAGTCCCCCCGCGAACCGTGGCTCCGGCGAACACGTTCGATCCGCTCATGGCAAGGGCCTGGAATATCGAATTTGGGAGCCCGGAATCGGCCGCAGACCACGTCAATCCCATATTCGTGGATATCTCGACACGACCTGTGCCGATCCCCTGAATGAAGCCGATACCTGCATACATCTCTGACCCGTTTGAAGCCAGGGCTGAAACGCTCATATTCGTCATTCCGGAGCTCGAACCCGTCCAACTGGCACCGCTGTTTGCCGAATGAAAGACCCCGTTGGGAGATGTTCCGGCATATACATCGGAACCGACTGAAAGGAGTGACGTGAGTTCCGTATGCATGACCGAAAGGCCTGAGTCCATCTCCCTCCAGGTTGAACCGTCATCAGTCGAAACGAAAAGGTTCGCTGCCGGGTCGGGGAAGAAAAACCTGCCGGTATGGTGAAATGTCGGAATGGTGTTATTTTTTATATATCCCGAGCCTGCGAATATATGCGCATTGTCGGATGCGAGCGACATCGACGGAAGAGATTGGTGGTTCGGCAATCCGGAGACTCTCCAGGTTACCCCGTGGTCAATCGAGCGGAATATGCCTCCGCCGGTGCCCGCGAACACGTACGAGGTATCTGGACTCCCCGCGGGGAAAACCGCAAGGGAATAGACCGGCACAGCTGTCAGCCCCGTGTTCATTGCAAACCAGGTTTTCCCAAGGTCTGTAGAACGAACCATACCGCTGTCAGTTCCGGCATACACGCAGGAACCGGTAGGACTGACCGCAATCGCGTTCACCTGATTCCTCGTAAAAAGCGCGACGTTCCAGGTGACTCCATTATCCGTCGATCGATAGAGTGACGAGTCGGAACCAGCGAATACCGTGCTTCCGTATAAGGCGACCGAGTATACAGCGGTACCTGACAGCCCCGTACCGGACCACGTGGCGCCGGCATCGCTGGAGAAATACACCCCGTATGGATCAGGTCCCTGGTTCGAAACGGCGGCAAATACATTGGAACCCTGGACAGCATAACTCACGACACCACTCGGACGAACTCTTGCCCAACTTGTACCGTTATCGGTTGAACGGAACATGCCGGCGGCACCGGACCCGAATGCAGAACATGCAAGAACTATAGAATCGAGTGAAGCAAGCGCGAATAAATCGTAGGGAGCCGGGGCGCCCAGCGTATCCATAGACCAGTTCAATCCTCCGTCTGATGACCAGAGAAGAGAGGAACCCGGGTAATTGATTGACGCATAGACGTGAGAGGGACTACTTGCGAGGGATGTAATGTCGTACATAGTCGAATTCAGAGAGTACACCCGGGACCAGGTATTGCCCTTGTCCGTCGAGCGGTAGAGATCTCCAAGCGAAGCGGCAAAGAGATCCACACCGTTCGCGGCCATGGACAACACCGTGCCGCTGGCTCCGCACGGTCCGTTGGTTTTCACCCATTGCGCGCATGAATCGGGTGACGCTAGGTGTATGATGATGGCGCCGACAAGAATCGGAACCGCAGATCCTCTTATCACGGAACCTCCCGATGAAGTTGTCGGAAATATATTACCGGCGTGCCCGAATGTCAAGAACCGAGGCAATGCTTTATCGACACAGTGCACCCTTTCTGAGGTCGAACCGATCAAAATTGTCTCAACCGTAAGAATTCTCTTACTCAATTTTCGTTCAGACGAGCCGGCGGGATTTGAGATTGGCGGGCGAGTTCGATGGCGCAGGGGAGTGACCTTGTTTTCATGTTGGTAGGGTTGTTGTTCGCCACGGGGGTTATAGCAGTTTCAAAATAACGGCTCGAGTGCCCACACCCACTCGAGGGTCAGGCAATCAGCTATCCCCGACTCAGGCCTCGTGGTGACGGTTGGGAGAAGAGATTGTTTGGGAGGGTGTTCAATAGATCAGTGTGTTGTGAGCAGGTGGACCTGCTGAAGATCGGACACAGGTACAGTCTCTCGTCAACCTGCCGATTTGGCGGCGGGAGGACACTCGGGAAAGTGCACGAGATCGTCTGCGACGTGGAAAAGCATCTGTATGACGGGCTCAAAGAGTTCCGGCGTGTGACGATACACGCCGAGCCGGCCTGGCCGTTCTCCGATGGTCGCTAGCGCGAAAATTGGAGGAGCTCAACCGGGGCACCGTCATCCAGGATCATCGCGACTCTCACACCCTCCGAGGGGGAACTCACATCCCCCAGGAGCGTTTTACCCCGGATGGCTGCGTCGAGATCGTCAACCTCAAATGCGATGTGTGGCACGGTCCTGATGAGCTCGGAGACCGGGCAATCCGGGTCGAACCTCATCCACTCGATTCCGTACGGGCTCGTCTCGAAACCGGACACGTGCACTTTCAGGTGTTCGAGATACACCTCCCGGGGGTGAGGGGTATCTGTGGGAATCCCCATGTGGTGGTACCGCCATCCCTTCCGAGTGACTGCGGGGGGTGGCTCATGCACCCGCCGCTTCGTCCTTGACGATTCGGTATGCATTGATACGTGCTCCGTATTCCTGTCTCGTGTTGAGCGCTGCACCGTAGCCGTTCTCTTCGGCCAGTTCCCTTTGGGCCGCAGAAGCCGGATCTCTCCCCTGCAGGCTGTGCGAACCTACGCATTTGGCTGCGCTTAGTAGCAGACCTTGTGGTTCAAGATAAGAATTCAAAGTTCGTCCAACAAGCCCCACCCACCCTTCGATATTAGCCCTTCGATATTAGCCCGTTCAATACCTCGGCCGCACCTTCCCCTCTTGGCCCGTTCGTATCATTTTGATAATCTCGCTTTCTGCTTTCGTCTGTCTCAAAAAGGGGGAAAGCGTATCCGTAATCCCGTCTTTTGTATACGTCATTCAGTCGTTTCGTGCCTATATTGGTATCGTGATTTGTGAACACCTTGACGAGCTATCAAATCATCAGTGGAAGATCTCAATGCAAAACCGTGAACTGGGGAAAGGCGGGCTGGAGGTTTCCGATCTCGGGCTCGGCTGCATGGGAATGAGCTTTGCTTACGGACCGGCTCCGGACAAGCGGGAAATGATCTCATTGATTCGGAAAGCCGTCGAACTCGGCGTCACGTTCTTCAATACCGCCGAACTCTATGGCCCGTTCACACAACTTTAACTTCAAGGATGGATTCAAAATGAAAATCCGCAAACTTGGAAAAAGTAATCTGGACGTGTCGGCCGACCCCGCAATGCCCGGCCGCCGGAGATTCCTTGCCGTGGGGCTGGGAATGACCGCAGCGTCGTTGTTGGCTCCTTC
>Ga0182019_10001600_pt1 | contig 11550 bp, 10 predicted proteins | sample 812E2MmetaG_FD_120483 | JGI IMG/M metagenome (GOLD analysis project Ga0182019, IMG submission 120483) | Permafrost microbial communities from Stordalen Mire, Sweden - 812E2M metaG | ecosystem: Environmental > Terrestrial > Soil > Wetlands > Permafrost | place: Sweden: Stordalen | collected...
CAGCAGCTCGAAGCCGAGCATCGGCATCCGTGCGCCGAACAGCCAGACACCGCACGCAGCGGCGAGCGAGACGGCCCCGCCGGCGGCGAGCAGGCGGGTCGGCTCATGGACGCTGAGCGGGAAAGCGACCACTGCGATTGCCACGAGGCTCTTGAACGCGAACAGCAGCGCCAGCGACCAGACGACCGATGGACGCCCGGCGGTGAGCTGCGACGCGATCGTGCTCAGCTCCCTGCGCGCCGTGTCCGATGTTGCGTGCGTTGGGCGCGTCGCATTCGCTGCTCGCGGGCGTTGAGCAGGCAGGCGTCGTGGAAGCCCCATCCCCAAGAGCTTCGGAGTCGCTCGCGTCACGCTTGAGCCGCGACAGGCTAGGTCCACGATCCTTATCTATTGCAATGGAGCTAGAGGGGCTCGAACCCTCGACCTCCGCCATGCCATGGCGGCGCTCTTCCAGCTGAGCTATAGCCCCGGGTCGGGAGCCGCAAGTGTAGCTACTGGGACCGCTTATCTGTCCTTCGCATGCTCGAGATCACAAGGCCTAGATCGTAGTCTCGTGCCCATCTAACCCGCTGCGCTTGATTGTTTTTGGTGGTGTCGAGGCGGAGGTAGATTTGGCGCATGCCGCAAGCCTCCGCGATCGGTATCAGGAAGCATCGCCGGAGCTGAAGGGAGTAGACCGCCACGGCATCTATCTCGCTCTTGCTGTAGCTGGAGTTCACGTAGCCCGACGGTGTGAGGCGGCTCGTCCTCAGACGCACCTCGAGCACTCCGCCGAGATCTCTGGCCAGCTTGCACTGCACCCGCAGCAAACGGGGCTCAAGATCAACGACGAGGTCATACCGCCGTCCCTCGCAAAGCGGGCGAAGAACCGTCAGGCCGAGCTCAAGCACCGAGGCTGCGATGGCGGCCTCGGCAGCAGCTCCCTTCTGGCTCGGCGTTAGACCTTCCACGCCTCGCACGCTACGACGTCAAACGCGACCTGGGTGCGGCCTATGTGCCAATACCGTGTCCGGTACGTGACACGGCTGTAAAACAGGCCCTCAGGCCCGAGGAATGAACTCCGGTACATCGAGCTCGTCGCTCGGCTCCTCGTCGCGCTGCCCACCACGGCTGCGGGAAACCGTGCCCTCTCCGCGCTCGCCGGGCGCAACCTGATCGAGGCGCGCGGTCATCGCGCCGTGGGTCAGGCGCACGTCGCGCAGCAGGCGCTCGGCGTTGTTACGCAGCGAGGTGGAAAGCTCGCGAAGGTTTCGTGAGACCTCGGTGCCGTCCCCGAGCACATCCTTGGCAACGATGTGCGCCTCGCTCGTGATGTCACGTGCTGCGCGGCGCGCCTGAGCCTTGACCTCCTTGCCCTCCGCCACAGCTTCCTCGTGCATACGCGCGAGCTCCTCACGCCGGGCGAGCAGCAGCTGCTCGCTCTGCGCCTGCGCCTCCTGGATTATGCGCTCCCCCTCTGCACGCGCGCCTGCCAGCTGCGCCTCGGACTCCTGCGCCAGTTTGGCGCGCAATCGTTCGTACTCCTTGCGGGCGCCCGCGCGCATCTGCTCAGCCTCGAGGGCGGTGGATGCACGCAGCGCCTCGGTCTCCTCCTGCGCGACGGCACGCCATTGGGCGGCCTCCTCGCGAGCCTCGGTCAGCAGGTGATCGATTTCCACGTGTGCCTGGGACAGCGCCTGCGTGGCCTCATCACGCGCTCGCTCAGCCTCCGTCGTCAGCTGCTCTGCGGCCTCCGTAGCCTCGCTCGTGGTCGTCTCGGCCTCGGCACGCGCTGAGGCGAGGATCTCCTCGGCCTCCTCATCCGCGGCCTGCACCCTGATGTCGGCGGCACGGTCGGCCTCTGCGATGCGCTCGCGGGCCCTGGCCTCGGCCTGCCCGCGCAGCTCGCCGGCCGCGCGTTCCGCTGCGCCGACGATGCTCGCGACGCGACCCGGCGCCGAGCTCAACGCGTCCGGGTCGGCCTCGTATTCGAAGTGCTCCTCCTCAAATTCTGGCTGCTCCACGCGAGCATCGTAAACCGCTCCGCCTGCCGGCGCCGGAACGTCGGCGATGGCGCCGCAAAACGCGAGCTGCTATGTCCGAAATCGTGGGAAATTCGTCCTTGCGGCCAAACTGATACTCGGGCATGATCGCCCTATGAGCAGAACGAGCACACCACGTCGGGTCGCGATCGTTGCCTATCCGGAAGTGCAGAGCCTGGACGTGACCGGCCCACTCGAGGTCTTCGCGGGTGCGCGACGTCTGATTCTCTCGACCGCGCGCAGCGAGCGCTCCTACGAGATCGAGATCCTCAGCCGCGAGGGTGCACCATTGCGCACCTCCAGTGGTCTCACGATCACTCCCCACGCGGCGCTCGAGGACGCCCGCGGAGAGATCGACACGCTGATCGTCGCGGGAGGCGCCGGCGAGCTGCGTGCGGTCGAGGACTCGGTCCTGATCGACTGGATCGCTCGCACCTCGGCGCGAGCGAGACGGACGGCCTCGGTCTGCAGCGGAGCCTTCCTGCTCGCCCGCGCCGGCCTGCTCGACGGTCGACGCGCAACAACCCACTGGGCCGAGGCCGAGAGGCTACGCGCCACATATCCGCAGATCGAGGTCGACCCAGACCCGATCTACGTGCGCGACGGCTCGATCTGGACATCCGCCGGGGTCACCGCCGGCATGGATCTGGCGCTCGCGCTCGTCGAGGAGGACCTCGACCGTGAGGCTGCGCTGCTGATCGCGCGCCACCTCGTGCTGTTCCTGCGCCGTCCCGGCAACCAGTCGCAGTTCAGCGCCACGCTTGTCGCGCAGGCGCCTCGACGCGAGCCCCTGCGCGAGACCCAGCGCGCGGTGCTCGAGGAGATCGCCGCGGTGCACACCGTCGAGGCGATGGCTGCCCGCGCGCACATGAGTCCACGCCACTTCGCTCGTGCCTTCCGTGCCGAGACCGGGGTCACGCCGGCTCGCTATGTCGAGCAGGTCCGTCTGGAGGCCGCGCGACGGCAACTGGAGGAAGGCAGCAAGCCGGTCGCGAGAGTCGCGGAGGCTTGCGGCTTCGGGACAGCCGAGACGATGCGACGCGTGTTCCTGCGTCGGGTCGGCGTGGCGCCGGCTGAGTACAGGCGGCGCTTCAACACCCGCGGCGCGCCGGCCGCCGCCTGAGCCGACTGACCGATTCATCACAACCAATCGACCAAGCGAACGGAGACAGCCATGCAGATCGCAGTCCTCCTCTACGACCGCTTCACGGCGCTCGATGCGATCGGGCCCTACGAGGTCCTCAGTCGCCTGCCCGGCGCGAGCCTCAGCTTCGTCGCGGCCGAGCGCGGAGCGGTGAAGACCGACAACGGCATGCTCACGATCCTCGCCGAGCACACGCTCGAGGAGGTCGAGCACCCGGACATCGTGCTGGTGCCCGGCGGGCCGGGCGAGGTCGCCACGCGTGCCGGCACAGAGACGCTCGAGTGGCTGGGGCGTGCGCACGAGACCAGCACCTGGACGTCATCGGTCTGCACGGGCTCGCTGATCCTCGGCGCGGCCGGCCTGCTTGAAGGCAAGCGCGCGACGAGTCACTGGCTCGCGCTCGAGGAGCTCGGCAAGCTGGGCGCCGAGCCACTCAGCGAGCGGATTGTCTACGACGGCAAGATCGTCACCGCTGCAGGCGTCTCCGCGGGCATCGACATGGCGCTCTCGCTTGCCGAGAAGATCGCTGGACGTCAGGTCGCCGAGGCGATCCAGCTCGGCATCGAGTACGACCCGCAGCCCCCCTTCGACGCGGGCGCGCCCGAGAAGGCACCCAAGGGGGTCGTTGAAGCGCTGCGCGCGCGTTCGCGCTTTCTCGTGACGGGCTGATCGCGCGGACGCGGACGCGGCACAGGGGGACCGCTAACCTGCGACTCCCGATGCCCGAGCAGCGATACAACCCGAGCGAGATCGAGCCGCGTTGGCAGGCGGTGTGGGCGCGGGAGCACACCTGGGAGGTGAGCAACGAGTCCGGTGCGCAGGCCCGTGCGCAGGAGCGCGCCTCCGGGGAGCGCCGCGCCCCCGCGGCGCCCTGCTCCTACGTGCTCGAGATGCTGCCCTACCCAAGCGGCGAGCCGCATATCGGGCACCTCAAGTGCTACGCGGTAGGCGACGCGATCGCGCACTTCCACCGCCGCCTGGGTCGCCGCGTGCTGCACCCGATGGGCTATGACGCATTTGGCCTTCCCGCCGAGAACCACGCGATCAAGACGGGCGTGCACCCGAGCGTCTCAACGGCCGAGTCGATCGCCTCCTTCCAGCGCCAGTTCCGCTCCTGGGGCATCTCGATCGACTGGTCGCGCGAGTTCGCCACGCACGAACCGCGTTACTACCGCTGGACGCAGTGGATCTTCCTCGAGCTGTTCCGCGCGGGCCTTGCCTATCGCAAGGAGGCGGCCGTCAAGTGGTGCCCCAAAGACCAGACCGTGCTCGCCAACGAGCAGGTCGACGCCGAGGGGCACTGCGAGCGCTGCGGGGCGCTGGTCGAGGTCCGCCAGCTCGAGCAGTGGTTCCTGCGCATCACGGACTACGCCGAGCGTCTGCTGGGAGACCTCGAGACGATCGCCTGGCCGGAGCACGTAAAGACCATGCAGCGCAACTGGATCGGGCGCAGCGAGGGCGCCGAGGTGACCTTCCGCTGCGAGGAGCTCGGCGTCGACTATCCCGTCTTCACCACGCGCCCGGACACGCTCTTCGGGGCGACCTTCTTCGTGATGGCCCCCGAGCACCCCGACATCATGCGCCTGGCCGAGGGCACCGCCCAGGAGCAGCAGGTGCGCGAGTACGTCAACCACGCCCTCAACGAGACCAACGAGGAGCGCGGCAACGCCGATAAGCCGAAGACCGGCGTCGCGCTCGGGCGCACCGTCACCAATCCCGTCAACGGCGAGCAGATCCCGATGTATGTAGCCGACTACGTGCTGATGGAGTACGGCACCGGCGCGATCATGGCGGTGCCCGCCCACGACGAGCGCGACCACGCCTTCGCACTCGCCTTCGACCTGCCGATCCGCCGGGTGATCTCCCCGGACGACAACCAGCTCTCCACAGAGGAGGCAGACGAGCTCCCCTACAGCGGCAAGGGCAAGCTAGTGAACTCCCGTCCCGAGTTCGACGGCTTGGACAACCGCAAGGCACTCGCGGCGATCGTCGAGTGGCTCGACCGCGAGGGCAAGGGTCACGCCTCGATCAACTACCGCCTGCGCGACTGGCTGGTCTCCCGCCAGCGCTACTGGGGCTGCCCGATCCCGATCATCTACTGCGAGAAGTGCGGGATGGTGCCGGTGCCCGACGATCAGCTACCGGTCGAGCTCCCCGATATCGACGACTACACGCCCAAGGGTCGCTCGCCGCTGGCGGCAGCCGAGGACTGGGTCAACACAAGCTGCCCAGACTGCGGCGGCGCGGCGCGGCGCGAGACGGACACGATGGACACCTTCGTGGACTCCTCCTGGTATTTCCTGCGCTACTGCGACGCGAGCAACGACGAGGCCGCATGGGACCCGGCGGTGCTGCGCGAATGGATGCCCGTCGATCAGTACATCGGCGGGGTCGAGCACGCGATTCTGCACCTGCTCTACGCACGCTTCTTCACAAAGGCCCTTGCCGACCTCGGTCACCTCGACTTCCAGGAGCCCTTCCAGTCGCTCTTCACGCAGGGGATGGTCACCAAGGACGGCTCGAAGATGAGCAAGTCCAAGGGCAACGTTGTCTCACCTGCAGCGATCGTCGAGCGCGTCGGGGCCGACACGGCGCGCGCCTACATCCTCTTCGTCGGCCCCCCCGATCAGGACGCCGACTGGTCCGATGAGGGGGTGGAGGGTGTGCACCGCTTCCTTGCGCGGTTGTGGCGGCTTGCAGCCGAGACGGCGGAGCGCTCCGGTGCGCCCGCGCCCCTGAATGCCGGGCCGCCGCCCGCAGAGGGCGATGACCTCGAGCTGCTGCGCAAGGCCCATTGGGCGATCGACAAGGTCTCAGGCGATCTGCGCCGCTTCGCCTTCAACACCGCGATCGCCGCGGTCATGGAGCTGCTCAACGACTGCTCGCGGCTACGCGAGTCGGTCGAGCTCGAGACGATGCGCTTCGCGCTGGGCACGGCTGCATCGCTGCTCTCGCCGTTCGCTCCACACGTCTGCGCCGATATCTATGACCTGCTGACGGGCGAACGTGTCTGGGAGCAGCCCTGGCCCGAAGCCGAGGAGGCGCTGCTCGAGCGCGACGTCTACGAGCTCGTCTGCCAGGTCAACGGCAAGGTCCGTGACCGCGTACAGGCCAGCACAGACGCCGCTCCCGAGACGCTCAAGGATCTCTGCCGCGCTGCCCCCAACGTGCGCGCGCACGTCGAGGGCAAGGAGATCGTCAAGGAGATCGTCGTGCCGGGCAAGCTCGTGAACTTCGTGGTGCGCTAGAGCTCACGCCCCCTTCGCGTAGCCGCTGAGGCCGCCGAAGTCGAGCAGCACGCAGGGCTCCTCGCCGACGATCCAGGCGTCGTGGCCGGGCGGCATGTGAAAGACATCGCCGGGGCCGACCTCGAGCGTCTCGCCGCCGTTCATGACGACGTTCATGCGGCCCTCGAGCACGTAGCCGATGTGGGGCACCTGACAGCTGTCGGTACCGGACAGCGGCTTGACGTTCTCCGACCAGCGCCAGCCCGGCTGGAAGGTCCCGCGCCCGACCGCGTTGCCGTCGAGCTCCACCAGCTGGATCTGCCCTGAGTCGTCGGTGAACGTCCTGACCTCATCAGGTGTCTCAAATCGCTTTGCCTGCAACTTCGCCATTACTGCCCCCTTTGATGTGTGGGCGCGAGAATCCCCGCGCTTTGACTTGTCTCTACTGCGCGGCCATAGGCGATCGGCCGCGAAGTGTCGGCGCTCCACTCGTTGAACGAGCCGTCGTAGACGCCGTCCGCGTGCACACCGATCCGCTCCAACGCGAGCATCGCGACGGTCGCGGAGATGCCGCTGCCGCAGGTCGCGATCAGCTCCGTTGGTGGGCGTTCGGGATCGATGCCGGCATCGCGCGCCAGTCGTGCGACGGCATCGGGCGCGGCCCACAGTCCGGTCGCACCGTCGACGAGCTCCTGGTATGGCAGGCAGCGCGCGCCGGGAATGTGACCGCTACCGCCGAGGTCCTCCTCGCCGAGGAACAGGTGGCGCGGGCGCGCATCTACAAGCACGGCGCCGTGCTCGAGCGCGGCCAGCACCTCGCTCAGCGTCCGCCGCAGGCGCGGACGCGGGCGAGCCGTGAAGCTGACGGTGGTCGGCTCGATCACCTCCGCGGAGATCGGGCGCTCTTCGGCCAGCCAGCTCTGCCAGCCGCCGTCGAGCACGAACGAGCGTGCGCCGTTGGCCCGGAAGGCCCAGGCCAGTCGTGCGGCGAAGATGCCGTAGTAGTCGTCATAGGTAACGACCGTGTCGCCGTCTGCGATCCCCAGCTCGCCGGCCTGGTGTGCAAATTCAGCTGCGTCGGCGAGCTGGAGGGGAACGGGATCATCGAGGGCGACGAAGTCACGCTCCCAGTCGATGAACGTCGCGCCCGGGATATGGCCCTGTTCGAACTCGTGGCGCTTGGCGTGTGGAAGCGGGGAGCTCGCGTGACGTCCGCGCACGTCGAGCACACGCAGACGCGGGTGCTCGAGCTCGCGCTCGAGCACGGCCGCGTCCACGAGCGGTCCATCCAATTCGTTCAGGGCCTCCGTCGCTGAGCTCATCAGTGCCACCTCCCGTGTTGAAGTCTCGGCGCGGCCCATCCTGGCTATGCCTCCTCGGCCATCGCGAACAGGTCCTCCCGGGTCACCTTGCCGACGAGCTCGGGGTGATCGGAGCGCATGTGCTCCTCGATCACGCCGGCCGCTTGCTCGACGCTCTCGCCGCGTCCCTGGAAACCACACTGACACCGAATCACCTTTGCCATGACCACGCCTCCGTTGTTGGGGTGAACCTACGCTCGCGACCTTGCAATCTTCTGCGATTCTCCTTGCATCGAGGTTTCAGCACAAACCCCGACGCGAATCCAGCTGTGCGGAAGGCTCGCGGTCGAGCTCGCCGGACGTGCGCTCACAGAGCAACTGCCGGGCGGACAGGCACGCGTGCTGTTCGTCTACCTCACGGTCAACCGCGCACAGGCGAGCCGCCGCGAGGAGCTGATCGAGGCGCTCTGGCCCTGGCGTGCGCCGGCCGGCGCAGAGACCTCGTTGAGCGCGCTGCTCTCGCGCCTGCGCGCGGTCCTCGGCGGCGAGGTGCTGAGCGGACGCGGCGAGGTGCGCCTCGTGCTCCCGCCCGGCGCCTGGGTCGATCTCGAGGCCGCGGAGGAGGCGATCCACCGCGCGGAGTCCGCGGTCGCCCAGGGCGACTGGGCGCGCGGCTGGGGTCCCTCGTTGATTGCGCTCTTCACTGCGAGGCGAGGCTTTCTCGCGGGCGAGGATCTGCCGTGGGCGGAGGAGCATCGCAGGCGCCTGGATGAGATCCGCTGCTCGGCGCTTGAGTGCTACGCGGCCGTGGCGCTCGGCGTGGGCGGGACCGAGCTGGCGCCGGGCGAGCGCGTCGCACGCGAGCTCGTGACGCTGGCCCCATTTCGCGAGCGCGCGCACGGCCTGTTGATGGAGATACTCGTCGCGCGCGGCAACACTGCTGAGGCGCTGCGCGTGTATGAGGCGCTGCGCGAGCGCCTGCGCGAGGAGCTGGGCGCGACGCCGGCACCAGAGCTGCGCGAGCTCCAGCAGCAGATCCTGTGTCGCTGAGTCGCTCCGCGGGCGCGACGCCTAGACTCGGGCGGCAATGGCCGAGCTGAAGCCCGTCTACCTGATCCACGGCGACGACCACGGGGCGGTGGCTGAGCGCCGCGCGGGTCTGCGTACGCTCGCGGAGAGCGGCGAGGGCGGCAGTGGCAGCGTCGAGCTGCTCGAGGGCGAGGGCGCTTCCCCCGCGGGCGTGGCCGACGCGCTGGCGGCGATGACGCTCGCGATCGGACGGCGAGTGATCATCGTCGAAGGGGTCGAGCGCTGGCGTCAGGCGGATGTGGAGAAGCAGCTCGTGCCGGCGATAGCGCAGATGCCACCAGAGACGACGCTTGCGATGTTCGCGCGCGAGGAGGCCCGCGCGAAGGCCCCGGCGGCGCTGCACGATGCGGTCAAGCGCGCGGGAGGACAGATCGTCGCGCAGATGACCGTGAAGCCGTGGGAGCTCGCGAAGTGGGCGCGCGCGCAGGCAGCGAAACTTGGGATCGAGCTCGATGCGGCCGCCGCGAAGGTGCTCGTGACACAGGTGGGCGAGCGCCAGCAGCGCCTGCTGCGTGAGCTCGAGAAGCTCGCGCTCGAAGGCGATCTGGGGGGCGAGCGAGCGCGCGTGGTGAGCGTGGGCGAGATCGAAGGGCGCGCTGCGCACTCGGCCGAGTGGCGCGCCTACGGCCTCGCCGACGCACTCGTGGGAGGGGACTCGCGCGAGGCGACGCTCACCTATCTGCGCCTGCGCGAGCAGGGGGAGCGACTCTCGGGGCTGCTCTACCTGATGGCTTCGCGCCTGCGTGACGCGCTTGCGATCTCGCTGCGTCTGCAAGGGGGCGAGTCGGTCGCGGAGATCAAGCGCGGCCTGCGGATGCCGCCACGCGCGGCCGAGCGCTTCGTGGCGGACGTTGCGCGCACCGAGCCCGACCGCTTGCGCGGCGCGCTCGCGGAGCTCGCAGACCTGGAGCTCAACTCGCGCGGTGGTGCGCCGCTGCTGGCGAGCAGGACGGCGGGCGCGGCGCTCTCAGAGGACACGATCGCGCAACGGGCGATCGAAGCGATAACGCGGTAGCGACTACTCGCCGGCGGAGCGGACCAGCGTGCGGGCCGCGCGGGACTTCTTGCGGGCACCCGTGTTCTTGTGCATCGCGCCGCGCTTGACGGCCTTGTCGATCGTGCTCACGAGCTCGCGGTGCGTGGCCTCGGCGGCGGTTGCGTCGCCGCCCTCGACCAGGCCCTCCAGGCTTCGGAAGTGGGTCTTGATCGTGGAGGTGTAGAGGCGGTTCTCCATGCGCTCGCGCTCGGAGCGGAGGATGCGCTTCTTCTGTGAGTGGATGTTGGCCATGATGTGAGCTGCAGGCGCCGCAAGGAACGGCCTGGGCGCGCCGCAGAGCGCCGTACTATAGCGGCCTTGTCCGCCACCGTAGAACCCGAGGGCGAGGAGCCTGCGGGCCCAGCGACGCCCAGTGGGGGCAGGGTGGCCCGCAACACCGCGATCTTCTCGCTTGGCACGGGCATCTCACGGATCGTGGGGCTCTTGCGCGAAGTGGTCTTCGCGAGCTATTTCGGCACGAGCGGGCGGGCCTCTGCCTACACGATCGCCTCGCTGGTACCGAACCTGATCGCGCAGCTCTTTGCGCAGTCGGCGCTCTCGGCGGCCTTCGTGCCGGTGTTCACGGATCTCTTGCAGAAGGGCCGGCGGCGCGAGGCGCTGAGCCTCGCCTCGACGCTGTTCTGGATCATGCTGATCGGGCTCGGCGCGCTGACGGCGATCTTCATCCTCGCGGCGGGGCTGATCATGCCGATCTTCATCGGGCCGACCTTCAGCAGCGGGCTGAACGACCTCACGATAGGCCTCTCGCAGATCATGTTCCCGGTGATCCTGCTGCTCGGCCTGAACGGGCTGCTCGTGGGGATCCTGCAGTCCTATGACCACTTCACGATCCCCGCGATCTCGCCGGCGATCTGGAACGCGGTGATCATCGTGCTGCTGGTCGTGCTCGCGCCGCACTTCCACGGCAAAGAGGAGATATACGCCTACGCGATCGGCATCCTGGCGGCGACGGGCGTGCAGCTGGGGCTGGCCTTCGGCGCGCTCGGGCGGATCGACTTCCGGCTGCGCTTCAGCATCGACTGGCACGACCCGCGCATCCGCCAGGTCTTCATGCTGATGCTGCCCGTGACGATCGGCCTCGGGATCGTGAATCTCGACCAGCTGATCAACTCGGCCTTCGGCAGCCTCGTCTCCGATGAAGCGCCAAGGGCGATCGACAACGCCTTCCGCATCTACATGCTGCCCCAGGGCGTCTTCAGCGTGGCAGTGGCCACGGTGCTGTTCCCGACGCTCAGCCGTCTGGCCTCGCGACGCGACCCGGCAGGGATGCGTCGCACCGTGGGCAGCGGCATGCGCCAGATCAACCTGCTGCTGATCCCGGCGGCGGCCTTCATGATCGTGCTGCCGACGCCGATCACGCGGCTGGTCTTCCAGCGCGGGCACTTCAACACGCACTCCACGCACCTCGTGGCGATCGCGCTGTTCTGGTTCGCCTTCAGCCTGCCCTTCGGCGGCATCAACCTGCTGCTGACGCGCACCTTCTTCGCGCTGCAGCGCCCCTGGATCCCGACGCGCCTGGCGGCGATGAACATGGTCGTGGACATCATCGTCAGCGTCGCGCTCTACAAGCCGCTCGGCATCGCGGGCCTCGTGATCGGCACGGTCGCGGCCAACGCGGTGATGGCGGCGCTACAGCTGCAGCGGCTGCGCACGGGCTTCAACGGACGCCTTGAGGGAGCGCAGACGACGATGATCACCGCGCGCATAGCGG
>Ga0182019_10001601_pt1 | contig 11548 bp, 11 predicted proteins | sample 812E2MmetaG_FD_120483 | JGI IMG/M metagenome (GOLD analysis project Ga0182019, IMG submission 120483) | Permafrost microbial communities from Stordalen Mire, Sweden - 812E2M metaG | ecosystem: Environmental > Terrestrial > Soil > Wetlands > Permafrost | place: Sweden: Stordalen | collected...
ACTCTCCGCGTCTTGGTTCAACGTCAGGACATGACCGGAGCCGAACGCTCCTGGGCGAGCCACTATGAAATCGACGACGTTGTCCGCTACACGCGCGGCAGCAAAGCCCTCGGAATCGAAGCGGCCAGTTACGCGTCGGTTGCCGCCATCAACCCATCCGCCAACCAACTTACCGTCGAGAAAGCCAACGGAGAACGCGCCACCTACGATCCCCGCCGCCTAATGGGCGTCAGCGTCTACCGCGAAACTGATCGCGAGTTCTCTGTAGGCGACCGCATCCAGTTCACCGCGCCCAATAAATCGCTCGGCGTCGCCAACCGCGACCTCGCGACCATCGAGGCCATCCATCCCGACGGTCGGCTTTCTGCACGCCTCGAAAACAACCGCCAGATCGAGTTCAGTGCCATCGAGCACCGTCATTTTGACCACGGCTACGCCGTCACCAGCCACAGTTCCCAAGGACTCACGGCCGAACGCGTCCTGGTCCACGCGGATACCAGCACCCACCCGGCACTTCTTAACAACCGTTTCGCCTACGTCTCCCTCTCCCGCGCCAGCCACCAGGCTACCCTCTTCACCGACGACATGAAAAAACTTGCCCCCCAACTCGGAGCCGGTGTCTCGAAAACATCCGCCCTGGAAATTACCCAGGCCCCATCCGTCGCGCACGGACTTGGGATAGGGATCTAACAGTGACGACAATTTAGGATGGAGCAACCGCAATGACGAAGATGACCACCACCCCGAGAACTAAAACAACATCCGCCCAGAGATTATCGGATTGTTAAAGGCCGCCCGTTCCGCCGCTTTACGAAACGTCAATTCGATCATGACCGCCACCTATGGGGAGATGGGACAGCGCATTGTTCAGTCAGAGCAACAAGGAGAAGCGCGGGCAGGAATACGGCCAGCAATTGGTGGAACAGCTTGCGAAAGACCTCAGCAGACAGCAGCCAATTCTACGAAAGCATCGCGCTGTCGCAGAACAAAGCCACCATGCTCCAAAAGGCGGAATTCGCGAACCTGCCGACCTCGGGACACCCGAAAGGGCCAAGGCTCTCATGGCGGAAAGCGAAATCCGTGAATTGGGCACGCTAGATTGATATGTATATTATATTGTACTTTTGAGGGCCTTTTTAGTACTTAAAGAAATCTTCATTGACGGGGAAACGGCGCATGGGCTAGATTTATTCATATAGAATTATAGCCCTTGCAGGGCAGAAAAGACATGGAATCAAACCTACGCACACTCGGCCCTAAAGAGAGCAAGGTGATCCTCTCCCTTCGGGAGCAAGGCCGCGAAGTCGTGCACGCTGCGGAAATCATCGAGCTTCTCGGCTCCGAACCGACGGCCCGTAAGGTCATTCGCAACCTGATCAGGAAGGGCTGGCTGACCCGGCTGGTCGGCGGACGATACATGCTCCTACCGCCCGAGCACGGGCCTGAGAACCTTGGCGAAAACAACCCGATCGCGCTCGCCGCCGCCGCCGCCGAGCCGTCCTATGTCGGGTGGTGGTCAGCGGCTGCCTTTCATGGGTTCACCACGCAAAAGCCCATGACGGTCACCGTGGCCACGCAGCGGCAAATGCCGACACGGACCATCGAGGGCACGGAAGTCCGGTTCATCAAAATCGCCGCGCGCAAGTTTTCAGGGTTTAAGACATACACAATCTATGGCCGCACCGCGGCGATCACAGACCCGGAGAAGACTGTCATTGATTGTATCGACCGCCCCGATCTTGCGGGCGGGCCTACCGAACTCACGCGCATCGCCTACACCGCCATGGGAGAGATCAATCACGAAAAGCTGGTCACGGCGGCCATGGCCATGAAATCGACCGCATTGCTTCAGCGGCTCGGCTTTCTGACCGATATTGTCGGAAGAAAGCTGCCGGCCGAATTGCGTTCGCAGGTCAGGAACGCGATCCCTAAATCCAGACGCTCAATCTTCGGGCGCCGAGAACGCAAGGATGGCGATATCGGCTACGTCGCCGAATGGGGCCTATTTGTATATGCGCGGCGAAACGATCTGCTGGCCGAGGTGCCACGGATCATGGGCGCGAGCGGGGAACCATGCTGACAGCGAACCAGCTTCGTCAAGTCGCGGGCCGCTCCGGCGCCAGAGACATTGGCAATGTCGAAATCGATGTGATCCTCACCTACCTGCTCCAGCTCTTTGCGGAGAAGGGCATCATGGACCATGTCGGATTCAAGGGCGGCACCATGCTGCGGAAAATGGTCTTCGGTCCGCGCGGACGGCTGTCGACCGATCTCGACTTCACATCTCACTCGGATATCGACGCCGAGGATCTGATGCTGATGATGCTGGATGCTCTCGATCGTCCCTATCACGGCATCTCATTCCGGTTCGACCGTGAGAAGGACTGGTATCTGACCGAAGACGGATGCGCCGCCAATCCCGTCTGCGCGCACGCGCAGAACGAGAAAGGCGTGAAGATCAAACTGCAGGTCAGCATGCGCGAACGACCCGTTCTTCCCATTCGTCCGATGCCGCAGATAGCCCTGGATTATTTCAATCTCCTCGAATTCGTTCCGGTTGCCGTTCCGTGCCTCGCCTTCGAGGAAGTCGTCGCCGAGAAAATCAGGGCCGCCGCCCAGCGCTCCAAGGTCAGAGACCTTCACGATCTTTCGGAAATCGCAGTCCGCGTTCTTAATCGCGACATCATCCGTTCTCTGGCGGTCCTCAAATTGTGGAACAGCGATGGTCCGAATCTAGACTATGGCGCGTTCCGCGAGCGGATCACCGGCGCAGGCGACTACGACGTTGCCGATCTCACTACGCTGCTTCGCAGGGACCAGAGGCCCGACCTCGACCAGATGATCCAGCGTGTCGTCGATGGCTTCAGGTTTCTCGGGGACTTGACCGATCTCGAAAGAAATCTTGCCGAGGACGATGCCAGGCGCAGGCGCGCGGATGCCGAGGCACTCCGTGACGCCGTGAAGGGAAGAGTCGGCGCTCACTAGCGCGGGCGGGCGCCGTCGCGCGCAACGGCCCCCCACTCCGGGGGGCGTCTTTCGTCTTTCTCTTTCAGGATCTTGAAAACTGGCTGAATAGAGGTTGCAAGAGCCCGAAGGAAATGGGAAGGCTTGCCTGAGACAGATGTTCGGCATGGGCGGGTTGCCAGCGCCTCTGCTCTCTGAAATCCTGTCATCTTCTTTATTGCGCTCCTCGTTCTCTCCGCGTTTTAAACCCCTCATTCCCTCTTGCTCGAAACCCATAGCAGAGGCGGCCCTTTCCGCCGTCAAGGGTAAAGCTGTCGCCAGCCACAAACCGGCTGCCCTGTGACTGCTCGGGCTGCTCTGCACAACACCTCTCCACTACGAGGGAATGAAGTTTTTTAAACGCTCGTAAAGGAGAAACACAATGCAGCGAACCGAAAAGCAGGACATCTACACCCGGATTACCAACCAGATCGTCAGCCACTTGGAAAAAGGTGTGAGGCCTTGGGTTCGGCCGTGGAACGCCGAACATGCGGCAGGACGGATCACGCGCCCGCTCCGCCACAACGGAAAGCCTTACGGCGGAATCAACGTTCTCTCTCTGTGGGCAAGCGCCATGGCGCAAAACTTCGCGGCGTCCATCTGGATGACCTTCAAACAGGCATCGGAGCTTGACGCCCACATCCGCAAGGGCGAGAAAGGCTCGCTCGTCGTCTACGCGGACAGCATCACGCGAAAGGAAACCGACGAAAAGACTGGCGACGAAATCGACCGGGAAATCCCGTTTCTCAAGGGGTACACCGTTTTTAACGTCGAACAGATCGACGGATTGCCGGAAGTCTATTACGCGAAAGCCGCACCTACCCTCGACCCTGTGGCCCGCATCGATCACGCGGAAAAGTACTTCGCAGCTCTGGGAGCAATCATCCGACACGGTGGAAACCGTGCGTTTTACAGCATCGCCGCCGATGCGATCCAGATGCCGCCATTCGAGAGGTTCCAAGACGCGGACAGTTACTACGCGACCCTTGCCCATGAATGCACCCACTGGACAGGCAGCAAGACCCGCCTCGACCGTGACTTCGGCGGGCATCGCTTCGGAAGCGAAGGTTACGCGGTCGAGGAACTGGTTGCCGAACTCGGGGCAGCTTTCCTGTGCGCCGACCTTGAACTCGCGCTGGAGCCCCGCGAAGATCACGCGTCCTATATCGCAACCTGGTTGAAAGTGTTGGCTGCTGATACCCGAGCGATGTTCACTGCCGCAACTCACGCACAACGCGCCGCCGAATTTATCAACCGCAAAGCCACGGAAGCATGATGTGAGTGCCGACATCAACGCTGGCATCATTCTGGCGGCAATCAAAGATGGAAGAATCTGTCCTGTCGGAAGAACAGGGACCGCCGCCTGCGACCGTCGCCACAAACTTGCCGAGTTGGAAGAAGTGCCAGCGCGGATCGCGGAGCTTTCGGACATCGAAGTCTTGGGACCTACACATAGGTTCCTAATGCATGAACGGCAACTGGACCAGCCCTGATCGGGATTTTCCCTACACCAACTCAGGAACAGGCTGAAGGGGAAAAGCATCAGAATATTTACGCAGGGCGCAATTCTATTTCCGTCGGGCATCCCGAGATTGTTTTGCTGCCTTCTCCCTTGCGGAGGTTCCTTTACTAGTGTAGGCGGTTGCCGATCTCCGCCGCGCGTGAAGGGAGTTGAACACTGTTTCCCATAGTCGAAGTACGTCACCTGCAGGCAGTCCTTGTCCTCGCCGAGGAGATGAATTTCACTCGGGCTGCCGAAAGGTTGCACATCACTCAATCTGCACTCAGCAAACGGATCATTGAGATCGAAAAACACCATGGATTTCATTTATTCACGCGCAAGAATAAAAGGAATGTGGAACTTAGTGAAGTGGGCCGTATCTTCTTGGAGGAGGCCCGTTCGGCCCTCTTGCACATAGACCGGGCCGTTCAACTCGGGCGTGCTGCTCGCGAAGGGAGCGAGACCGTTTTGACTGTCGGGCACGCGCCCGATGCCGACCAAGCCTGGGTTTCGGCCGTTCTTGCGATCCGTCTGCCCCTCTATCCTAAACTCCGCATTCAACTCATCAGCGAATTCTCAAACGAGCTGATCCGAAGTGTAATGGCAGGCGAACTGAATCTGGCGTTGGTAACAGCGCCACCCGAAAACTCTCAGATCACCGCCGTTGCGTTCGCTCAGACTCCCCTATGTGTGGCTCTCCCACTGACTCACGCTGCTGCCGAGAAGGAGAGCATAGGGCTCCAAGATCTGGCGAGAGATGAATGGATTCTGTTCGCGCGACGAGTTCACCCTGTCGTTCATGACGCAATCCAGGACGCAGCACTGCGTGAGGGAATAGCTCCGAAGTGCGCGCACGATATCATCACGGCTCAACAGGCGGTTCACTTGGTATCTGAGCACGTCGGCGTGGCCATCCTCGCGCAACCTCCATGCGCTGGCTTTAGCGCCAACGGTGTAGTGATAAAGCCGATTTCAGACACATCATTGTGTTTCGAAACGTGTGTAATTATGAGAACCGACAACGATTCGCGATTAGCGAACGAGTTTGCCCGCTCATTCCTCCGCCGATATTCGCCCCAGCGACTACCCCCAAAGCAAATGGAATTGGCGCTGTCCGCCTGAGTTGTCGTTTTGAGAACGGGGGTCAATCCGGCGTCGCCGTTGACAGCACAGAATCTCCGCACTTATTTCATTGGGCTGAACCGCCGGCAGGAATGCGTGCGCTATGGGTTTTGTATGGCGAGGGGACGTTTCGAGTTAGGAGAACAAACCGTGTACCCGCGCTGGATCGGGAACCTCCAGAAACCGCTGAGAGCATCGTGCTTACGTTGCCAGAACAGGGTTACCGGCCCGTGGCTATTCAAGTAGTTAAGCACGGAGTCTGACGTTATTTTCCTGATCGCTACATTGGCTCCCAGTTGCTCCGTGAAAGTACGAAGGATGCAGGCCTCGGCTTCGAAGACCATCCCCGTGGCCGGCTTGTTAGCGACGTATTCGCGCGTTGCATTGACTAGTTTCATAGCAGGCCTCCCAAGTCGAACTCGGCGGCTTCGCGCAGAGCTGGCATGTCCACCTTGGCGTAGATACGAGTGGAATCAACAGAGCGATGTCCAAGATGAGCGCCGACCTCGGTCAAGGTGAGACCTTGCGCAAGCAGGTGAGTAGCGCACGCGTGGCGCAAGGAGTTCGGGCCGGTACGCTGCGATTTAATGCCCAAGCGAGCGGCTTCAAAGCCAACTACCGCGAAACCGAAACCGGGGAGAGGTACTGGATTTCAGGCCCGCGTCGTGATGGACTGGACCGCCTCTACGGGAAGAGTGCGTTGGTAGTAGAGATAGATGACGATGTTCGCGAAGAATCCTGGACGGAAATCCGTAAAAAACCCGAGCAGAAGAGCAAGACCCATACGTAGTTAGCGCAAACGCCTGATTGCGACAGTTACGAGTTTCCTAGGTCAGAAGTCAAACGGCCCGAAAAAGAGGTGGCCGTCTGACTATTGCAGCTTCGCGTACTCCGCCTTGGCCTCTAGCAGAATAGGAACATCCGGGTCCGCGTTCTTCCAAAGTTCGAGAAACTTCCGATACGCGGCCAGACTCTGGTCCTTATCGCCAGTCAGGGCGTAGGCGCGGGCCATTCCTAGGGGTGCTAACGACCAATAGAAAGAACTGGCCCGACGGTTGAGGAGTTTCTGGAACTCGGCGGCAGCCTCTTTCCCGGAGTGCGCCTGTAAATATGCCGAACCGCGGTAGAACAGCGTCATGCCTTGGGCGTAGGAGCCGAAATCATAGGGAGCAGACTGCTGCAACGCCTCGATAGCGCCGGCGGCATCGCCCTGTTTCATCTTTATCGTGGCCCGCGCGGTCGCAAGAGTGACCTTGTTCAGCAGCAAGTCCAGAGGCCTTTCGCGGGAGGCTTCATCCGCCAATTTCTCTGCACGGCGCGCATCCCCAGCACAGGCTAATGCCAGCGCCGCCTCGGCCTTCCGGCCCGGGGGCATCGTTGTGAGCGCAGTTTCCATCAAGGCCCGTGCTTTGCTCTCGAATCCGAGATCGGCCTCAAATTGGGACTGTTCCTGAACGAGGCCCCAGACTTGCTCCTTCATGCCTTGACGCTCGGCGTTGACGCGCGCCTGTTCGTAGAGTTTGTCGGCCCCACGGACCCGCCCCAGGCTCATGGCATCGGCAGCATCGTAGGGCACGGTCCAACCTTCAACCGGCTTGTCCTTAAACCAGGTCCGCTCTCGCCGCATCGCATCCTGGTTTTCCTCCGCGAGCGCGATCTCGTACAGGCGTACATGGATCGTCCAGCTATCCAGCTTTTGGGCGGCCGCCTTTTCATAGACCGCTTGCACCTCAGGAAAGCGACTGGCATAGAAATAGGCTTGGACGAGAGTGCCGTAGGGATAGCCATGATTCGGATTCAGCCGTAGAGTTTCTTGCCCGGCGGCGATGGCTTTATCAATGTTGCCCATCCGGACGCTTTCATTGCTGAGATTGTTAAAGGGGATCCAGTCGTGGGGATAGATCTTTGTCCAGAGTTCATAAGTCTCAATCGCTTTGTCCGTTTCTCCGGTCGAATCCACATAATAGTGCGCCTGCACGTACAACTTCTCCCTTTCACTCAAATGCTCACGGCGCTCGAAAGCCTTCTTCAGGTAGTCGTCGCTCAATTCTTTCTGTTGGAAGTTGATGTAAACAGCCCCTAACCGCGCATAAGCGATAGCAAACTCGGGGTCGAGATCAATCGCCATCTTGTAAAAAGGAACGCTCTCCTGGTCCTGGCCATGGGCCCGCTTCTGATCGCCTTCCGTGTAGGCCTTGAGCGCTGGCAGGGATTTGGTAGTCGCCTGCTCGATCGGCGTATCAAACTTCTGAATTGAGGCCAGGGATTCACCCAGAGTTCTGCGCACAGGAACGATCGCTTGACCCAGCTGCCGCAGCACCTGTTCCTGGTTGGCTGCTTCAAATTCCTTGTGAGCCAGGGAATCGCCTGTCAGGCAGTTGCTGGCGTCCAGATCGAGGACGTACTTGTTCCCGACCCGCACAATCGAACCCCGAATCACCGCCTTGGCCCCCTCGCGCTGACACACCTCGCGTGCCATCGCCCCAACGACACGCTCGTCCGCGGAACGCTGCATCAATCCCAGGGTGCGTCGAGTTTGCGCATCCAGGACGACGTTAAAGTAGGGTGATTCCGCCAGTTTCACGGTTAAAGCCTGCTTCAGCGTGTCATCAAAGATGGGTTCCCCCGTGGTATTGACAAAATCAGAGACCAAAACCAGATCCGCCTCTTTGAGAGGGGGCGACCTGCGCATGTACCAGGTGGCCACGACACACACCATCAGCAGGAAGGCAACGGCTAGAAATCGACTCCAGGGCTTCCAATGTGCTGAAGCAGCGGGAAGAGAAGCAGTGGGAACCGCTACCGCATCGATCGCCGCCAGGGTCTTTTCTTCGATCACTACTCGCGACCGCGAGTGGCTCTCGACCACCAGTTCGTCTTCTTCTTCGCCGACCACTTGCACCTTTTCCGCAAACCGGTAGCCACGTCCCGGCACGGTGACTATGAAACGGCCTTCCCCCACTGTGTCGCCCAGGGTCTTTCTCAGAACAAAAATGTGCTGTGTCAGGTTCGACTCTTCCACGAAAGTATCGGGCCACACGATTTTCAACAGGTCGTCCTTTGAAACAACCCTTTCGTTGTTCTGGACGAGCGCGAGCAATACATCAAAGGCCTTCGATTGCAGTGGGAGGGGCTGGTTTTGGCGCAGCAGCAAACGGCGTTCGGAATCAATTCGGAAAGACCCGAATTCGTAGAAGTGCCTCGGTTTGTTGCTCATACACGCTCTTGAGAAACCTTGATGGCCTTTGACGACCTTCTTAAAGACTCTTGAACGCCTTCCGGGGCAGGATTGCACCCGTTCGCGAGCCGCAAGCACGCGGCCAGAAGCCAAGTCCGATGTGGCGAGAAATCTATCACGAGTTCCGTCGTTGGGCAAAAGCTTCCGACCATGCCATCGCCGCTTACAAAAGGACCGAAATCACTGTGGAAACCGATCAGGTTCTGATCATTCGACGGCACCGCAGCCAGCGAGTCTGGTGTGCGGAATGTGGCCGGGAAGTGGATACGGTGGGACTAGACACGGTGGGACTAAAGGAGGCAGCGGCGAATTATGTGGGAAAGCAACCGCCGCTTCCTGATGGCGATGGCAGAGCGTGGCATCGGGTTCAGGCTTCCGATGGAACACCTCTGATCTGCCTGGAGTCGCTGCGGCTGCGGTAGGTGGGGATTTCAGAACGAAGAGAAAAAATTCACCAGGAGGAAGGTGTTTTATGGAAAACGGAAAAGGCAGATCACGGGGGAATTTGAGACCGCCGCGTTTGATTGGATTGGTGCTCTTGGCAGTGCTGACCGGTTCGAGCGTGGCCAGCGCACAACATTGGCAAGCGGCGCCCGCATTTCCCGGCAGCGGCGCGGGCACGGCTATCATGACGACGCAGGGCAACGTCCTGATTCAAGAACTCACCGAGCCCGCATCTTCCGGCGGCTATGCCACCGGGAATTGGTATATGTTGAACCCGGATAGCGGCGGCAACTACGACACCGGGTTTTGGACTGGTCCCTACAGCAGCGGCTCGTATGCCCCCTTGTATTTCGCCTCGGCGACCCTGCCCGGCGGCGGGGTTCTGATCGAAGGTGGCGAATACGACGGGTCCCCGCTCGTGGACACCACGCAGGGAGCTCTCTTCCACCCGACTTCGGGCGCCTTTTCGTCCGTAAGCCCGCCTCCCGGCTGGTTGAAGATTGGCGACGCCCCAAGCGTGGTCTTAGCTAACGGGAAATTTGTGTTGGGCGATTGCTGTAGCACTAAGGAAGCAATCTTCGATCCTACGACTTCGACATGGACCTCAACGGGTTCGGGCAAGGCTGACAACAATTCCGAGGAGGGCTGGACCTTACTGCCTAACGGAAAAGTGCTAACCGTCGACACCCAGAATGGCACAGAGTCAGAACTTTACAGCCCCGGTACCGGGACATGGTCCTTGGCCGGCAAGCTGCCGCTTCCCATTGTTTACAACTGCGCAAACCCGGGGATCGTTCCCGAAATCGGGCCCGCTGTGCTCCGGCCCGACGGCACCGTGTTTGCCACGGGAGCGAACGGGCTCACCGCCATCTATAACACCGCAAAAAAGAAATGGTCCAAGGGTCCAGACTTCCCGCCTAATTCTGCCGGCCTCGGCCAGGACGGCGTGGCTGATGGCCCCGCAGCCCTTCTGCCCAGCGGCAAGGTGCTGGTAATGGCCTCCAACATCAACCCCTGCTTCATTCCTCCCAGCGACTTCTACGAGTTTGACGGCACGAACATTAATTCCGTTCCAGGTCCGCCCAACGCCCCAAACGAAGTGTCCTATGACGGGAGAATGGTTGAACTGCCGACCGGACATATCCTGTTCACCGATGGCACGTCGGATGTCGAGATCTACTATCCTACGGGCTCTCCGAAGAGTTCCTGGGCGCCCACCATCACTTCTGCGCCCGCAACCATAGAGGAGGGGCATACCTACACGCTCAAGGGAACGCAGTTTAACGGCCTCTCGCAGGGGGCGGCTTATGGGGATGACGCGCAAATGGCGACGAACTTCCCGCTCGTCCTGTTGTCAATTGGCGGGTTTAAGTACTACCAACCGACGCACAACTTCAGCACGATGGGCGTCGCGACCGGAACAAAGACGGTCTCGACGAAATTCGATGTGGTGAACCCCTCTGGGGTGAAAGGCCCAGCCACAATCTGGGTGCAGGTGAACGGCATCACGTCGAACGCCGTGAGCGTCACCATCAAATAGGGGACTTGGTGGGTCTGGCGTACCACCAATTCGAGCTCCCCGAAGTTACCCCGCTCTTGTCGCGTTTTCTGCGAGAGGGGCGGGGATTGACTTGGGCGCGATCGCCCAATTCTCAACGAGTGTAAACGCCTGATAGCAGAAGTTACGACCAAGCCACCTCGGCGTGATGCAAAGAAAAGCCGCCCGGACAGTCGAGCGGCATAGCTTGGTCCAGCATCGGTGTTCCGCTTTGCCATCTGCCTTCGCAGACAGTTTCAGCGATTCCGGGGCAGCGCCCGATTCAGGCTGGGTCGATTCAGGCCGGACGGCAGCGGAGCACTAATGTCGGTACAGTTCGTTGTTGCGCCTCCAACGTTGGTGAACCCTCTCACTAGCGTGAACTGCCCCTGACACTCCACATCCCAGCCGCCATTACCGGTGACGGTGCTTGCATCTCTAAATTCCGCATAGCTGAGGTCTCTCACTAAAACGCCGCTGTAACCATTGCCAGTAATTACATTATTCATGTCGATATCAGCAGCCGATTGCCCGAGCACGGTCACTCCGTAATACAGGTTCCCCGTGACGGTCGTGCCGAGCAAGAGCAAGTATCCATGGAATGAATCTATCCCGCTACCGGCATTGTTTTGTACAGTGTCTCCGAACGACTCGAATGAACTAGCGTAGTCGACGGCTACACCTCCACCCAAATTGTTTTGAA
>Ga0182019_10001602_pt1 | contig 11543 bp, 5 predicted proteins | sample 812E2MmetaG_FD_120483 | JGI IMG/M metagenome (GOLD analysis project Ga0182019, IMG submission 120483) | Permafrost microbial communities from Stordalen Mire, Sweden - 812E2M metaG | ecosystem: Environmental > Terrestrial > Soil > Wetlands > Permafrost | place: Sweden: Stordalen | collected...
AATTGTCGCTGATGGTGAGGAATAATTGTCGTTGCCGGGGAGCGAGGGCGACCTTAAGGCGCGTCGCTTGTTCGGATCACCTAAGGTCCAATTCCCACCCGATAAAATCGCCGTTTGAAATTGGTTGCCTGCAAGTCGGTGAAGACCCAGGGCAGGATGGGCGTGTTGCTGGTTAGGAGCCACTGCCACTCGAGCAGGTTCGTGGACGCAAAAACGGAGTAGTCCGGCCCCCACTGGCCGTTGACGGAAACTTGCACCGAGTTGCCGAAGAACTGCGGCACTCCCAGGGCGGGCAGGACCAGCGCATTGACCATGAGTTTGAATTGCTGGGTGGCTGACATCGGTGGCACGCCATTGTCCGAAACCGTCAGAATCACCGGGTTGGTCGTCGCCGCTTGCGCCACCGTGGGTCGCCAGGTAAAAACACCACTCGCAGGATCAAGCTGCGCGTTGGTCGGCCCCGCCAGCAAGCTGAAGGTCAGCACCTGCGGAGGCGCTTGCGCATCGGTCGCCACGTTGGTCAGCGTTAGTTTATACCCTGCGTTGATTCGCCGATCAGCAACCGGCGCGAGCACCGGCGGGGTCTGTGCCTCATTGAAGACGACTAGCGCTGGCCGGAATTCGGGTGTAGAATTCTCGCTGGTGGCAATCTCGACGATGCGACCGTCGGCATCATATACTCCCTGTGTGTAGTACGTCGCATTGCTGTATTGGTTTACATCATAGCGCACAATCCGCGCGACCAGGAAGGTCACGGCTGGCGGGTTGGACGTGAGCAGTGAGCGGATGTAATCGGTGACATCCAGGCAATTGGTCTTCCAGGCCGGGGAAAAGAACGAAATCGGTCCAAGGAATTTCCCATACAACCCCAGGCCTGTGCCTTTGGTAGCGCCGCCGTAATTGTCCTCGATATCCACCATGCTGCCGAGGCCGGTGGTGGTGCTCATCACGTTGGTGCTCGTGTAATACTTGCCCACGCCCGGCGCCGCAGCCCAGGTGAGATTCGTCGAACTCCAACCCCTGCCCGGGCGGCCATACACATGCAGAATCTCTCGTGCCGTTTGGTTAGTGCCGATGTTGCGGCCAGTCAGTTTCAAGAGATAGCGGTTTCCGTTCGTCAGGCCGCTCAGATTAAACTGCAGCAAGCCCAGTCGTCTTTCCCCGGGCGTGGAGTGGTGAAGCGACACCTTCAGGGTCTGCTCCGTGCCATGATTGCCCGAGGCTTCGCCAACCACCAGGTAAGTATCGTCGGCCGGCCCCAGGTTGGTCACGCTTCCGGCCGAGCTGGCCTTCGGCACCCATACCAGGAAGGCCGAGGAATCGGGGGCGCTGAAGCTGACCGTCTTCCCCGAGCCCACCGTCAAGTAATCGGTGATCTGCCCGGTGTTGACGGCGTCCACCCGCGCCACGGTGACGGGCGCGCCGGTTTCCACGTCGAGGGCGCTGAGGTCCAGCACCGCGGTTGCGGCCGTGCCGTTCATATTGGAAAAATACACGTAATAAGCCCGGCGCTCCTCGTCCAGGACCGCCACCGCTCGCCGTTTGCTGCTGCTGCCGGAGGTAACGCTGTATCCCAGCAGGGGCTTGCCGCCGCGGAGATTCCGGGCATAGAGCTGGAAGCAGCACCCGCCCCGAGTCACACCGCCATAGTTGTAATCGCCCAGGTTGCTGACATAGGCGGTTTTGTTTTCCAGGACCGGGGAGGTGCCGTCGCGGGCACCCAGTTTGAACAGGAACAAACCGCCCGCGTCGCCGAGGCCAGCCGGGCCGAGCGTGGCGGTGGCTTGAAGAATCTGGGCGGTGGCCAAGCCGTAGCTGAGGTCCTCGGTGTCCAGGTTCTTGCTGTCAAAGTTCGCTCCCGTGCTGGTGTTGTATTCGCTGATGATTAGAGGGATCGTCGCGTTCGGTGCATTGCTGGCGGTAGCGATGTTCTGCCGCAGGGTGGCGATTTCCGATTCGTTGACGGATCCATCGGTGCGGTAGCGGTGATAATCATACATCCCGAAGTTCCAAATCGAAGAATCCTCGTTGCCGTAAATGTCGGTATGGATCTTCTTCCACGCGACACTGCCCCAGCCGTGAACGTCCACGGTTGGATCGGGCAGGCTGTAGTCCCAGTAGGGTCCCGGCATAGTCGGCCCGCAGATCTGCAGCGCCAGACTCTTGCCGTAGTTGAGGTTGACGTCGGCCATCGCCTTGCGCATGGCGTCGGCGCACACCAACCAGTGCGATTCCCATTGCGCGTAGCTGCCCCAGGCGTTGGCCTCGTTGCGGAACTCGCACATCGTGATCCCGTATTGGGAGGCGAAGAAATAAACGTAGGCGTACCAGAACTTCCAGTACTTGAATTTGTTGCCCCAGTCCGCCAGCGGATCCTGGTCGGTGAAAACCGTGTTGCACATCATGGGCACGATGCCCAGGTCGTTGAAGCGCGAGAAGATGAAGCGCTGGTTGGCATCAAACTCCGAGTTGAAGCGGCTCCAATCAAAGAAGACGTCGCCGGCGGTGCCCTGCCGCCAGGGACTGGCCCGGACAGCGGCGACGGCGGCATTGAAGCTGGCCACATTCGTCACACCGCCCGTCGGGTTCAGCGTGGAAAACGAGGGTTTGAACCAGTAACGATGGTGTGTAATGCCGAACCACTCGAAGTAGTCGAAGCCGCTGAACCCCTTGGCGCTGTCAATGCTGCCGCTGGCGCCGATGATGCGGGGCACGCGATAGCCGTTGGTGGTCTGCAAGACCAGTGTGTAGGTGTCGGCGCGCGCCGAAGGCACCGCCAGCAAGCTCAGCAACAGCAAAGGTAACGCGCGTTTCACAAATTGAACGAGTGACCAGAATGAAAGCGGCCGGGAGCAGAAACCGTCCCGGCCGCTTACCCAACCACCCATCCGAAGCTTATGGATAGACCAGCCGGAAGAAAACACTCGTGCTGCCGGGATCAACCGGCACAGTCACGTTCGTTACGGAAGTCGAACCCGGGTAGGCAAACCAATTAGTCGGGCTGGCCACGCTCACCGCATTGGTTTGCAGAATCATCCCGAGGTCGGCCCACGACAGATTGAGCGAACCAACTCCGGGCGCGACGCTGAGGCTCGCCCGCGGTCCCAGCGGTGGGGCAGCAGTTATGTTCACGTCAATAGTCTGGTTAGCCGAGTTGTCCACGAGCGTGGCCGTCACTCCTGGCGGCGGGGTGAAGGTGCTGATGGCAGTGAACCCACTCCCGCCAATGGTGCCGGCGTAGCGGATCAGGGGGAACCGTCCCACCACGTAGTTCGTGCCGGTGAGCGCCACCGTGCATGTGCCGGAGAGGCTGTGGCTCACCGCGTCAACCAACGCGGCGGTCGGGTTTCCGTAGCCCACGCTGCGCCCAATGCTCAACGTGGCGCCGTCGAGCGAGAGCACGTCCACGGGACTGGCCTGGGTGGCGATGCGTCCTTTGACGAGCAGCGCGGCGTTTGCGACTTGGATTGTTCCGGCTCCCGAACCCGTTTTGGTGATGTCGCTGTTCACGCTCACTTGACCGCCAGTGATGTCCAATGTAGCCGGGGCACTGCTCGAAGCCAGCGCCAGGCTGCCGAAGTTCACGGTGCCGCCCCCAAGATGCATGAGGGAAGTTCCGGCCGTGGCGGCAAGGCAGGCTTTGGAAAGCGAGACCGTGTTGGCATCCAGAACGCCCTGGTCAAAACCGAAGTAGTTGTCCCACGCGCCGACACGGGCGGCCTGATCGCCCATGACCAGCGAGTCAATGAGCAGGTCAGCGTAATGGCCGGTCACGTCGAAGGTGTTCGTGGAACCGACGTTACTGGTAGCGTTTCCAACCAGAATGCTCAGGTTCGCACGACTGGAACCGCCGCCGGAACCGCGAATCTGAACGGCCCCGGAGCCGTTCTCAAAGACCAGCATGCCCGAGTCACGCCCGGCGCTGTCGCCAAGGCCGAGTCTGAGCAGATCGGCATTCAGCACGTTGGTCCCGCTGCCGAGATGCAATTGTCGGAGGCTGCCCTTGCCGCCGTTGCCTACCGCAATGGTACCGGCCGTGATGGTGTTGGTCGAGCCGAGCCGGAGGACGACTGTCGCCGGTCCGTTTTGCTGGTTGAAGTTGACGTCGCCAATGCTAAGCAGGCCGGCTGCCCCCAAGCTGGCAACAAAGGTGTCCAGGCCGGTCAGATTGCAGTCCACATTGTTCGGCGTCGTGCCAGCGCCCGCAGTGCTCAGACCCAGTTGGATCAAGCCGCCGTTGGTGTTGATCGTAAGGGAAGCGCCCGAGCCGTTAACGGTGAGGTTTGCCCTGGCACTGCTCCCGCCGGTGTTGCCGATGTTGACATTGCCGTTGACGATCAGGTTTTGCCCAGAGCCGAGCGTAAGCGTGTTGGGGGAAGTCTGGTTGCCGCCAACCGTGAGGCCGCTGCTGACGACGTTGTACCCGGTGAAATCCGCCGAGCCAATGCTCAGTCCGCTGAGTTCACCCAGGACGAGAACGCTTTGGGCCGGGAAAGAAGCCGCGGAGCCCAGGTAAAGGGTGCCCCCATTCCTGATCGTCGTGGAGCCGGTGTAAGTGTTGTTCCCCACCAGGGTGAGGGAACCCGCCGAACCGATAGACATTACGCTCCCCGAACCGCTGATGTTATTGGTGGCATTGTAGGAGGGGCTGTTAAACACCAGGCTCCCCTGGTTGGTCACATTGCCCGGCAGCGAACCCGCATTGACGCCATCCCCGATCTGCAGGGTCCCCGCAGAAATGAGTGTGCCGCCGGAATAGTTGTTGGCGGCGCCCGAGAGCACCACGGTGCCCGGGCCGTTGATCGCCAGACCGCCATTGCCCGTGATGTCGCCCGGCAGGGTGTCGGTTCCGGGCGGGTTCAGCCCGAGCGTGCCGCCCGCGATCGTGGTCGGCCCGTTGTAGTTGGCCGCCCCCGCCAGCGTCAGCGTATTGGCGCCGAGCTTGTTCAGGCCGCCCAATCCGCTGATCGCATTGGTCAGGTTCAAATTATCGCTGCGGTTGAACTCAATCGTTCCATCCACCGCCAACGGCCCAGGGCCGACCATGCCCGCCGTGCCGCCGTTCCCGACCGCCAGTTTGCCGCCAACACCAACGGCCGTGGTGCCAGCATAGTCATTCCCGCCGGTTTGAACGAGCGTCAGGGTGCCGGAACCTTGCTTGATCAATCCGCCCGCACCGCTCAGTTTGCCACTGCCGCTGAAGGTATAATTCTTGTTGGTGTTGTTGATCGTGGTTCCCTGCGGTTTGAGGGTCGTGGTCAGGTTGACCGTGGTCGTGCCCGAGGCCGTGTCGTCGAAGAGGACGAGGGGGCCCACCCCGCCAGCTTCGTTGTAAGTGGCGCTGCTTTTCCAGTTGCCGCTAACACCAATGTCCCAGTTCCCATTCGGAACACCATTCCAAGTCAACTGGCTGGCGTTGAGGATCACGTCAATGGTGGAGGGAGAGTTCGCCGTGTTATTGACGAGGGTGGCGGTATAGCCGGCCGGCCCCTGAACCCTCAAGCCGCTAAACCCGGCCGCCCCGCCCAGGGTGGTGTAGCCAATCAAAGGATATTGGCCCGGCGCCGGACCTGCGTCGTTGATCTTGAGCAGCGTCGAACCGGCCGCCCCATCAATGTTCAGCGTGCCGACCGAGGCGGCGGCCTTGGTGTAGTCGCCGGGAGCGACCAGTGTCAAACCCAGGGTGGCGGTGTCGAGGTTCATGGTCCCGACGTTGTTCACCGTTGGGGTCGGCACGCCAATCCGTCCGGCCACAGTCAAGGTCGCGTTGGAAACCGTAATCGTGCTCGTGCCGCCGCCGCTGCCGCCGCTGGTAATGTTGCCGCTCACCTGCATCGTCGCGTTGTTCAACGCCAGAGTCGCTGTGGCGGTGAGGGCGCCTGACTGCGCCAGCGGGGCCAGTGACACCGCACCCGCGGTGACGGTGCCGCCGCTCGCAGCGAACACGCCGGTGGAACCGGTGCTGCCGGTGGCGAAGTTGACATCCACTTCCGCCACAATCAGGTTCTGGACCACCAGCGAGTTGTTCGGACTCGGACCCATGATGAAGGTGCCGTTGGCCACTTTGCCGGAGGAACTGGTGCCGCCACTAAACCAGCCCACATAAAGATTGGTGACCGCCGCATCCAAAACCCCCGCGGAGAAATCGCAGGTGCCGTATGCGGAAGAGGAGGATTGATTGCCAGCAGATTCCCAGCCGAGATACCAGTTCGCCACCCCGCTGACGCCGTCCCGGGCGCGAATCTTGACACTGGGGTTGATGAAGCCGGTTTGAAGATCAATCACGTTGCCGGCAACACCCCCGACTTTCCCCACGGTAATTGTATCGGCGAACAGGACGTTGCTCGATCCCAGGTGCAACTTGCCCGGGCTGGACCCATATCCAACCCCACCGATGCCCAGCGAAACCGCCGAGGCGGCCACTCTGTTCGTGCCAGCCAGGTACATCTCGCCCCCCGCCCGTCGCTGTCCGCCCCCGGCGAGGCCAAACGTGCCCGCCGTATTGCTGTAAATGAAATTGTCCAATCCGCGCAGGTCCAGCAGCCCGTAGAGATAGGCCGTGGCGGCGCCGGACTGATAACCAATTTGGACATTACCGCCCGTGACGGCCACGGTGCCGCCCGCCCCGGTAATGCTGGCGTACGTGTAGGCGTTCCCCACATAGCCCACGGAGTTCCCTATCCCGACATTCAGGCCGTTCGTAATTGTCAGGGTCTTCCCGCTGGCGACCGTCGTGTTTTGGTACGAGGAGTAAGAACCGGCGCTCGAATTCGTGTAGGACAACGAACTCACCGTGGTGCTGGCGGTCATGGTGTTGACCGTGGTGGTGTCCACTTGCGCGTCTGTGTTGCCAAAAATGACGGCATTCGTACTCGCGGGAATGCCGCCGGTCCAATTGCCAAGGGTGGACCAGTTGCGGTCGCCGCTGGTCCAGTTCCACACGACCGTGGCGGCCGATGCAGAGAATCCCAGCAGCAGCGCAGCCGCGGCCGCCAGGGCGGCTACAGACCCAGGCCGCAAATGGCCGAGCCAGAGGCGCTTCTGGAGTGGGGCGAGGGTGAAGGAACAGGGGAATGAATTAGGTTTCATACGCTATTTTGCTGTGTATTGCAGATTTGTCTTAAGGCGATCAAGCATTTATCAGGCATTTACATGGCTGTAAAGTTAATGAGATTGTCATGTTCTCAAGAGGGATTGGTCGCTGTTCATCGCGTCGGGAGTGGAAACTGGTGCATCCAGTCAACAACCCGCCAGAGCCAGCCTCTGTATCCGCATAAAAGCACGAGCATAATAAGCAACGTGAGACCCCAGCACCAAAATCGGAGACCGTTCCGTGCAGCGCGAAAGCTAGTTCCCTTCTCGGAAACCTTCTCCCACTCCGAGGCGAGCGTGGCTATGGTCGGAGCAGGGGCATGTGCCGCAGTCGCCTCTACTTCCGGGATTGAATGAGCGGCGGGAGAGTCGGCAGGCAGCGGCGAACTTGATTGCGTAAGGACGTCGTGGGTCTCATAGCCTTCTCCAAGAGCTTCCGGCCGCACGTGGAACTTTTTGTGGCGATGCGGACGATGATGCTGAGGCTGTGAGCTGAGCTCTACCGAGGCACGCCCCGACGGGGTTCTCCTGAAATTCGCGTTCATTACGACTCTTACTTATACGGCTCCCGATGAAAGGCTGTCAAGGTCTAATCCTATATGTGCCGGGTTTCCGACAGGGCCATTGACAAAGTCCAAGCCAAAGCGGGGGAATGCCCCGCACTCCCAACGCTTCGCGACCAGCCCAGCGGCGTAGGAACTGGCGAAGCCTTTGGAGAGTTGATGACGTGCGGATCGGGACCACTTGGGCGGACGTGGTAGTCCCGGAACCGTCTTTCTTCGCGCTGATGGGTTTGGGTGTGCTGGGGCTCGGTTTCTCACGCCGGCTACGCCGCTGAGGATCGGGCTGCAGACCGCAGCCAGCCTTAACCCTGCGCGAGTATCCCGCCGCTGCGCCCCCCCCCTGAGGAGAGCCTTGACGCTGATCGAACTGCTGGTGGTTATGCTATCATTGCCATCCTGGCGGTGCTGCCGCTGACACAAGAATTAGTGCCTGCCATTTGCGCCCTCAGCTCCTATGTTGCCAGTCAAATGCCGATGCCAACCTCTGCCGTCAACGACCACCTGAAAGCCCGGGGCGAGTTCGAACGTCGCAGCAGGCGTTTGCTGATGCCGCGTTTGATCCGATGCGCCCGCATGTTGGTGTTGACGGGTTGGTTTGTGGGGCCCGCCGCTGCCGAGCCACCCGCCAACCACCCGGCAGGCGACCGCCTTGCTGTGGCGGTTTATGACGGCGCTGGCTCGGCGGGAAAAGGCGTTCCGCGAGTGCTCGCTCTGCTCGGAGCCGCAACGAACGTAACCGTCGCGCGCCTCAGCCCGAAGGAAATCCAGGCCGGGGCACTGAAGCGGTTCGACGTGGTGATGTTCACCGGCGGCAGCGGCAGCGGGCAAGCCCGAGCCCTGGACCGCGACGGGTGCGACGCGGTGAAGGACTTTGTGAAGCAGGGCGGCGGCTATGTGGGCATCTGCGCTGGTTCGTATCTTGCGTGCAGCGGATTCTCCTGGAGTCTGGGCTTGATCAATGCCAAAACGCTCTCGCCGCTCTGGAAGCGCGGCACCGCCACGGTCAAGATAGAGCTGACCGACCGCGGGCGCGAGATTCTCGGGCCGCTGCACGGTGAACTAGACTGCCTCTATTACCAAGGACCCATCGTTGGTCCTGCCGGCGCGCGGGAATTGCCGGAATTTGAGCCGCTGGCTTTCTTCCGATCCGAAGTCGCGAAGAACAACACACCCGAGGGGATCATGGTGGACTCTCCGGCGATCCTTGCCAGCCGCTTTGGCAACGGGCGGGTGCTTTGTTTCGGCCCTCACCCGGAGCAGAGCAAGGGCCTGGAGAGCCTGGTCACGAGCGCAGTCGCCTGGGCCGGCGCCCACTCCCGGAAGGCTGAGGCGAGCCCGCAGGAATCCGTAGCGTCAAGCGCGGGCGCGGGGTTGTGGAAGGTTGGCGTGGCCCGCTCGAATATCACGCCCACCAACTCTTTGTGGATGGGCGGTTACGCCAGCCGCACGCATCCGGCGGACGGCAAAGCCACCGACCTCTGGCTCAAGGCGCTCGCGCTCGAGGACGCTGCCGGACACCGGGCCGTCATCGTCACCGCCGACCTGGTTGCCATTCGAGGCAGCCTTTACCGCCGCTGCCTGCCCCGCCTCAGGGACAAGTTCGGGCTGGAGCCGTCGCAAATTCTCCTCACCGCCGCGCATACGCATAGCGGGCCGATGGTGGTCAATCGGCCCGGCGGCCTGTCCGCGTTGGACCCGGAGCAGCGCGCTTTGGTGGAGCAATACTGCGCGGCGCTGGCCGACAAAATTGTCGAGACCACCGGCCGGGCGCTTGCGGACCTCGCGCCCGCGCGGCTCGCCGCCGGCCAGGCCCAAACGGGTTTTGCCGCCAACCGCCGCAACAACCCCGAGTCCAAACGGGCGCGGTTGGCCGAGCAAGGCGCCCTGGCCGGGCCAGTGGAACACTCTGTGCCGGTGCTGGCGGCCTATCAGCCAGATGGCAAACTGCGGGCCGTGCTCTTCGGTTACGCCTGCCACAACACGACGATGAGCGGCGATTTCTACAAGTGGTGCGGCGATTATGCGGGCTTCGCCCAGGCCGCCCTGGAGAAGAGCCACCCTGAAGCCACCGCCCTGTTCTTCCTCGGCTGCGCTGCCGACCAGGACCCCGTCGTTCGCGGCCGACTCGAATTGGCCCAGCGTTACGGCGATATGCTCGCCGCCGCCGTCGAGGGAGCCTTGAGCGCGCCGCCGGCGACCCTCGCGCCGACGCTCAAGACCACCATGGAGATGGTCGCCCTCAACCTCGGCCCGGCGCCGACGGAAGAGGAGCTGGAGAAATTCACGCGCGACCAGACCCCTTATGTGCGCCGCTGGGCAACTAATTTGCTGACCGACATGAAGTCGGGCAAGCCGCTGGAACGTACCTGCCCTTATCCGGTGCAAGTGTGGCAACTCGGCGGGCGGCAGCTTCTGATCACCCTGGGCGGCGAGCCGGTGGTGGACTATGCCCTCAAGTTCAAGCGCGAGTTCGGTCCGCAGACCTGGGTGGCAGGCTACGCCAACGACGTAATGTGCTACATCCCGTCGCTGCGCGTGTTGAACGAGGACAAGCCGCCCGTGGCCTCACCGCTTTGGGGCTATGAGGGCAGCCAGGCAATGAAAGTCCTCGGTCTGCCCGCCCTCCGCTGGGCCGATGATGTCGAGGACCTGGTCACCGCCAGCACGCGCCGGTTGGTAAACAAGGTCGGCGGGCTCTAGCCAGAGGTCACCTACCCAATTGGGGGATGCAAGGGAGGCGGCGCTGAACTACGCTCCCCTGCATGAGCCGAAAGTCCTCAATGAACGGAGGTCGCGTGGTCAAACCCGCTGCCGGACAACCTGGTGCCCCTCAATCCCCGGGCCAATCGCTGGCCATCCTCGGCGGAACCAAAGTCCGGACCAGTCCGTTTCCAACCTGGCCGGTGTTTGGCGTCGAGGAGGAACAGCGGCTTCTGCAAGCGCTGCGCAGCGGCAAATGGGGCAAACTCAACCGCCTTCCCGGCATCCACCCGCAGAAACGTCCGGCAGACTGTACCCGGCACAGCTACCATCTGTTCCTCCTGCGCATAGCCGCGCAGGCGTTCGGCGCGCCGCGTGAGGCGATCCTCAGGGCGTTGCAGGCCGAGGGCATCCCTATCTGCGGCGGTTACGCCCTGCCGCTTTACCGCCAGCCGCTGTTCCTGAACAAGGCCTTTGGCCCCTACCTGCCGCGTGCTGTCGCCCGGCTGGATTACGGGGCGGTCAGTTGCACCAACTGCAAGCGGATTTGCGCTGAGCAGGGCGCCTGGCTCGAACAGAGCCTGTTCCTGGGCTCCCAGTCGGACATGGACGACATCGCGCGGGCGTTCGAGAAGGTTCACGAGAACCGCGGCGTCTTGAAGCAACTATAAGCCATGGCCGCATGGCCCGCGCTTACCCCAGCGCCGGCTTCGCCTTCACCTGCACCGGGCGCGAACTGAACCGGCGCGCCGGCTATCTCGTCGGGTGGAGCATGGTCATGGATTATCTGCTCTGTCCCATCCTGTGCGTCATCTGCTCCTGCATTCTTACAACAGCCCTGGGCTATCCGTGCCATCCGCGAAATCCGCGGTTTCAACTGCTCTTTTGAGGTTGGATGCTGGGGCGGGAGCAGAATCCCGCACAATTGAATTGCATCGCCAGGCCGTTCGGTGCTTTCATTGGCCATCGGGTCGGCAAGGCCATGACTCAGTAACCCGGTGACGGGCACGCGGGTGGCTAAAGGCCAAATGAACCCGGCTCGGTAACGGATGACCTGAAAGGGGGAATGGCGCTTACATAAGTAACAGCACCGACCTCTCCCGTCAGGTCCAAGTTTGGAATGAGGGGTGGTCACTTCAGGTGGAAACCAAAGTTTCACCTTTCCGCCAGCAAATCGGGGTCTGATTA
>Ga0182019_10001603_pt1 | contig 11541 bp, 11 predicted proteins | sample 812E2MmetaG_FD_120483 | JGI IMG/M metagenome (GOLD analysis project Ga0182019, IMG submission 120483) | Permafrost microbial communities from Stordalen Mire, Sweden - 812E2M metaG | ecosystem: Environmental > Terrestrial > Soil > Wetlands > Permafrost | place: Sweden: Stordalen | collected...
ACCGGGTCGATCTGCGCGTGGACAAGCGCGCCATCTGGCAGGGCTGGATGCTCGATTTCTACGTCGATCTGCTCAACGCCGCGCTGTTGCCCGAGGAAGTCACCCCGGGAACCACCATTCGCTATGTACTACCTACCGCGGGCCTTCGGGCTCGCTTCTAGGTTGTTATTGGAGAAACCATGAACCAATCGATTGATGCTCAAGCCCTCGATTTGATGTTGCGCGCCGGCTCGCGCTGGGTGCTATGGCTGCTCATCGGGCTTTCCGTCGCGGCCGTGGCCGTGACGCTCGAACGCCTGTGGTTTTTCGCGCGCTCGCGCCGGCAGCGCCAGCACGTCGCTGACATGCTGGCCGCCCTGCGCAAGTCGGGGCCCGAGGCGGCGCAAAAGGCGCTGGGCGAGGCTCGCTCGCTGGAAGCCACGGTGGCGCGCGCGTGCCTGGAGCACATCGCCGATGGGCCGCAGGCCATCGAGGAGCACATCGCCGCGGTTATCGAGACCGATCGCGTGCACTACGAGCGCGGCCTGGCATTTCTCGGCACCCTGGGCAGCAACGCGCCGTTCGTCGGCCTCTTCGGCACCGTGCTCGGCATCGTGCGCGCGTTCCACGATCTCTCCACCAGCGCGGCCATGGGCTCGCAAGCGGTGATGGCCGGCATCGCCGAGGCCCTGGTCGCCACCGCCATCGGGCTTCTGGTCGCGATCCCGGCGGTGGCCGTCTACAACGCGCTCATGCGCCACGTGGAAACGGCGGTGGTGGCGGCCAACACCGTCGGGCACCAGATTCTCGCCTATGTCAAAACCCTCAAGGCGGCTACCGCCGCGCCGTCCCCGGCGGCGCGCGAGGTGAAGTGATGGCGGCAACTGCTCGACGGCGCGGCTTGATCACCGACATCAACGTCACGCCCCTGGTCGACATCATGCTGGTGCTGCTCATCATCTTCATGCTCACCGCGCACCTCATCGCCAAGCAGGCCATCGAGGTGCAATTGCCCAAGGCCGCGAATTCCACGGCGGTGCCGGCAACGACCCTCGCGGTGACCTTGACGCACGAGGGGCGCATGTACTTGAACGGCGTCGAGACCACACCCGCGGCCCTGCGCGCCACCGTGCAAGCCGCCGTCGCCAAGGATCCCAAGACCCAGACCATCATCGCGGGCGACAAGGAGGTCTCGCACGGTCGCGTGGTATGGGTTCTCGACCTGGTGAAATCGCTGGGTGTCACCTCGTTCGCCATCCAGATCGATCCAGCGGGCATGACCCCACCCTTGCAAATGCAATGACCTACTCGGCACGCCTCGGGATCTGTGCGGTGGCCTCGGTCGCCAGCCACTTCTTGCTGGCGCGGGGCGCGGCCTCCTTGCCGGGCCGCGTGGAGGCCGCGCAACCGGTCGTCCTGCGCGTGGAGGTACGCCAGGCGGCGGCGGAGCCTGAACCGGAGCCAGCGGAGAACCAAGAACCCAGAAAGCAGCCCGTGCACGAGGCGCCGACCCGGCGCGCGCGCGTGGCCATGGATTCCGCACGGCCAACGCCGACCAAGAACGTCACGCCGACGGAAAGGCCGGACACCAGCGACAACGCCAGCGACACGCCCGTGTTCGGCATTTCCATGGAATCGACGTCGGCGGGCGGCACCGGGCCGAGCATGCGCGTGGGCAACACCTTACAGACCAAGCCGCGCGATAAGGCGGGCGAGGCCGAGGGCGGCGGCCTCCGACCGCTCGCGGCGCCGGTGCCCGCCTACCAGGTGACCAAGATGCCGTTGCCCAGAGGGGGCACCTGCCCTCCCGGTCCCTACACGGATGAGGCGCGCGAGGCTGGCCTGGAGGGCATCGTGATTCTGTCCTTCGTGGTCGACGAGAATGGGCGGGTGCGTGACATCAAGGTACTGCAAGGGCTCGGCCTCGGGCTCACCGAGGCCGCCAAGCGTACGGTGCAAGCCTGCGCCTTCTCGCCGGGCGAGCGCGACGGCAAGGCCGTTCCGACGCGGATCTCATCGTTCAAGATTCGCTTCAACCTGCGGGAAAACGAGTAGCCGGAGCCCGTGCTGCCCAACAAGTCCAGCGCCGCCGCCGTGGACTCGGTGTAGATTACCCGGTGTAACGGCTGCATACCCATGGCAGACGGTTTGGAAACGAAGCGGCAGGATGACCGCCCCCGCGCGGCGGGCGACCGGGGTGATGCGGTGGCCTACCGTTTCGGCGCGGCCGTGATCGCCGTCGATGCCGGCGACCGAGAGAGCGCGCGTTGGCTACGCGAGTTTCTCACCCCGTGGTTCACGCTGGAAACCGCCCGGGAGACCGGCCCGCGCGTCCGCATGGTGGCGAGCGCGCAGCGCTTCGCGGAATTGGCCGCCCGGCAGCTGCAAACCGCCACGCGGCCGGTGCCGTGTTTCAGCCTCGACAGCGCGCTGGTTTCCTACCCCGGCTGGAGTGAGCCGGACGGCACCACCGTGGTCGCGGATGGCGAGTACGGCTGCTACTACCGGGTGCAGGGCGCCGAAGTCGAGATCGTCGCGCGGCCCGACGACCGCGTGGCGCGCATCGGGCTTCTGCGCGTGGTGCGCGAACTGGCCACGCTGGACGCGCTGGCCGCGCCGGGGATGCTGGATCTGCACGCGGCCGCCTTCGTGACTCGCGGCCGCGCCGTGCTGCTCGTCGGCGGCAAGCGGGCAGGCAAGACGACGCTGCTCGCGCACGTCCTGGCCTCGGGCCAGGCGGCTCTGCTGGCCAACGATCGGTTGATGGTCGAATGTGGTTCGTTGCGGGCCACCGGGGTGCCCACCATCGTGCCGGTGCGCGAGGATACCGAACGGCGCTTTCCCGCGCTGGGCCGCGGGCTGCCCCGGCGGGCTGTCCTGTTGCATGCGGGCGAGCTGGCCTTGCCGGAGGCGGTCGCATGGGCCGCGGGCGCTAGGCTGGTGATCTCGCCAACGCAGTTCGCTCGCCAACTGGGCGCGGCCACCGCGGCCAGCGCACCGGTAGGCGTGATCGTGTTTCCGGAGATCTCGTCGGACGAGTCGATGTGGTCGCTCCAGCCGGTGGCGCGCGACGAGGGGAGCACACGTCTCGTGGCGGGTCTTTACGCCAGAGGCTCGGGGCCGCGCGAGCGCACGGTTTTCCAGGCGGCCGCGGGCGAGGCGGCCAGCGCCGAGGCACAGATCGCGCTGGCGCAGCGAGTTGCCAGCGCGGTGCCGCTGGTGCATTGCCGGCTCGGCCCGGACGCCTATCGCGGGCACGCCCGCGCGTGGTTGCGCGCGCTGCCGCTTGGTACCCCAACTTCGACATGAGCCCGCCGGGTGCCAGAAACCTTGAGCCAATTCTGCCCAGTCCGCAACTGAGGAACAGAGAGCGGAGGAGTCCATGCGCTATCTCCCGTCCTTGGCGGGTCTATCCATCACTGTGTTTCTGCTGACTGCCGTCGCGTGCGACAGCGGCGGCGGAAAACAGTCTTCGAGCACTGGCGGTAGTGCGGCTGGTGGCGCGCAGTCCGGGGGAACCAATGGTGGTGCGTCAGGCGGCGCAGGTGGGACTTCCAGCACAGTCGCGCCGAAAGGAAGCGGGGGCGGCGCCGGAACGACCGGTCTGGGCGGAACCGCGGCATCCGGCGGCAACGCCGCAACCGGCGGATCCGGTGGCGCCAGCAATGGTGGGAGTGGCGGCACGGCCGCAGGTGGCTCGGGAAGCGGCGGCAGTGGAACCGCCACCGGAGGTGCCAAGGCAACCGGTGGCGCCTCGGCGCGGGGCGGCAGCGGGGGTGCCGCCACGGGCGGCGCTCGGACGGGTGGCACGAGTGGCGCAGGGGGCACGGTAGGAACCGGGGGCTCGCCAGGCACGGGTGGTTCTGCCGCCGATGCTGGCACCTCGAGCACCTGCGGCACAGGCACGACGCCGGCCGCGAACCCCTTCGGCTGCTCGTTCGCTTGGGGAGTCAACGGGAATCCAACGAGCTACCTACAGTTCGCCTCCACCTGGGCTGGCTACAACATCCGGGCCGATGGCACGTTCCCTTCTAATGGCTTCGACTCGGGCGGGTGGCTCAACCGCTTTGCGAGCTTGACGGCCGCTCCCGCCTACTACGCGTATATCATCGGGTACTACGGACACGCCAACGGTTACCAAGACGGGAACGAGAATCCCAATGGACCCAATCTGTCGAACTCGATGGGACCGTTGCTTCTGGGAGTCGACAACGCCGCCTGTCCACAGGGCACGATCTGCGCCGACAATCTGATGGTCAAGGCGTACGCGTGGTACGCGGCACAGACCTACGCCGTCTACAAGAAACCGGTCATCTGGCTGCTCGAAGGGGACTTCATTCAATACTCGGTGGAAGGCTCGTCGTCGGGTCTCTCCTACGCGCAACTCGGCCAGCTCGCCGCGCAGATTACCCTGGCGATCAAGTGCAACGACCCCCCCGCCGTCGTCGCCATGAACTACTCGACCTGGATCAGCTCCTCGCAATTGAGCTCCTACATTGGCGGGATCAATACCGCCATGACTGCCCTGGGCACGAGCTACGATATGATTTGGACGACGGGCACCGGCACCAGCGCGAACGCTGGAAATTCGTCTTATGCAAATCTGCACACCGTGACTGGCAAACACATTCTGGTCGACGAAAGCTTTGGCCTTTCGGCCGCGGGCGATACCTGGGCGAATCAGTCGGCGGCGACCATCAATGCGCGCATCGCCGGGGGCGTCGTGGCGGCAAACATCACGACGTCTACTCCGTCGTACCTGCAGACCAATGTGACGACCACGCTCGCGCCTTCGGCCCTCAACACGACGTGCCCCTGAGAGGTCGATGCGCTCGGAGGATGGACGTCGAATTCTCTCAGACGGCGCCACACTTGTTCCCTGGTGCATGGAACCCAGGTTTGCGAAGATGGGCTCGCCTTGCGCAGACATCCTCGGCCCACAACTTGCAACGGGTGCGTCATCCTTGGTGCAGCGTTCGTTGCGTCGTGGCTTGGCTCGCCAGCGACCCTTGCTGGCGATGTGTCCGGCGAGCCCCTGCGTGAAGCGCGCGCGTGGCAAGTGAGCGCCGGTGCGGGGATCCTTCTTCCCACCGAGGTGCGGGCCCATTTGCGCACCGACACCGATCCCTCCGCAAGCTTGCATCTCGATGCGACGTTCCCTGGACCGCTCTTCGAATACGGTGTGTATTTGCGCGAAGTGAGGCTTCGCTCCAGCGATACCGGCGGCACGGCGTCGCTCTTCACGTTTGGTGCGCAGGCGAAATACGAGCTCCGCCTGCGGCGCTGGTGCATCCTGCGCTCGGGCCTGCTCGTGGGCTTTCACGATCTCGCGACCGACACCATCGACAATGCCATGGGGCTGGACCTCGGTGTCACTGCCGAATGGGCGGCGCAGATCGCGCCGCGCCTGCGCCTGCGCCTCGCGATACAGGGAACGTCGATGGTCGTTGGCGGTATCCCAAGTGACCTACTGCCCGTCGGGTTTCGCCCCACCGTCGCCTTCATGCTTGGCGTGGAATATGCGTTCCGACCTTGATACAAGCATGTGCAAACGCCACGTCATCCTTGGCGTACTGGCGGCTCTCGGGGTGCTCGGCCTAACCACGTGTCATCCCACGGGCTTCGAGCTCAAAGGCAGCGCGTACCATTCAGCGCACTTCGACTATCTCTTTCACGCCGACGATACGACCGTCTGTCCGGACGTGATGGATTCGCTCGAGCAGCACCAAGCTCTCCTCGCCAGCTACTTGGGTGTCGACGAAGACACCCTACCGCGCGTGACCTATTTCAAGATGGGAGACGCGAAGGAATACCATGAGCGCAGCACCTTTGGTGAGACCGCAGGTGGAAACGCCGGCCAGGATTTCGTCGTCAGCTCGTTGCCCTTCGACGAACACGAGCTGACGCACACGATCACGCTCGGTGGATGGGGCCCCTCCGTGTTGTTTCTCGAAGAAGGGATCGCAGTGGCCTTGTCGTGTGATCCTGCGGGCATCGAGCTGACCAACCAGCCTTACAGCCATTGGGTGGCATCCAACGATGCGATTCCCTACGAGTCGAATCCTGCGTACGTCGCGCTGTATACGGGTAACACCAGCCCAACGATAGGGCAATTGTTCGATGTCAACAGTACCGCCGGCTACGCCGCGGCGGGTGCGGTGACGACGTACTTGATCGATTCGGCAGATGTCGAAAAGTTTCGCCGGCTTTGGGCCTCCGTGTCGTCGTCGAGCTCCGAGGCGGATTTCTCCGTGGCCTTGTGGAACATCTATGGTTTTTCGCTCGACGAAGTTTGGCAAACGCTGCAAACGACGCGCCACCGGCCCTGCGCGCCGGTCTGGATGTGTTCTTTGCCCCCAATCACGAACCACGAACAGGGCACCTTGCGTTCTACGTGCACCGGCAAGAACTTGGGTCGGCCTACGAGCGGCAAGCTGCGCTTGCAGTACCCGGCGTTTGGCCACGACGTTTACGAGATGTTGCCAGGGTGCCTGGGTTCAATGTCCCCGCCGGTGGTCACGGGCGTCAGCCTGATTGCATGTGACGGCAACCCCGCCAACTACTTGCCGCGCGGCCCCGAAATGCAGTTTCGGACCATGCAGGCGGACACGTGGATTCCGTCGCTTGCAGTTCCCCACGTGGTCACCCTGGAGACCGTGGCCTGGGTGCTGAACAACCTTCAGACGACCTACAACTCACCCGACGGAAAGATTAGCTACCAAACCCAGCCGCTCGAACCCACGACCACGCGGTGCTCGGAGACCGTCGCGAACATCATTCCGCCGAATACAACGAGCGCGATTTGGCTGCCCAACGACTCGCAAACGTATTTTGCGCGCTTTCAGCTCGACGTGCGGACCCGGGAGGACTTGTACTTCGACGTCGTCGCCTATGATTCGGCCCCCGGACAACCTCCGCCTCCTGGGCTCGACGTGCTTCTCTGTACCGGGTGCGACGGCGACGAAGCGACGAACTGCAACGGCTGCCCGCTGGGAACCACGGACTGCGTCGTGAAGTTTCAAAACGCCACGACCGTGCCGCTTTGGCTTCGCATCGTGGCCGGAGACTACTGGCACTCGAGCGCATGGGCGGCGTTGGATGCGGGCACCATCGATTCCGGTGTGGCGGCCGCGGACGCATCGGGGGGCGTAGACTAGTCTTGCGCGCCAGCGTCTTGCTGGGCGATGTCGACGGTGCAAGGCGGGGCCCGGGTCGGCTCCTGACAGATTCCGTCGATGCAAGAGGTGGCGTACCACCGGCAGGTGCTACCGGGATAGCCACCATCGGGTACGGTGCATGCGTCGCCCGCGCCTGGCATCAGCGTGCAGATTCCGTTCAGGCATTGTGCATATCCGACGCAACCGTAGCCCGGGCAAGGCGCGCCGACTTTGAGGCGGGCCTGACAGGTGCCTCTCATCGGATCGCAGTAACTGTCGTAGTTGTCGCATGGCGGACCAGAATACGTGCAAGGTTGACCATCCTTCGGGAAGGGTACGCATGTGTCTGATTCGCCGCAGGTGAGGCCATCCTGGCAGGGCTCCTCCTCCGATACGCCGCAGGGTTCGCCTTGTGGCAGTCTGGCCTGACACGTGCCGTTGGAGACGTAGGCGGGGCCTTTGCAATAGTCGGTGGGCGCGCAATCGCTTGAAAAGTCGTACGTGAAACAACTCGCGCCGACATCGACTAGAGTGGCGCAAGTGCCCGCGCAACAGGGACTCGAACAAGCATTCGCTTGATCCAGAGACCACCGGCAGTGGCCGCTGGCGCATTCGATATCGTAGACGCAGGCAGTACCCGTCGCGACGGTTCCTTGGAAAACTCCCCGGCACCCCAAGGCATACGGGTCTCGACCGTCTGTGGACGCAGGGCAAGGCGCCGTCTGAATGGCATTCAAGCAGGAGGCGGCCCTGTCCTGATTGTAGCTTACCCGTCCAGTGTCGATCTCCCCTTGCAGGCCGCGGACAGACCACTCCCAGTACGCAGAGAGATCGGCGCGACATCCGTCGAAGGTGGCTGCTACATGGCAAGCCACATCGTATTGGCAGAGAAGCGGGAGGTAGGCGTTCGCGAAATCGGCTACGACGCCGGTGCCGAAAGGAGCGGCCCCATCTGGGACCTTGGCACGAGAACCCAAACCACCGCAGCCGATGGCCAGGATCGCAGCGAGAGCCGAGATCAACTTTGGCATGCCCGCTCCCATGAACGTAGGGTACCAGTCATCGCTTCGAAGAAACATCATCTCGAGGTCGGCGAGATCGAGGCTGCGCCAAGGGCGTGGAGGCCAGGGACGCTTCCCTGGCAGCGACGTGCGAATGGTAGGGCCACCCGCATCCACGATTCGACATAACGCTGAACCTGGGTTTCCGCTAGAATCCGCCCATCGTGGCTCCGAACAATCCCTGGTCAGAACCGTTGGCGCCCCCGCAGGGGTTCAGTCTTCCCGTGTCCATGGGGCCCATGGCCTTGCCCCCGCAGAAGCCCAAGCGGCGGTGGGGCGGGGTCGTGGCGTGGATGCTTTTCGCCTTTGCCGGCGGCGTTGCCGCAGGTCCCACCCTCAACGACTACGCGTTCACCGCGGTGGAAAGCTCGACTGCCTTCCTCGGCCAACACGTGCCGTGGCTCCTGGGACGGTTCAGGCCGGCGCCACCGGTCGCCGCGCCCGTGCCTGCGCCTCATGCCGCACCGTCCCGGCCCCTGCCCGCAGCTCCGCCGAAGGCGCCGGCTCGCGCCGCCGCGCCGGTTGCCGCCGCGCACCCCTCGGCGCCGCAGGTCGAGAAGCTCGCCGAGCCGGAAGCCCCGGCCGCCCGTCCGGCTCACGCCAAGGGCGCCGTGAAGACGCCGCCGGTCGCCGTCGCGGCGCCCGTCAAGAAGCGCGCCAAGAACCGCGATCCCTTCGAAACGGGCGGCGAGGACGCCAGCGAGCCAGCCGCCGCACCCAAGCGCGAGCCGAAGCCGGCCCCCGCCGAGGCCGCGGTTGCGAAGAGCGAGCCAGCGCCCAAGCCGGCCGCCAAGTCCGCCGATGGGCTCGACAACCTGATGGCGGACGTCGTCACGGACAACAAAAGCAAGGGCAAGGGCAAGAAGCGCGAGAGCAAGGACATTGACGCCATGTTGAGAGACGTGCAGAAGAGCGAGCCCGCACCGGCGCCCAAGCGAGCCGAGCCCACCGCGCTGCCGCCGCTTTCGGCCGCAGACATCTCCAAGGTCATGGCCAAGGTCAAGACGCGTGGCAAAGCCTGCGCCCAGCAGGTCGGCGGCAAAGGCATCGCCGAGCTGAAGCTCACCGTGGGCAAGGACGGCAAGGTCAGCGACGCAGTTGTCGGCGGCAATGTGGCCGACACGCCGCTCGCCGCCTGCATCGCGAAAGCCGCGCGCGCCGCCACCTTCCCACCCAACGCCGGCCTGCGGTTCGACTACAAGATCGACGTTCGCTGAGTCCATCCGTTTATGCGCCGCAGGCGCAGAAGCGCGGATCCCAGGTCGAACGCCGCCAGGATCGCCAGGCCCGAAAACGAACCCTGTGCTTCGCCAACCAGCCATCCGGACCCCGTCTTTTCCGACGGTGGCGTTGGCTGGCTGGCCGTGGCCGTGCGATCACCGTGGCTGCGCGATCAACGTCGCCATGGGAGCAAGGCTGGCACCTTCTGCATGCGCTCGGCCCAGGCGGGATGCCGGACCAGCATGCGACGGTCCATCCAGGGGACGCTGACGAAGACGAAAAGCAGGGTGATCGATAGCGGGCCCACGAGCGACCAGGCCCAGGCGGGCGCGGCGGCGAGGCCGAAGAGAGCAAGGCCCCACCAGAAGAGGATCTCGCCGAGATAGTTGGGGTGGCGGCAACGCGCCCACAGGCCGGCCGCGAGCACATCGCCCGGATCGTGCGGTGAGCGGAGGTAGCGGCGAAGCTGGCGGTCGGCGATGGTTTCGATGGCGATGGCGGTGGCGGTCACCCCCATCGCGATCGCATCCAGAATTCCGAGCCCGGCGCGCGTGAGCGCGGGGTAGAGCGGCAGCAGGCCGAGGAAGACCCACATGGTTGGCAACAGGTGAATGGCCGCGAAGCTGGCCGGCCAGTAGGCGCGCCCGGTTTTTTGTCGGATCTCGACGTAGCGGAAATCTTCGTCGCCCGGACCGCGCCAGCGCAGCGCCCAGTTGGCGGTCAGGCGCGCGCCCCAGATAGCGACCAGCGTGAAGATCGCGACTTGTCGCGGACCGAAATCCCCGGCGACCCCGCTCCAGTACAGCGCGATCGGCAGAGGCGCCACGCTCCAGTAGGGGTCGTAGACACTGGAGTTGTCGAGCCCGATGCTGAAAAGGAAGACGACGATCGTGGCGGCGACATCTGCGGCGGCCGCGACCAGAATGGGATGCCGGCCACCGAGCGAGTGCGCCGTCGCGGCGGCGGCCAGCAGGGCCACGAGGTAGGCCACCGCCACGAAGAGCTGGCCGGAGCGTTTCGATTTCACGGCAGGCATTGCGCGAGGTTCATCCGTAGAGTTTGCGCGTGGCTCGGCCCATGATTCGAATGGCCATCCGACGCGGCATCAGCCGGTTCATGAGGAAGGCGGAGAGGGCATAGAACCATCCCGGGACCACGCTCGGCCGGCGGCCGAGGGCGGCGAGGGCTCGATCCGCGACGAAACCCGGCTCCAGCAAGGGCACCCGGCTCGGCTTCGGCTTGGATGCCTCATACCCGGGCGTGCGCGTGGCGCCCGCGCGACAAGCGACCACGTGCACCCCGCGGCTGCCCAGCTCGTCCCACAGCGCCTCGGCGAGAAGCAAGTTGAAGGCCTTCGAGGCCGCGTAGGTGGAAATCCACGGGCCACCCTGCGAGCCCGCGGTCGAGGTCATGAGCACGATGCCGCCGCGCCCGCGTTTGGCCATGGCGGCCCCCAGCAGGTGCGCCAGCAAGAGCGGTCCCCGGCAATTGACGTCGACGACGCGTAGGTGTTCTTCCACCGGTTGGTCGAGAAACGGTCCGATGACGGAATGGGCGGCGTTGTAGACCAGCAGCCCCACGTCGAGTCCGTCGGTGAACTGGCGCACGATTGCCTGCAAATCAGGCCGGCCCAAATCCGCGGCCAAGGTCCGCACCTCGATGCCGTGGCCACTGCGCAGTCCGGTCGCCAGGTGATCCAAGGCGTCCTGACGGCGAGCCACGAGCAGCAAGTTGAGGCCGCGGGCGGCGAGTTGCTCGGCGAAGGCCGCACCCAGCCCGGCCGACGCACCAGCCACCAGCGCCCACGGGCCATACCGCTGCCGAAACTCGATCATTCGCTGGGCAGCACGAGCTTTTCCGTGAAGGGATGCGGCCCGCGCGACATGCGCCAGGTGACGAGGATGGGGAAGATCAGCCACGAGGCATTGGCGGCCAGAACCACGAGGGGGCGCGGCGAGGCGTGCCCGCCCGCCAATTCCTCAGACATGATGATGGTCACGTTCGCGAGCATCATGCCGGCCCACAGGATGCTGGGCGTGCGGATCCACTCACGGCCGCGGGCATACGCGTAGGTGGCCACGGCATAGAACGGCCCGAAGAGCAGGACGTCGATCCAGATAGTC
>Ga0182019_10001604_pt1 | contig 11539 bp, 8 predicted proteins | sample 812E2MmetaG_FD_120483 | JGI IMG/M metagenome (GOLD analysis project Ga0182019, IMG submission 120483) | Permafrost microbial communities from Stordalen Mire, Sweden - 812E2M metaG | ecosystem: Environmental > Terrestrial > Soil > Wetlands > Permafrost | place: Sweden: Stordalen | collected...
CAAGAACCACTGCAGGGGATGTTGCAGCACACGCCACGCACGTCCCCGTTCGCGCCCACGCAGAAGCCGGAGGCGCAATCGGCGGCCGTCTTGCAAACCGCGCCGTTGGCGCTCTTGCCGCAACTCCCTGCCACGCATTGCTGTCCCACCGCGCACTGGGCGTTGGTCGTGCACGTGAAGGCGCAGCGGTTGGTGGCCGGATCGCAAGTGAAGGGTGGACAGGGTAGCGAGCTTGTCTCAGAGCAGTTGCCATTGCCGTCGCAAGCGACGATGCCGGTCACGCTGTCCCCATCACAGGTGCCGGGCTTGCACTCCGTGCCCTCCACGTACAGGCGACAAGCGCCCTTGCCATCGCAGGTTCCGTCCAGTCGGCAGGTCGCAGCCTTAGTGGCGGGACAGACCAGGGGATCGCTAGGTTTCCCGCCCGCCGGGATGAAGGCGCAGACACCCAGCGAGCTGGCCAGATTGCACGCCTTGCAGGTCTCTGTACAGGCGGAGGTGCAACAGATCCCATCCACGCAGAATCCGGTCTGGCACTCGGCATCACAGCTGCAGGATTCAGCTTTTCCCTTGGACTTGTTGGGCGTGCCCGGCGCGCAGGTGTTGGGCGGCAAGGCCGCATCTGCGGCGCCGGGGATGTCGGAGGTTCTGGCGTCATTCTTCCCGTCGGCCAGCGCATCCCCGCCGCCGTCAAGGTTGGGGGCCAACTTGGTGTTGGTGCAAGCAGCGGCCAGCAAGACTGCGCAAAGAGCAAGGGCGCCCCGGCGGGCGGGTTCCCCACACGACGACTTCGAGCCCTGAATTCTAGCTCCCGACGAACAAGCTCTCATTGAGATACCCCCCCGGACGTGAAGAGACAGTGATGCTGCCTCGCAAAGCAGAAATGTCAGTATGGGCAGTAGCCATACTCGGTTTCCCACATGGTGCAGACGCCGCTGTTGGGACAGTCATTAGCGCTCTTGCAGACCTGCCGGCAGGTAGAGTCGGGAACGCAGGCGTTGCCTATATAGCAGTCCCGGGAGGAGTCGCAGGTCACGCCATTCCTCCCGTTTCCGTAGGCGAAATCGCAGACGGTACGGCTATGCTTTGTTCCCGAGTCAGGGGAAACCAACAGGCAAACCCGGTCGGCTGGACAGCCGGATCCGGAAATCGGATCACAACACGTCCCATCCACTCCGCACTGGTCGTAGGGCGGATCGCACACGGACACGGACCCGCCTGCCGCGGAGAGCGGGCGATGGCCACAATTCACGTTGGTACAATCCGCGGCTCTGACGCAAAGGCTGAAACAATAGGTGAGGTTGTCACCGATGGTGGGCGCGAGGCAGATGTTCCCCGGGGCGCAATCATCGTGCTGAGTCGGAAGGCCAGCGGAATCCAGCCTACATTGCTGAAGAACCGTTTTCTGCCCTTTGCTGGCGCAGGTGGGCTGCTCCCTGACGCCATCAAAGGCATAGGTACACTTTTCGGTGCACCAATTGCAGCTCCCGGTCTGGCAGACCGGATCGCAGCTTCCCGCCGTGGTGGCCGAGCAGACCAAGGGGACCGCGGGACAAACCACGCCTGCCTCTGGCCCGGAGCTTGCGTCCCCGCTACCCCCAGCGCTCTCTGCGTCCCCCGCGTCCGCGATCTGCCCGCCGCCCCCGGAGCCCCCCGCGTCCGCCCCCCCCCCGGTGCCCCCAGCGCCCCCGGACGCGATGCGCTCAAAACTGGCCTTCGTGCAGGCAACGCTCGACACCAGCAGAACCGCGAGCCAACTCGTCAGCAGGGTTCTCGGAAGATATCTCATGAGCCAGTCGTCCGATCGGATGCCAGTCTAGGGGAAACGAAAATGCTAGGCGAACCAATATTGGATGCCAGGTGGGAGCAATCCTGCACACACGAAACTGCGATTTACAAGTTCGCAGTGCGCTGCGTGGTATCTCCGGGAGTTACGCCGGCCCCGGCCCGCGTGCACTCGCGTCGCCCGTGTCCCGCCAGATCCCCATCGGCACCATCTACCTCACCGACGGTGACTCGCCCGGCTGTCCGGACCCACGCCGACTTTTCGCCTGCGCTTCGTCTTCTTCTTCGTCCTGGCACGCGACAGGCGGCGCGTGCGTGACGCCGGGGAGGTTGCACGGCCGAAGATGGGTGCGACACCGAGAGCTCCTATGCTTGCGAGACCAGCACCGGTAACTACGAGCCGTCGCAAGGAATTGACGCCGGCCCGTGATGGTCAACGCAGACGTATCGCGTCAACCGACCCAAAGGCAGGCGGAATCTTCTTGGCTTGACCTACATCCAAATACACGTAACCCTACCGTGCAGGAGGACGTGGCGTGATATCCGCAGCGGCCGAGGAGAAAACTGAACGTGGCACCGCGATCGAGGCAGGGGTGGTCCTCGACGGCAAGTATCGAGTCGACCACCTGGTCGGCCAAGGGGGAATGGCTGCGGTGTGGGCCGGCACCAACGAGCGCACGGGCAAGCGCGTCGCCCTCAAGGTGCTCCTACTCGCGTTGACGGCCACTCCTGGAGCCGATTCTCTCTTCCAGCGGGAGGGCCTGGCCGCCAGCCGGGTGAACCATCCCAACGTGGTGACGGTCTTCGATGTCATCGAACACCGCGGGATGGCTTGCATCGTCATGGAGTTACTCACGGGAGAGCCCCTTGACCGTTACCGCGCGCGCCTGGGCGGGTTGAGTGTGAACGACGTGTACGGGTTGCTCTTGCCGGCCATGCGCGGGGTGTCCGCCGCGCACGCCCAGGGTGTGATCCATCGCGACCTCAAGCCCCAGAACATCTTCGTGTGCATCGGTCCCGACGGCCGGGCAGTGACGACGAAGGTGCTGGATTTCGGCATATCGATCATCGTGGAACGAGCCCGAGATCCGGCGGTGGGGCAAACCGTGAGCGTGCCGATGGGAACGCCCGCCTACATGGCGCCCGAGCAGATCCTCGGCAGCACGCCGATCGACGAGCGGGCCGATGTGTACGGGTTCGGGGTGTTGTTCTACGAGGCCCTGACCGGGCAGGTACCGTTCCCCGGTGAGCCCGGGGGCGAGCTGTATGAGCGGATCTTGAATGAACCGGCTCCACCCTTGGCGAAAATCCGTCCTGATCTGACACCCGGCCTGGTGCAGATCATCGAGACCGCCCTCGCCAAGGACCCGGCCCAGCGCCACGCGAATCTGGATTGCATGCTCAGCGCTCTCGAGGACGAGTTCCTGCCGGCCACGCCATTTCCGCGCGCGCTCACGCCTTCGCTGGGAGGCATCCCGGTGATCGTGCCCGAGGCGCCGACCGGGCGTCGGGGCACCCCGGTCGAGGCCACCCTTCGGAGGGAGCCTTCCGGGGAGCATCAGGCGACCCAGTTCCTCGTCAACTTTCCCCTCGAGGCCGAGACTGGAAGACGCCGGACCGGGAGCGGGGGTTTCGATCGAGAAGACCTGCTTCGGCGGGTGGATTCCTCGCACGAGACCGCGCCCGTGACGATGACGAAAATCCGGTGGTTTCGCCAGCCCCACCGCTGGCAAGCCGTGGCGAGCGTGGGCTTCGCGGGATTGGTCGCCGGGGTCGCCCTGATCTTCTGGGCACTTTCCGGCAACGATACGAGGGCGCCAGCCGGCCTGCCGCCGCTGGTGGTGCCGTCTAGGCCGCCCGCCAGTATGCCGTCGGAGCCGCCGAGCGATCCCGTCGTGGCGCCGAGCCCACCGGCGCCCCTTGCGGAAAGCGAAGCCCCCTCCGTTCCGCTGCCGGCCTTCCGGACGGGCGCGACCACTACGTCCTCCGGGACAACGGTCCAGGCGCGGGCTCCACATCGCGCTGTCTTGTCGGGTTCACGCCTGGCCGCAAGGGATGGGGGAAAGAGCGCGTCGGTTCGCCGACTGGTTACGCGGAGCGGGCTTTCCAGCGCTCCATCGGCGCCGCCCCCGCCGGTAAGACCGGGGCCGGCGGTCGCCACGACCAGGCCGCGGGCCGGCAGCCTGTCCGCCGAGGATTTCTAGCCGTTGCCTTGGTTGGTCGAGCCACGCATGGAGAATCATCGCTTGCTCCGCTGGACGCGAAGCCTGGCGGTCGTCGTGGGAGTTCTCGGCCCGATGGTCTGCGCCTTTCCCGCGCGCGCGGCTGACACGGTCGCCGATCCTTTCGGTCCGTCGGATGCCACCGACGAGGCGGTCTACCGCAAGACGATTCGCGACGGCGTGGCCGAATACGACGCCGGCCACTTCGAGGAAGCGCGCAGCCTGTTTCGGCGCGCTCACGAAACGAACCCGAACGCCCGCACCTTCCGGGGGATCGGCATGGCTTCGTTCGAACTACGCGACTACGTCGCGGCGTGGCGCTATCTATCCGTGGCCCTGCAAGACAAGCGCAAGCCACTCTCGCCCGCGCAGCGCAAGGACGTGCAGGACTTGCTCGACCGCAGTCGCATGTTCGTGGATGTGTACACGGTGCGGGTCGTGCCCCGTACCGCCCGCCTCGCCGTCGACGGACGCGCACCGGAATTCGAGCCGGACGGGAGCCTGCTCTTCGGCTTCGGCGCGCACACGATCGCGGCCAGCGCCCCGGGCATGGCCACACATTCCGAGGCGATCAACGTTCGCGGCGGCGCTCGCAAGGAGTTGCTCCTGTCGCTCGAACCCGCACCCAGGCTCGGCGCCGATCCCGCGGGTGCGGCGTCGCCGGTGACGGTGATGAAAGAAGCGACGCACCCCCGGGCATCGAATACCGCCGCTAAGGCCTGGTTGTGGTCCAGCGCGGGTGCCGCGCTGGTGGCAGCGGGCGCCGGCGCCTACTGGATCAAACAAGACTCCGAGCTGAGCTCCTGCAATCATCCGCCGGACTCGGGATGGCACTGCACGACCAAAGGCACCCTGTCGACGGAGCGGAATGTCGCTATGGGGGTAACCCTCGGGACCGGGGCCGCTGCCTTGACCATGGCTCTCATCGGCATCCTCACCTGGCATTCCGGTCCTCCCCCGGCCCAACCCCACAGCGACCTGGCTTGCATCGCGAGCCCGTGGGGCATCACCTGCGGCAAGCGGTTCTAGACGGATCGGCAAGAAGCAAGAGGGCTTCGATTCTCGCGCGATCATGAAGCTCGACAACACACCGTACTGCTGCAGGAACATCATGTTCGTGGCGCCGCCGCCGATCACGTATTCGGCCTGCTGCCACGGGTAGGCAGGGCACGGTCCTCTCCCGCGCCAGTCGGGGGCGAGATCGTTGGCATGTTGTGGGCCGTGCGTGCGGCGAGGCGGTGGCGGATTCTTCCCCAACCCTGGTACCATCTCATGCCGTGAGGAGCACTTGATGAAACTTGGCCTTGCCGCGCTTTCGGTCATTCTCCTGCTCGCGGGATGCGCCCGGACTGGACTGTTGGAGAAGCGCGCCCATGAAGGCGACGGTGGTGGCCAGGGTGGGGCCGGTGGGTCAGGCAAGAACGGTGGCTCGGGTGGTGCCATCGGCGCGGGTGGCCGGGCTGCCTCGGGCGGGGCTGCTGGGTTCGTCGGATCGACCGGGTCCGGAGGTTCGCGGGGCACGGGCGGGGCGATCGCCTCGGGTGGCGCGCCGTCGGTCGGGGGCAGCCGGGGCAGCGGCGGCTACCTTGCTTCCGGCGGTGCGATCGGCACCGGCGGTGGCGTGGGTGCCCTTGGCACGGGTGGGGCGCGCGCAACCGGTGGGAGCGGGGGAATGGGCGGGCGCCCCGGCACTGGCGGCACGATCGTCGGAGCCGGTGGCACTGTCGGCGTGGGTGGGCGCACGGGGACGGGCGGCGCGGGGGGCACCGCCGGAGTTGGCGCCGCGGGCGCCGGTGGCCGTTCGACGGGAACGGGCGGCGTGACCGTCGTGGACGGTGGCAGCGATGGCGGCGGCACGGCGAACAACATCGTGGAATTCCCCGTCCCCGTCACCAGCAGCGAGCCCGCGGGCATCACGGCCGGGCCGGACGGCAACCTCTGGTTCACGGAACAATTCGGCAACGACGTCGGCCGCATTACCCCCGCGGGAACCATCACGGAATTCCCGATTCCGAGCATCGTGGTCGAGCCCATGGGTATCACGACCGGGCCGGACGGCAATCTGTGGTTCGCGGAGTGCTACGCCGACAAGATTGGCCGCATCACGACGGCGGGCACCATCACCGAATTCCCCCTGCCCAAGACCCAGAGCACTCCCTGGAGCATCGTCACGGGATCGGACGGCAATCTCTGGTTCACCGAGATCTACGGCAACCGGATCGGGCGCATGACGACCGCGGGTGTCTTCACCGAGTTTGCCGTGCCCACGAGCGGCAGCCGGCCCGACGACATCGCGGTCGGGGCCGATGGCAACCTGTGGTTCACCGAGGCCGTGGGTGGCAAGATCGGCCGCATCACGCCCAGCGGGGCCATCACGGAATTCACGCTGCCGGCCGTGCCCAGTCATCCCTCGGGCATCACGTTGGGACCGGACGGCAACATCTGGTTCATGGACTACGACGACAGCGGCGGAACCAAGGTCGGTCGCATCACGCCCGCCGGCTCGCTCACCGAGTTCTCCGTGCCGAATTCCGCCAACTACCCCAACGACATCACGGCCGGCCCCGACGGGAATCTCTGGTTCACCGATTCGGGCCTCGGCAAGATTGGCCGCATCACCCCGACCGGAACGGTGACCGAGTTTGCCATTCCCGCTGCCTTCAGCATGCCGACGACCATCACCACCGGCCCCGACGGCAATATCTGGTTCACGGATTCGGGCAGTGGCGCCATCGGCCGTATCACTCCCTGAGGTTGGCGGGGGATCGGTGCCTCAGCTCTTCGCGGCCTTGCTTTCCAGGGTCGCGAGCTGGTCTTCCAGCTGCTGGATGGTCGTGCGCAAGGTGACGACCTCTTCATGGGTCGCCAGGCCGAAGGTGCCCGCGGCCAGGCGGCCCGCCTTGTCCAGGTTCGTCTTCACCGCTCCGCCCACGCTCATGGCCTTCATGGCCGCGTTCATCAGCCGGGGATCGCTCACCAGCTTGGACACGCGTGGACTTCCCGCCAGCTTGAACGCCTGGCCAACGACGACATCCTTGATCGACTTCAATACCGGCATGATGGGATGGTTTTGCCACGAGCGCCGGATTCGGTCAACGCGTCCTGTCCCGCGGCCCCGACATTCGTGCTAGAGGGTGGCTTTCCGATGTTCTTTCTCGACAGCCCCCTCGGCAAACTCGCGCTCTCGCTCGTACTTCTCGCCGCCATCGCGCCCGTGGTGGTGTGGTTCTTCCGCGGCACGTGGGTCGAGCTCGATGCCGAGGCGCTGCTCCTGCGCGAGCAACGCGGTAACAAGACGGCGCTCGATGCCCGCGTCATGGTCACCTTCTTGCTCGGCGCACTCTCCCTCCTGCTCATCAACTTCTACGGCTCGCGCGAATTCTACGACGGCACCGTGCAGCCGCTCTTGCAGCGCTGGTCGGATCGCCATCCCGGGACCCTCGACCTCGGCACCTACCGCGATCTGTGCTACCGCGTGTTCTGGGGCGTCTCGCGCTACGGCGCCTACTGCCTGCCGCTCGCCGTTTGGCCCTGCGTGTTCAAGGAGAGCCCACTCGACCTCGGGCTGCGCTTCCGCGGCTTCCGCGAGCACGCGTGGATTTACCTGCTCTGCCTGGTCATCGTCATCCCGACGCTGGTGGTGGTTTCCTATACCCCGGAGTTCAGCCGCTATTACCCGATGTATCCCGGCGCCACCCGCTCGTGGACCGACTTCTGGATCTGGGAAGGCGTGTACATCGGCCAGTTCCTCGCCATCGAGATCTTCTTCCGCGGCTTCTGGCTGCGCGGGGCACGGATTCTCGGCGCGGGCGCCATCTTCTCCATGATGGTGCCCTACGTGATGATCCACTTTTCCAAGCCCTATCTCGAGGCTTGCGGGGCCATCGTGGCCGGGGTCGTGCTCGGCTCGCTCTCCATGAAGACGGGGAGCATCTGGGCCGGCTTCCTCATCCATTCGACGGTGGCGATCCTGATGGACCTGCTCGCCTTGCACCAGAGCGGCCGCATGCCGGTACGCCTTGGCCCCTATACGCCGGCGCACCACAAGTTCGTCCACACCACGCACGTCCTGTGGACCGTGTGGGCGCTCTCCCTCGTGGGACTCCTCCTGCTGCTGCGGCGCCGACGCCGCAGGCGACGAGCCTAGTGTCCTGCCGCCCCCCCCGTTCCCGATCACGTTCCAAGCGAGATGTGAGAGAGCCGTTTGTATCGAGATCGGAAACGGGGGCGAGGGCAGGGCGGGCTAGACCGGAAAAACTTTCAGGGTTCGCCGAACCAGCTTGATGAGCTTCTGCGTGGGGCTCGGAAAATTCGGCCGGGACAAGAGCAGCGGCTTACACACGGAATACCCGTCGGTTTCCGTGCAGGTTGGTATGGAGGGGGATGGTGCATGGCCTGCAGAACCCGCCTGCCTTTGTCCCGGCCTATCGAAGATCAATTCCATCTCCGCAATGCTCAAATTACTGGAAGGCACCCTCGTTCGTAACCCGGCCGTCCCTGATTTGCGTGTCCTCCTAGTGGAAGCATGGCGTGTCGGGTTTTGTCCTACACGCGCGTCACGGGCGGCGGTGAGTGGCTTCCGCTATGATGGCGAAATCTTGAGCGAGCCAACCGCACCCCGAGGCTCCGTACGCGACCGGCTCGTCGTCGCGCTCGCCGATCCCGAGGTCGCGGGCCAGGCCGGGCGCACGGCGGCCGCCCTGGTCGCCTTTCACGAACCCATGGCGGTGTTCGAGTGGCTCGGGACGGGCAGGGGGCTGGTTCTTCTCGATCGCGCGGGCATTCCCGAGGGCGAGCTGCGCGTGCTTCTCGATCGAGTGTTGGGCGCGCACGAGAAGGGACTGCTCTTCGTCGTGGTGGCGGGCGGCGGCGCGGAGGTGGTCGAGGCACTGCGCGCGGCGGACGCGGCGGCCCGCAATCGCGACCACATCGGCCTCTACCACGCCGAGGAGACTGGCCAGATCCATCGCGTGGCCGGCCGCCGCCTGCCCGACCTGGAGAAGGCCGGCCGCGCCCTGCCCGAGACAGGACCGCTTTCGCCCGAGAAGGTGGCCGCCATCGTCGAACGCGGACGCCGGGAGCGACTCGAGGCCATGGAGTTCGTGCGCAGCACCGCTCACCGCTTTCCCCATCTCACGGTCGCTTACATTGCGATCTGTTTTTTGCTCTTTGCCCTGACGTCCGGCGACGACGTGCGCGCGCAGCAGCTCTTCGCCCTGCTCTGCAACCGCCCGGACGAGATTGCCCATGGCGAGCTGTGGCGGCTGCTCACCTACGCCTTGCTCCACAATCCGAGTAATCCAACCCACCTGATCGTAAACATGCTGTCCCTCTACAGCCTGGGCAGCTTCCTCGAACCTATGCTCGGCCGCCGCCGCATGGGCCTGCTCTGCGCCGCGACCGCCCTCGCCGGCGGGGCGGCGAGCGCGCTCTTCACCCACGCCATTTCCGTGGGCGCCTCGGGCGCGGTCTGGGGACTGCTCGGCGCGACCTTCGGGCTTTTGCAAAGAAAGAACCCTGGCAGGGTTCTTTCGAGCTCCCGCGATGAGCGCCGTCCGGGAGAGCCGGCCGCCGCTCGCGCGATCGACGGCCGGCAGCAGCTGTTCCCGGCGCTTATCGCGCGCCGGTTGCGCCAGCAGCTGGTCGTCATCCTGGCCATCAATATCGCCATCTCGTTCCTGCCCGGCATCGACCGCTACTGCCACTTCGGCGGCGGCCTCTGCGGCTACGTTCTCGCGCGGTACTTCGCGCGCGGCCCCGCGCGCAGTGCTTGACCGCGGGCGAGGCCGTCGGCCATCACGCCGAATCCCTCCTGAAGCCAATCCGTCGCCTGGCCTTCTCCGGTATGGCCATCAAGCCGCGGATGGCAGCGAACAGAGCCCCGATGCGCTTGTCGTGGGTGGCAACCTTTCGTTCCAGCTCACCGAGCTTGCCGGCAAGCTGGTGATTCGCGGCCAAGATATGGCGGAGACGAACGAAAGCGCGCACCACCAGGATGCTCATCTCGACCGCCTTGGCCGAGCTCAGAACCGATGCGGCCATGAGCGCGCCGTGCTCGGTGAAGGCATAGGGCGGCGACTGCCTACCCCCTCTGCGCTCGGTTTTTGAGGTCGCAATTTGCGACCTCAAACCTGCAAACTCCCCGGGCAAGAGGCGGAACACGAAATCGTCCGGAAAACGGGCCGCGTTTCTCTTGACCTGTTCGTTCAACCTCTTGACCGGCACACCGTAGAGGGAAGCCAGGTCGGCGTCCAGGATGACCCTGCGCCCACGCAAGATGAGGAGCGCGCGCTGCACGCGCTCAACAGGAACCAGACTCTTCTCGGCCATGAACGTCCTCTCGGCAACTTGGGGCTGGAAGTTGCTCGTGGCCCGTATGGCACGTGTGACCGGGGCGTGAGATTCCGCCCGGTTACTTGCTCCGCAGCCGCGTCTTGAGCCGGGCCAGCTCGGCCTTGAGCTTGGCGATTTCCTCGCCCTGCGCCTGCACGGCGGCCACCAGCATGCTGGCGTAGCCGTACAGATCGACCATGTTGCCGTCACGGTCTACGGCGGGGCTGTCCGGCACGTCATCGATGATGAACCCGAGGTGGCGAGTGCCAGCCAGGGCCGGATCGCGGTACTCGTAGGTGGCCAGCTTGAAGGCAGCGAGGTCGCGGGCAATGCGCTCGCGTTCGGCGGCGCCGAGGTAGACGATGTTCTTCTTCGCCCGCCGCGCGGACACCGGGCAGGGGCCGCCATTCGCCGTGTACCACGCGCCGCTCTTGCACAAGCGCGCGCCGCCCGTTCCGCAGGCGTAGGTGCAGGTCTTGTCGGCCGTCGTGCAGGCCGAGCCCAGGAGAGGGATGCCGGACGGACAGGCGGCGTCGGCGTTCGGCGTCGCACAATGCCAGGTGAAGTCACCACCGCACGATGTGACCGGCCCATTCGTGCAGTTCGTGCAGACACAGGAAAGATCGCCGTACACGCAGTAGGCGCCGTCGGTAGGACAGAGCTGCCCGGCGGCGGCGTCGCGTGTGGCCGGACAGGTCACCGGAGGAAGTTGCGTGCATTTCGCCAGTAGGATCGACCAGGCGCCGCCGGTGCAGGTCGCGCTGGTCCGGCAGCTCGGGCGCGGATCCGTGCCGTACTCGCAGGTCAGGCCCTCGGTGCATGGCCAAGTACTGATCTGCGAGATGTCGGCCGGACAGGCTGGCGTTGACGTGGGGCACGCGCCGTCGGAGGCCTTGGATACGCCTGCGGCCAGACGGCCGCACTCGTTCGAGTAGGTCACGCCGTCGCAGCCACAGACCGGGGCGTAGTTGGCCGGGCACATATCCGGCCCGACGGCCACGCAGGTTCCCGCCGCGTCGGGGATCTTCGCGCAAGCGCCCACGGGCATGTCGCAGAACTGGCCGCTCGGACAGGGCAGTCCCGCGACGGTGCCGCAGGTACGGCCGGTGCCACCGCCGGTGCCAGGCGTGCCGCCCGTGCCCACCGCGCCGCCGCTGCCGGTCTTGCCGCCGGCGCCGATCGCCCCGCCCGTGCCGATC
>Ga0182019_10001606_pt1 | contig 11520 bp, 8 predicted proteins | sample 812E2MmetaG_FD_120483 | JGI IMG/M metagenome (GOLD analysis project Ga0182019, IMG submission 120483) | Permafrost microbial communities from Stordalen Mire, Sweden - 812E2M metaG | ecosystem: Environmental > Terrestrial > Soil > Wetlands > Permafrost | place: Sweden: Stordalen | collected...
AGCTACCACGGCAACACGCTGGGTGCCCTGGATCTCTCCGGGCGCGAGCCGCTCCGCCACCCATACGAGCCCTGGCTGGGCCGCTTCCGCCACGTCAGCGCCGCATATCCATACCGAGGGGGAGAGTCCGCGGCACATGCCCTGGGCGACACCGCGGCATTGATCGCTGAGCTGGAAGCGGTCATCGCCGAAGTGGGGCCGGGGAGAGTGGCCGCGTTCGTGGCGGAACCGATCGTCGGCGCCACGCTTGGAGCCGTCTCCCCGCCGGACGACTACTGGCCGGCGGTCGCGGATTTGTGCCGGCGCCACGGGATCCTGCTCGTCGCCGACGAAGTGATGACCGGTTTCGGCCGCACCGGGCGATGGTTCGGGATGGACCACTGGGGCATCCGCGCCGACGTGATGGCCGCGGCGAAGGGCGCCGCCGGCGGCTACTTCCCGCTCGGGCTGGCCGTCGCGAGCGGGAACGTGTACCAGACGATCACCGAAGGAGGCGGTTTCGTCCACGGGTTCACTTACAGCCACTCCCCGGTGGGCGCGGCAGTGGCGCTAGAGGTGCTGCGGATCCTCGAGACGGAGAATCTGGTCGAGGCGAGCGCCGTTCAGGGCGAGAAGCTGCGCGCGTTGGTGAGCGACCGCCTGGGCGGCCACGCGAACGTCGGCGACGTGCGCGGCCGGGGGTTGCTCGTGGGAGTGGAGCTGGTTGCCGACCGCGCCACTCGGCACCCGTTCCCCAGGTCGGCTCGTCTGATCGAAGGCGTGATGAAGCATGCCCGCGCTTCGGGCCTGCTCCTGTACCACGGCACCGGCAACGCGGACGGCACGAACGGCGACACCGTGCTCCTCGGGCCGCCGTTCGTGGTCACCAATGAAGAGTTGAGGTCGATCGCGGAGAACCTCGGCACTGCCGTCGAGAAGGCCGCCGCGGAGGTTTCGGTCTAGCCGGCCGCCGACTCGGGCGTCGGCCGCGCGAGGCGACCTCCGCCCGGGCCGCCTCGGTCGTCTCGATTGCGGCGGTCGACTTCGGGTTCCGGCGCGTCGCACTCGTATTCTGTCGCGACATGGCTGAAGCCGAGCCGGCCCGAGAGCCACGCCACGCGAGACGGCGCCCACCAGGCCCGGTGCCCGAGCAGCCGCATCGTCGCGGGCACGAGCAAGGCCCGGATGATCGTGGCGTCGAGCAGGACCGCAATCGCCATACCGACGCCCAGGCTCTTGATCACGATCATGTCGGCCAGACCGAACGCGGCGAACACCGCGACCATGATCAGCGCCGCGCCGGTGATGACTCGTCCTGTGCGGGCGAGACCTTCCGCCACGGCCCGGCTGGTGGCTCCGGTCTTGCTGTACGCCTCCTGAATGCGTGACAGGAGCAGCACCTCGTAGTCCATCGACAGTCCGAAGATCACGCTGAACATGAGGATCGGCACGATCGCGACTGTGAACCCGGGCGATTCGAAGCCGAGCGGCCCGGACAGGTTGCCGTCCTGGAAGATCCACACCAGGGCGCCGAAGCTGGCCGTGAGCGACAACAGAGTCATCACCACTGCCTTGATCGGGAGAACCACCGACCCGAACTGGAGCAGAAGCATCAGCGCCATGGCGACGAGGATGTACACGATCGCCGCCGGCATCTGGGCATTCTGGGCATCGAGGAAGTCGAGGGACGCGGCGTCGCCACCGCCGACGGCGACCCGGAGGCCGGGCCCCGGATCCATGGAACGGATCGTCTGGACGAGCGTCTGCGCGGCCGATGTGCCGGCAAGAGGGCTGATGACCTGGAGATGGACGACGGAGCCGCGGACCGTCGACGCGAGCAGCGCGTCCAGCGCCGAGGGCCGCGAACCGGAAGGAGCGGCGACGACCGCGGCGATCGCGGAGGTGCTGAGCGGTCGCCCGCTCTGGTCGGTGAGCGAGAACGCGCCGTCGACACGGGTCACGCCCGTGAGGCCGGCGATTCGGGCCGAGTAGGCGGCCAGCGCGGCTGCATTCCCGCTAGAGGTCGGGTTGCCGGGGACGGTGATCAGCAGATCTACGGGCCGGGTCTCGCCGGCGGGAAAGTGGGTTTCGATGGTGTCCCATGCCGCGCGGGCCTCCGCCGTCGCCGGCAGCATGTCCGCTCCGGGAAGACCTTGACGCTCGCCGAGGAACGGCAAGCCGAAGGCCACGAGAAGGACCAGGATCGGCACCAGGACGGCGACCGGCCGGGCCATCACGGCCGCGGCGATCCGTTCCCACAGGCCTGCGCGCTGGACGGGCGTGGCCGAGTCGTTCGTCGCGGGTTCGGGCGATCGGCGGAACGGGTTTGGCATCCGCAGTCGCTCGACTCTCGGACCGAGGATCGCGAGCATTGCAGGCAGGAACGTGAGCGCATAGGCGACGGAACACAGGGCGATCAAGGCGCCGCCCACACCCATAGAGCTGAGCGTCGGAGCGCGGAACAGGAGAAGACCGGACAGCCCGATGGCGACGGCCGTACCGGAGAAGGCGACCGCCTTACCGCTGGTCGCGACCGTTCGTTCGATAGCCTCCCCAACCGTGGCGCCGCAGGCCAGCTCCTCCCGAAAGCGGCTGACCATGAAGAGCGAGTAGTCGATGGCCAGGGCGAGGCCGAGCATCGTCACGACGCTCGTCACGAAGACGCTCATCGTCATGTGCTGGCCGAGGAACCAGACCATGGCGAGGGTCGTGGGGATCGTTAGACCGGCTACGAAGAGGGGGAGACCGGCGGCGACCAGCGTCCCGAAGACCAGAATGAGGATCAGCAGCGCAATTGGCAGCGAGATGGTCTCCGCGCGCGCCAGATCCTTCTCGGACTGTGCGGAGGTAGCTGCGCTCAGAGGTGCGTTGCCGGTCAGCTTGACGCTGATACCGGCCGGCGCCACGATCTGGGAACGAATGCCGTCCACCGCGCCGATGGCCTGATCCTCGTTGAGGTTCAAGTTCACGAGCACCCAGGTTGCGTCGCCCGTGGTGCTGACGAAGCGTGAACTGCCCGTCTGGGCAAAGCCAACGATCGAGGTCACTTGTGGATCGGAGCGAAGGTTCGAAAGCGCCGCGGCCACCTCGGACTGGAACGCCGTCGAGGCCGCATCGGTGCGTCCGGGCGCCTCGAAGAGAACCACGATCGAGCTTCCGCCCTGTCCGAAGTCGCCGACGAGCCGCTGGGCGACCTGCTGCGACTCCGAACTCGGGTCGTACCAGCCGCCCGTCGAGAGGACGGATGATGCTCGAGTCGCGAATCCGAACGAGATTGCGGCGACCAGCACCGCGAGGCCCGCGATCCACCGCCTGCGGCGGTAGACGAACCTCCCCCAACGCTCAAACATGACCGTCCCTTTCGTGAACCACGAGCACGGCCACACAGCCGGGCTTCGTGTGTCTGTATCCGATATGGACGGTCGGCCGACCATGCCGGCCCCCGCCGGCGCATAGAGAATAGGGATTCTCTATTCCTTTTGTCAACTACCCGTCGCGCACTGCGAGCCATGGATGGGGCTGGACGGGAGGGGTAAGATAATGCGAATGCAAGTTCCCTTTGAGGTGCACGCGTGCCACGAGTAACGGCCGCACACGAACAGGCGGTGCGGCAGCGGATCGTCGATGCGGCGATCCGAGTCTTCGGCGAAATGGGCTACCAGCGCGCCACGGTGCAGGATGTCGTTCGAGCCAGCGGACTATCCGTGGGCGCCGTGTACACGCACTTCAAGAACAAGGAAGAACTGTTCCTCGTGGCGTGCACGTGCGTAGTCGACGCCCAAAAGGCCGACTTGCGCCAGCAGATGGCCGAGCTGGGCTCCGTGACCGACAGGCTTCGAGCCGCCGTGGACTTCGCGGTGGATACAGCGGTCTTCGGGGTCGAAGAGCGGACCGTCCGGTTCCACGCCTGGATGGTCGCCGAGGAGTTGCCGGGTCTGCGCCAGGTCTTGCGCGACAGGCGAACCGAAATCGTCGCCTTTTCGCGGCTGGTGCTGCAGGAGGCGCTGGTCCGTGACGAATTGCCGAGCTGGATCGACGCGGACGCGATCGCCTCCGCGTTCGTGACACTGGTCGATGGGTTCGTGGTGCGAGCGGCCGAGACCGGCACCATCTCTCAGGCCGATGCGCGTCGTGAGGCCTACGCCCTGCTCGAGTTGCTTCTCGCCGCGCCCCCCGCTGCCCCGCCGGCCGTGGAAAGGCTGCGATCCCAGACCGGAGCCGGCCTGCGCGAGGGCCACTAGGTCACCGTTCCTAAGCCGTCCACCGCAGCCAATAATCGCCCATGTGAGTGATGGCAACTGCGGCGCGAACGCTTAGGGTTTCGGTATGGTCGCAGTACAACCGGATTCGGTCGCGTCCGAGCCCACCGCTCCCGCCGCGCCCAGGCGCGCCCTTTTCGCGATCCGAGGCGCACGTCTCGGCCTGACGCTGGCCTGGCTGCCCGTACTGATCCTGGGGCTCCTCGCCACCGTGGACGGGTTCGGTCTGGGTGACGGTTTCGCGGTGCGGCATGGACCTCGGGACTGTGGATGATCGGCCTCACGCTGGTCGTCGGACTCCGTGATCTGCGGACCGAGGAGGCTCGAACAGGCGCCGCTCTCAAGCGAGCAGTCGCGGCCGAAACCGCCCAGCGATCTCGAGCCGACGAGCTTGCCGAAATCCTGCGAGCCAGCGAAGGGCTGGTGCTCACCGGCGAGGGCAAGCTCGACTTCATGAGCATTCTGGCGGCCATCACTCCGGCCGGCGCGACGGCTTACCTGGCTCGCGTCGAAGGTCGATCCGAGTCGCTCGTCGTCGCCGCCCATGGACCGCTGGCTCCTTGGGTCATCGGCCTTCAAAAGCCCATCGACGCGGGCGCTGCGGACCGGCATGCGGGCGTCCTGACCTCCTACAGCGCCACGGGACGAGTTGTCGGCACGGCCACCGGCCGAATCGATCTCCCCGGCATGGAGGCGGAGATCGTGGCCGCCCTCAGCGTCCGCCTCGTCGATCACAACGGCGGCGCCCTGGGCTGGCTGAACCTCATCGACACCGTCGACGACCAGATGCTCGAGCCCGGGTTCGTGAACCTCGCCCAGTTGGTCGCAAATCAGATAGGCGTCGCTATGGAGAACCAGGCCCTTCTGGCCCGGGTCCAACGCCAGCTGGTCGAGGTCCAGCGAGTTCAGCAGCAGCTGGTTCGGGCCACCAAGCTCGGCGCCATCGGCGAGCTTGCGGCTGCAGTCGCTCATGAAGTGAACAACCCCCTCACCGGCATCCTGGGTTTCTCCGAACTGCTGCTCTCGGAGCTGCCCGAGGACGATCCGCGCCATCAGGAGGTGTCGATAATCCAGACCGAGGCCGTTCGCGCTCGGGGCATCATCCGGTCGCTCTTGGAGTTCTCCCGGCCGAAACCGCCACAGCGAATCCCGACCGACCTGAACGCCCTGGCCCGTTCGACGCTCGAACTGGTCAGTTTCGCGACGTCCGAAGCCGGCATCTCGATCTCGGAGCACTACAGCGAGCTGCCGAGCCTCGAGATCGATCCCGACGCGCTCAAGCAGGTTCTTCTGAACCTTCTCAACAACGCCGTCCAGGCTATGCCGCGCGGTGGCGCACTGCGCCTATCGACGATCGCCGACGATGACCGCGTGGGTATCGTCGTGGCCGACAGCGGCATCGGGATGGACGCCCAGACCAGGGGCCGGATCTTCACTCCGTTCTTCTCCACGCGGGCCGGAAGCGGCGGCGGAACGGGCCTGGGCCTGCCGGTAAGCCTCCAGATCGTGGAAGGTCATTGCGGCTCGATCGAGGTCCAGAGCGAGCCCGGAAGCGGTTCCGCGTTCACCGTATGGTTGCCGCTCTCCTGGGTCGCCTTCGACGGGGCGGTCATCGTCCCGGGAACAGAACAAGATCGCTCTCCCCTCGGCGGCTTGGACCGCAGCGGCTCGGACCGCGGCGGCGACGCGGTCGGGGAGGGCGCGAACGACGGCGACCTCGTGCCATGCGGCGCCGCTTCGGCGGGCGGATCCTCGCGCCGCGATGGGGCCGCGGCATGACCTGGGACCTCCGACCGCCGCACTCGGGCAATGCCCGCCCTCGCGTCCTATGCGTCGACGACGAGCCGGTGATCCTGCAGATCCTGCGCCGCCTCCTGGAAGTCCAGGGCTTCGAGCCGGTGACGTGCGGCGACCCGGTCGCCGCCATCGCGCTCTTCGACGACCGCTCGTTCGACGTGGTGATCACCGATCTCCACATGCCCGGCATGGACGGTCTGTCGCTGATGAGAGCCCTGCGTGCACGACAGCCGGAGCTTCCGGTCATGGTCGTCACCGGCCATGGCACGGTCGACACGGCAATCCAGGCGCTTCGCGAAGGCGCCAGCGGAATGCTCGTGAAGCCGTTCACCGGCGAAGAGCTGCTCGGTGAAGTGCGGCGCGCCCTCGCGGCCTCGCAAATGCGCTACGAGGCGATGCAGTACCGCTACCTCAGCCCGGTCCTGGATTCGATCGCCCTCACTCTCTCGACCGCGATCGAGGCCCGGAACCTCGAGACGGGCGAGCACTGCCGGCAGCTGGGTGTGCTATCAGAACGAGTCGCCGCGGTCCTGGGCCAGGATGGGCAGCAGCGGATGACTGTCCGGATCGGCGGCTACCTCCACGATATCGGCAAGATCGGCATCGCCGACGCGATCCTGCTCAAGCCGGGCCGCCTCACCGATGACGAGATGGCGGAGATGCGGCGCCACTCCGAGATCGGGGCGGGGATCCTCGAAGTCCACGAAGCCATGGCCGACATCGCCCAGATGGTGCGGCACCATCACGAGCGCTGGGACGGTCTCGGTTACCCGGACCGGCTCGCGGGAAACGCCATCCCGCTGGGTGGCCGGATCATCGCCGTGGCCGACGCCTTCAGCGCGATGACGAGCGACCGCATCTACCGGGCCGCGCTGCCGATCGAACGGGCATGGGCGGAGTTGAGGGCGCATCGAGGCACGCAGTTCGACCCGGAGATCGTGGACGCCTTCGAGCGAGTCGTGGACGAAGAGGGCCGCATTCGGACGCTCGACGCTTCTATCGAGCAGCACCTGACCGCCGAGGTCCACGTCCCGTTCATCGCGTCGAACGAATGGCAGGCCGGGCTGGCGGTGGTACCTGTAGTCCAGCCGGTACTCCAGCCCGTTCCCGTGGCTGGCTCGGGTCGGGTCGAGCCCTGCGCGGTGACGCCCAACGGCGAGGAATGCGCGGTGGCCGTCTCGGGCGAAGGGTGCGAAATCGTCGTGCCCTTCGAGGGCGCAGAGTTAGGTCGGCGCCGGGTCGGCTGAGTCTCTCGTTTGGGCCGTGTCAGCCGCGCGAACCGCGGCTCCTGGTCACGATCCAGATCCCGAGGAGCACGAGCAGAACCGGCCCGACGAGGCGGTCGGCGTCGACCTTCATGTAGCTCGTTGCCACTTCGCTGCCGCCCCACAGGCAGAGGAGACCGCCCAGAACCAGCGGCCAGCCCCAACCCCTGCCCTGTCTGGCTCTCATCGGAGCGATTGCCAGCACCCCGATGCCCAGGAAGAGCGCTCCCCAGCCGCTTCCACTGATCACGCCGGCGCCGCTCAGCAGGTCCGAGAGCGCGAGGGCGGTCACAAGGAGCCCGAAGTAGAGCGCCGCGTCGTTGTGGTCGCGCAGCCAGAGGATCAAGAGAACGATGCCCAGGGCAAGGAAGAGCGCCGAAGCTCCCAGCTGGGCGACCTTCAGGACCTGCCCGGCGGCCAGCAGCACGCCGAAGACGATCAGAAAGACGCCGAAAAGCGGAATCCTCGATCGACCGGTCGTCGAGCCGGTCTGGAATCCCCAGCTATCGATGCGCACCGCCTTGGGCGGCTGGCCGTTGTCGCTCATAGAGCGAGATTAGCAGCCGGCGACGACACCTGCCACGGGTCGGCGGCCGAAGCCGCCGGCAACGCTACTCGAGCGCGGCGTCGAGGCTGATCGCGACGTTGCCGGCGATGGCCCGGGAGATCGGGCAGCCGTCTTTGGTCTGCTCCGCGATCTTGCGAAACCCGTCGTTGTCGAGGCCGCGCACTTTGCCGCGAACAGTCAGCTTGCTCGATACGACCGTCCATTTGCCGTCGACCCGATCGAAGGCGACCTCGGACGTGACTTCGACGCGATCCGGCGGAGTGCCGGCCTTCGTCAGGTCGCCTGAGAGCGCCATCGAGAAGCAGGTCGCGTGGGCGGCGGCCAGGAGTTCTTCCGGGCTGGTTCTTCCGTCAGCGTGCTCCGTCCTCGAAGCCCAGGTCACGGGCAGCGACGTAAAGGCCCGACTCGTGATGGCACTCACGGCGCCGTCACCCGTGTTGAGGTCGCCGTTCCATTTCACGGTCGCGCGACGAATAGCAGCCATGGCCGGACTCCTAAAGTAGTTGGACCCCAATACTCTCATGCTCCGAACGGGTAGGCGTCCAGGCGAGCGGCCGGATCCGGGAGATGGGACCGAAGGGCTCTTGGGTTCAGGAAGACGCAGCGCGCCCTGCAGTGGCGGCGCGCCTCGTGGCGCCGGCCCGCATTGGCGCCTGGTGAATGCCGCCGCTCTCGTGGCGAACCGGAAGATTGGCCGCGATCGCCTTGAAGAGCGCTCTGTCGTCGCGCTTGTCGGGCGGAACGATCTGGCTCGCGCCGCCGAAACGGAGGTAGGCGCCCAGTGCATCGGAGAGAGCCGCCACGAAGCCGGGTTCCGCGAGCGGGTCGAAGCCGGTCTCCCAGCCGATCCCGAGGATGCGTACGACCTTGCCGGCCCTGTCGATGCGCGGCTCGATCCGCCCCACCAGACGATCGCCAAAGAGAATTGGAAGAACGTAGTAGCCCCAGCGGCGCTTCGCTGCCGGCGTATAGACCTCCCAGCGGTACTCGAACCCATACAGGGAAATCAGTGCGTCTCGGTCCCACATCACCGGATCGAGCGGGGCGAGGAAGGTGCAACCGGCGGCGCCGTCGCCTGGGCGTGCTTCCGCCCCCGCGGCTTCGGCCGCGATCTCCCGTTCCGCCTGGGCCAGCAGCGGTAATTCGTCGGCAACCACGAAGCGATGACCCTTCACGCCCTCGACGCTCGCCGGCACGATGTCGCCGCGGTCGACCAGCTCGGCCCGAAGCTCGCCTCGCAGCCCGGCCGGTCCTATCCCGACCCACAATTCGCCGCTGCCCGAGGCGCCGAGCAGGCCGTGGGCTCGATAGCGCGAAAGAAGCTTGTGGAGCCGCTGCTCACGCTCGGGAACCCGGATGGCCAGAAGGTCGGCCGGGAAGAGGCGCTCGACGAGGTCGTAATAGCGGCGGTTGCCGTCTCGTCGGGACAGGCCGAGCCGGCCGGCGACGCTGAGGGCCTCGAGGACGGCTCGGACGGCCGTGGTCGGCCCCCAGAACCACTCGATTGCCTCGGACCGCTCGAAGTCCGCGGTGCACTTGGGGCCATCCGCCGCAATAGCGGCCAGGAGTTTTTCCGTCAGCGCAGACTGCTCGACGATCACGCCTCCGGCGCGTCCGTGGGCGGATTGATCCCATGCGATCCGGTAGTACGGCAGCTCCCGAGTCGGCAGAAGGTTCAGGGCCTTGTTGTATGCCTCGAAGAGCAGGCGCCGGCCGTACAGCAGCTCGTCCGTCAGGTCGCGCGTGTAGCCGTCGATGCGAGCCTGCAGAACCAGATCGTGGTTGCGGCCGGCAACGCCGAGCGGGTCGAACTGCAGCGATCCGATTCGATCGACTACGGCGGTGACGCTCTCCGGCGTTGGCGGCAGGGCCCGCGGGGGCGCGAGCAGATGGCGAATCGCCAGAAAGCGGCGCGCCACGTCGAGACTGATCGAGTAGGTCATGCCGGGATTCTGCCTGCCTGGTATGTCAATCGCCGGCAGGTATCCGAAATCACTTCGTCGTCCGAGCCGCTCTCAGCAGCACGATGGCCCGCGGAGCGACGGTGATCGTCGCGCCGGAGGCGCCGCCTTTCCCTGCGGCTGCGCCGAAGCGCCCGCTGAACGTGTCCAACTCATAGCCCCACGCTCGCGGCGACCCGATGTCGGGCAGGGTGAATGCCAAGGGCTCCGACCAGCCGTTGATCAGCAGCAGGAGGTCGTCGTCGAGGAGCGGCCGGCCTTTCTCGTCGCGGTCGGCGTCGCGCACGCCGTCGAAGTACGCGACGACGCAGTGCGTCCAGCCTGCCCGCCAATCGGAGTCGGTCATGGCGGATCCGGCCGGAGTGAACCACTGGATGTCGCCCTGCATCGCCCCGGTCACGAACCGGCGACGCCTCAGGACGTGGTGGCGGCGCCGCAGGGCGACGAGCTGACTTGTGAACGCCAGCAGGTCGGCGTCGGCTGCCTTCCAGTCGAACCAGGAAATCTCGTTGTCCTGGCAGTAGGCGTTGTTGTTGCCCTGCTGGCTCCGACCGATCTCGTCGCCGCCGAGGAGCATGGGCACGCCCAGGCTCAGGAGCAGGGTTGCCAGGAGCGCCCGCGACTGCCGAGCGCGGAGCCCGATCACCGCCGCGTCCTCAGTCGGGCCTTCGACTCCGCAATTCCAGGAGCGGTTGTCGTCCGTGCCGTCCGTGTTCGACTCACCGTTCGCCTGATTGCGCTTCCACTCGAAGCTGACCAGGTCGCGCAGAGTGAAGCCGTCGTGGCAGGTCACGAGGTTGATCGAGGCGTTCGGTCGGCGGCGGGACGGGCCATAGAGATCCGATGAACCGGTCAGTCGAGTCGCCAGATCGGGAAGAGTCCCTTCCAGACCGCGCCAGAAGTCGCGGACGGTGTCCCGATACTTGCCGTTCCACTCGCTCCAGAGGTCCGGGAAGCGACCCAGGTCGTAGCTGTCCGGCTGCCCCACATCCCAGGGTTCTGCGATCAGTTTGACTCGCGAGATCACCGGGTCCTGCGATACGAGATCCATGAATGCCGAGACGCTGTCGAAGGCGCCGTGCTCGCGAGCGAGTGCGACCGCGAGATCGAACCGGAAGCCGTCGACGTGGATCTCCTCGACCCAGTACCGGAGCGAGTCCATGACCATACGAAGGCAGACCGGGGAGTCGACATTGAGGCTGTTGCCCGTGCCCGTCGTGTCGAGGTAGTAGCGCGGCTGGTCGGCCTTGAGGCGGTAGTAAGCCCCATTGTCCAGGCCGCGGAACGAGAGCGTCGGGCCGAGCTGATTGCCCTCGGCGGTGTGGTTGAAGACGACGTCGAGGATGACCTCCATCCCGGCCGCGTGGATGGTCTTGACCATCGACTTGAACTCGGCCACCTGTCCGCCCGGCCGGCCGGCCCGGACCGCGGCGGAGTAGCCGGCGTGTGGAGCGAAGTAGCCAATCGTGCTGTAGCCCCAGTAGTCGTTGAGCCCTCTGGATTGGAGGAGCGCGGAGTCGAGGTGGTGGTGGACCGGCAGCAACTCCACGGCGGTCACCCCGAGTGACTGCAGGTGGCTCAATGCGGCCGGCGCCGCCAGGCCCGCGTAGGTCCCTCGCAAAGCCTTGGGCACGCCCGGATGTCGCTGGGTGAAGCCTTTGACGTGGGTCTCATAGATGATCGTGTCGGAG
>Ga0182019_10001607_pt1 | contig 11518 bp, 6 predicted proteins | sample 812E2MmetaG_FD_120483 | JGI IMG/M metagenome (GOLD analysis project Ga0182019, IMG submission 120483) | Permafrost microbial communities from Stordalen Mire, Sweden - 812E2M metaG | ecosystem: Environmental > Terrestrial > Soil > Wetlands > Permafrost | place: Sweden: Stordalen | collected...
TACGCAGAAAAGAGGAGATGCTCACGCGCGGCCAGATTCGTCCTGACCCGGTCGTGGAGTCCTCCCAGATACGAGAACCGGAGAGGAGAGAACTCCTCGGCCATCCGCAGGTACGCCCCCGAAAACAGATGACTGTATCGCGCGACCGCCTCCAGGATCAGAAATATGCAGCTCCCTTCGATGAGCCCGGAGAGCGATGTGCCTCCGCCTGAAGAGAGACCGTCCAGCAAACGGATTGTCTCGCAGGTGAAGTTGATAAGACGGTTGGTCACGCCATCGAGCGGTCCGGTCCGGCAGACCCGGGTGAACACCGTCGAGTGACCCGCCGCCGTGTCTTCACGTATGTCCTGCAGGTCATCGATGAGCTGCAAGACGACGCCGTAACCGAATACTGCGTGGAGAGAGTCCGCCCCGAGCGCGCCCGAGATGAGATACCCGTCCACGGCAACAGAGGTCCCCCCCTTCTCGATCGTGAGCGACTGGAGAAACGATTCCTCATGCTTCCCCACGGGGCCATGGAGAATAAGGCTCCTCTGCTGTGCCCGGTGGATAGCGCGCAGGCTGTCGTACACATCGGGATAACGCTCCCGGGGATACTCCGATTCAATCATCCGCAGAAGCTCCCGGAAACCCCCGTCAGCGGGTCCGCTCCCCGTCACTGTCTCCCCTTCAAGCCACAATTTCAACGATTGATTGAACCGGTCTTTCTCCGCCGGGGTGTGGCCCGCTCCGTCGATCCAGTTGTCCGTGAAGGGATACATCAGGCTGTACCCGAGAGAGGAGGATGTCAGGGTCACGGGGTGTGCCAGGGACGACTGTATGCTGTTAAAAACCCACTGGTTTCTGAGCGCCTGGTGAATGTCGTCATCGGAAAGCGACGGGTCGAATTCCTTCGCCCTGCTGACGAACATCTTTCCGGCCGATTCACATTCCGTGAAGAACCGGTCGACGGCGGGATCCCCTTCCCCTGTCATGAGCTTCCCGAGAGCTGTATGAGCCCTTCCGAGATAACGCGCCCGCTCCCCCTCCTCCATCTCTTCGTAATGATCCATCCGGGGAAGACTTTTTTTCAGAAGGAATTCGACATCCCGCTCTTTCTCCGCCTTGTCGGCGGCGGAGAAACGGCGCAGATGGCCGGGTGGAGTGCCGGGGGATTCCGACCAGAGAGCAAGATGCTCTTCGGTCAGTTCTGAAACTCTGCTGCTGAACGATTCCATGTCGCCTGTGAAGTACCTGGTATAAGATCCGTCGTGGAGGGACCGGAAGGGAGCAGAAAGCCGCCCGGGTCCATTTCTTAGTACGCCGCTGCGGAACCTGTGTTACGGACAAAAGTGAAATCAGGTGAAATATACTATATTCTGCGGCGGGATGCCGGAGAAACCCGTAGGAACGCCGGAGAAATGCCCGAGCAATGCCCGATGAATAATTGACACGTTGACATTGCAATGAGGTTGGGGTAGATTTGTAGGAGAATATTCGCACGTCGATCCGCAGTTATACTGATGGTGGCACACATGTACCTCAAAGAACCGTCGCTCCTCCTGATCCCCCTGTTACTCTTCGCATCTTCCTGTACCGCGCAGAAACCCGCCACGGACAGGCAGCCGGCCGTCGCGGGCTCCTTCTATCCCGGCACGCGCGTTGAACTTGACCGGATGCTCACTGATCTCTTTTCACGCGCCCTCCCCGGGGAAGGCTTGACCGATGTCGTCGCCATCATCGTCCCGCACGCAGGTTACGTCTATTCCGGTGAAGTTGCTGCATCCGGATACAACGCCATCGACAGGACGAAAGCGTACGACAACATATTCATCATCGGCCCGAGTCACAACGTCTCCTTCGAGGGGGCATCTGTGTATACGGCGGGTAATTTCCTCACACCGCTCGGCAGCGTCGAGGTGAACCGGACACTCGGCGAGCAGCTGATACGGGCGAACCCGCTTTTCAGCAACCGGCTGGACGCGCACGCCGCGGAACACAGCGTGGAAGTGCAGGTGCCGTTCCTCCAGCATATACTCCTGAAACCCTTTCGGATCGTCCCGATCGTCCTCGGTGCGAACTCCCTGGAAACGTGCAGGACGATCGCCGGAGTCCTCCGGCCATACCTGAACAGATCGAACCTGTTCGTCATCAGCAGCGATTTCTCCCACTACCCCGCATACAATGACGCCGTCCGGGTCGACAAGGCGACCGCGGGAGCGATACTCACGAATTCCCCCGACAGCCTGATCGCGACCATGGAGAGGAACGCCGGGGCTGGCGTACCGAACCTCGTCACCAGCCTCTGCGGCTGGTCGGCCGTCCTGACCCTTCTTTGCATGACCGCGGGGGGGACGGGGCACAAGTTCACCCCGGTACAATACAAGAACTCGGGGGACTCGCCGGCCGGCGAACGGGACAGGGTGGTCGGCTACAACGCCATCGCAGTATCGGAAGAGAAAACACCCGGGGCGAAGGAGACGTTTTCTCTCACACCCGGGGAAAAGAAGACGCTCCTTTCCGTCGCCCGCCGGACCGTCGAAGAGTACGTCACGCGCGGCAGCGTCCCCGAGATTGACCCGGCGACGCTCACATCATCGCTCCGGGCACAATGCGGGGCGTTTGTCACGCTGAACGAACATCACCAGCTCCGGGGATGCATCGGGAGGTTCGACGCCACGGAGCCGCTGTACCGGGTGGTGCAACTCATGGCGGTGGCCTCGGCATCGCAGGATTACCGGTTCAGCCCCGTCGAGCCTTCCGAAGTAAAGAATCTCCAGATAGAGATCTCCGTGCTTACGCCGATGCGGAAGATCGGTTCGATCGCCGAATTCGAACTCGGGAAACAGGGAATCTACATCAAGAAGGGGACCCGCTCGGGAACATTTCTTCCCCAGGTCGCGCAGGAGACCAACTGGACGAAGGAGGAATTCCTCGGACATTGCGCCCAGGACAAGGCGGGGATCGGCTGGGATGGCTGGAAAGATGCAGAGCTCTACGTCTACGAGGCGATCGTCTTTGGAGAACCGGAGGGCTAAAGATCTGGCTGTGGCGGTGGCAGCGCTGGGGATGACGTCGCTCGCCACCCAGGTTATACTGCTCCGGGAGTTTGTTTCCGTTTTTCAGGGGAACGAGCTTGTCATCGGGGTCGTCCTTGCGGGCTGGATGATGCTGACGGGCGCGGGAGCCTTCCTTGGACGGTTTTCAGCCCCCCTCGCCGGGCGCTCCTTTGTTCCCGCCGCCGCACTCGCGTGTTCCGGAGTGCTCCCCCCGGCGACGGTGTTGCTCCTCCGTACCATGCGGAACATCGTCTTTACGGCCGGGAGCATGGTCGGGATCCTCCAGGCGCTCGCCGCCTCGCTCGTTATACTTGCCCCGTTCTGCCTTCTCTCCGGCTTCCTCTTTACGTTCTTTGTGCACCTGATCTCATCGATTGAAGGCGAAAACCGAACAGCGAGCGTGTATGCGTGGGAGTCTCTCGGCGCCACCGCCGGGGGGGCCGTATTCACTTTCGCGCTTGCCACGTTCCTGGAAACCTTCCAGACGCTGTTCATACTGCTTCTCATCGACCTCGGGGTCGCGCTTTTCCTCGCATGGAAAGCGAGGGCCGCAGTGGCCGCGGCGTCGGTGTTGCTCCTGATGGGGGCTGCGATCGCGGCGCTTCTCACAGACAGGGTTGATACATGGACGCGGAGATTCCTCTTTCCGGGACAGGAGATCGTGTACTTCAGAGACACTCCGTACGGGAACCTGACCGTCACACGCCAGGGAGGTGAATCCTGTTTCTTCGAGAATTCGATACTGATGTGTTCGACAAACGACGTGACACCGAACGAGGAATCGGTCCACTACTGCATGGTCCAGAGACCTTCTCCGCACCGGGTACTCCTCATCGCGGGAGGGATTTCGGGTACGACAACGGAGATATTGAAATACGGCGTGCAGCGGGTCGACTATGTGGAAATCAATCCATGGATCATCGGCATCGGGAGGAAGTTCACAACTGCGCTTGAGGACAGCAGGATCTCGGTGATCGGCGGGGACGCCCGCATGTACGTCCGCTCCACCGAGAACCGGTACGACGCCGCCCTCATCAATCTCCCGGATCCTGCAACCGCGCAACTGAACCGGTTCTACACACTGGAATTCTTCGGGGACCTCAAGCACGTGCTGAATGACAGCGCGGTGGTCTCGATCAGCCTCCTCCCCGCAGCCGAGTACCAGGGAAACGAGGCCCGCCGGCTCACCTCGATCCTGTACATGACACTTCAACGGGTGTTCGCGCACGTCCTGATCGTCCCGGGTGAGCGGAATTACTTCCTGGCTTCCGACGGACCGCTGGATATCGGCATCGCGCGGCTGATCGATAGGCGGGCTGTCAGTACGCTCTACGTCAACCACTTTTACCTGGACGACAACCTGATCGCCAGCCGGAGCGCGGAGATCACCTCCGCGATAGACACTTCCGCGGTCCTCAACAGAGACTTCACACCCGTCTGCTATTACCGGCAACTGGCGTACTGGTTGAGCTACTTCGGATTCTACCCGGGCCCATGGCTTCTGACGGCGGGCTTCGCGCTCCTGCTTCTGCTCGGGCGATTCAGCGCCGTCGGCGCCGGGGTTTTTGCAGGGGGGTTTGCGGCCTCGACAGTGGAGATCGTCCTCCTTGTGTCATTCCAGGTCCTGTGCGGCTCGTTGTTCCAGATGACGGGGATCGTCATCACGGCGTTCATGGGCGGACTTGCCGCCGGCACGCTCCTTGCAGGAAGGATCGTACGGCGACCCGGCATCGACAATTTCATCGTCGTGCAGTTCGCGCTCTCGGGCGTCTGCCTGCTGCTTCCGATCGTGCTCCTCTGGCTCCAGAGGATGATCTCCCACCCCCTGCTCGTCCAGTGCGTGATTACCGCCTTCTCCTTCACCGCGGCGGTATTGACCGGAATCGAGTTCGCAATCGCCACGCGTGTACGCCGGGGGGGCACGACCGAAGTCGCCTCGGAGCTGTACGGACTCGACCTGTTCGGGTCCGCACTCGGCGCGCTTTTTATCAGCGTCTATGCAATACCTCTCTTCGGGCTCATCAGCGTGAGCGTGCTCGCGGGTGTCGTGTCAGCGGGAGGAGGGGTGCTTTCCTTGAGAGTGCGGAAGAGATATGAGGCACACGCATGAAGAACAGGCGGTTCAGGCCGAGCGCGGCCCGCGCCGGCAAAAGGAGGAGGTACACATGAGAAGATACAGCAAACGGGAATTCCTGAGACTCTGCTGTCTCGGCGCGGGGTCATGCATGTTCGTTCCCGGGCGTGAACGCAGCCTCCCCCCGGAGATCACGTCACTGTTCGGTCTTCCCCCGTCGGAGGGGGCGGGGAAGTGGAGCACGGAAGCACTCTTTTATGAATCCACTCCCTCCGGGCTCCATTGCCTCAAATGTCCCCATGGATGCGTGCTCGGTCCCGGTGAGACCGGCCGCTGCCGGAACAGGGTCAACGTCGGCGGAAAACTCTACTCGACTGCGTACGGCAATCCGTGCGCGGTCCATATCGATCCCATCGAAAAGAAGCCTCTCTTCCATTTCCTCCCTTCCACACAGGCATTCTCCATCGCTGCCGCGGGGTGCAACCTGCGATGCCTCAATTGCCAGAACTGGCAGATCTCACAGATGAGCCCCGGTGAAACGGAAAACGCCGACCTGATGCCCGAAAAGGTCGTGGAGGAATGCGCGCGTGCGGGGTGCGCCTCCATCGCGTACACGTATTCAGAACCTGTGACGTTTTACGAATACGCGTATGACACCGCAGGGCTCGCACACAAAAATAAGCTCCGCAATGTCTGGAAATCGAGCGGGTACATCAACGAGGCCCCGCTGCGCAAACTCTGCAGGGTCATCGACGCCGCAAACATCGACCTCAAGAGCTTTGACGAAAAAGTGTACGTCGAGCTGAATTCTGCGAGACTCGGTCCGGTATTGCGGACGTTGAAGGTATTCAAAGAGGAAGGGGTCTGGCTCGAGATCACCAACCTCGTCATACCGACGTGGACGGACGACATGGACATGATCAGAAAGATGGCTGAATGGCTCTGCGCAAACGGGCTGCAGGATTCGCCGCTCCACTTCAGCAGGTTCACTCCCCTCTACAAACTGAACCAGATTCCCCCGACACCCGTTTCGGCACTGGAGCAGGCACGGGCGATTGCGATAAAGGCCGGACTCCATTACGTCTATATCGGGAACGTCCCGGGGCACAACGCGGAGAACACATTCTGTCCCCGCTGCGGGGGGATTGCCGTGGAACGGCTGGGATATACCGTGATGAAAATGGAGATCGCGGGAGGGAAGTGCAAGGCGTGCGGGGAGAAGATACCAGGCGTGTGGGCATAGATTGAGTCCACGCGCTCACGAAAGCGAGAGGCCCGGTTCCCCGGGCCTTCGCAAGTGTCTGTCGGATTGCGTGGTACGGACCTATCTCTTTCAGGCCGTCTTGATTGATGACTGCTTCAATCCTTCTTTCAGGGTTTCGATCATTCCAGCGTACTCTCGTTCCACCCTTCTCAGGTCCTGGATGGGTTTGCGATTGTTTGTGTTTATAACAATCGCCCTGTCAAGCGCATCGTGCCAGAATTCCAGCCAGTAGAGAGCACTCACCTGTTGGCCGGTTGTTCGAAGTTTCGTCACTATATCCGGTTTGAGGTCGAGCGGAACAGGAAGCTGCAGAGAACCACCGGTGTAACGCTTTCCCAATATCTTCATAGTTCCCCTTCCGTGATGGTGTATTTCAAGATATAGTTTTTTTGACCAAAAAGCGAATCCGCAAAAATTAGTGGAACTTATCCACATAGGTTCCGTATAATTGTGGTCACCCCTCTCGTCCAAACCATACAAGGAACTCCCCATGCCTGTCCATCGTCTCCTCACGCTGATCGTGCTCTTTGCGTCAGGGGCGACCCTGTTGCCAGCACAGCAGGAATCGCGCCTCCTCCGTTTCCCTGCGATACACGGGAATCAGATCGTATTCACGTACGCGGGGAATCTGTACACCGTCTCCTCTTCGGGGGGGGTCGCACGGAGGCTGACAGACAGTCCCGGGTTCGAGATGTTCGCCCGTTTCTCCCCTGACGGCAGGACCATCGCGTTCACGGGACAATACGACGGGAATACGGAGGTCTATGCAATGCCCGCTGAGGGGGGAGTGCCCCACCGTCTCACATATACGGCGACGCTCGGAAGGGACGACGTCTCGGATCGGATGGGTCCGAACAATATCGTCATGACGTGGAAGGACGCATCGCACATCGTGTACCGCTCCCGCTGGATCGAATGGAACGATTTCAAAGGGCAGCTTTTCAGCGTCGCTCTCTCAGGGGGAACCTCCGAACAACTCCCCCTCCCGCGCGGGGGATGGTGCTCATACTCCCCCGATGGAACAAAGATGGCATACAACCGCGTCTTCCGTGAGTTCCGGACATGGAAACGGTATCGCGGGGGACAGGCCGATGACATATGGATCTACGATTTCGTTTCGAAGACCACGACGAATATCACGAACAACCCGGCGCAGGACGTCTACCCGATGTGGAGCGGGAACAAGGTGTACTTCGTTTCCGACAGGGACGAAAACAAGAGGTTCAATCTCTACGTCTGCGACACCGGCGGCGGACAAACGGAAAAGCTGACCAGTTTCTCGGACTATGACATCAAGTTCCCCTCGCTCGGCGACAGCGCGATCGTCTTCGAGAATGGAGGGTTCATCTACCGGTTCGACCTGGCGACCGGGCAGACCCGGAAAGTCAGCATCATGATCGGGGAGGACTTCGCATCGGGGAGGGGGGGCCTCCACGACGTGAGTAAGGAGGTCACGAACTACGAGATCGCTCCGGACGGGAGCAGGGCGCTTTTCGGGGCGCGGGGAGACGTCTTCACGGTTCCCGCCAAATACGGCAACACGCGGAACCTCACGGGGACGCCCGGCGTGCACGAGCGGAATTCCAAATGGTCGCCCGACGGTAAATCGATCCTCTTCGTCTCCGACGCATCAGGCGAAGACGAGATCTGGATCGCCCCGCAGGACGGCCTCCTGCCCGCCAGGCAGATCACCACGGGGAGCGATACGTACAAGTACCAGCCCTACTGGTCCCCCGACAGCAAGAAGATCCTGTGGGCCGACAAAAAGCTGCGGCTGCAGTACGTCGACGTTGAGTCCCGGTCGGTCACACCGGTCGCTCAGGCGACGGCATGGGAGTTCACGGACTACTGCTGGTCCCCTGACAGCAAATGGATCGCATATGCGAAGCCCGAAGAAAAGAAACTGGCGACCGTCCAGCTCTACTCGGTGGAAAGCAGGCGGACGATCGAGATTACCGACGGCTGGTACCAATCGTACGGACCCGCATTCAGCTCCGACGGGAAGTATCTCTTCTTCGTCTCCGACAGGAACTTCCGCCCCGTGTTCGGCCAGCTGGAGTTCAACCACATTTATCGCGACATGGCGGGGATCTATCTCATCACGCTGGCACAGGCCACAAAGTCTCCTTTCGAGCCGAAGAGCGACGAGGTGAAACTCACGGAACCGGAGAAGGGAAAGTCCGGGGAGAAGAAGGAAGCGGAAAAGTCCGTCACGGTCACGGTCGACCCCCCGGGTGTCCAGTCCCGTATCGCCGCGCTCCCCATCCCGGGCGCGGCCTACACCAACCTGAAATCCGCCGGCGACAGGCTCTACTATATCAGGAACGGGAGCAAGGATGAGAAGCCAAAGCTCTTTTTGTACGAACTCGACAAGCTGAAGGAAACCGAGCTCGGCGATGTCAACGGATTTGAGATCTCCTCCGACGGAAAGAAGATGCTCGTAAGCCAGGCAGGCGACTACGCCATCATCGACCTCCCGACCTCGAGAATCGACGCCAAGGAGCACCTGAACCTCGCGGACATGAAGGTCGATCTCGACCGCCGCGCCGAATGGAACCAGATTTTCAGGGAGTGCTGGAGGCAGATGCGGGACTTCCTGTTCGACCCGCACCTCCACGGCGTGGACTGGCCGGGGGTGCGGAAGAAGTACGAAGTCCTTCTCCCCTATGTCAACCACCGGGCGGACCTGACGTACGTCATCGGCGAAATGATTTCCGAACTCAACATCGGCCATTCCTATGTCGGCGGAGGGGAATACCCCAGGCCCGAGAGGATCCAGACGGGGCTCCTCGGGGCGAAGATCGAGCCCGATCCCTCGTCGCATTACTACCGGATCGCGGAAATCCTCAAGGGGGAAAACTGGGAGAAGAGCGGGAGGTCCCCCCTGACGGAAATCGGCGTCAATGTGAAGGAGGGGGACTACATCATCGCCGTCAACGGGCACCCTACAAACGCCATGCCCGACATCTACCAGTCGCTGGTGAACACCGCCGGCAAGCAGGTGACGCTCCGGGTGAACGCCGACCCGAAAGAGGAAGGGAGCCACGAGACGATCGTGGTCCCGACGGGGGACGAACACGAGCTGTATTACCTGAAATGGATACAGGCGAACATGGAGAAAGTCTCCAGGGCGACTGACGGGAAGGTCGGCTATATCCACATACCGGACATGGGGACCCCCGGGCTCAACACATTTGCGAAATATTTCTACCCGCAGTTGCGCAAGGAGGCGCTCATCGTGGACGCGAGAGGAAACGGCGGCGGCAACGTCTCTCCCCAGATCATCGAACGGCTGAAGCGGGAGATCACAATGATCGACATCGCGAGGAACGCCGCCCCCGCGCCTGACCCCGGCGGCATGGTGTACGGCCCGAAGGTGCTGCTCATCGACGAGTTCTCCGCCTCCGACGGGGACATCGTCGCGTACCGGTTCAGGAAGAACAAGCTCGGGACGCTGATCGGCAAGCGGACATGGGGTGGCGTGGTGGGCATCCGTGGCACCCTGCCGCTGCTGGACGGCGGATTCCTCAACAGGCCCGAGTTTTCGCGGTACGATGTCGAGGGGAAGGAGTGGATCATGGAAGGGAAAGGGGTGGAGCCGGACATCGTCGTCGACAACGACCCCGCGAAGGAGTACTCCGGGACGGACGAGCAACTGAACAAAGCGATCGAGGTGATCAAAGAAGAGATGAAAAAGCACCCCGTCACGCTCCCGCCTCCGCCGCCGTATCCGGACAAGAGCAGGTGAGGTTGAAGGCCCCCCCCCGCCTCATCCGGCGGGGGGGGTGTTTGACCCGTCAGCGGGACCGGAGAATCAGGAACTGCTCCTGTGTGACTATTGCAAGGGCGCCGACTCCGACGATGAGCCCGGCCAGGATCACGACCACGTTGACAAACGGGATGAACGTGCAAACGAACAGCGCAAGTATCCCGAGTGCAACGGGACCAAACAGCCCCCAGCCCCTTTTACCGTCAAACCCGAACACCCGGTAGCCGAGGAAGATGCCGAGGCCCATCTGGGAGAGAAACGCGAGCCAGCAGAGATATAGAAACAGAAAAATCCCGAGCGGGATCCCCACGACTGTCAGGAACAGCACCAGTGTGATGAAAGGGACGAGGACGAGCGCTGCAAGCCCCACGAGGACGCTCTCCCCGGGCCTCCCGTTGATGATCGTCCCGACGGAGGCAAGCTGCCGCGGGAACAGAAAAGAGATAACGAGCGCGGTCGCGCAGAGACTCAGAAAAAAGATGATGCGCATCGCAAGCCGCCCCTTCGTCAGACCCAGGAATCGGGGCGCAGGAACCTCCCTCCCCGCCTTGAGGTGAACCTGTCCCAGCACCGTTCCCGGAACAATGTGTATATTCCCTGAGTCCTTTGCCGCGACCGTGAGGTTCCCACCGACCGTCGACCCCTCTTCTGTCTCAAAGCTCTCGACCCCGGCATCGAGGTCACCCTTTATCTCTCCTGTCAGCTTCAGTGTCGTTGCACCGATCTTCGCGTCGCGCTCCACGACGCCCCGCACCTGGACGTCAGACCCGCCGGCCATGAGATACTCCCCTACCGTCGCACCCCGCTCGATGATAACCGATCCACCCCCCGCGAACACGCTCTTCTCCGTCTTCCCCGAGAGGCGGACCGTGCCTCCTACCGATATGATCCTGTCGGTTACCGTGCCCATCACGTTGACCTGCCCCCCGGCGACAACCAGGAGCCCGTTGACCGTCCCTCGCATGTTCACCACCCCCCCCGCGATGAAGGCATCGCCGTTCACTGTTCCGTCAAGGTCGACCTCCCCGCTCCCCGCAAAATACCATCCATTGTGAATGTCACCGGAAGCAAGAAGAACTCGCTCATCCCCCGAACCCCGGAATTCCGTCCCCCTGCAGTTGAACGCAAGGAGCGACACAAAGAGGATATTGAAGAGTATGATGATCGATTTCACGGCGTGTCCCCTTTCGAGAGCGACAACCTATTCGTTACGAGAGCGTTGCAGTTGCGAGCGCATTGATTGTGAGAGCCAGAATGATCGTGTTAAAGGCAAACGAAATGAGTCCGTGCAAAAGCGTCAGGCGGCGGAGGCGTCTCGACGTCACCTGCACATCCGAGACCTGGGCTGTCATCCCGACAACGAACGAATAATA
>Ga0182019_10001608_pt1 | contig 11515 bp, 6 predicted proteins | sample 812E2MmetaG_FD_120483 | JGI IMG/M metagenome (GOLD analysis project Ga0182019, IMG submission 120483) | Permafrost microbial communities from Stordalen Mire, Sweden - 812E2M metaG | ecosystem: Environmental > Terrestrial > Soil > Wetlands > Permafrost | place: Sweden: Stordalen | collected...
AAGTGTTTGACTACGGCTGGGGATTTTTTTTGAATGTGTTGAAGTTTAACAGCAGTGATTAGATGAATGATATTTCGGCTATTAATTTGGCAAGAAGGACAAGCAAATATAAATTTCCAAGAATAGTAACCTGGCTACTGCATAGCAGAACCAGGCAGCGATGCAATTATCCACGACTAAGGTTTAATTTAACGGGAAATAGCGTAAATTTGATCAGCCGGGGTTGCAAACTGACTAAGTCGTAGGTTGGGTTAGGCGATAGTCGTAACCCGGCAACTATCATGGCAAATATTGGGTTGTGCTACCGCTAACCCAACCTACAAAAACGGGGAAACAATGGCCGGTTTACGTGATTTAGCGATACGAATACTCATCAGCGGCGAAGACCAGACCGGTCCGGCGGTCCGCAGCGTCAACGCGGGCACGCAATCGATCATCACCGGTGTCAAAAGCCTGGAAACCGCTGCCAAACGTATATTGGGCATTACCTTATTTGTCGGCCTGGCTAAAGAGGCTATCAGTCTATCGGACAGTTACCGTACTTTGGAGGCGCGGCTTAAACTGGTCACTGACGGCACCGAGCAATTCAATACCGCGCAATCCACTTTATTTGCTATCTCCCAGCGCACCCGCACCGGCCTGGATGATACCTACACCATTTACGGTAAACTGGCCACCGCCATTAAAGTATTGGGCGGCACGCAAGAACAGGCGTTCGCCACTACTGAAACCCTCAACAAAGCCATTGCCTTAACCAGCCAGGGCGCGGCGCAAGACTCGGCGGCTATTCTGCAATTCTCGCAAGCGCTGGGCTTAGGCATGTTGCGTGGGCAGGATTTAAACTCGGTCATGTCAATGGCCCCCGGCCTGGCGAAAGCCCTGGCCGACGGCTTGGGCGTCCCGGTCGCCAAACTGCGGGAAATGGCCGAAGCCGGGCAATTGACTTCCGATAAGTTGATCAATGCGCTGGGTAACAGCGCAGGCAAGGTGGCGGCTCAATTCGCCGTGTTGCCGGTCACGGTAAGCGGCGCGATGACGCAGGTTAATAACGCCCTGCTTAAATTTATCGGCACTTCGGATGTCGCCAATTCAGCCACATCCAAACTCTCGACCGTTTTACAAGCCGTTGCCCAAAACTTTGATGCCGTCGTTTCCGGTATTATTACCCTGGCGGAAGCCTATGCCGCACGCCTGGTGGTTGGTATGATCGCCTCCACCAAGGCTTTTTTTGACAACGCCGCCGCCGCGCGGCTGGCTGCTATTGCCCAGCAGGAAGCCCGCGCCGCCGCAATTGCTTTGTTGCAAACCAAAGCTCAAGAAGCCGCCGTTAACGTCACACTCAAACAACAACTGGTATTGGAAGCCGCCCAACGCCGGGCCTTGGCGACTTCAGTAACCGCCGAAACCGCCGCTATTGCCAAACTAAGCGCCGCGCAAAAAGCGCTGGAAACCAGTCAAACAAGATTAGCAACCGCTAATACACGCCTGGCCGCGACGCAGGAAACGGTTGCGGTATCCAGCGGCGTTATGTCGAAGGCCCTGGGCGTATTGGGGACAGTCACATCAAAATTATTCGGCGCATGGATAGCCTGGGATATCGGCACAACCATCGGCGAATGGCTGCGCCAGTTTGAAAGCGTGCGCATTGCCGGCACTTACCTGGCTGAAGGATTTGCCAGAATTCAAGCCAACGTAGAGGCAATGTTAAACGGCATGTCATTTAGCGAACGTTCGGCACAGCTCAAACAGATCCACGAAGAATTTAACGCGATACGCGCGGCTGAAACTGTAGCCAGCCAAACCGCTGCCACCACCACCGGCGTTTCTGAACAGCAAAAAACCGAAATTATTAAAGCCGCCGCGCTGGAACAGCAACAAGCATTTGCCGCTACGCAGGCAGCGATCAAATCCTTGACCACCACTATCGATGCGGAAACCAAAACCCAAGCAGCCGCCATTCAGCAAGGCTTGACTGACCGGATAGCCGCCATTAATGCCGCCGATATCAGCGACACCGCCAAAGAGTCGCAACGGGTGGCCGCCAAAGTGGCCGCTATCAATCAAACCATCGCCCTCGATCAAAATGCCGCCACGCTTAAATTGCAATTGATTGAGCAGGAATACGCCGCCGAACTGGTTAGCGCCAAGGCTAACGCTGACCGTCTGGCAGCGGTTGAGACCTCCAAAAAGGAAGCAAAACTATCCGTTTACCGGGGTATAGCGGAATTTTACGCGGGCGAAGTCGCCAAACTTTCCACCCTTTACGGCGAGGAAAACGCTGCATTCGCTAAATCGCGCGAGGATATTCAAGCGCTGGCCAGAACTCATGAGCAGGATTTACGCGCTCTTGATCAGGAAGGCAAAACCGAGCATGAAAAAATAAGTCAGGATCAAAATGATTTTGACGCGGCCATGAAAGAGATCAGGAAAGAGCGCAAAAAAGGCGAGAAAGCCGATCTACAAAAGATTAATGAACTGGTAGCGGAAGCCAAAGACCTGGCCGGCAATTTAACCAAAACCAATGTTGAAGGTGATCTATCCCAGTACAAGGCCAAGGAAAATCTTAACCGGCTTTATGACATTGAAAAACAGGCGCTGATTGATAACGGCGTCGCTCATGGCAAAAATGCGTTAGCTGTCAAATCCGCTTTGGACGAGGCCACTGCCGGATTAACCAGCGCCAACGCCAAGATTACGGAAATGACCACAGCGCTATCCAAAGAATACCTATTAAAAGTCGGCATGGATGCAAGCAGTATGAGCGCGGCGCAAGCGGCCATTGCCGAGCTGACCAAACCAGAAACAAAGGTTATTACCATCGTTACCCAGAATGCCCAATCGGCAGGCGGCCCGGTTTTAGGTTACGCAGGCGGAGGCTATCCAAAACGCACCGGCATACTGCCCGGCTTCGGCGGCGGCGATAAAATACGCGCCTTGCTGGAAGCGGGTGAGTTTATTGTTCGCAAGGAGGCCGTGCAGGCGTTGGGCGTGCCGGTTATGAACTTGGTTAATGCCGGGCAATTACCTGCCATTAAACGCGCGGCGGGTGGCCCGGTCAATTACAGCATGGATGATGAATTGCAAAAAATTAAGGACGAAAAATTAGCCAAGCTCATTCCCTGGCTTATTAATAGTCAACTCCAGTTAGGTTTTGGAATTGGCAATCATGATTGGAACAAAAGCTTGGCCTCGGAAAAAACAAGACAATATTTACGGGAAGCCGCCGGCAATGACTATGAAAATTATGCGCCTAAAGTTGATGAAATTATCAGGACGACTGATTTAAATAAAAAGCGGGTGTTGATGGCTCATATCATGGACAAACCGCAAGCGCTGGCCGCCGCCGGCTTATCCATGCCCGCCGTCGATCTGCAAAAATTCGCCAGCAAGGCGGTCAATGAGGCAACGGCCCAGACCCCGTCCTCCAAGTTACTGCAAGCCTCGAAAAAAATCGTTAACGTGCAATTTAGCACGCCGGGAAGCGAGGCCGTATCCGGCGAGTTTAACGAAAATGATATGGATAAATTGTTCAAGACGCTCAAGTCCGCCGGGTTACGCTCAAGCGTGGGCATGTAAATGGCTCTGACGCTGGATTCGATCACTTTACCAACGGATTTATTATGGAGTGATGAATACATTTATACGCCTGTTAAACAAACCGTCAACATGGCGGTGGACGGTTCATTAGTGATAGAGGCCGCCGCCGCGCTGGCAGGCAGGCCGATAACTTTGCAAGGCGGCGCTGATTACGCCTGGATCAGTAAGGGGACGTTAGAGCTTTTACGGTTGAAACAGGCCGTGCCGGGACTGGTAATGTCGCTAAGTTTGTTGGGCGTAACGCATAGCGTGATTTTCGCGCAGCCGGGCATTGAAGCCAGGCAAGTGCAGGATTTCAGCAATCCGGACAGCGGCGATTGGTATGCCGTCACCTTAAAATTTATTGAACTGTAGAGGCGAATTTATTCGCCCATTGACAAAATAAACAGGGCGAATAAATTCGCCCCTACCAAGGCTTGAAAATGGCTATTTCTGAAACTGACTTAAAGCTGCTCAAATCTGAACGGATGACCGATTACACTGACGGCGGCGGCAAAATGACCGGCGTCGAAGTAGCGGACGGCCTGGTCAATAATATTTTTAACGACATCAGCCAACTGGATCGCACTTATGGCCGCGTCAGCTTGCGCAAGGTTTATATGGGCGTGCAAACCGCCAATACCGACACCTACCTGGGCGCGCATGTTATTTTGACCGATCCGCCGGATGACCAGAATGTCAATGTCACCCTGTTCAGCACGGCCAGCTGGACCGATGAACGTAGTGCCGCGCGTAACCGCATTGAATCGTATAGCGTGCAGGGTCCGGAATCAGATTGGGTATTGTATTCCGATCATGTGGAAGGCCAGAAGATGATCCGGGTTTTCAGCCTGTCGAATGCGACGAGCCTAACCAGCCCCGCGCCGGTTGCTTCTTTGCAGGTCGGCGATGTGATTCTGCTTAGTCAGGAAAAAGTAGGTTATACCGCGCAACAGCAATTTTTCCGCATTATTAAAGTCGATTCCCGCGAAACCCATTTATACACCGATGGCGGCGGCAATTTTTATAAAGATATTTTAATCTTTGAAGTCAGCACGGCCTTAACCGCGAAGTATTATGGCGCCGATATAACCAAGCTATCAATGCACGGCAGCCCAACACTGGTGCGCACGGTATCGGTCGCCGACGCGGCGCAATATTTCGGCGTTAAAAAAATAACCGAAGCGCTTTCGCTCAGTGACATGACTATCAATGTGGGTTCGCCCTATAGCGCCCTGGTGCCGTCGGCCCAGGCGGAAGTGCCGCTGGTGGATATTGTCGCGGGCATGAGTAAAGTCAATTACAAGCAATCCGGATTAAGCAACGCCTTGACAGAATCGGCTAATCTCGCGGGCAGCGTAGCGCCGGACTATGCCGATGATTTGTATATGGGGCGCGGTTTTCTGCCATCGTCATTGGCTTTAAACATTGGCGGCGTGGCCTACAAAGATGACGGCGCGGGCAATCTGGTGTTGGCCAACGGCAGCGCCGGTAGTTATGGCGGCATAGTTATGTATGCTAACGGACATATTAAAATCACCAAGGCCGGTTCCTGGAGCGACGCCGTTAGCGCGACCGCGACCGCAGCCGTGGCTTTATATGATAATGCGGCAACCATCAGCATCCCGGTGACGATCAACAACCGCTCTTTCAACTATGTGCAAACGTTAAGCCCCACGCCAACACCGAACAGCCTGAGCGTGGATTTTAAGGCGCTCGACAAGTGGTACCGGCTGACCGATGACGGCAATGGCCATATAACCGGGGCCGGTACTGGCGTGGGCGCAGGCACGGTTGATTATGCAACCGGATCGGTAATTATTACCCTGGGCGCATTGCCGGACATAGCAAGCTCGGTTATTTTCAGCTGGGCGACGCCGCTCACTTATACGATGCAAACCAGCGTATTAACGCCGCCAGCGCCGAAAATTCACGGCATTTTAGCCGATGCGCCGGTAGCGCCGGGAACCTTTACGATTAGCTGGGACAATAGCGGCGCTAAAACCGCCACAGCCTCAGCCAACGGGACTATCAGCGGCGATGCGACCGGCAAACTGGTTCACGAAACCGGGGAATTTGTATTTTCACCCGCGCTTATCCCGCCACCGGCAACTGTTTTTAACCTGGCCTGGAGCCAGAATCTATCGGAACTTGATACCTTTACCGTCACCGGCGACTCATTCGGCGTGATCAGTTTTACGCTTAGCCAAACGCCGGTTAAACCCGGTTCGGCCAGTTTTTCCTACCAGGTGTCAGTGCCGATAAGCGACAGCGGTTTTCTCGCCGGCTTGGGCGGCTTCGCCTTGCCCAATGTCAACCGGAATCGATTAGCCTGGGATAATGGCAGTGGGGTTATTATTAATGAGCTGGGCGCGAATGCCGGCACGATAAATTATTCGACCGGCGCGGTCACTTTTGATACGACGGGCACGACATGGATTAATAAATATGTAGGAGTGGCTCCTGTTATTATTCCGGAATCCTGGTTCTACTCGCATTCCGGAACTACTACCATTAGCTATGGTTCTTATATCGCCTTCGAAGCTGCTCAGGTTCTTCCGGCAGGCACTACTTTAACCGCCCGTTATGCACTGAACAGCGCTACGCCTGCGGTAAAAACCGGCAGCATGACCCTGGCCGGTTTGAAAGTCGATTTAACCACAGTAACCAACGACGACATTATCGCCAATTCAATCAAATTCACCTTTGCGGGAACCTCCTACATCGACCGCAGCGGCAGCGTGTACCGCGCGTACGATAATTTAACCGACAGCGCGACCCTGGCCGGAACCATCGATTACCAGACCGGCATGGTGGCCTTGACCGATTGGATAGCGGGCGCGAATACCTTGACCTTGCAGGGCTTGGTAACAACGCCCGGAGCCTGTTATACCTGCGCGGTAGCATTCCGCACACCCGGCGCGCCTCTGGCCACCGGACAATTCCAGGTTAACGCCGTGACCCGCAACGGCGATAACATTACCGCAAGCGCCAATAATAACGGCGAGATACTCTCGGAATGGATCACCGGCAAGATTGACTGGCTGTCCGGCGTGGGCAGTATTGTCTTTGGCAAGATGCTTCTGGACAGCACTTTGCCCGCCGCCGCGAAAGCGGAAGCCTGGTATAACGCGGCCAATATTGATACTGACGGTAAAATCTGGACGCCGATGCTGGTTAAGCCTGAAACCATCAAATTTAACGCGGTATTAGTCAGCTACATCCCACTCGATGCCAGCGTATTAGGCGTTGAAACAGTCCGCCTGCCGCAAGATGGGCGCGTGCCGGTTTACCGCGTTGGCAATGTCGGCGTGGTGCATAATACGCAGGATTTGGCGGTATCGAACCCGGCCATTGCCGGATCGGTGCATGATTGCGGCCGTACCCTGCTCAGTTATGCCAAGATTTTTGACGCTAACGGCTTGATTGTGCCGACTGCCAAGTATGCCGCCAATCTGGATGCGGGCACGGTGACGCTGGCAAACCCGCTGGATTTGACCGGCTATGCGCAGCCGCTACGCATCGAGCATCGCATCGAAGATATGGCCCTAATAACCGACGTGCAGATCACCGGCGAAGTGCAGTTTATGAAGCCCATCCGGCATGCTTATCCGGCCACTACCAGTTTTTTGTCCAGCGCCCTGGTGATTAGCGATCTGCAAGGACGGGTAGCAAATTTATTTGATCAAGCGACCTGGACGAGTGAGTTTAGCGATTCCTTGATTGGCTCGCCTGCCACCGTTTCTTTCAATGATGTGCTTTATCCCTTGGTAGTGACCAATGCCGGGACGATTCAGGAAAAATGGGCTTTAGTCTTTACCGGATCGACGGCATTTAACTGTTACGGCGAATATTCCGGCCTGGTTGCGCAAGGCTCAACCGGCGTCAATTTTGAACCGGTCAATCCGATCACCGGCGTGCCCTACTTTACGATTGATTATATGGGCTGGGGAACCGGCTGGGCTGCCGGTAATGTGCTCAGATTTAATACTGTGGCAAGTAATTACCCGTTATGGTTAGCGCGTACCACTCTGCAATCTGATCCGACCGTTTACACCGATAACTTTAAATTGCAAATACGCGGGGATGCCAATTAATCGTGGGGGCGAATTTATTCGCCCCTTTCAAAACCGGGCGAATAAATTCGCCCCCACAACAGGATTTTAAACGATGAGCGCAACACAAGTCATGTTGTTACGGTCTCCGGACACCGGAGCGCCTGTTTTAAGCGGAACGGCGGGCGCGTTAATCGCCGTGCTCGATGCCTGCCTGGTCAATGGCTATAATTCCAAAACGGTCACCATTACCCGCACCGGCAGCACTGCGACCGCCACTTGCGCCACCGCCCACGGTTATGCCGCCGATGGTTTAACCAAAATAAATCACAGCGGTGCCGCGCAGACCGAATATAACGGCAATTTTCAGATTACCAATGTCACCACCTTGACGTATGATTTTACGGTAACGGGCACGCCCGCGACGCCCGCAACCGGCGCCATTACCGCCAAAGTCGCGCCATTAGGTTGGGACAAGCCTTATTCGGGCACCAACAAGGCCGCCTATCGCAGCCCTGAATCCGCTTCAACCCGGCTTTATCTGCGCGTACGCGATGATAACCCCCATGCCGATACCAACAAAACCGCAAGTCTATACGGTTATGAAACCATGACCACCGTGGATGCCGGAACAGGACTGTTCCCCACCGCCGCGCAACTAACTACAGGCATATGGCTTAACAAGTCAGCTACCTCGGATTCGACGCCGCACGCCTGGTACATGATTGGCGATGGTTTTGAGTTTCATTTTTTTAATGAACACCCAATCAACACTACAGGCGTCTACCGCCATTTCCATTTTGGCGACCCCAAGTCCGAAGCGCCCACCGATCCGTATGGGTGTTTAATTTTTGGAGATTTTGGCGATGCGACAACCGCCGGAGGGGCGGAAACCAATCAAGAGACATTCATGCTTCCGCTGACCCTGACTAGCCAACAAGGCCATTATATGGCCAGAACTTATCTTCAGACCGGTATTTCTTCAGGAGTAGCAAAGCTGGGTAATTATCAGTTAGGCGGAAGTCTTTTTGGTGGGAATGATGCCTATTTACATTACCCTACACCAAACAGTAATAGCCTGACAATATCACCGATCCTGGTTATAGACTATCCGGTTATCAGAGCGCAATTAAAAGGCATTTATCAGCCACTACACTACCATCCGTTAGGTCATGGCGTTGTGGTTCCTGCGGCTAAATCGCCTGTTAGCCGACGGTTATTTTCCATAGCGACTGCTTATTCCGGTCAAAATCCCGGTGAAACCCATATCGATATTGACGGGCCTTGGAGATGAGCGATGGCTGATGCCAGTTTTGCCAATGTGGTTTTATTATTAACTTTCGACCGGGAAGGATCAGGGAATCGTTATTTTTTTGACCATTCGCCGGTAAAAAATATCATTTCCTCGACCATTACCGATATTTTAACCACGGCGCAAAAGAAATTTAGCTATGCGACCAGCGCCCGTTTTAATGGAGGATGGAACTCGGGTGCCGGCATTGTTGTTAGCGCTCCAGATAGCGCGGCCTTTAACTTTGCTAGTAGTGATTTTACCATTGAGTTTTATTTTAGTTCGGATAGCGTGCCTACGGTGGATACGGTCATCATTGAAAAGTTTTTAACCTATGGAATTTTAGTGGGCATAAACGCGACTGGCAAACTCTATGGAAAATTTCAGGGCAGCACGTCAGGTTCAAAAGTCGTGACTGACACCGCCGCGATTTCAGCCAATACCTGGACGCATTGCGCCTTAGTAAAATCCGGGACCTCGATTTTTATCTACCGGAACGGCACCAAGATGGCGACCACTACGGGCGTTACCGGCGCTTTGAATACCAACACCCACCTTTTCTCTATCGGTCAAGACGGAAATGTGGGATCGGGAGGCTTTACCGGCTATCTGCAAGATTTGCGCGTCACGAAAGGCGTGGCCCGCTATACCGGCGCGTCGTTTACCGTACCCACCAATTTATATGCGGAAATCCCCGCGCCAGTTGCTTATACACCCAAACTTATAGATGCGCGTTTTAGCCATAATATGCGCTATCTAAATAGCAATTATGGCGGCGCGGGAACTCTCACCGGCACTGTTAAAGTAGGTTCAACTACTGTGCAACGCAAAGTCAGGCTTTACGATGAAACTACTGGATTACTCATCGAGGAAAAATGGGCTAATGCCGACGGCACTTATTCATTCCCGGACTTGCGAACGGATTTACCGTTTACGGTGATCGCTGTTGATCATTTGCAAGCTTATAACAATGTTATCGCCGCCCGTGTGCTGGCGGTTTAGCCCTTCGATTACGCTTGGGACAAGCCCCTAATGACAACCAATTTTTGTACGGCTTTAAAAAATGCCCGCAGCCAGGCAATTATCACCGCTGTTAATGCCGGGACCGGAACGGGCACAATTAATTTTTATACAGCGGCCCGCCCGGCAGCAGGCGCGGTTATTACGGATCAGGTTTTATTGGGCACCGTTACCTGTGCTGAACCCGCCGGAACGGTCAGCAATGGCGTGCTGACTTTTTCATCCATAACGGATGACAGCCTGGCGGATGCGACCGGCGCTGCCGCCTGGGTGCGTGTATTGGATGGCAGCGGCGTCTGGGTTGTTGATATGGATGTGACTGATGATACTGGCGCGGGTCCGGTGAAGATGCCGTCAACGCAAATTTACGCGGGCGGTATTGTGCATTTTTCAAGTCTGGTAATTACGGAAGGCAATTGATTTTAGTATTACAAAAGTATTAAAAACATACTAAAACAATATTAAATTAGTATTAATTCAATACTAGAGATGTAAAAATTATGACCGACTTGATTTTTCAGGGGATTTACTCGCCGCCTGCCGGCAGCGCGGTTATATTAAACTTTGATTCGACGCCCGTCCCTTATGCAACGGCCAGTTGTGCGTTAACGACTGACCCAGCCGGGATCATTGGCACGGTTGCCTGTTCAATTCCCGTTACTGCCAGCTTTACGCTGGATGATGTCAGTATTACCGGAACGGTTTACGCGGTGGTTGTTTACCGGGCCAGCGCGGCTTTTACCCTTGATGATGTAACTGTAGAGGGATTTAATATCTTTGAATCCGGGGTCTATAGAGGCATTGAAACCAGTCATTCAGGCGTGGATGCTTCAGGCGATAACTGTTATTTGCAAACGGAGGGTAAGTTTTTACAGGGCGCTCACCAACATACAGAATTAAGTAATTCATTTGCCGAAGGTTTAAATAAGTTTACTGATAGACAATTTGGCTGGTCTGTTATTCCCCATAAACAGTTTAAAAAAGCGTTGTCCTGGAATAGAGGCAAACCCTTATCCACTATACGTAAAACTACCTATAGCGCCCCGCCTGAACGCCAATTAACCTGGCAAACTAACTGGCAGATAGCGGATTCATTTAGCCTGACCAGAACCAGCGCATATATTGCTCCAGGCGCAAAACCCAAAGCCTGGCTTTATCGCTATGTAGAAGGTTTAACCCGGACCCAATCATTATTGATCGGTTACGGCATAGCGACCGGTATTGACCGGCAGGAAGTCATTCCGTGGGATGATGGCACGCCGCACAGCTGGCTGTGGGGCGGCTGGCCTTATCCGCCAATTCCGCCTTATGTCTACAGTTCGTCGCCTGATTTGGTATTTTACCAGACGATGGAGGATTTTACCGGCGGGGCCATTCTGGTATTTGGCCGTCCGTGTTATGCCTGGCCAATATCAAATACTCGTATAACTATTTCAACAGGAGCCATTATCGTGCTGCATACCATCAATGTTAAACGGGTATCCGATAATGTCGAGATCCCGGTATTATCGGCGGCATTAAAATTCGATGTTGACAGTTGGGCCTGGGGCGTAACGCTCAACCTGAAAACGCC
>Ga0182019_10001609_pt1 | contig 11510 bp, 7 predicted proteins | sample 812E2MmetaG_FD_120483 | JGI IMG/M metagenome (GOLD analysis project Ga0182019, IMG submission 120483) | Permafrost microbial communities from Stordalen Mire, Sweden - 812E2M metaG | ecosystem: Environmental > Terrestrial > Soil > Wetlands > Permafrost | place: Sweden: Stordalen | collected...
GGCGCCAAAGGCGCCGTGCGTGCTGGTGTGGGAGTCGCCGCAGGCGATCGTGGTGCCCGGCTGGGTGATGCCCTGTTCCGGACCGACGATGTGCACGATGCCCTGCTTCCCTGTCGCCCGGTCGAAGAAGGTGATGCCATGCTCCCGGCAGCTCCGGCGGAGCGCCTTGATCATCGCGTCGGCCAGCGGATCGGCATACGGCTCGCTCACCTGGTCGGTCGGCACAATGTGGTCGACCGTTGCAAACGTGCGGTGGGGCATCAGTACCGTGAGTCCGAGGTCGCGCAGCATGCCGAACGCCTGCGGACTCGTCACCTCGTGGATCAGGTGGGTGCCGATGAGCAGCTGGGTCTGGCCGTTGGCCAGCGTTCGTACTGTGTGCGTTTCCCAGACTTTTTGGAAGAGTGACTTGGACATGGGATGGAGGTGAGGGTGACAGTGAGAGTGAGAGTGAAAGTGAAAGGCGGCAAAGTGGGGCAAAAAGCAGCTTTCGACCACCACTTTCACCTTCACTTTCACTTATATCAGATTCTTGCCATGCCGGAAAATACTTGTTTCGTTGCCAGTGATGCCCAGGGAGTATCAATACAACTTCGAGCTGCGGCACCTGGTCTATTTTCGCGAGGTCGCCCGGCAGCTGCATTTTCGCAAGGCCGCCGAGACGCTGGCAATCGCCCAGCCGGCGCTGAGCCGGCAAATCGCCCAGCTCGAGACGGCGCTGGCGACCCCGCTCTTTCTGCGTTCGCGCCGCCGCGTGGAGCTCACGGCCGCCGGGCGGGTGCTCGCGGAGCGCGTGGAGCCGCTTCTGCGCACACTGGCCGGCGTGCCCGCGGAGCTGCGCGCGCTCGCGCAGGGACGAAGCGGACAGCTGCGCGTGGCGTTCACCGGGCTCGCCATGGCGACGGTGCTGCCCGGCATTTTGCGGGAGTTTCACCGGCGTTTTCCCGGCATCCGGCTGGAACTCAACGAATCGCCGACCTCGTCCCAGCTGGCGGCGCTGCAGGCCGACGAGCTGGCGTGCGGTTTCTTTCATCCCGACGCACCCACGCCCGGGCTGCATACGCGATTACTTCTTCGGGAGAAGAACGGTGTGCTGCTGCCGGCCGACCATCCGCTCGCCGCCCGCTCCGCCCTGTATGTGCGGGACCTCGGCGCCACTCCATTCGTGCTGTTTCCGCGTTCGCACAATCCCGGTTTCTACGACCGCGTGCTCGCCGCTTTCGCGCGCGCCAACGTCACGCCGCGGATCGTCGAGGAAGTCTGGCCGCGCGCCAACGGCATCGGTCTCGTGCGCTCCGGCCTGGGCGCCACCTTCATGTGCCCCTCCGAGGCGCGACACCTTCCACCCGAGGTGGCGTTTCGTCCGCTGAAAGGCCCGGCGCCCGAAAGCCGGCTGGTCGTCGGCTGGAAGCAGCCGCCGGCCCCGCCGCCGGCGCTGGCCGCGTTTCTGGAGGTCGCGGCCGCCCACAGCGCAAGGGGAGAGTCAGGTGTAAAAGGGGCGAAAGCGCGTTTCGCGAACGGTGGAATCGCTTGTCACCAAGCAGTTTAAATCCATGCAGTGGATTGCAGGCGCGCTCGGGACAACGTGCTCCACCTGGAGTGCAAATGCCAATCGTTCAGCCGCCCGCCGCCGGCACCCGTCGCATCACCTCGAGGCACGCCCGGGCGTTGTGATAAGGACATTTCCACGGACCGATTTTGCAGCTGTCGGCGTGCTCCGGATAGTCCGGCAGCGGCTGCCCCGCGCGATCGAGTTCCGCGAACCACTCGCCATGCTGCCGGTCGATTACATGATCCTCGATGAACTGCCAGGCACGAATGGCCGCGGTCTGGTACTCCGCCTTGCCGCTGAGCCCGTAAGCATTGAGAAACCCGATCACGGCCTCCGCCTGCGGCCACCAATGTTTGTCGGTATTCCGCACCCGCCCGGGCTCGCCGTCGTAAAAGATGGATCCGTCGGCGTCGCAGCCGTGGGCGAGCACGCCCGCCGCCATGTCGAGGGCGACCCGCCGCGTGCGGGCGAGCAGCGCCGTATCGCCCAAAGCTTCTGCGGTTTCCCACAACAGCCAGCTGGCCTCGATGTCGTGTCCGTAGGAGACCTTCGATGACAGCGACCGCCAATCCAGATCGAAGAAAAGCTGGCAGCAGGTGTACGGCGTCGTGGTCACGACATGATCGAGCATTACGAGTAGCAAGTCCTGCAATCGCCCGCCCAGCCCGGCGTCGGGCCAGTTGCGAAGAAGCGTGGTATAGGCTTCAAGCAGATGCAGGAGCGTGTTCATTGATTTGGGCGCATTGAGGTCCTTGTCACTCAGCCGCTGGTCGGCGAGTTCCTCCCACGCCGCCCCACGTGCCTCGATGTAGCCGCCGTGCTCCGGATCCGCCGCATGCTTCTCGACCAACGCAAACAGCGTTTTCGCCCGCTCGAGCGCCGCCGTGTCGCCCGTGGCAGCAAACCACTCCGCGAGTCCGTAAATTGCGAACGCCTGGGCGTAGATCTGCTTCCGGTCTGATTGAACCCGTCCGGCGACATCAAGGCTCCAGAACACTCCGCCGTGCCGCGAGTCCCAAAACGGCCCAGTCAACAGAGCCAGCGCCCGGCTCCCGATCTCCAGCCACTCCGGGCGTGGGTCGCGCCGTGCCGCCGCCGCAAAGGTCCACAGCAGGCGGGCGCAAAGCACCGCATGGCGCGGCACATCGTCGAACCGGCGAAGGTCGTTCGCCACGACTCCGGAAAGCCGGCCGGTAACCGGGTCGAATGCGTGTTGGCGCCAGAAAGGAAGAATATCCTGAGTCAACTCCGCCTCCGCGCGGCGCCGCATCTCAGCCAAGGAAACCACAGGCTGCTCCATGCCAGCCATGTTAGGACGTCGACCGCGCCGTTGGCGAGTCCCGGGATTGGGGTTCGGCGGGCGCCGCACCTTCACCGGCGATCTGGCCCGTCGGTGGCCGGTAACGGGGTCGTTCCCGTCCTACTTCGGCGGCGGAGTCTCCTTGCCGGAAGCTTCGAGGCGGGCGAAATGGTCCGCCAGAAGTCTCAACGTGGTGACGTCGGCATCGAACACGGTGTTCAGGCCCGGCGGCTCCTGGCCCATGTCGCCCACCCCAACCAGGTCGGACGGCTGGACGGTGATCGGTTGGGGACGGCCCTCCCCACCCCAAAGCCAGAAACTCGATCCGGCCGCTGAGCCGCCGTTAGCGCGCGATTCCTCGATCACCGCGAACATTTCCGCGTAATACCGATCGCGGGCGGTCACTCCGAAATCCAAGGTCAGGCCTCCGTCGCGGTCCAGGCCGAATTCCTCGAGCACCATGGGCTTCCCCAGCGTCACTCCCATGGCGAAGTGATGCTCGGCATACTCCCGCGCCAGTTTCAGCGCCCGCCCGATGGTCTCCTGGTAGTGCTCGACCTTGAACCAGCTCCAGTTCTTCGGCCAGAGGTGAAAAACCGCATAATCGATCGATTTGCTCCGGTGGGCGCGCACGAAGTTCTCTTCCGAATCGAGCCCGCCCCAGATTCCCTCGCTGCCGGTGGTGACCAGGTGATTGCCGTCGAGGGAGTGAATATAGGCGGCGGTGCCGTCGATCCACTGCTCAAAGGTCGCCATCAGCGCCTCCTTGTCGTCGCTCATCCCCGGGCGCGGCTCGTTGGCCAGTTCCCAGGTCATGATCGTGGGATCATCGCGATAGCGCTTCCCGGTAAGGGTGTTCGTGCGGTTGACGATCATCGCGATGTATTCGCGATACCATCTCTGCGCCACCTCGCTGCGGTAGAACTTTGCGAGGTGCCGGTTGTAGCCCTCCCACGGAAGATCCAAGAGGCCCTTGGCGGGCTGTCCTTCCGCCCAGGCGATATATTGCGGCATGCCGCCCGACCAGTCCCAGAAGTTATTGAGAAAAAGGACCAGCTTCATGTGCCGTTTGCCCGCCTCCTGAACCAGGCGGTCGAGCCCCACCAGCACCTGCTCGTCGTACTTTCCGGGCGTCAGTTGGATCGCCGGCTTGACGGTGCGAGCCACGGCGCAGTCTTCCGACGCGCCCAGCACCCGCAGATTGTTGATCCCGATCTTCTGCAACCGGTCAAGTTCCCGACCGAGTCGCGCCCGCCCCTCAACGTTGGATGGCATGCCCAGATAGGCGCCATACCAGAAATTCGCGCCGCACACGTACCATGGATGGCCATCCAGGACAAAGTGCATGCCGTTGACCTTGACGAACGAATCGGCGGCTGGGGATTTCATGGTCATACCAGTGATCAGCGTGAGCGTGAGAATGAATTCTTTCCGCATGGTTGATTCTGCTTTCGGTTGTCCGCCCCGATGGCGGAAAATCACTGCGCCGCCTGCTGCTGTGCCCGCTCGGTCAGCACGATCAATTTCGCATCCAACAAGGAGTCGGGCGCGACAGTCAAAGTGCGGCGGGCCTGCCCGATGGCCTGCAGGGCAATGCTCGGCTTGTCTGCCTTCAGGAGCGATTCGACAAACGGCTGCACAATCTGGTCAAAAAAGGCAAGGCCCGCCCCGCGTCCGTATGCATTGAGAACATTGAAGTAGGTGCGGATCCGATCATCCTGGCTGTCGTTTTCCATGCTGTGCTCCATGATCTCCTGCGCCTTCCGGACGCCGAGATCCTCCTGGTTGACTTGATGCTTCGGGGCCGGGACGCGCGCCAACTCTTCCGCCGCGGCGATCTGTCCGCGGGCGCGCAGACTGCCGGCCAGCCGGCCTTTAAAGCCGGCCTCAAGGTCGGGATAGTGCTGGAAGGCAACCGCGGCATCATGCAGTGCGCTCTCCACCGGTCGCGGCCCTGCACCGCGCCGCCCCTCTGCCGCGATCAGGAGGTTCCAGGCGTCCAGGTTGCGGACTTCGCTCTTGATCGCGCTCCGGGCCGCCTTCGCGGCGGCGGGATAATCGCCGGCGGAGAAATACAGCTCGGCGAATTGCTCATGCATCAGCGACACCTTGAAGCCCGGCAGGCGTCGGAAACCTGCGCTGAGAAACGCCAGCTCGTGTTCCGGCAGAGTCGTCCAAGTCTGTGGATCGAATGCATATCCGGGCATCGACTTCTCTTCGGTGCTGCGACCGCAATTGAACTGCCAGCGTCCCAGGTCATCGAGGAAGCCGAACCAGGCATGACGGCCGTCAAGCCCCGCGCCGCGAAAAAGCATTGTGGGCACCCCCTTGGCCTTGCCGACCATCGCGGCGAAGTACGCCCGGTCCACCTCAATCCCTCCAGCCTTCAGGATATCCGGCAGCCGGTAAGTAGCCTGAGGCCAGACCAAGACACCTCCGGCAGCTCGCTCGGGCCGGGAGGGCACTAGCGAATAAACGTTGGCGAGTTGCGCAAGGGGCATGCGGAAACTCTTCTGCGCCCACGCCAGTTCATCGAACGCAGCTCCCGTATCGACGACGAACTTCAGCTCCGCCGCCGAAAGCTTCCGCAAATGCTGGAGCGTGTCTCCGGCCCGGTCGGCCTTGACGAAGGAGGCAAAAATGTCGGCCGGGGGCAGCAGTTTGCGCGTCAGCGCTTCCGGACTTACCTGGCCGTGCGGCCAGTCGGGTGGCGGCGGCACGTCATAAACCACGGCGATGGCGATGGCGAGATTCCCGTAATCCTTGAATCCCGCGGGGTCGCGCTGCCAGAGCGCGGCAAGAATGGAAATCACCATCGCCGGCTGGTCATACGGTGTGTACAGGGCGAAGAACTCGGCGGAGAACTCCGGCGAAGTCATCGCGTAGGCCTGCAGATCGGGCGGCCAGAAATCGGCCAGCGGATTCGCACGCATCCGGGCGTCGACCGGCATATTGGCGTGGGCTGCCTTGGCGCGCGTGACGGCGGTCGTCCACCGCGTCACGGCCTGCGCCTCGGTCTGGCCGAATAGATCCGCCCACCGATAAAGACAGTACCAAGCCTGGGCTTGCGCCCCCTGCTTCTCGTAAAGCCCCACGGCCATGCCGCGCAGTTGCTGCGCGACGGCCGGCCAGCCCGCCTTCGCCGCCTCGGACTGTAGCGCGGCCACGCGTGCGGCGGACGGGGCGTTGGCGAGTTCGCCGGCGGGAATCTCCTCCGCCCACGCGGTTCTGCCCACCAGAAGTACGGCCAGGAACAGGATCACGGATCGCGCCATGCGATCCAGGGAAAACGAAAAGCCGGCGGCTGGCAATGCCGTCGCATCCGGCCGATGCGGCCAAACTCGTGATAGGATGGTGAAAAACACCCCCCGGCAATGGCGCGCCAAAGCCGGGACTATGCAGTCGAGGTGGGGCGCGTTTTCCGGAACGCGCCTTGGTGACAGGGCCCTTGGATGGCGGGTTAGGGATAACCATCCCCACCATCCGCATCGGATGCCGCCACCGTAGACGCCGGGCCGACTGCCTGAAGCAGGCCTATGGCGCCACGCCCGTGGCGCCGGCCGCCGGTTCCTTCTGCCTGAATTCAAGTCGCTCCCCCTCGCGCACCACGAGAATGGGTTCGCCGTCCTTGAGGGTGCCGCGCAGCACGGCCTCGGCGAGGGGATCCTCCAGATAATGCTCGACGGCGCGGCGCAGCGGGCGCGCGCCATATTTCTCATCATACCCCTTCTCGATTAGCAGTTGCTTCGCCTCGGGCGTGAACTCGAGCACGAGCTTCCGGTCCGCAATCCGTTTGGAAACCTTGGCCACCTCCAGATCGACGATCTTCAGCAGGTCGTCCTTGCTCAGCGGCCGGAAGAAGACGATGTCGGAGATGCGGTTGATGAATTCGGGCTTGAAGATCTTCTTGGCCTCCTCGAGGACCTTCTCGCGCATCGTTTCGATGTTCCGGAAGTCATCCTTGCCGCCCGCCGCGAATCCCATCGTGGTCTGGCGCGTGAGCTGCTGGGCGCCGACATTGGACGTCATGATGATGATGGTATTGCGGAAATCGACCGTGCGGCCGAGCGAATCGGTCAGGCGCCCGTCCTCGAGAATCTGCAGCAGCAGCTGGATCACATCCGGGTGCGCTTTCTCGACCTCGTCGAACAGGATGACCGCGTAGGGCCGGCGGCGCACCTGCTCGGTGAGCTGGCCGCCCTCCTCGTAGCCCACGTAGCCCGGCGGCGATCCGATGAGCCGCGACACGGAGAACTTCTCCATGTACTCGGACATGTCGAATTGGATGATTGCGTCCTGGCTGGCAAACATCAGCGCCGCGAGCTGTTTGGCGAGCTCGGTCTTGCCGACCCCGGTCGGTCCGACAAAGAGAAACGATCCGATCGGCCGGCGCGGATCCTTGAGGTCGGCGCGCGAGCGCCGCAGCGCGCGGGAAATCGCCACCGTCGCGGCCTCCTGGCCGATGATGACCTTCTGAAGTTCGCTCTCCAGCAACAGCAGCTTCTCGCTCTCCTTCTTCTCCATCCGGCTGAGCGGAATCCCGGTCCAGTCGGCCACCACCTGCATCATGAGATCGTCGTCAATCGTGATGCGCTTCTCCTCCCGCTGCTTCTTCCATTCCTCGGTGATCAACTCGAGCTTGGTGCGCAGCTGCTTCTCGTTGTCCCGGAATTTCGCGGCCGCTTCAAAGTGCTGCTGGGCGATGGCCTCCTCCTTCTGGGCGCAGACCGACTCGATCTCCTTGTTGAGCGCCTCCACGTCCGGCGGCCGGCTGAGCGCCGAAATGCGGGCCCGCGAGCCAGCCTCGTCCATCACATCGATCGCCTTGTCGGGCAGGAAACGGCCCGTGATGTAACGGTCGGAGAGCTTGGCGGCCGCCTCGACGGCCTTGTCCGTGAAAACCGCCTTGTGGTGGTCCTCATACTTGCCGCGAATGCCCTTGAGGATCAGAATGGTGTCGGCGACCGATGGGGCCTCGACCTTCACCGACTGGAAGCGGCGGTCGAGCGCGCTGTCCTTCTCGATGTACTTGCGGTACTCGTTGAGCGTGGTGGCTCCGATGCACTGGAGTTCGCCGCGGGACAACGCGGGTTTGAAGATATTGGACGCATCCATGGCGCCCTCCGCGGCGCCGGCGCCGACGATGGTGTGCAGCTCATCGATGAACAGGATGACATTCTTGGACCGCTTGATCTCATCCATCACGGCCTTGATGCGCTCCTCGAACTGGCCGCGGTACTTGGTCCCGGCCACCATGAGCGCGAGGTCGAGCGTGATGACCTTCTTCTCCATCAGAAGCTCGGGCACGATGCCGTTCGCAATCTCCTGCGCCAGGCCCTCGACGATGGCGGTCTTGCCCACGCCGGCCTCTCCGATCAGCACGGGATTGTTCTTGGTGCGGCGGCAGAGAATCTGCACGACGCGACGGATCTCCGTTTTGCGACCGATAACGGGGTCCAGCTCGCCCTTGTGCGCCAGTTCCGTCAGATCGCGGCCGAACGCCTTCAGCGCCGGCGTCTTCACTTCCTTCTTTTCGTCGGGGCCACCCCCGCCGCGCGGGGACGGCGCCGCCGCCTCTTCGCCGCCGCCGCCCTCGCCGGAAAACTGCGGGTCGAGTTCGCGGAGAATCTCCTGGCGGGTGCGCTCGATGTCGACCTCGAGCGACTTCAACACGCGCGCGGCCACGCCCTCGCCCTCCCGGAGCAAACCGAGCAGGATGTGCTCCGTGCCGACGTAGCTGTGGTTGAGGGTCTTGGCCTCCTTGCCCGCCAGCGCGAGCACCTTCTTGACCCGGGGCGTGTAGGGAATGCTGCCGGTGGTCTTGCTCTCGGTGCCAGTGCCGACCTGCTTTTCCACGGCCGAGCGCACGGTCTCGAGGTCGAGCCCCATCTTCTGGAGCACGCTCACGGCCACGCCCTGCCCGAGCTTGATCAGGCCGAGGAGAATGTGTTCGGTGCCGACGTAATTGTGGTGAAACCGGTCGGCTTCCTTCCGGGCCAGCGCGAGCACCTGCTGCGCGCGCGGGGTGAAATTATTCATTGGTTCCATGGGAGGGAGAGGACCGGCGGTCAGTTTTTGCCAGTGACGTTGAAATCCGGCGGGCCGAATTTCGCAAACTCCGCGCGCAGGAACTGGGCCCGGAGCCGGTCCCGCTGGGCCGACTCGAACGCTCCGTGCGCCGCGTACTGGATATGGCCCGGTTGCGCTTCAATGAAGAGACGGTCGATCACCGGGCGCCGGGCCTCCGCAAACACTCCCAGGTCAACGCCCAACCGGACCAGCGAAAGCAGGTTCATGACTTCGGCCGAAGTCAGCAACTGGCCGTTCTGAAGGATGCCAAAGGCGCGGCCGATCTTGTCGAAAAGCTTGTTCGAGTCGGACTCGAGGAGCTTGGTCCGCGCATTGAGCTCATGCTCGATGATCGTGTTCAGCACGCTGGACAAGCGCTTGATGATCTCTTCTTCCGCCTCACCCAGGGTGGTCTGGTTGGAAATCTGAAAGATGCTCCCGCTGGCGTCGGACCCCTCGCCGAAGAGGCCGCGCACGGCCATGCCCAGCTGGTTCACGGCGCGCACCACCTTTTCCATCTGGCTGGAGATGACCAACGCGGGCAGGTGCATCATCGCCGAGCCGCGCATGCCGGTGCCGAGGTTCGTCGGGCAGGCCGTGAGATAGCCGAGCGTCGGAGAAAACGCGTAGTCCAGCTTGTCCTCAATCTCGCTGTCGATGGTGTTGATGACGTTCCAAACCTTCTTGAGCTGGAAACCGGCGCGCATGACTTGGATGCGGAGGTGATCCTCCTCGTTGATCATGACGGAGGTGGACTGGTCCCGGCTGATCACCACGCCGGCGCCGCGCTTGGCCGTGCTCAGTTCACGGCTGATCAGATGGCGTTCCACCAGGATCTGCTTTTCCAGCTCCGACAACTCCTCGACCGTCAGGCTCAGCCCCTTCTTCATCTGAGGCAGGCCGGCCACGGCGGCCATGCTCTCGGACAACATGGCGCTGCGCTGCGCCTCTTTGGCCCACCCTGGAAAAGGCTGGCCGGAGAGGTTGCGGGCCAGCCGCACCCGGGTGGTCAGCACGATCGCGCATTTGCTGGCGGCGGCGTCGGTCGGCTCTGCCTGCGCTTCAAAAAGGGGGGCGATCTTCATGTCAGCTCAAAGTCTTCTCGCCAAAGGTCTGCTTGACCTGGTGGATCTCATCTCGAAACCGGGCCGCGTCTTCGTATCGTTCGGTCTTGATGGCCTCGTCGAGTTCACCCTGGAGGTGGGTGAGCCGGTCATAAAGCGATTTCCGCTCCAAGGCGCGCTGCGGCACCTTGCCGACGTGCACGGTGCCTTTGTGCATGTTGCCCAGCATCGGCTCGACAATCTCCTTGAACGCCTCGTAGCAGGCCGGGCAGCCAAACCGGCCGAGCTTCTTGAAATCCGCCTGGGTGGCGCCGCATTGTTCGCAGCGCACCACATTCGCGGGCTGTTCGGGATTGAGCGAGGCCTTCAGCAACAGATCCGCAAGGGAGAAACCGCTCGGATCGGTGACTCCCTTGGCCTGCGCACACCCTTCGCAGAGGTCAACCTTGTGAACCTTGCTGTTGACAATCTGCGTGAGATGGACGGTTGCGGGCTTTCCGCAGAGGTCGCATTTCAGGGAATTGGCCATGGTATTAATATAACACGGTGCGTCAAAACGGCGATGTGCATCTCACGAAAGTGGGACAGTTACACTTATTTTCCAGTATTCCTTGCACCAATCATGCCATCGGCACGCCCGGTGGCAAGAATGAGCGCATCTGCCTGCCTCCAGTTCAGGAAGGCCGCCAGTTGGGACCAGCAGCCGGAGGCCCGGGTTCCAGAACCGTCAAATCCTGGTTCCCTCGGTGAGCACGCGCTGGCGGAACTCAGTCAGCACGCGGCCAGTGACCGGCCCGGGCTTGCCATCCCCAATCTCGCGCCCGTCGAGTTTGACAACTGGAATCACCTCGGCTCCGGTGCCGGTGAGGAAGCACTCGTCGGCGTTCCAGAGGTCGTAGCGGGTTAACTCGTGCTCTTCCAGCGGGATGCCAAGTTGCTGTGCGATGGAGAAGATGGTCTCGCGCGTGATGCCTTTCAGCGCCCCCTGCTGGGAGGCTGGGGTAAGCAGGCGGCCCTTGTGAACGATGAAAATGTTGTCACCGGTGCACTCCGCCACGAAGCCGGCCTCGTTGAGCATGATGGCCTCGAGCGCCCCCGCCTGCCGGGCTTCGATCTTGGCCAGGATGTTGTTGAGATAATTCAGTGACTTGATCATCGGCGGGACGGCCGCCGGGCCCACGCGTCGCGTCGGGACCGTCGCGATGCTCAGTCCGGTCAAATAGTGCTCCGGCGGATAGAGGACGATCTTGTCCGCGATGATCACAACCGACGGTTTGGGACACAACCATGGGGATAGGCCGAGGTCGCCGATGCCGCGCGTGACCAGGAGGCGGATGTAGCCGTCGCGCAGGCCGTTCTGGCGGCAGGCCTCGCACACGGCCGCGGCCATCTCCGGCCGCGAGATCGGGATATTCAGCAGAATGGCCTTGGCTGAATACCAAAGCCGCTCGAGGTGCTCCTCGAGGCGGAAGACGTTGCCCTGATAAATGCGAATGCCCTCGAACACGCCGTCGCCATAAAGCAA
>Ga0182019_10001610_pt1 | contig 11505 bp, 8 predicted proteins | sample 812E2MmetaG_FD_120483 | JGI IMG/M metagenome (GOLD analysis project Ga0182019, IMG submission 120483) | Permafrost microbial communities from Stordalen Mire, Sweden - 812E2M metaG | ecosystem: Environmental > Terrestrial > Soil > Wetlands > Permafrost | place: Sweden: Stordalen | collected...
CGGGCGGAGGTCGGCGCGGCCGCGGCGCTTGCTGCTCCGCCCTGCGGCGCCAGGCGGAGCATGTCGTCGACGATCGGCTGGACGAGGTCGACGAAGATATAGGTGAACAGCGAGACGAAGAGCGTGGAGGCGAACGCCAGGAACAGCCACTTCTTTTCGCGGAGCGTCAGCTTGAAGAGTTGGAACATCGGACTCCGGTCAGACCGCTTTGGCCGAGAGGATCTTCCTAGCCAGCTCGAAGGCGTTCAAGGCCGAGCCGCGGGTCAGGTTGTCGGCCACGAGCCAGATCCAGACTGCCCGCGGGTTCGCCGCCTCCGCCTTGAGCTGCCCGACGAAGATTTCGTCCTTGCCCGAGACCGACACCGAGGACGCCGAACTTCCCTCCCGGAAGGGGCTCATCTTGAAAACGGGGCTCTCGCTGAAGAGGGCCTCGAGGTCGGAGATCCCGGCTTCGCGGTCGAGCTCGACGTACGTCATGATCGAGTATGTGTGGAAGACGGGCGCCTGGATGAAGGACATGGACAGGGGGAAATCCGGGCTCGACAGGACGCGGCGGATCTCCGCCGCGACGCGGAGCTCGTCGGGACGGAACCCGCGCTCGTCCGTGGGCCCGGTATGGGACAGGATATTGTAGGCAATCTGTTCTTTGAATACCTTTTTCTTGGGCGTATGGCTGTTGAGGAGGGCCACGCTCTGGCTGGCCAGCTCCTGGATGCCGGGGTCGTCGAACGCCGAAACGGGCTCGAGGACGAAAGCGACGGCCTTGGCGACGCCGAAGGCCGGGCGAAGGCGATCCAGCATGGGGGCGAGCATGATCGTCACCGGGTGCGGATTGGCGATCAGGATCCCTCCCGCGGGCCGGACCTTGCCGTCGTTGACGCCCGCCACGAGCAAAGGGACGTCCGGCTGGTCGTTGAACGATTCGGAAAGGTCGATGGCTTTAAATTCCCCCGCCTGGGCGCGTTTTCCGAAGGCCAGGTTCGTGTCCCGGTCCGCGGCCAGGAAAACGAGGTCCATCGCCGTAAGGGCGTCTCCCTGGAGGCCGTGGATGACCTTGGGCTCTTTCTTGAACTCCGTGAGCTTGCTGTACTCCTCTTCAACCTCCGGATCGAAGAACTCGAGGTCGAAGGCCGGGAACTTCTTCTGGGCGAACACGTTCTTGATCTCCTTGCCGCGGAGCGAATCCGTGCCGAGGAGGGCGAGCTTGAATCTTTTCTTGGCTTTCATGGCGTTAGTCCGCTAAGAATATCATAATGAATGACTTATTTCAATTTGGGGTTTTCGCCGAAGATGGCGAGCAGACGCGCGGCCAGCTCGGGCCAGGCGAACGCGGCGATCTTCCGGCGGCCCGCTTCGGCGAGCCGCGCGCGGAGCTCGGGATCCCGCGCCAGGCGGCGGAGCCGGCGGGCCAGGAGGAACGGCATCGGGAACGGGACGACCAGGGCGGTCCGGCAGTCGAGCGCGAAATCCCGCGTGCCGCTGCGGGTGCAGACGACGGGCAGGCCGCAGGCCATGGCCTCGGCCGAGGTGTTCGACCAGCCGGCCCGGCGCTCGGCCATGAGGAAGATGTCGGCCCGGGAGAAGAGCTCGGCCATCAGGTCCTGGGGCAGGTCCAGATGGAATTCGAAGGGCACGCGGGATTTGATGAGCGGGCGGGGATCACGCCTGTCCCGCCCGACGCGAGCGTCGAAAAGGATGAGCCGGATCGACGGGAATTCGCGCCGGAGCCGCTCGACGGCGCGGATCGCCTGCGTCACGCCCTTGCGTCGCCTGGTGATCCGCCCGTAGCACAGAACCGCCGGGCCGGCGGGACGCGGCTCGGCCGCGGGGATGGGATGGAATACGTCGAGGTTCACTCCCCCGGCTGCCCGCCGGCAAACGATGCCGTATTTTCGCTCCATCCGGCGGCAGATCCCTTCGGAGTTGCCCAGGAAAAGGAGGTCTTTTCGCCGGGCGACCGCGCGCTCCTGCTTGTGGCCCTCGAGGACGAAATAGAAATACTTCGCCCGCGCCCGGAGCTCGTCGAACCGGGGCAGGATGGAATACTCGCTGCAGAGGGCGACGTCGAACGCCCGGTCTCCGAGCTTCGAGAACGGCAGGACCTCGCCCCGGAACTCGAACCAGGCAGGCGGCCCGCCGTCCGGGTGGAAGAGGGTGAACTCATGGCCGCGGGCGACGAGCTCGTTGCCGAGCTCGAGGTAGCGGCGGACGCCGCCGAAGACTTCGACATGAGGGAGAAGGGCGGCGATCTTCATGGACCGGGACTCGAACGCGGATATTCTAGCAGAAAGGAGAGGTCCCGCCTAGAATGGGCCGCAAGACATTTCCCCGAATAATTTGACATCGGGGGGCCGTAAAAATATACTATAGCCCGCTTCCGGCCCCGGCCGGACCGCACCCATGGCGAGGTAGCTCAGTCGGTAGAGCGAGGGACTGAAAATCCCTGCGTCGGCGGTTCAATTCCGTCCCTCGCCATTCTCTTTCCTTCCCCCGCTCCGGCCCATCTCCCCTCACCGCCAATCGCAGATGGATTCAACGTACGCGGCGCTGCCGTCGCGGAGCCAGCCGTCGAGCTGGGCGACATCCTTAAGCTGCTGCCCCCTCATGCGCGGAACGACGAAAAAGCCGGCGTCAACTTCGGGGAGCGCCGTCATGTCGCTCCATAGCTTCTCGAACTGGGCCACGGGAAAGATATCCTCCTGGCCGTGGCCCCAGCGCTTCTTGACGTCCTTGAGCGTGATATACGTCGGCATCTTCGCGCTGATCCGGCGGATGGCGGCGGAGACCTTCTCCTGATCCCCGAGGTCGGCCCGGCTCAGGCCGAAAACGAGGAGAAGCTTGTCGATATCGATCCAGGTCGTCATCGAGTTGTAATAGGACAATCCGAATTCGTCCTCTTCCCGCGGCATGGCCAGTCCTTCCACCAAACGGGCACGCCCATTCACCCTGGCAAGCCCGCCGCCGCGGTCCTCGATGCGCCGGCTGATGACTTCGAAGCTGAGGCCCGCGCCCCGGCTGAGGTGCAGGCCGAGCATGGCGGGGTCGAGATCCGCACCGACGGTGTCGATGTTGTGGACCATCAGAGTGCGCAACTGAGGCCGTTCGGCAAGCAAGCGCGCCAGGACGCCGTTCCTGAGCATATTCGGGAATTCGAACCAATGGCCGACGGGATGCAGGCATTGCCCCGGAAGGTTGTCGGTGTAGTCGTTGCCCTCGCCGAGCGCCTTGGCCCAGCCGATGAGCGCGGCATGGAGGCTGTCGGCGACCTTCTGCTTCTGCTCGTCGAGAATCTGATGGGCGACCTCCTCCCAGGCGAAGCGCAGGTCGCGCTCCATGGGGACGAGCCGCAGCCCGACGGCCCGGCCGGGAGAGAGGATGACCGGAAAGCCGGCCTGGGCGATCTGCTCGTGGGTGAGATAGCTCGTCGTAACGATGTGCGGCACGGCCGCGCCGACCAAGCGGGCGATCCGCCGGCTTTTTGCCAGGTGGACATCGAGGAAGCTCCGGTGCGCGCCGCCGAGCTTGCAGAACGGGTTCAGGGCCTTCACAACGCCGGCGCCCTGCGTCCATCGGCTGCCGATTCCCGCCGCTAGGGTGACGACCGCCGCTTCGCCGTTGCGCAAAGCCTCGAGGCCGCGCTCGCAGAGATCCGGATCACGGCGCACGGCGTCCGGCCCGCCGCAAAGCCCCGTCGCATCGACGACATCTTCGGCCCGCACATCCTCGATGACCGTCGCGCGGGGAAGGCGGTTCTGGGCGAGGCCGATCCGGCCGCCGCGCAGATCCGCGCGGATCCGCTCGTGCTGGACCCGGTCGAAGCCCAGCTCGTCGAGCAGCTCGGAGAGCGACGCCCCGCCGCCGTCCGACTCGGCCCGCGGGAACAAGCGGTCGAACATCGTCGCGACCATGCCGCTCAGCTCGGGGCGGGAGCGGCTCGCATTGCCGAATTTGTCGAGCTCGGCCCGGCGCGCGGCCGGGAGACGGAACCGGTCCTCCTTGAGAAGCGCCGGGACGATGTGGGCATAATATCCGGACGGCAGCAGGGCCCGATCGCCTTGGAGGGAATCGCACCAGGTGCCGCGCTCGTTGATCGCGAAATCGTACACGACCGGCTCCATCGCGAACGGCAGCGCATATTGGAACCGGCGCTTCGTGGAGCTCATGGCGTCTTGGAGCGCCTCCTGGGCCTGGACTTTCACCTCGGGAGAGAAGATGAACCCCATCCCGCCGCCGGACATGCCGCCGAGCATCCAGAATCCCCAGAACGCGGGGCCGAATCTCTCGCGGATGCGGTCGATCAGCGTCTCCGTATACGAATTCGTCGCCCAAGGGATGATCGCTTGGATCGGCCCGAAGAAATTTCGCGTCGTCGCCGCGCCGATGCCGGGCACATCGCCCGCTCGCAGCGCGCCGACGACTTCGTCGAACACGCCCATCGCCTCTCGGCGGGCCCGCCATTCGGCCTCGGAGCGGAGAAGGTATTTCTCCGTGACCATTTCCAGGATCGGGCCGACGTTCTGGGCCATGCCTCCATGCACGAGCACGAGGCTGTCCTGCAGCCGCTGGCGGGTGCGGTCCGGCAGCGGGATCAGCGTGTGGTCCGGCAGCAGCCGGCCGCGGCTGATTCCGAACTCGGGATCGCCCTCCCTGGAGAGAACCCCTTGGATCAGCTTCGCGCCCGGCCACACCCCGCCGGAATCCTGCCAGCCTCCGCCCGAGCCGGCCAGCCATTCGCCCAGGATCGCCCGGGCCGCGACGAGGCGGCGCTCGTTCTCGCCCAGGCCGCCGACCAGGGACTGCGTTTGGGCGGTGGCCCGCATACAGACGGCGATGAGCGCGGCCAGGAGGCTCGTCGAGACCGCGAGGCGCGAGCCGCGCGGGATGGCGTTGACGCTGCTGACGAGCTCGAGGCCGCAGCCGGGGCCGACGACGCGGGCGAGCAGATCCTGCAGCGATTCCCCCGAGCCTTCCAGGCCCGGAGGCACGATGCCGGCGGCGATGACGGCGGCCTTGAGCAGGCCGAGGTAATCCTTCGCGAAATCGAAGACCTCGCTCAGGTCCGTGATGTCGGCGGATGCGCCGAGGTCGACGCTGGCCAGACGCAGCAACGGCTCGTCGATGGCGCGCAGATACGCCTCGACGGGCGGCCTCGGCGATTCGCCGCGGCCGCGCACGGCGAGATCGATCGAGATGTTGAGCACGCGGGCGCCCTCGGGGAAATCCATGCCGAGGAAGAAGATGTCGCTCCAGCCGCTGTGCGACAGGTCCATGCGGACCGGCGTGCTTTCGCGGAGAAGCGGGAACGTCAGGTCGTCCGAGCGGCGCAGAAGCTCGGGACGGAGGCGGAGCGGCTGGTCTGACGGATGGCCGACGCGGAACATCCATTGGTTGCCGAGAACCGAGCGGACGCTGCGGCGGACCTGATTGGCCAGCGTTTGGAACCCGAGATCGTGATAGGCGACGGCGAGGGCGCTGGCGATTCCGTCGGAGGGGCCGTGCCGCCTTTGCGTCGCCAGGAAGAGCTCGATCGCTTCCTCAAAGCGGCGCCGGAGCAGGTGGCTGTAGCCGTCGAACGAAATCAGGCCCGTGGCGCTCAGGCCGGGCTTCGAGGGGAGATGGAACCGGTAGATCGCGTAGAGAAAAAACAGGGCGCGGACGCGCTCGTACAGGTTGTCGCTTCGGCGCCGGAATTCCTCGAGCGCGGCGGCTTCGGCGAGCAGCTCTTCGAGGGGCGCGGTCCTGCAAAATGCGTCCAGCGCCTGATTTCGGACGGCCGGATCGCCGGCGGTGATGATGGAGACGAGTCGGCTCATACGTGTCGCTGTTTGGCCAGGAGCTCCAGAAGCTGGACGAGGACGTCGTCGCGGTCGGCACCGCCGAGCGCCAGCGCCAGCTGGGCCGTCAGGAGGCCGTACTTGACGCCGAGATTGTAGCGGGCCCCGGCGATCTCGAACGCCAGGTATCGTTCGCGTCCGGCCAGCGCGGCCAGCGCCGGGGACAACGGGATCAGATCGTGCTCGCCCGCGGCGGCGATCTGATCCGCCAGGAGATCCATCACGGCCGGCGTCAGGATATGCATGCCGAAGAAACACAGATAATGCCCGGCGCGCAGTCCGGGGACGATGAGCTGCTGCTCGGCATGGGTCGGCGTCGGCTTTTCGGCGACGGTCTCGATCTCGTAGAGCCGGCGCTTTTGCGGCACGCGGTGCCCGCCGACGGCGCCGAAATGGGCCAGCTGGCTTTCCCGGGTCGCCTGGACGGCCGAGACGGCGCAAGCCTCGGCCTCGGCGACGGCGACGAGCTGCTGGCCGCAGCGTTGCGCGGCATAGCTGATATAAAGATGGTCGCTGACGAGGTGGAGAAACGGTTCGGCGCCGACGAACGGACGGGCGCAGAACAGGGCATGCCCGTAGCCGCGGGGCGCCGTCTGGACAACGAGGGAAATCCGCGCGGCATGGTCGCCCGCGGCCGCGCGGAAAGCCTCCTCGTCGCCGGGATGGACGATCAGGCAGATCTCCTCCGCGCCGGCGCTGATCGCCTCCTCGACGATGATCTGCAAAGCCGCCTTGGGAGCGCCGTCAAGATCGACGAACTTCTGAAGCGGCAAGCTGCGCTGGTCTTTTCCTGCGGCCGTGATGACGGCTTTGCGGATCTTCATGATCATTCACTCCGGCGGAAACACGCATCTTTTTATATCGGAGCGGCCTGGCGAAGTCAATTTTAAGCGTCTCCCCTACTCGCGTCCGACGACCGGCAGCTCGATGCTCGAAGGATAGAGGGTCGAGCGATAGATCCGCTGCGTGGCTTTCTGGAAATCGTCCGGCCCGGCCAGGAAGATGTTCGGCACGAACTTCTGCGGGTTCCGGTCGATCAGCGGGAACCACGTGCTCTGGACCTGGACCATGATGCGGTGCCCCTTCAGGAACGCGTGGTCGTTCGTGTGCAGGTCGATCGTGAAAGCCGTGGGCCGGTCCGGGACGAGCGGCTCGGGCGTCTCGAAGCTCTTGGCGAACCGCCCGCGCAGGACCTCGTCGGCGATCATGAGCTGGTAGCCGGCCAACTTCGCGTCCGCCGGGAAGGCTTCGGGGTAGACATCGATGAGCTTGACGATCCAGTCGCTGTCGCCGCCCGACGTGGAGGCGAACAGGCGCGCGACGATGTCCCCCGCCACCGTCAGGTCCACGGCCAGGGGCTCGGTCGACCAGGCAAGCACGTCCGGCCGCAGGTAGACGAAGCGCTGGTCCTCCAGCAGCCACGTGGACCAGGTGCTGCCCAGGCCATACGTGGGCTGGATGGGCCGCTGGCGGTACGGGACGGGGTGTGCGGGATCGGAGACGTAGGTGTCGGAAGCGTCGGGCACCCCACTCGCGGGCGCATCCGTCGAAAGCCGGCCTCCCGCCTGGAAAAAGTATTTCCTCGGGACGACGCCGTTCGTCGGCGGCCACGCATCCCATGATTTCCATTGGTTCGATCCCGTCTCGAAGGTCACGGCTTCCGCGAGCGGCAGGCTTCCTTCGTCCTTGAGCCAGTAGGCGAACCAGGCCTTCTCCAATTTTTCCCGGAAATATTTGCCGGTCTCGCTGCCGAACGCCATCGGTCCGAGGCGGGAGCCGTCGCCGCGCGACCAGCCGCCGTGGTTCCACGGGCCGACCACGAGGTAGTTCAGGTGCCGTCCGTCGTTCTTCTCGAGGAGCTCGTAGATCTTCTGCGGGCCGTAGAAATCCTCCTGGTCCCACCAGCCGGCCACGTTGAGGTTCGGCACGGCGAGCTTCAGGTCCTTCAGATACCGGGGGAAGGCCTGCGTCTGCCAGAATCCGTCGTAGCTCGGGTGGGCGACGAAATCGTTCCAGGTCGGGATTTTGCCGTGGAAGTGGAGCGCATTGGCGTTGGCCAGCGGTCCCAGCCGCAGATACCATTCGTAGGTGTCGGCGATGTCGAACGGGAACTGGTAGTTGGTCTTGTTCGTCTCGAGCTCGGCGGCGTATTCGAAGCCATAGCTGAGGCGGAAGGCGCCGTTGTGGTGAAAATCGTCCCCCAGGAACATGTCCGCCGGCGACGCCTGCTCGGAGGCCGCCTTCAGCGCGGGATGCGGCTCCAGCAGGCCCATCATCGTCAGCCAGCCGCCGTAGGAAACGCCCAGCAAGCCGGCCCGGCCGTTGTTGCGCGGGACGTTCTTGATCAGCCAGTCGATCGTGTCATACGTGTCGGTGCCCTCGTCGATCGATCCGGGGCGGCCGCGGTCGCGCGGCGGACGCTGCATGACGAACGTCCCCTCGGATTGGAACCGGCCCCGGATGTCCTGAAAGACGAAGATAAATCCGTCCTCGAGCATCTCCCGGTAACCAGCCAGCATCCGGGAATAGCCTTGCGCGTCGTCGCTGAGGCCATAGGGCGTGCGCGTGACGAGGAACGGGCACGGACCCGCGGCGCTCTTGGGCGTCAGGATCTCAGTATGCAGGCGGACGCCGTCGCGCATCGGAATCATCGCTTCCGACCGGTTGAACAGGGTCCCCACGTACGGCGCGGTCGGACCCTGACCGGAGCGCGCCATAAGCCCCAGCCCGAGCGCCGCGCAAAGCGGGGCCGCCAAGGTCATGCATCTCTTGATTTTCATTTCGGTCTCCCCTGTCGATCAGGGAATGACGATACCCCCGTCTCCGAAGGGAGTCAAGACGAGTCGGCTTTCCTTCGAGAGATCGCGGTTTCTTGATTCAGGGTGATGCGCCGCGAAAAGCGGAAGGCGATAGAAAACTAGTTGACAAAAGGAAAAAATAGCTGATACTCCTTTGTCTATTGTAGAAGCGAGGCCCGAAAAGGAGGCGCAATGTTTAACAAAGACGAGTCGAAGCAGAGGCATCTGTCTTTTATCCAGGACATGGAAGGACACCTCGAACGGATTTTCGCCGCCAAGAATGACGAGGCCAATAAAACCCTCGAGGAGCGGATCAAGGCCCTCCGCGAGGAGGCCGAAGCCAAGGCCGCCCAGCACAAGGAGGAGATTTCTCGCGCCAAGCAGGAGCTCGAGCAATTTTCAGCGGCCGCCGGAGAGCTCGAGGAACGGGGCGAGGAGATCAACACCAAGATCAGGGAGGTTTTCGACAAGGCCGATCGTCACAAGCTGGAGATCCTGCGCTTGGCCGACGCGTCCGTCCAGGAGCTGGCCGCGGCCCTGGAGCTCGACGCCCAGCGCGTCCAAATCCAAAAGGACGCGGATGCCCGCGCTCTGGCGCTGAAGGCGCTGATCGTCGACAAGAACCAGATCGAGGCGAAGATCCCCGAATTCGACGTCTTCAAGGACCAGGGCCGGCCCGACATCGCCCTGGAGCTGAACAGGATGAGTGCGATCCGATCGCTGCTGACCGCGGTCGAGCCGCCGCCGGCCCAGGCATCCGCATAGCGGACGTCGCCGGCCCCCGCTCCAAGGGACGCCGGGGCTTCAGCGCTTTTTCTTGCGGCCGAGGATGCCGCCGCTCAGGAACAGTCCCGCGCCGACGACGAACCCGAAGTTGTACCAGCCGCCGTTGTTGTGGACTTCGTAGAGCCGGACGTCCTTGGAGAAGAGCGACACGATGAAGGTGACGGGCGAAATCAGCCCGTGCCAGATCCCCATCCAGAAACCGGCGATCTTGCCGCCGCCGTCCGCCGTCTTCTCCAGGCCGTTCGGCCCGGGCGCGCAAGCCCAGGCCAGGAGAGAGAACAAGAGGATGAGCCCGATCGCGGAGACTTTCATCAGTTTCATGACCCAGCCTCGCTGACCCGCGCAGAACGGACGCCGCGCGCGGAATGAAATCTCGCCGGAATCCGGCTATCTCCGCCGGCCGCCGCCGCCGTGGCCGCCGCCGCCAGACCTCCCGGCTGAGCCTCCTCCGTACGATCTCCCGCTGGAGCCGGAGGACGAACGGCCGGAACTCGACCGCGAGGTCACGGTCCGCGTGGATCCGGAGCCGTTCCGGTAGCCGGTCGCGCTCGACGTCGGACGGATAGCGCGCGCCAGGCGTGAAGGATAGCCGCTGGTCGAAACCCCTAGGGACGACGAGCCCGACCGGACCTGCCGCAGCTGGCGGCCCTCGGTCCCGATCATGCCCCGCGAGCGTCCGATCTGGTCCCTGCGGATGACGTTGCGGCCATAGAGGCCTCCGCGCATCCCATAGCCGGAAGAATACCCGTAGTACGGATAGCCGAAGCCCCCGAAATACCAGGAGTTCCAGGCCCAATACGGATTCCAGCCGAAGTACCATGACGGCCAGGCGTAATACGACCAGAGGAACGGGTCGTAATAGGGCCAGAACGAATGGAAGCCCATGTACCAGTCATAGCCGGACCAGGGCCAGAACGGCGAGACGGCCCACCCGCCGAAGAGCGGCGCCCGATAATACGGGTACGGCTCTCCGGATGAGTTCTGCGCCATCTCCTCGTCGCGGCTGCGGCTCCATCCGTCGAAGTTGTCCGCGACGCGGGGATTATTGAAGATCTGCGTCCCGTTCTTGTCGACGTCGATCCGGACGAGTCCTTTGTCCTGGAAGAGATGCTCTTCCTGGGCGCTCCGGACGGTGACCGCGGCACTCTTCAAGTTGAAGTGGAGGCTGCCTTCCCAAACGCTCAGCGTAGCCGCGTTCTTCTGGATGTCGTTGAACACGACCCGGGTATTGTGGTCGAGCCGGATCCAGTTGCCTTCGCCGAGCTCGATCTCCACCCGGCCGTTTTGGGTGTTGATCTCGTCGCCCGGATTGACGGCCTTGTCGCGCTCGACTTTTTCGAAGTCCTGAAAGAAGACTTTCCCTTCGACGAAGTTGATCCAGGCCGCCGGCGTCACGGCTTTCTCTTTCGTGACAACCGTGTTCTGCGCCGCCAGAACGGGCGCCAGCAGGGCCACGGCTAAAAAGACAGTAATAAGAAGACGGAACTTGGTCATGATGACCTCCTTAGGGCGCCTGCAACCGGCGTCCCCGTTGATCTCCGTGCTTCTCCCGGATGGATCGTCGTCTATTATACCACAAATCGAAGAGGCGCAAGCCCTCCCGCCTCCGATTTCGCCCGGAGCCGGGCGGAAGCTTCCTCAGAGACGCTCCTTGAGGAGGGCGCGGAAGCGGTCGCCGAGATCCGGGCGCTTGAGGGCCAGATCGAGAGTGGCTTCGAGGAACCCGAGCTTGTCCCCCGCGTCGTAGCGCTTCCCTTCGAAAAGGACGCCGAACACGGGCTCTCGGGCCGACAGGACCTTGATCGCGTCCGTGATCTGGATCTCGCCGCCCGCGCCGGGCGGCGTCTTCCGAATCGCGTCGAAGATCCCCGGCGTCAGGACGTAGCGGCCGAGGATGGCGAGGTCGGACGGGGCGGCGTCGGTCCCCGGCTTTTCGATCATATCCAGCAGTTTGAACACCCGGTCCGCGACCGGACGGGCCCGGACCACGGCATGGCGGCGCGTCGCCTCGGGGGAGATCGGGCCGAGGACGACGACCGAAGCGCCTTTCGCCTCGAAGACGTCCAACAGCTGGCGCAGGCACGGGA
>Ga0182019_10001611_pt1 | contig 11503 bp, 6 predicted proteins | sample 812E2MmetaG_FD_120483 | JGI IMG/M metagenome (GOLD analysis project Ga0182019, IMG submission 120483) | Permafrost microbial communities from Stordalen Mire, Sweden - 812E2M metaG | ecosystem: Environmental > Terrestrial > Soil > Wetlands > Permafrost | place: Sweden: Stordalen | collected...
CATGAAATTTCCTAAAAATTAAAATACAAAAACGGCGATGCTGTTGTTTGAACTGACATAAAATGAAACACAATCAGACTTAACGACACAAATAGTGCCTGATAAACTTTAAATTCTTTCTTTTCAGCGATTTCTATTGAATTTTTTGTTGCCGTGACCAATATAAAAGCAACGCTTATCCATAATGCTGTTTTTAATGAAAACAAAAAATTATGCTCGCTACCTATGAAATCATAAAAAGGTAAATTTAACGCTGAATTTAATAAATCTGCACTCAGTTTTGAGATAACTAAGGAGTTAATTTTAAACATTGCCTTTATAATAGCCACAGCATCTTGCCAAGTTTTAGCGCGGAAGAATACCCATGCCAAATTAACAAAATTAAATGTAATAAACCAAGCCATAAAATCAGGCATTTTAATTGGCAAATCATGCCAAATACGTTGAACAATCAGCGCAATACCGTGCAATGCGCCCCAAAAGATAAAAGTCCAACCTGCACCGTGCCAAAATCCACCGATAATAAAAGTCGCCAGTAAATTGCTGTACATTCTTAAATTTCCATGACGATTTCCACCCAGGGGAATGTAAATATAATCACGCAAAAATCGTGATAACGTCATATGCCAGCGTCGCCAGAAATCTTGTATATTTAACGCCTTATAGGGGGAGTTGAAATTTAAAGGTAATTTGATATTGAAAAGTAATGCACTACCAATGGCCATATCGGTATAACCACTGAAATCAAAATAGAGTTGAAATGTATAGGATAGCGAAGTTGCCCAAGCTTCTATTAAGGTTAAATTATTGGCCGCGTTAAAACCACTGTTAGCCCACAGCGCGAAGGTATCAGCCAGCACGACTTTTTTAAATAAACCGATGGCAAATATAAATGCGCCCATTGCTAAATTATCGTACTGCTTAATTAGGTTTCGCTTGGAGGCAAATTGCGGCATTATTTCGGCGTGATGCACAATGGGGCCGGCAATCAGTTGCGGAAAGAAAGAGACGAATAAAATGTAATTAAAGAAATTATATTCTTTAGTTGTTCCTCGGTAAGAATCAACTAAATAGGCAATTTTCTGGAAGGTTATAAATGATATTCCGAGCGGTAATGCTAAGTGCAATAAAGGAATTGAGCCGACAGAAACCTTGTTGATGTTTTCAATAAAAAAATCGGCATATTTGAAATACCCTAAAAAAGCAACATTGGCACTAATGCCGAATATTAACACCCATTTTTTAGGAATGAAATTAGAAATATTTCCGTTTAAATAATTGCCAATAAAGTAATTGAATAACAGGGATATTAACAGCAAAGGCAAATAAGCAATATTCCACCAAGAATAAAAAAATAACGAGGCAAATATTAGCAGTCCTTTTGCGGCAATCAGTAATCGTTTGCTAATTAAAAAAAAGTAGGCAATAACAACCAGCGGTAAAAATAAAAAAATAAATGCGTAACTATTAAATATCATGACAAGCTGAGTTGACTGTTTTCATTTGCTACGAGAGAGAAAATTATGCCAGAAATTCTCAATTTGAATCGGAATATCGATTTATATTCAATATGTTATCGTTTTTTATGCTCAGTGATGACTAACATAACAAATTGATTTCAAATAAAAATTTTTTCAAATTGGGAACTGCTAGCTTTGAACATGCGTAGCTTCCAATTTCAAAAAACTAAAGCGAGGCATCCGAAGCCAACGATTTTGTTTCAATAATCGCCAATCTTTCCGATTCTATCCCCAGCACCAATTGGCCTTTTAACAAACCGACCAATTCCCTGCCGGCCATGGTATAACGCCAGCCGTGCAGTAACGGGCATTCCTCGTCGTCGTTGTACATCAGCACTTCCAAATCTTTACGGGTCGCGAGTATCGTTGGATTTAACGCGTTTTCTTCGGCGCGTATGCGCACCAGGGCCGTTAAAATATCCAGGATGGCTTCCTGTTGCTGGGTTTTTTTAGCGGGCCGGTCTTTTTCGTTTAAGGGTAGCGGGGGGCGGTTTTTAGCGGCTGTGATGAGTTGGCACAATTCCTTGCCGTAACGGCTGACGGCGCGCTCATTAATGCCGCGCACTTGGGCCAAGTCCCCGACGGTTTCAGGTTGCAGCTTGGCAAGATCGAACAGCAGTTCATCGCGCAACAGCCAGCTTTTTGGGCGGTCTTCGGCTTGCGCGGTTTTTTCGCGCCATTCCGCCAGCGTCTGGATGATGGACAACTGCTTTCCGGTGAGCTTATTTTTGCCTTTAATTTTAAACCAGGCTTTTTCTGGTGCAACCGCATAGTGAGCAGGATTGGTCAGTTCGGCGAAATCATGTTTTAGCCAATCGATCCGCCCCAGCTCTGTCAGTTTTTGCAGCATGATTTGATAAACCTGACATAAATAAATCACGTCATCGGCGGCATATTCAATTTGCGCTTCGGTTAATGGCCGTTTGCTCCAATCCGCCCGTGTGTGGGCTTTGTTTAAGTTGACGCTTAACAGGCTGGAGACCAGCATGGCATAACCGGGATTATCCTGGAAACCCAGCAAAGGCGCGGCGATTTGGGTGTCGAAAATGGGGCCGGGCAGCTTGCCGGTTGCCTGATAAAAAATCTCCAAATCCTGGCGGCAGGAGTGAAAGACTTTAACGATAGCCGGATTTTCCAGCGCCTCAAAAAGTTCATCCAGTTTGGGTAAGGCGATAGGATCAATACAGGCCACCCATTCGGGCGTCGCTATTTGCAACAGGCAAAATATCGGGTAATACGTTTTTTCGCGCAAAAATTCGGTATCCAGCGCCAGCCAGGATTCTTTCCTGATCTGCCCGCACAGCACACTCAGCTGCTCAGGGGTGTTTATATATTGTATGGGTGTCATAAAAAGATTACGGTAGTCGTTATTAAGTAGCCGGAGAGAGGAAAGTAATTGATTAATCGACCACGAAGGACACGAAGTATATATAACATAGACTGGAAAACTATCCCAGATATACTATGAACGGTCGCAATTTGCGCTTTTTAACCCCCTCACCCCAACCCTCTCCCGAAGGGAGAGGGAGATAAAAGCCGCAATACGCCCCCGTGTCGAGTATAACTTAGAAGTTAGATGCGGCGTATTTATACCGTTAGCGCTTTGGTGTATACGTTGCACTTATCCGCCCTACAATCTTTTTCTTCGTGTCCTTCGTGTCTTCGTGGTGTTTTTTATTTTGAGTTAATACGCAGAAGCTGCCTAGCCTACAAGGCCAACACATCCAAACCCGCATCCAATGAAACTGTCTGGTCTTCGGCTTGCTGGCTGCGCATCAGCCCCACAAAATCAAATATCTGCCTATCGGCCAGTTGTGACGGCGCGACATTTTGCAGGCTGGTAAAAATGGTTTCCAGGCGGCCGGGAAACTGCTTGTCCCAGCTTTTTAACATGACCTTCATCGCCTGTCTTTGCAGGTTTGCCTGGGAGCCGCAAAGGTTACAGGGGATGATAGGGTAATCCCTGAATGCGGCGTAACGCTCTATGTCTTTCTCCCGCATATACGCTAGCGGCCTGATGACAATATTCTTTTTGTCGTCGCTCAGCAGCTTGGGCGGCATGGCTTTGAGTTTGCCGCCATAAAAAATATTCAGGAAAAATGTTTCAAGTATATCGTCACGATGATGGCCCAAGGCAATTTTAGTGATGCCATTGGCTTCGGCATAGCCGTATAACGTGCCGCGCCGCAAACGCGAACACAGCCCGCAAGTGGTATTGCCTTCGGGGATAACGCGCTTTACGACGCTGTAAGTATCTTTTTCGATGATATGGTAAGGCACGCCCAAGGATTCGAGATAGGCGGGTAAAACATGTTCGGGAAATCCGGGTTGCTTTTGATCCAGATTAACCGCTATCAACTCAAAAGTGACCGGCGCGGTTTTCTGTAAATTCATCAGGACATCCAGTAGGGTAAAGGAATCTTTACCCCCGGATAAACACACCATGACCTTATCGCCGTCCTCAATCATATTATAGTCGGCAATCGCATCACCGACACTGTGCCGTAAACGTTTTTGTAATTTGTTAAATTGAATTTTGGCTTTTTGCTTAGGATCTGACATGGTCAGAGTATATTGAATGATGTCGGAGAAAAAGGAAATCGGAGTAACGTCTGGAACCCCGACAAGAGTGGCGTAGGTCGGGTTAACGGCAACGGGCTTCCAATTTAAAGTGGGACACTTACAGATAACATGATGTTATCTATCCCGCCTTAAGTGGAAGCCATGGCAACGTAACCCGACATAAATTGCAATGACTAACCGTTATAACGCTGAAAAATCAACGTGGCGTTAGTGCCGCCAAAACCGAAGCTGTTTGACATAATGGTGTTTAAAGTTACATTATCTTGCCGTTCGCGGACTATCGGCATGCCCTCGGCGCCCGGATCAAGCTGGGTAATGTTGGCTGAAGCGCTGAGGAATTTTTCTTCCATCATCAATAGCGAATAAATCGCCTCATTAACTCCGGCAGCGCCTAAAGCATGACCAGTCAGCGATTTAGTGGAGCTGACCCAGGGCAGGTTTACGTCGCCAAATACAGCACGCAAGGCTTCTAGCTCCCTGGTGTCGCCTACCGGCGTACTGGTGCCATGCGCATTGATATAATCAATATTGCCGTCCACGGTAGCCATCGCTTGCTGCATACAACGCACAGCGCCTTCGCCTGACGGTTGCACCATGTCATAACCGTCGGAGGTTGCGCCGTAACCGGTCAGTTCGGCATAGATTTTTGCGCCGCGCGCTTTGGCATGTTCCAGTTCTTCAATAACCAACACGCCGCCGCCGCCGGAAATAACAAAACCGTCGCGGGTTTGATCATAAGGCCTGGAAGCTGTCTCCGGGGTGTCATTGTATTTGGATGACATGGCGCCCATCGCATCGAACAACACCGACATAGACCAATGCTCTTCTTCGCCGCCGCCGGCAAACACCACATCCTGCTTGCCCATTTGGATCAGTTCCATGGCATGGCCGATACAATGCGCACTGGTGGCGCAAGCCGAGGTAATGGAGTAATTGACGCCTTTGATTTTAAACGGCGTCGCCAGGCAAGCCGTATTGGTGCTGGACATGGCTCTGGGCACCATGTACGGGCCGACTTTTTTAATGCCCTTAGTCCGTAAAATATCAGCCGCCTCAACAATATTCGAGGTTGAAGGCCCGCCGGAACCCATTACCAGTCCGGTTCTAAAATTGGATATGTCAGCGTCTTCCAGGCCAGAATCATCTATGGCCTGCTGCATTGCGATATAGTTAAACGCAGCGCCGTCACCCATAAAACGTTTTATTTTACGGTCTATGAATGCGTCCAGGTCTATGTTAATAGCGCCATGCACCTGACTGCGGAAGCCCATTTCTTCGTAAACGGGTGCAAAAGTGATTCCTGAACGACCTTGTTTTAGGGAATCGACAACTTCATTCCGGTTATTTCCTATGCTGGAAACGATGCCTAAACCGGTAACTACGACTCTTTTCATTTTACGTTTGATCCTAGAAATCTTCTGTAGAAGTGAATAAACCAACCCGCAGATCGGTAGCTTCATAGATGACCTTGCCATCTACGTCCATAGTGGCATCAGCGATACCCATCACCAGTTTCCGCATAATCAGTCTTTTTAAATTAATCCGGTAGGTTACTTTTTTAGCCGTAGGTAAAACTTGTCCGGTAAATTTAACTTCCCCCACGCCTAAAGCGCGTCCTTTGCCCGGGCCGCCCATCCAGCATAAATAAAACCCCACCAGTTGCCACATGGCATCTAATCCTAAACAACCCGGCATCACCGGGTCGCCCTGAAAATGACAGGCAAAAAACCACAAATCGGGATTGATATCCAGCTCCGCTATGATTTCGCCCTTGCCGTAGGTGCCGCCTTCATCCGATATGCGGGTAATACGATCCATCATCAGCATATTAGGTAAGGGTAATTGCGCATTTTTAGGCCCGTATAACTCCCCTCGACCGGACTTCAATAGTTCTTCGCGCGTAAAACTATGCTGCTTCTCCATACTTTTCATGTACCTTTGTAATTATTCTTATCATGTAGACCTATATTATCTAACAGACACTGAAAAAAATCAGCTCAATTTTTAGCGGGGAGGCACATCAAACAGCAATCGGGTCATTTTCAACCCGTTTCTTTGTATCCGTTGCTGGTAAATGATGGCGTAAGACAGCACAGACGTTACATATTTCCTGGTTTCTTTATACGGAATAGTTTCTATCCAGATGTCGGCGGGTACAGACTTGTCATTGGGCAACCATTTACTGACCCGGTTTGGCCCCGCATTGTAGGCCGCCATTGCCAGCGCAAAATGCCCATCAAACCGGGTCAACAATTGTTTATAGTAAAAAGCGCCGTACTTGATATTGACATCCGGGTTAAACAGGCTGTTTTCAGCCTGCCAGGGTTCATTAAGCTTACGGGCTATCTGTTGCCCCGTTTCCGGCATGATTTGCATGAGTCCTCGCGCGCCTACCGCTGACATTGCATTCTGATCCAGCATGCTTTCCTGGCGCATCAGACCGAAAATGATGGCAGGATCAAGTTCCTGCCTACCCGCATTGCTTTGAACCTGACTTAAATAAGTGACCGGAAATCGCAAGGCCAAATCATCCCAATAATCGGTTTTAACCAGGGTCATGATGGCCACCTGATCCCATTGCCATTGTTGGGCTAATTTAGCGGCAATCATCTGTTGTTCTTTGGATAATTTGTTGACGGCAAACCACCACTGCCGTTTGGCCTCGGCATCGCGATTCAAGAAGGCAAGCTCTTGAACGACTTTAAAATCAGCTTTCTGAGTCAATGTTGCCAGTGCATTATCGGCCAACAAAACCGGTTTATCTATAAGGCTGTAGGGCTTCATAACAGCATCTGCGGCCATGAAACCGTAAAAACTCCGGTCTTCCGACAACCGGTTGTAAATGGACTGCCCCTGCGGCGCATCGCCGGTTTCAATCAATGCGCGAGCCAGCCAGTATTGCCATTGCGGCTGTTGTTGCTCCTCAAGGGTTAAACCGGCCAGAGCCTGGGCCACATGCGGCCAATTTTGTTCGAGCAAGGCGGATCTGACTTTCCATTCCCTGACGTCTGCGTCAGCGGCAAGCAACTGGTTCAGCCGATTGTATGCCCGGTCATCCCGCGCATGGGCCAGCGCGAGCGCGAGCGTTCGCTCAAGTTGCCCGACCGTCTGCCCGTCTATAACGAGGGTCTGTTTTTTGCTGTCCCAAACCGTAATTGCAAAATCCAGATCCGACTTGGCCATTCTATCGACGCCGTGCGCAAAAATACGGCCCTGCCGTTCATTGCCGTTCAAAAACTGACTGTCCAGGATTAATTCCGGTTTTTTATGAACCTGCAACCAAACTTCTGCCAACGCCTGACCTGACTTGTCCAGCAATTGCTGCACAGTGCTTGCCAAGGTTTTATTATCTTTTCTTAACGCTGATTCAAAGCGTTGCCAAATCAAATCCGGCGTGAGTTCAGGCGATAGCGCCAATGCCGACAGCAGACCGTCACATTCTTTAGGCAGCGTACTGCCTATGGCCCATAAACGTTTTGCCTCATTCAATGCGAGCTGTTGATTGCCCAACTTATAATTGGCCCAAAAAAACCGGCATTCCAGAGCGGTATCCTCGTCGGCTTGATAATAGCGGATAAATTCGCCCCACCGTTCATTATCGCCGAGATAGACTAGCCATTTAGAGCGCAACAAATCGGCATAGCGGGTATCATTATAATCCGACAAAAAGCCCAGAACTTTATCGGTTTGCGATAAATTATTTTTTAACCACTGGTACTGTAAATAGGGATATAGAGGATAATCTGTTAATGTGGAACTTAATGTTAAAAATGCCTGCTCATTGCCTTGTTCAAGCAGTTTTTCCGCCAGCAAAAAATCCTGTCTTTGCTGATCCAGGGGGGCGCTAAAAACAGGGCAGGAAAGAAAGCTCAGGCTACACAACAACAAGCTTCTAAGCCAATATATTATATTCATAAACGGGTGGCTCTAAGATCTTTTACAGAGGCACATATTACCTTAGGTTTATAAGGTAATAAAAGCAACTGGGGTTATTAAGTGATTGGGGGCTGACAGCTATTTCCAACTATTTTACAGCAGGATATGGCAACTACCTGAAAGACTGTTAAGCAGGCTGAAAGTTGCATGTTATTCAATTTGATTTTTATGTATCCCTTTTTTATACCCGTTACCGGCTTTTCGATTAAAAAATTTATGATTACTTACAAGTGCTTAGCCGATGATATAAAAGACTGCGTGACAGTTTTGCCTGCCGTTCGTATAATTTACCGGTTTTGCCCCGTTGTGCCTTCTAATGCAGGCCTCAATACGGGGGCAAGACGAGGGTTTGTAAAGGGACGCTGAACCCTTTTGTAATATTCTTTTAAGAGGTGACCATGAGTCAAAGTACGCTACCAACCAGACAAGGTTTATATGATCCGCGCCATGAACATGATGCGTGCGGCGTAGGTTTCATCGTTCATATAAAGGGCCATAAAAGCCATGCGATTGTAAGTCAGGGTTTAGATCTGCTTAAAAACCTAGCCCATCGCGGTGCAGTTGGTGCTGACCCCTACGCTGGAGACGGCGCGGGAATTTTGATTCAAATGCCCGATGCTTTTTTGCGCGCGGAATGCGCCGGGCAAGGCTTATCACTGCCCGCAGAGGGCCACTATGCGGCAGGTATGGTGTTTTTACCCGCCGACGCCGCTAATCGCGCCATCTGCGAAACCCTGCTCACCGACATTATTGCCGCAGAAAAAGCCGTACTGCTAGGTTGGCGAGATGTGCCCGTTAATAATCAAGACCTGGGGGAAACGGCAAAACAGGTCGAGCCGTTAATCCGGCAGGTTTTTATCGGACGCGGCGATGATTGCGCCGATCAGGATGCTTTCGAGCGTAAGCTGTTTGTCATCCGCAAACAAGTTGAAAATGCCGTCCGCGATTTGAACCTGGATCATGGCCACTCTTTTTATGTACCCTCGTTATCGACGCGGACGTTGGTTTACAAAGGCATGTTGCTGGCGACCCAGGTCGGGGCGTTTTACCCGGATCTGCTCGACGAACGTATGGACAGTGCTTTGGCGCTGGTGCATCAGCGTTTCTCCACCAACACTTTCCCAACCTGGGATAGAGCCCACCCCTTCCGCATGATCGCCCATAACGGTGAAATCAACACCTTGCGCGGCAATGTCAACGGAATGGCGGCGCGTCGCCATTCCATAGCCTCCAAAGTCCTGGGCGAAGATGTACACAAGTTGTGGCCGTTAATCGCCGAAGGGCAATCGGATTCGGCCTGCTTCGATAACGCCGTGGAATTGCTGGTGGCAGGCGGCTATACGCTGGCCCACGCCATGATGTTGCTGATCCCCGAAGCCTGGGCCGGCAACGTGTTGATGGATGAAAAATTGCGGGCGTTTTACGAGTATAACGCCGCCCTGATGGAACCTTGGGACGGCCCCGCCGCCATCGCCTTTACCGACGGTCGCCAGATCGGTGCAACGCTTGATCGTAACGGTCTGCGTCCTGCGCGCTATCTGGTCACCGATGACGACTTCGTTATTATGGCGTCGGAAATGGGCGTATTGGACATACCCCAGCATAAAATCATCAAAAAATGGCGCTTGCAACCCGGCAAAATGCTGATGATCGACACCGTGCAAGGACGCATTATTGATGACGCTGAATTGAAAGCGGATTTGTCCAGCCGCTCTCCTTACGCCGAGTGGCTGGACAAGACTCAAATTTTGCTATCCAAACTTCCGTCCGAAGTTTCAGCGATGGCACCGGATGCAAACACCCTGCTGGACAGGCAGCAAGCGTTCGGCTACACGCGGGAAGATATAGAATTTATCTTAAAACCAATGGCGCAAACCGGGCAGGAAGCCATCAGCTCTATGGGCATAGATGCGGCATTGGCGGTGTTATCGCAACGTCCGCGCATGCTCTACGATTATTTTAAGCAAGGCTTCGCCCAAGTCACTAATCCGGCCATAGACCCGATCCGCGAGGAATTGGTCATGTCGCTGGTTTCGCTGATCGGCCCGCGCCCCAATCTGTTAGGTTTGGATGAGGGCGGAACGCATAAGCGACTAGAAGTGGAACAACCTATTTTGACCAATCAGGATTTGGAAAAAATTCGTCGTATCGAAGCCCGCACCGGTGGCGTATTCAAAACCAAAACCTTAACGCTGTGTTATCCTTCCGACTTAGGAGCCACCGGCATGGAAGGCGCGCTGGACAAGCTTTGTCTGGCGGCTAAACAAGCAGTAGTAGACGGCAACAATATACTGGCGCTTTCCGACCGTGACCTGGATGCGGCGCATATCGCCATTCCTGCGCTGTTGGCGACCTCTGCGGTGCATCATTACCTGACATTGGAAGGCTTGCGCACTAAAGTGGGCTTGGTGGTCGAAACCGGCGAAGCGCGCGAAGTTCATCATTTCGCACTGTTGGCGGCTTATGGCGCGGAAGCGGTCAATCCTTATCTGGCCCTGGACACGCTGTCCGGGTTATGCCGGGACATGACCGACCTTACCGAATATGAGGCACAAAAGCGTTATGTCAAAGCGGTCTCTAAAGGCTTGCTGAAAGTCATGTCCAAAATGGGCATTTCGACCTACCAATCTTATTGCGGAGCGCAGATTTTTAACGCCATCGGCTTGGCTGAACCATTCCTGGATCGCTATTTTACCGGCACCACCAGCACCACCGAAGGCGCAGGTCTACCGGAAGTCAGCGAAGAAACCGTGCGCCGTCACCGTATTGCCTTCGGCAGCGCGCCGTTATATCGCGATGCGCTGGATATAGGCGGCGAATACGCTTACCGCATACGCGGCGAAGCGCATACATGGACGCCCGCCACCATCAGCACCCTGCAACATGCAACGCGCACCAACAATCCTGATTTATATGCGGATTTTTGTCGCCTGATTGACGAGCAAAACGAATCGTTACTGACCTTGCGCGGCTTGATGTCGTTCAAGGAAGACGCTGCGCCGGTGCCGTTGGACGAAGTGGAATCGGCGGCAGACATCGTCAAGCGTTTTGCCACCGGCGCGATGTCGTTCGGTTCGATTTCCTACGAAGCGCATACCAATCTGGCCATCGCCATGAACCGCATTGGCGGTAAATCCAACACCGGCGAAGGCGGCGAACTGCCTGAACGTTTTGTACCCTTGCCCAACGGCGACTCCATGCGTTCGGCGATTAAACAAGTCGCGTCGGGACGCTTTGGCGTGACCACGGAATACTTGGTCAATGCCGACGACATCCAGATTAAAATCAGCCAAGGCGCAAAACCCGGTGAAGGCGGACAACTGCCCGGCCATAAAGTCGATGCCGTTATCGCCAAAGTGCGCCATTCCACGCAAGGCGTCGGTTTAATATCGCCGCCGCCGCATCATGACATTTATTCGATCGAAGATTTGGCCCAATTAATCCATGACTTGAAAAACGTCAAC
>Ga0182019_10001613_pt1 | contig 11498 bp, 15 predicted proteins | sample 812E2MmetaG_FD_120483 | JGI IMG/M metagenome (GOLD analysis project Ga0182019, IMG submission 120483) | Permafrost microbial communities from Stordalen Mire, Sweden - 812E2M metaG | ecosystem: Environmental > Terrestrial > Soil > Wetlands > Permafrost | place: Sweden: Stordalen | collected...
ATTCGGCTATCCAAGAAATTTGATAGGGGATGAAATTCTTATGGAGGCCCGCATTATGGCTGTCGCCGATGTCGTGGAGGCGATGGCTTCCCACCGTCCCTATCGCCCGTCTTTGGGCATTGAGGTGGCCCTTGAAGAGATCGAGAAAAATAAGGGGACTTTTTATGATGCTGCTGTCGCCGATGCCTGTCTGAAATTGTTTCGGGAAAAAGGCTATAAATTGCTTTCATAGATAATAATACCAAGTCGCTATGTAGCAGTAGTATTGGTTTTTAGACCAGTTGAACAAGCGAACCTAATAACTTGGGTTTCACTATCAGCTTGTCTCACTAAGTATCCCTCAATATACTGAGGTTCCGCCAAATATTGAGGCTAAATTAATCCTTTCATATTTTTTACCGGTCGCTCTTATTAATCTAAGAATCTGTTATTAAAGGATGAATCAAAACTTACGATTCTCTTCGGCGATTGGCAGACTATTTGCTTTTATATGGATCAAGTTTATTGGATCATTTCTTAAGGAACAATATATTTCTGTGCAACAACATATTGGGGACTGCGATCGCTGCCGAATTATATGAGAAAGGATGTTAATATGATTGAACACAAAAAAACATCTGATCCGGATTCAGATGCGAAATTTCAGGAGTAGAAGGGAATTTAATTATGAAAAAAGAATTGACGATTATCGGCGTTATTCCCCAATACCCGAAGCATTCGCAGAGTAATATATACGCGAAGATAAAAATGCCTCCGGTGGGGATTTTGTCTGTGATGAGCCAGATTCATCATCATCACTGTTGCAAAGAACTGTATGCGATTGATGAAAACAATTACAGCGGGCCGCAGGATGATCTGGGTCAGCCTGATCATTCCTTTTTACAGGCCAGACAACCTGCACAGCTGGCGCTCTTCTACGGCGGCATGAGCAACTCGATACCCCGCATGTTTTCGGTCGCCCGGCAATACAAGGGTTTTGGAGCAATTACCATCGCCGGCGGCAGTCATGTGGATGCCCTGCCGCAGGAAGCGCTTTCTTCCGGTATTGATATTGTGGTCCATGGTGAAGGAGAAGAGACCATCAAGGAATTGCTGGCTGTATTGGCGGACGATGATGATCTTATCTTGAACAGGCCTAGATTGGCTGCCGTTGCGGGGATTAGTTTTCTTGATGAAAACGGAGTCTATGTCTTTACCGGCAGGCGTCAGCCGATCGAAAATTTAAATGAATTAGTCGATACGGACTTGACCCTGGTTAAATTTCTGAAAAAGAGATGGAGCGCCATCCCCATCAACCGCGGTCGAGGCTGTAACTGGAATTGTGAGTTTTGCATAGTCAATAAGCAGTATGGACGTTATAAATCCGCGTCGGTTGAAAAAGCCCTGCGGCAGGTGATCAAATATAATGATTTGGGATACAAGGATTTCTTCTTCACCGATGATAATTTTGCCCAGAATCCGGACGAAGCCATCGCGCTGTGCCGGGCGATTGGCGATTACAAAAGAAAATTCCGGAAAAAAATGGATATGATTGTCCAGGTGCGCACGGAAGCGGCGGAAAACGACGCGTTGATCGAGGCCATGCATTGGGCAGGTGTGACTACACTGGCCATTGGTTATGAAAGCCCGATCAATGAAGAATTGCGGGCTATGCGCAAAGGCGTGACTGTGGAAAAATTGATTGCCCGTTCCAAAAAACTATCCAATTATTTTTATCTGCACGGCATGTTCATTTTCGGCTATCCCGCAAAAAAGAATGCACCGGAGAGTGCTTTCTTCACAATCAGAGAGCGGGCTGAATGTTTTAAAAAGTTTTTCAAAAAATCGGGTATAGACACGATCCAACTGCTCAATGCCGTTCCCTTGCCCGGTTCCGAGCTTAGAGCGCGGCTGGAGAGCGAAGGCCGCCTCCTGCCTCTTTCGATGGTGGGCTGGGATAAGTATGACGGCCTCTTCCTTTGTTACGATCCGCGACCGGACGGGCTGGACCCCGATGATCTGCAAAACACGCCGAAAATGCTGATGAAAAAAAAGTACCTCGGGGGATTCATCAGCCGGAAATTAAATTATGGCAACTGGCTGAACTGGGTTTATATTGCCACCATTGGCTTTCTCATCCAGTTTGCCGTTTTTTATTTCCGGCGCTTTTTACGTCATCTGTTGGAAAAACAGAAGCTGAAAGATGCGCGGCGCCGTGATCTCCCGATTCATACCATTTTTACCATTCCGCTGGCGAATACATGGCAAGACATAAAACGAAGATGGAGAAATCTGTTTATTAAGACTTACGCGGGAGCAGTCGCGAGGCGATGGCTTAAAGAATACCGCAGCAGCGAATACATAAACACACTCCGGCAACTGTAAAGTATAAACAATAAATTTTTATCAAAGGAGAAAGCTATGAAAAGAATAATTATGTTGGCAATGGTTTTAGTGATGATGGTTGTATCTATTGGCGGATGTTGGGTACCGTATGAGGACGGTGGTCGAGGTGACAGAGATGGAAGACATGACAGAGATGGCGGTCACGACAGAGATGGCGGTCATGACGGAAATCAGGGAAGTGATAGGGATGGAGGACACCGGTAGGAAAGAAAGTAGCCACCGGTGTTGATTGTCTGTTACTTGATGTATGGCCATATCTGCCGGAAGCAGAACAATAGCGCCGCTTCGGGAGAAAAGAGAAGAAGAAAATTATTCAGAAGGAGAAGAGGCATGATTAATTATGGATTTACCAAGGAGTTGAATATTCCTTATGGGAAAGTCATTGCGCTGGTGAGAGAAGCGCTGAAAAAAGAAGGATTCGGAGTGCTGACAGAAATCGATGTCCAGAAAATAATGAAAGAAAAGCTGGGTATTGATATGAACAAATACATTATTCTGGGTGCCTGTAATCCTCCGAATGCATATAAAGCGATCCTTACCGAGGAAAACATCGGGCTCATGCTGCCCTGCAACGTTATTGTTTATGAAAAGGGCGGCAAGACGGTACTTTCCGTTATACGGCCGGCGGTTGCCATGCAGATGGTTGATAATGCGGAACTTAATAAGATTGCGGAGGAAGTAGAGGAAAAGTTGAAGAAGGCCTTCGATGCTATAAAATAAGGTCAAGGGATTGATAATCGAGAAGGAGGAAGCAATGGCAAACGATGCGCTTTTAAATCCTGTAAAGATTGGACGATATGAACTTCCGAATCGCGTGTTCATGTCCCCGATGACGAGAAGCCGTGCGAACAACCCTGAAAACGTTGCGACACCACTCATCGCCGAATACTATTCACAGCGGGCCACAGCCGGCCTCCTCATATCCGAGGGTTCCCAAATTTCAAAACAGGCTGTCGGTTATATCAATACCCCGGGCATCTACAGCCAGGCCCAGGTTGAAGGCTGGAAGCAGGTTACCCGTGCCGTGCATGACAAGCATGGTCATATCTTTTGTCAACTCTGGCACTGCGGCCGAATGTCCCATCCTGATTTTCATAATGGCGAGCTGCCTGTAGCGCCATCAGCAATCAATCCCAAGGACAAATCTTTTACTAAAGATGGTTTTAAGGAGACGGTAACGCCGCATGCTCTGACCGTGAGCGAAATTCATGACATTACCAACGACTTCAAAAAGGCGGCTGAAAATGCAATCGCCGCCGGTTTCGATGGTGTGGAAATCCACTCAGCCAATGGGTACCTGATTCATCAGTTTTTTACCAACTGTTCCAATATCCGTACAGACACATACGGCGGCAGTCATGAAAACAAAGCGCGTTTCTTCTTTGAGACGCTGGAAGCCATAGGCGGCGCCATCGGATTGGAAAGAGTGGGCATTCGGTTGAATCCCTCGGCGCATGGTTTCTTCGGCATCACGATTGACCGGGATACTATACCCACCTTTGAGTATATCGTGGAACGATTAAACAATTACAGGAATCTTGCTTATGCTCATCTTGTTGAACCCATGGTCCCCGTGGATCAGGTGCCCTATGCAGTGCAGGAAATCGCAAAACACTTTCGCCCGCTTTACAAAGGCGCGCTGGTCATCAACGGTCGTTTCAATCGCGAAAGCGGCAACCATGTCCTGGAACAGGGTCTTGCCGATGCGGTTGCTTTTGGCAAATCCTTCATATCTAATCCTGATCTTGTAGAGCGCATCCGTCGAGGGGCCCAGTGGGCAAATTGGGATGAGAATACTTTTTATACTCCCGGATCAAGAGGCTACACAGACTACCCTCATCTGGAAGGCTAACAATATCCCTCAATATCCTGAGGTTCCGCCAAATACTGAGGCCAAATGAATCATTGCATCCTGTCAGCCGGTGTCTTCTGTTAATCTAACATATTGTATTTAAAGTATTAATTAAAACTTCTAATTATCTTTCACTCGTTGGCAGACTAATTGCTCTTAGTATCTTTACGATGATTTTAATTACGTGAATGGAGGTTCCATTTTATGACGCTTTTAATCATACGGATGAATGTCCTTTCTGAGAAGCGCATAGAGTTGTCACAGACGATTGCCTCACTGTCCGTTTCCACAAGGATGGAGAAGGGGTGTAAACGTTGCGACTTCTGCCAGAGTATCGAGGATGAAAATAAATTTTTTCTTTTTGAAGAATGGGATACCCGGGAAAATCTTATGAAACACATGAATTCGGATCATTTCAAGGTCATCCGGGGAACGATGAATCTTCTCCGGGAGCCTTACGAGAGAACGTTTCACAATGTCTCCCGCTCGGCGGGAATGGAGAAAATTTAATGAATGGATTGCTTCTTACAAAATGTCTTCGCTGCAATGGCGCCATGGCCTATAACAAATTTTACGGTTCCCATGGAGAGTTTTGGGGGTGGAAGTGTTTGATCTGCGGAGAAATTGTTGACCCTGTAATTCTGAATAATCGGCAATCAATGGGAGCAGATCAGGAGATAAACATCCGAAAGGAAAAGCGGTAATGAACAGCATGGCTGTTATAGACCATCAAGAAAGGAACTTTGAAAATAATGAGTCAAACATGCTTTGGGCTGCATGGGTGATTCTTTTGATTCTCTGGTTTCTGGGATTGTTCACCGGCTACACGTTCAGCGGGGGCATTCATGTCCTGATGATCATTGCGATCACGATGCTGGTGGCGCGCATTATTCAGGAAAAAAAATATTACAGCGATTTAATCCGTTGCCGCAGAACGGAAAAAATATGGAAAGGCGTGTGACAAACATATTGAAAAAGATTTTGCCGAAGCTTTGATGTCTTCAGTGAAAAGATTTCACAATCAAGCTTGTTTAAAAAGAGCGTCAAAGGAGTCACCGTCATAAAGAATAATCTAATCGTGAAACACGTTAAGGAGAAATAGCATGAAATCGAAAAGTAAGGATAACAATAATAACAAGGATAGCAGAGATAATTTCCCCCTATTGAATTGTTTTGTTGCCGTCTATCTCATTATAATCGGCATTCTCCAACTGATCCGTTGATTGGCTTGTAATGAGACCCAAGTTTCAGAAAGAGATAACCTAAATACCCTGAAGGGCACCATGGGGTCACTATAGGCACACTGAAATTTGTTGGACGAACTATCGAATAACCGAAGGCGATTGAAAATTATCCCGCATAAGCGGGAAAAAATACCTATGATTACGGAAAATTATTATTGGAAACAAGATAGCCCGGAAGTTAAATCGAAAATCTAAAAGTGAGGAATACCATGAAATCAAGCAAGAGGGACAAGACGGAAGGCAAGTTTCACCAGATGAAAGGTAAAGTCAAGCAGGTTGCCGGGAAAATAAGCGATAATCCGAAGTTGGAAGCCCAGGGCGCCGTTGAAAAGATGTCCGGTAAGTTTCAGGAAAAGATCGGTCAGGTCAAGAAAGTATTTGGAAAATAGTTTCAGCGGCGTATCGTGCAGCGGCGATTTTTTGCACTACGGTTGTGTTTGCACGATACGTCATAAACAGGACTCCGAAGGGAATGATATTTTCGGAGTAAAATAGTTCAAAAAATAAAAGTAACAAAAATAAAAGGAGAATGTACCGATGAAAAAAATTTATAGACTGGTAGTAATGATGGTTGCGGCTGTCGCTTTGCTGGCGCTCAGTATGCCTGCGCAGGCTTCCAAAATGGATAACCGCATCGAATCATCCGCCAAAAATTCGTATGTATTTAAGACCTACCTGCAGGCTGATGATATTAAAGTCCGGTCCGAGGATGGCGCTGTTACCTTAACGGGAACTGTTTCCGAAGAATCACACAAATTGTTGGCCAAAGAGACCGTAGCGGACCTCCCCGGTGTCAAGAGTGTGAACAATGAGCTGGAAGTCAAGGGTACACCTCCCGCCGAAATGTCGGATGCGTGGATTACGGCGAAAGTGAAAACCATCTTTTTGTTTCATAAGAACGTGAGCGCCATGACAGAGGTCAGCACGCAAGACGGCATCGTCACTCTGAAAGGCAAAGCCGAAAATGAAGCACAAAAGGAATTGACGACAGAGTACGCCAAGGATGTCGAAGGAGTTAAAGGCGTAAATAATGAGATGACCGGGGGAGCGATTGCGAAAAAGAAGCAAACGGTAGGCGAAAAAATTGATGACGCTTCCATCACCGCTCAGGTCAAAATGACATTGCTCTATCACCATTCGACCAGTGCTCTTAATACAAAGGTCAAGACGAAGCGCGGTGTGGTCGCTCTGAGCGGCAAGGCGAAAAACGCAGCCGAAAAAGATCTGGCCGCAAAATACGCCAACGACGTAAACGGTGTGAAGAGTGTAAATAACCGGATGACCATCGAGTAGCATAAGTTCAAAACAAAGATACTCTCTTCCCCTCCTGTCGGCTGGTGCGAGGGTCGCAGGCCGGCGGGAGGGGAATGAGCAAACATAAAGGAGAATCATATGCTGTGGACGATCGCTTTGATACTGATAATTCTATGGGCACTGGGTCTGGTGACCGGCTATACGATGGGTTATTTTATTCATGTTCTGCTGGTCATTGCCATTATCGTTGTGCTGGTCAGAGTCATTCAGGGGCGAAGGCCTGTATAAATGTTTGTTGAAACTCCAATTCCGAAAGCGAATAACCTAAATACCCTGAAGGACACCATGGGGTCACTATAGGCGCAGCGGAATTGGTAAGTTGTAATGAGACTAAAACTTTAAAAGCGAAGCGCATTAAAGTTTGTTAGTCGAATTATCCGATAGCCAAAGGCTATTGGGAACAATCCCGCGAAGCGGAGGGTTTAATACCCGTGGTTTTATGATTTGAATGTGCCCGATGGTTGGCTCTATTAACGTTGTATTCCAAAAAGAGGAGAAGAAAAATGAAGAACGCTATTTCATTGACAGTGCTAATGGCTTTTGTATTTGCCTTGTTTTCGGGCTGTGCCACTATGCCTCAAACATGGCCGGATAATCAAAGAAGTGCGGAGAACAAAATGATAGTCATTCAGGAGAAGATTGGGGATGGGCTGAAAACCGGCGCGCTTACCCCCGATCAGTCACAGATGTTTCTGACGACGCTGAAGGGTATTAGAACAGATTATGAGGCTCTGAGAGACAAAGCTGTTTCCCGGGATGAATGGGACAGCCTTCTGGGAAGACTTGATGTGCTGGGCGATGAAATAAACAGGACGCTTGGCCGGCAAGAAAGAACAACTGAGGGACCAAGAAATGGGGACAGGATTGTCACACTCCAGGAAAGAATTGATGATGGAAGAATCAACGGGCGCTTTCCTCTGACAGAGGGGCGGGAATTTCAATCCAGACTGGACGGCATTCGCGGTGATTATTTGCGGATGACGGAAGGAGGCAGATACACCACGCGAGAGGAGAGAAAAGGAATTTCCCGTCGGCTTGATTCATTGGAAACGGATCTAAACAGGTTCCGTTAGGAGAATAGAAAATGAAACCATACACATTGATAGGCATCATCCTTATTGTGATCGGAATCATCGCGTTGGCGTATCAGGGCATCACCTACACGACCAGAGAGAAGGTCGTCGATATCGGTCCCATCCAGATTAATGCCGATAAGACGAAAACGATTCCTCTGCCGCCGATCTTGGGTGGTATTGCGCTCGTGGGCGGCATCGTGCTGGTGGTTGCGGGGGGCAGGAAAAGCTGAAGATAGATAAAAAATTAATATGTATAGGAGACAATAAAATGAAAAGGTTATTTTGGGGAACATTGTTTTTGACGTTGTTAATTGTATTACCTATTCCGACTATGGCCGGGGTAAATGTTAACGTTAATATTGCTCTGCCGCCGCCCGTCGTATTTGCAGCGCCGCCGGAGATGGTAGTGTTGCCGGAGACGAATATCTACGTCGTCCCTGATTCAGACGTGGACATCTTTTTCTGGGGTGGCTGGTGGTGGCGTCCGTGGGAAGGACGCTGGTATCGCTCGCATTACTATAACTCAGGTTGGGGCTATTATCAAAGTGTTCCATCTTTTTATGCAGGCATACCCTCAGGCTGGAGGAATGACTACAGGGAACATCGTTGGGGAGGACATCAATGGAATTACCAGCGAGTACCTCAGCAACAGGTTCAACGGAACTGGAGTAGCTGGGAAAAGAATAAGCATTGGGAGAAGCAAAATACCTGGGGTGTCCAGGGTTTGAAGCCTCGAACGCGAACACAACAGCCGTCTGAGGCGGTCCAACCAAAATTTCAGGCAAAACCGCAATCACGGGATATCCAGCAACAGAAGTTTCAGCCGCAATCTCAGCCGGTTAAACGACAAGTTCGGGACACGCAAACACGAGAGATCCAGCAGCAGCAATCCAAGCCGAAAACACGAGATATCCAGAAGCAGCAATTGCCGCAAACACGACAGCTCCAGCAACAGAAGTTTCAGCCGCAATCTCAGCCGGTTAAACGACAAGTTCAGGACACGCAAACACGACAGCTCCAGCAACAGCAATCCCGGCCACAACCTCAAGCGGTTAAACAACAAGTTCGCAAGGCAGCCAAACCGCAGCAATCAAAACCGCAGGAGGGAAAACCTGAAAGAGGAAAGGAAGAAAAACCTCGATAGAAAATAGATCGAGGATAAATAGCCCATTTCATATTGAAAAATGGAAAAACCGGAACACTCGGACGGAGCTGAATGAAAACAGAATATTTTAATAAAAATGGAGATACTTTATGAAAGTGTTAATTGTCTATTACTCGATGTATGGGCATATCCGTCGTATGGCGGATGCTGTAAAGGAGGGAGTGGGCGGTGTGAGCGGCGCCAATGTCATAATTTGCCGTGTTCCGGAAACTCTTCCGGACGAAGTGCTGATAAAAATGGGCGCACAGGATGCGCAAAAAGCGCAAGCCAATGTGCCCGTTTGTAAATTGGATGATCTGGTTTCGGCGGATGCGATCATCTTCGGCACTCCTACTCGTTTCGGCAATATGTGCGGTCAGATGCGCCAGTTTCTTGATGCAACCGGCGGGCTTTGGTCCAAAAATTCCCTTGTCGGTAAAGTGGGAAGTGTTTTTACCTCCAGCGCAACCCAGCATGGAGGGCAGGAATCAACGATTCTTTCCTTCCATATCACTCTTTTACACCATGGTATGATAATCGTCGGGCTTCCTTATTCCTTTGCGGGGCAGATGCGGATCGACGAGATGACGGGGAGTTCGCCCTATGGGGCTTCCACGATTGCAGGAGGAGATGGTAAACGGATACCGAGCGTAAACGAACTCGATGCAGCGCGCTTCCAGGGAAAATACGTTGCAGAAATTACGGCCAAATTGTGCCGGTGAGGACATAGGCCCGGACACGTCAGGAACGTTGGCACGTCTTAAAATGTCCATACTCTAAGAATGCATCAAAAATAAAAGGAAAGCATCGTTCAGCTATTGAAAAACAAGATCAAAAATTACGGAAATGTTCAATAAACGCTTCCGGAATGGAAATATAGAGTGCAGCGATATGGCAAGCTCGGAAATCACGGTTGCGCAATACCTGCTAACCCGGCTCAAAGAGATCGGCGTGGATCACCTCTTTGGCGTGCCGGGTGATTTTGTTCTTGGTTTTTTCAATCAGGTATTGAAAAGCGACCTGATGTATGTCGGAACATGCAATGAACTCAACGCGGCCTATGCTGCCGACGGCTATGCACGTATTCGCGGCATAGGCGCATTTTCCTCAACTTATGGTGTCGGAGAACTGAGCGCCATCAACGGTGTGGCGGGATCATTTGCCGAAAGAGTGCCGGTGGTGGTCATTACCGGTTCGCCGGCGACGATTAATTTTCGCACACGGCCGCTGTTGCATCACACTCTGGGCGATTATCAGATTCCTTTGAGGATATATGAGAAAATTACGGCCGCCTCAACCGAGCTGGTTTCCGCTGAATCGGCCCCGGCCGAGATCGACCGCGTGTTATCGGCGTGTCTTTCTCACCAGCAACCGGTTTACATCAGTTTTCCCTCGGACATGGTGATGAAGAAATGTAATCCGCCGAACGCTTTTCTCTTTCCAACGCCCCCCCCCAGCGATCAGGCTGCTCTGGGAGAAGCGATCAAGGAAGCGGTTAAAATGCTGAATAAAGCGCAGAAACCTGTGGTGATCGGCGATGTAGAACTGATCCGCTTTAAACTGCAGAAGGAATTCGCCGGTTTTCTTGACAAAACGGGCTTTCCTTATGTCACGATGATGTTGGGTAAAACTGTTCTTTCCGAACAACACCCGCAATTCATCGGCCTGTTTGAAGGAGATCGGAGTCGTGATTACGTACGGAATCGAGTCGTGTCCGCCGACTGCATTATACAACTTGGAGCGTTGATGACCGATCTCAATACGGGCGGCTTTACAACAAATCTTGACGACTCAAAAACGATCAGCGCCAACATCCATTCCGTAAAGATCAAACACCATTATTACGAAAACGTGTATCTCCATGATTTTATCCTTGGGCTGACGGAAAAGCTTCCACGACGAGAGGCCGCGACTCTGGAGATCCAATGTGCCGCCGATAGCTGTGTGCACCGGTATACGGAGCCATACCGGCCTGAGGCGCCGAAACCCCTTACCATCAAGCGTTTCTTCGACCGCATGAGTCACTTCATAAAAGATAATTCAATCGTCATTGCTGAAACAGGCGTATCCCTCTTCAGCGCCGCAGAGATGCTCATGCCGGAAGGAGCGATCTTCATAGGGCAGACCTTTTACGGATCGATCGGCTATACGGTCGGGGCAACTCTGGGCGCAGGTTTTGCAGCACAGGACCGGCGTGTCGTGTTGTTTGTAGGGGATGGTTCTTTTCAAGTTACTTGTCAGGACCTCTCGACGATGATCCGGAACCGTCTCCGACCCGTCATCTTTCTCATCAATAATGACGGGTATACGATTGAACGGGTGATCTGTGACCGCCCTTACAACGATATCCAACCCTGGCAATATCACAAGCTCGTAGACGTATTCGGAGGAGGACTGGGGCTTGATGTCCGCACGGAAGGAGAACTGGAAGATGCGCTGGATAAGGCTGCCGAAGCGGACGGTCTCGTATTCATCGAAATCCA
>Ga0182019_10001614_pt1 | contig 11496 bp, 9 predicted proteins | sample 812E2MmetaG_FD_120483 | JGI IMG/M metagenome (GOLD analysis project Ga0182019, IMG submission 120483) | Permafrost microbial communities from Stordalen Mire, Sweden - 812E2M metaG | ecosystem: Environmental > Terrestrial > Soil > Wetlands > Permafrost | place: Sweden: Stordalen | collected...
ATGGACCGCTGCCTACAGCGAGCCCACGGAGTGGTGGATCATGATGACCAGTGACGGCCAGCCGTACCCTAAGAACGGCAACACAGAGCTATCGCAGACGACTGGAACCTACTCCGACAGTCACATGAAGGATCACTGGCACGCGTGTAGCTGATCCAACCGCGGGTTAGCTCCTAAGACTCATACGGATCACATAAGCGGGCCGAGCCGGACATCAGCTGGCTAGGCCCTATTCCCGTCGACTCCAGCGATGGGTTCGTATACAGCCTCATCTGTGGGTTCGCCTGCGTAGCAGGGACGAGTGGCGCAGCGGCGTGCGGTTCGGCGGTATCTTCGGTGCCATCGCGAGCCTGGCGGTCGGATCTGGCAGGTCGTCTGAGCCAGCCGGACATCGCCGGACGCGATTGTCGGCCGTCGCCTCTTCGGCCAGGCCGCCCGCTGCGGCATACCCTTTCTTGTCCTGAGTGGCTCGGCACCGTTCGGCACGCGCCGCGGCGCCACCACCCCACGTAGGTTCACGCCGCCACATGGGCCTGAGCTTGGTGGCACGGCGCCGGTCGATCTGCGACCCCTTTTGGCGTGCGTGGCCTGAGCCTGCTGCTGCAGCGGTGCTCCGACGTTGTCTTACGATGGGCTGGAGAGTGACAGAGCGACAAAGAGGCCATCTGATGCCAGCGGAGGCTCGAAACCAGTTCGTGGGATCTCACGCGACCTACATCCGGCCCCGCAAGACTTGGATGATGACTCCCAGCAAGGGCCCCGCCGTATGCGCTAGTTCCCAGCGAGCGTCGACAGGCTCGCACGGGCCTGGGTCACGAAGGGGTCGGCATTCGAACCGAGATCGCTGTCGTATTGCACACCTACCAGGATATTGCCTCGAGCCATCCAATGAACCGTGAAAGTGGATACTCCAGCACTGCGGAGAGGATCGTAGCCGGTGTGGGGACAATCGGAGTGGCCGATGGGCGGGACGTCGGACTCGCCGTTCGCCGCCGCGGATGGGTCAGCGGCGGCGAGGGCACCCGCCGAAGGAAAGACCACCACCACGCCTTCGACCATCCCGCCAGAGGCGCCGTTCGAGGGGAATTCGAGCACTGGCGCGCCCGTGAACCCGGCAGCCATGCAGACGTTCACGGATGACGGTTTCGCAGGTAACCCGAACGCCGCGGCGGCTTGTGCGACGGTCGTCGGATAAGGCGCGGTCGCCTGATCACCGCTCCACACGATCCTATCGCCGACCATGACATGCTCGCACCCGTCGGCGTACGAGATGGGGCAATTCATCAAGGACGGGTCGTGAGTGTGCACCCGCGCAATCACAGGTCCGGGCGCGACAGCCCGCGTGTCAACGCGCAGCTGCATTCCCAAAGCGCCTGAAACGAGCCCTGGCTGATCGCCCACATTACCCATGCCCCCACACACGTAGAGCGCGTTGTCATTCCCGCCCATAGCCAGGCAGGAATGAGGACCTTCGATCCCGGCCCAGAATGCGACCAGGAAGGATGCACTATCTGAGGATCTATTCGCAGCGTCGATGGCTGCTTGCCCTCGCAGCACCGGGTCGCCTTCCCAGACCCGCGGGATCCCGTCGCTGTACCGGAGCGGATCTGGGCTGACAGAGGGCGATTGGGTGTCGGGGACCGACGCTGTCGAGTTGCGGACGGCCGGCGAGGACACGATGTTGAGTCCCACGGATGGCGTGACGTTCCCGGGTTGTGCATCGCCGCTGTATGTTCCAAACCATCTCGGCACAACTACTGCGAGAATCAGCGCGGCCACGCCCACGAGAGCGAACGCGAGCCCAAAGCGACCCTTTCGGTCTCTATTGCGTGGCCTGTCGACGCCTACGAGCAGCGTCGTCAACCGAGGTGCCGGTGGGGTTGAACCATCAAGCTCTGCTGCGCGAGCCTTCATTCTGTTGCGCAATTCACGCTCAAAGTCGCCAGTATCCATCAGGAGAGCACCTCCGGGTGCGCGCGCAGCGCTGCCACTGCCCGAGAGAGATTGGTCCGGACACCCGCGGCCGAGAGCCCCATCAGGTGTCCTATCTGTTCGTCGCTGAGATCGAAGAGGTACCGAAGCAAGAGGGCCTCGTGTTGCCTGGGAGACAGGTTGCTACGGAGTTGGTCGAACCAAACCGCGGCCTCCGAGTCACCCAAGCTATTGCTTCCGTCGAAGGTTTCGTCTACCGACGAGAGCGGCAGCCACCTGATCGGGCTTCGGCGGTGGCGATCGATAACAAGGCGCCTTGCGATTAGGAAGAGCCAGGCCATGGGATCTCCGCGAGGGCCGCGGCCACGCTGCCAGGCACCAAGAGCACGGCGGACGGCTTCGGCTGCCACATCCTCAGCATCCTCGTGGTTACGCACGAAGAGCCACACATACCGGTAGAGGCGCGGCCAGGCATCTACGTAAAGCTCCTCGAATCCCGCGTTGAGGGTTAGCTCGCGCGTGGAAACAGGAGCAGCTTCCCCCACGAGGCGACTCCCTTCAAACTTACAATCCGTATCCACACTGAGGATAACGGGCCGGACGTTGAGTATGTGTCAGGCTTGCTCCAAACCCAACCTTGTTCGAGCCCCGAGTGCCCGTTCTTGACACGGGACACCGGCGTGGGGCTCGGGAGAAGCTCCTCGACTAGAACGCCGGGTCAACACCTTGGTCAAGTCTGGGGAGGTCTCCCTCTATCCGGCCCAAGGCACGGGCAACAGAGGGGCGAGGCGGGCGGAAGAAGTCTGCAGCCTGAGTGTGTTCGACTCCTCGCTACTACGAGAGGGCCGATGATGATTGCTCACGGATCGAGCTATTCAGCGTGGACGTCCGGTTGCCAAGATCGGCTGGCTCCCTGGGGTACGGCCGCGACCTCAAACCCAGGACGGCGGTCCACGCGCTCAGGCAAGACGTATTGATTTCCGGCCGACTCAGTTCGAGAAGGTCAGTTGGGGTCGCACGTCGTCCTTCGGTCGAGAGTCGGACCTAACCCGACCCTTCAGCAATGCGAATATGACGGCGCGGGCTGGTGGCACTAGGCAGCATCGCGGAGACCCGGGAAGTCCCGACGACGGAGTCATCACCGGAGAGTTCCAGTGGGCTACGACGTGGCGACCCCTCAGGGCTCCGGGTCTCTCACTATTTCGGCCCCAACTCCTCTTGCCCCGGCCAGCCCCAGCACATCCGATGAACCACGGACGATAGCTGACGCGTCATGCAGAGCGCACCGACCGCAGCGGTGACCTGGCGCCGCCCATCGTCACGAGGACGCGGCCCCGGTAGAGACGTCGGATCCAGATCCCCGACGCGCGGGTTAGCCTAGGCCCGACTCCAGTAGCACCTCCAAGATGATGGCCTGACGAGCCGGACTTGGCAGCTTCGTTGGCATCTTCGCCCGCGAACAGGGGCGGACTGAGAGCGGCCAAATCGAACGCTTTCACGCTCAAATCGAACGCTCACGAACCCCTGCGACCCCTCTGGTGCGCCCTTAAACTCCGCGGCCCGCAAGGGCGTCAGGGTTCGAGCCCCTGCTCCGGCACCACCTCCAGCGATCCCGACTGCACTCCGGACAAGGGCGGCTTCCAACGCCCCGGATCATTGGAGCGCCGATGTCTCGCCCAGCAGATACAGAACGGGCCGCTTTCGCGGCCCGTTCTTCCACGTTCGCCGTGTTGTCAGAGTTTGTTGCCGATTGTGCTCAGAAGCGTGTCTAGCTTGCCACTCATGAGGAAGAGAGCGGTAACTGCGAGAATCGCGATGAGCGAAAGAATGAGTGCGTACTCCGCGAGACCCTGTCCTTCCTCGCGGCGAAGGAGCAACAGCATGATGCCTCCTTTCTGAAGACGACGGTTGGCGTTCGTCGTAGCGTCGGAATGGACTGGCAGCTGTTGCGCATGCAAATCCACTTGGCCGAGCGTGGCACAAGGATATTCCCAGTTCGGGGTCCAGCGGGAATTACTTTGGTACTGGCACAAACGTAACCGTGCGCCCGCACGCTCGGCAACGCGGATCGCGGTCCCTGATAGAATCCGGCAGTCCTTTCGGCTCCGACCGACCGGCGTTGCCGTTCGCGCATCGGGGCATCCCCATGGGAAGGAGTCACAGGCGCATGCGCCGATACGAACTCATGCTCGTGCTGCGTCCCGATCTGGCTGACGACAAGGTCCAAGGGACGCTCGAGCGAACCGCCCGTGCCATCGCGGCGGGCGGCGGTCAGATCGTCAAACAGGCCCCTTGGGGCCGCCGCCGGCTGGCCTATCCGATCGATCACCATCGCGAGGGCTCGTACTACGTCATCCTGTTCGAGGCTCCGGCGACGGCAATCGCCGAGTTGGAACGGGGTCTCCTGATCAGCGAAGAAGTTCTGCGCCACCTCGTTACCCGTGTGGAGCGCCCGGTTCGGGCCGCCCGCGGCCGCGATGCCGACGCGGATCTCGACGTCGTTCCTCCTCCGTCCGACGACGAGGAACCCGAGGAGGAGGTCGAGCTGATCGACGAGTCCGAGAGCGAGGCGGCGCCGGCCGCTATCGACTGAGGCCCGCTCGCAGGCGGAGCTGGAGGCACGCTCTATGTCGCTGAACAAGGCGATGATCATCGGCAATCTCGGCCGCGATCCGGAGATGCGGTACACGCCCAATGGCCAGGCGGTGACCCAGTTCACGGTTGCCGTCAACCGCAACTACAAGGACTCGAGCGGCGAATGGAAGGAAGAGACCGAGTGGTTCCGCGTGGTGGCCTGGGCAGCGCTTGCCGAGCGAACCGCCGAATACCTTCGCAAGGGCCGGAAGGTCTACGTCGAAGGTCGACTCCAGACCCGCACCTGGGAAGGCCAGGACGGTCAGAAGCACTACACCACCGAGCTGATAGCCAACACCGTGACGCCCCTCGACCCGCGACCCCGTGAAGACGGCGCGGCCGAACCGGCCGGGGCTCGACCCGCGAGGAGCGAAGCGCCAGCCGGCCCTGCCGCAGGGGACGACTTCGGCTCGAACGACCTGGACGAGTTGCCCTTCTAAGGCTGCCGTACCAATCCTTGACAATGCCAATCGCCGCGTCATGAACGCGGCCGTAGTGAACTGAGGACCCGACGCACATGCCTACGAACCCGCGAGAAAAGACCCGGGGCAAGCGCGACGACTACTACCGCGACCGCCGCCGCCGCAAGGTGTGCACGTTCTGCGCCGACAAGACGGTCATGATCGATTACAAGGAAGTCAACCGACTCCGCCGCTACCTCTCAGAGCGCGACAAGATCGAGCCCCGCCGGAAGACCGGGACCTGCGCCAACCACCAACGGCAGCTAGCCGTGGCTCTGAAGCGCGCCCGAATCGTCGCTCTGCTGCCATACGCGCCCCAGCACGTTCGACCGTAGAGCCGCGTCTCAATGCAGCGCGCCTGAGCGCGCGGCCGGTCAAGCTCGCCGTTAGCGCCGCCACTGGCGTCGGAGGCTGAGTTGGACATCCTGCTGCTGGCCGTCTCGTTCGCGGTCATCCTCGCCGGCTCGGAGCTGTTCACAAACGGCATCGAGTGGTTCGGGCACAAGCTCGAGCTGGGCGAGGGCGCGATCGGCTCCGTGCTTGCGGCAATCGGGACGGCCCTGCCGGAGACGATGGTCCCGCTGATCGCCATCCTGTTCGGCGGGGGCATCGCCGCGAGCGAGATCGGCGTGGGCGCGATTCTCGGCGCCCCGTTCATGCTGGCCACTCTGGCCATGTTCGTAACAGGCGCAGGCGTGTGGCTGATGCGAGGGCGCCGCGCCACCGGCAAGACCCTGGCTCTGGACTTGGGCGTTGTCAGCCACGACATGGCCTATTTCGCGGTCGCGTACACCGTCGCAATCGGCGCGGCCTTCCTTCCCGTGGAGTTCGAGTGGCCGCGCCGACTCGTGGCCGTCGTGCTCATCGGCCTCTACGGCCGCCATGTCTGGGGGCACCTGCAGGCCGAGGCGGCCGAGCACCAGGGCCTTCAGCCCCTTCGGTTCCACAAGCTCGATCGCGGCGCGCCGCAACACCCGGAGCCGCCGCGGCTGCTCATCGTCTCGGTACAGGTGGTCTTCGCCCTGGCCTGCATCGTCGGGGGCGCGTGGACCTTCGTCCAGGCGATCAAGGACGTGGCGTCCGGGCCCGGCGTAAACGGAACCCTGCTGGCACTGGTCATCGCCCCGATCGCCACAGAGCTTCCGGAGACGCTCAACAGCGTTCTGTGGGTCCGCCGGGGTAAGGACACGCTGGCGATGGGCAATATCACTGGTGCGATGGTCTTCCAGAGCGCCATCCCTACGTCCATTGGACTTGTCTTCGCGCCGGCTTTGTGGACGGTCGTCGGCGGAGGAGTGGCATTCGGCTCGGCCGCCATCACCCTGGCTTCGGTGGCGGCGATCTTCATTCCGACGCTCCTGCGCAAGCGCCTCGGAGCGAACCTGCTTCTCGTGGGCGGAGCGTTCTACCTTGTCTATCTGATCGTGGTCTTAGTCGCTCTGGCAGGACCGAGAGGCTGAGGCAGGACTCCCCTCCGTGGCTGGCCGCGGTACCCGACCGCTATAATTCGCTTTCGCCGGCTTGCTGCCGGCGGTCAGCACCAGGGAGCGACGATAGATGGTCACGGAGAACGCAACGGCACCTGCCGCGAGCGCGGCGTCGGAGCCCGACCAGAACAGCCTCGTTTGCTATTTCAAGGGCGCGTACGTAACGCTCGGCGAGGCTCGCGTCCCGATCATGACCCACGCCTTCCTGTATGGAACCGCCGTCTTCGAGGGCATCAGGGCCTACTGGAACGCAGAAGAGAAGCAGCTGTACGCGCTCCGGATCAAGGAGCACATCGTCCGCCTGCGTAACTCGAGCAAGATCATGCTCATGGCCGAGGTGCCGACTGTCGAGGAGTTCACCGAGATCGTCCTCCAGGTCCTGCGCAGGAACAACTTCCACGAAGACGCCTACTGCCGTCCCTCGGTGTACAAGAGCACGGAGGCGATCGGCGTCAAGCTCCACGGGCTGACCCACGAGTTCTACGTCCTGGCCGTCCCCATGGGCGACTACATCGACACCGAGAAGGGGATCCCGACCGGGACGGTCTCGTGGCGGCGGACCAGCGACACGGCCATCCCGTCGCGCAGCAAGATCACCGGCAGCTACGTGAATCCGGCCTTCTCCAAGTCCGAGGCCATGCTCAATGGGTTCGAAGAGGCCATCGTCCTGACTCAGGAGGGTCACGTCGCCGAGGGCTCGGCCGAAAACCTGTTCATGGTCCGCGATGGCGTGCTCATCACACCGTCGGTCAGCGACGACATTCTTGAAGGGATCACCCGCGCTGGGATCTTCGAGATCGCCGGCCATCTGGGGATCCCCGTCAAGGAGCGCCATATCGACCGAACCGAGCTCTACATCGCCGACGAGGTCTTCCTCTGCGGCACGGGCGCCCAGATTTCGCCGGTTGCGTCGGTGGATCATCGAGCTGTCGGCGACGGGCGCGTGGGGCCGCTCTCGAAGCAGATCAGCAAGACCTACTTCGATGCGGTGAGGGGGCGCCTTCCGGCATTTCGGCACTGGGTGACACCCGTCTACAAGAGTGAGTGAGACTTCTGCCCGAGACTCCTCAGCGTTGCGGCAGGCCGCGGCGGCAGCACAGCCGGCAGCGGCGACCAGGCGCAGGCGCTCGCTCCGGGTTCTCGAGACCATCCCAGGCCTCGTAACGTGGATCTTGATCCTGGTCATGATCCCGCTCGCCATCCGCTGGCCGGTCGTGCTGGGCGTGTTCGTGCTGTGCTTCGATTTCTACTGGATGTACCGCGCCATCGTCCTGTCTGTCAGCGTCGCGATCTCGTTCCGACGGATCCGCCGTGTAACCGCGGTCGACTGGCGCCAGCGCGCCTTCTCGCTGTCGGATCCGCAGAAGCGGTTTGACGAGCTGGCGGATCTGATCGAGCGCGTGAGCCTTCGGACGTCCGAGCTTGATGCCGCCGGCAACAGCCTGGCCGCACGCGGCGGCCGTCGGGAGTTGCACCGGCTCGTCGACGAGCGACGTAGCCTTGAGCGGCTGGTTAACCTCCAGGAGCCGATCCCGGATCCGCGCGAGCTCTGGCACGTTGCCTTGATCCCGACCTACACGGAGCCCTACGAGAAGCTCTTCCAGACGGTCAAGGCGCTCGCCGAATCGGACTACCCGTGCGACCGGCGAATGGTCGCGATCATCACTCGCGAGACGGACCTTGAAGGTCGCGAGAACGTCGCCAGGTTGCGCGGTATCTTCGGGTCGAGGTTCTGCCACTTCTTCCACATCCTCGACCCGCTGGAGCCTGGTGTAGTCGTGGGCAAGTCGAGCGCGATGGCATATGGGGGTCGGTGGCTGTATCGGCAGCTGACCGACCTGGGCTACGATCCCAGGCAGGTGATCGTGACTGACCTTGACTCGGACTACCGCGTTCACAAGCAGTACTTCGGGTATCTGACCTACAGGTTCGTGACGGACCGCGATCGCTTCCGGCGGCTCTACCAGCCGGTTCCGATGTTCCACAACAACCTGTGGCAATGCCCGTTGCCGGTCCGGCTGATCGCGGTCAGCACGACCCACCTCCAGATGTGGCGGCACCTCACCCCGGAGCGGCTCGTCAGCTTCAGCTCCTACGCGGTCTCTCTGCGGACCATTCACGACGTCGACTACTGGGCTACAGACGCGATCCCCGAGGACAGTCGCTTCTACTGGAAGAGCTTCTTCCGCTACAGCGGCCAGTTCCGGGCCGAGCCCTTGTTCATACCGGTCTATGGAGACGCGGTTCGGGCCCGGTCTTATCCGCGCAGCCTGGTGCAGCAGTATCTGCAGATCCGGCGCTGGGCGTGGGGCGTGACCGACATCCCGTTCTTCATCGACAACGCCCTGGCCCACAACGAGATCCCTCTGCGCGATCGGATCTCGCGCCTGTTCACGTTGTGGCTGGACCACATCAACTGGGCGGTGGCGCCGTTCATCATCGTCTGCGGGCCCGCTCTGCCGGTTGCCCTGAACCAGACCTTTGCCGTCACGCCGTTCGGGCAGCAGCTTGGCGTGTACGCTGCCTGGCTCCTGACCGGCGCCATGGCCGCGCTGCTGGTATTGATGTTCATCGAAGACCAGCTGGCGCCGCCGAAGCCCCGCGAGTGGGGCGTCTGGATGCACATCGTTTCGTGGGCGCAGTGGATCTGTCTGCCGGTCGTGGGCTTCTTCTTCACGAACCTGCCTGCACTCGATGCCCAGACCCGGCTCCTGACGGGTCGCTACCTGGAGTACCGGGTCACCGAGAAGGCGTAGGCCGGTGGCGGCGCAAGGTCCGGGGCGCCCAGGCCGCGACGGTGGCGCGCATTAGGGTGAGGTCGCGAACGCGGGCCTGTGGATGTGGCGCGGACTGATCTTGCCGCCGGTTCGCTAGGATACCCATGTACGAGTTCCCTCGCGGTTGTCGATTCAGTCCGCGGGGAAACCGCGCCTGAAGGCCAGGCGCGGGTACGCAGACCAAGCCCGACCGCTCAACGAGTCCGAGGACGATGTTCCGACCAGTCAGCTCCAAGCCCGATCTCGTCGCCCAGGAGCACGAGATTCTGACTCTCTGGCGGGATCGCCGGACCTTCGCCCGCCTGCGCGCCCGGAACGCAGGCAAGGAGCGCTGGAGCTTCCTGGACGGGCCGATAACGGCCAACAACCCGATGGGCGTCCATCACGCCTGGGGTCGGGCTTACAAGGATCTATTCCAGCGCTTCTGGGCGATGCAGGGCCGGGACCAGCGCTACCAGAACGGCTTCGACTGCCAGGGGCTGTGGGTCGAGGTCAATGTCGAGCGAGACCTGGGCTTCACGAACAAGCGAGACATAGAGGAATACGGCATCGCGCAGTTCGTCAGCCTGTGCAAGCAGCGAGTCCTGACGTTCGCGGCCCGCCAGACCGAGCAGTCGATCCGCCTGGGCATGTGGATGGACTGGAACGATCCGGTAGAGCTGAGGCGGCTTCGCGATCAGCTCGCCGAGGATCCGAGCCAGACGATGACGACGAGCGGCTCCGACGGCAAGCGTGTGACCGACACGGCCGAGCAGCTCGTGGGACGGCTTGGCATGCCCGAGCTAGGCGGTAGCTACTTCACCTTCTCCAACGAGAACAACTACCTGATCTGGTCGTTCCTGTCCGAATGCAACCGCCGCGGCTGGCTCTACAAGGGCCACGACACCATGCCCTGGTGCGCCCGATGCGGCACCGGCATAAGTCAGCACGAGATGACCGAGGGCTACGCCGATCGCGAGGACCCCGGCCTGACCGTCAAGTTCCCGCTGTCGGATAGGCCCGGCGAGGCGCTGCTTGTGTGGACGACCACGCCATGGACGCTGACCTCCAACGTGGCCGCGGCCGTGGGCGAGGAGCTGCGCTACGTCAAGGTCCGTCAGGGTGAGGAGACCTTCTGGCTCGGCCGCGGGACGCTGAAGCACGCCCTGGTGGGGGAGTTCCAGGTTCTCGAAGAGAAGCCCGGCCGCGAGCTCGAGGGCTGGCGATACATGGGTCCGTTCGACGAGCTGCCGGCCGTGGAGGCTGCCTTCGCAGCCGGCGGAGCTTCCGGAGCGCCGTATGAGCATCGCGTCGTGACCTGGGATGAGGTCGGTGAGGAAGAGGGCACCGGCATCGTGCACATCGCGCCCGGCTGCGGCGCGGAGGACTTCGCCCTCGGCAAGAAGCTGGGCCTGCCGATGATAGCGCCCCTGGACGAGAACGGGGTCGTGCTGCCAGGCTTCGGGCCCTACTCGGGCCGCGACGTCCGCGACGTGGCCGACCCGATCGTGGAGACGCTCAGGCATCGCCACCGCTTCTACCGCCTCGAGACGATCACCCACCGCTACCCGCATTGCTGGCGCTGCGGGACGCCGCTCGTGTTTCGTCTGGTCGACGAATGGTACGTGAGCATGGGGCCGGTCTACGACGTTTCCCGCGATCGGCTGACGCCCGAGCAGGTAGAGGCGAGCCTGCGCTACCAGATCATGGACGTGATCCGCGACATCAAGTGGATCCCCGGTTTCGGCTACGAGCGTGAGCTTGACTGGCTCCTGAACATGCACGATTGGATGATCAGCAAGAAGCGCTACTGGGGCCTGGCGCTGCCGATATACGACTGCGAGTCGTGCGGCACGGTCAACGTCGTCGGTGGGCGGGAGGAGCTGGCCGAGCGGGCCGTCGAGGGCTGGGACCAGTTCGAGGGCCACACCCCGCATCGACCGTACGTGGACAAGGTCAGGATCCGCTGCTCGGGGTGCGGCGAGCCTGTGACTCGGATCGCCGACGTGGGCAACCCGTGGCTGGACGCGGGCATCGTCCCGTTCTCGACGATGCACTACCGCAGCGACCCCGACTACTGGAAGGGCTGGTTCCCGGCCGACTTCGTGACGGAGAGCTTCCCGGGCCAGTTCCGCAACTGGTTCTACTCGCTCCTGGCCATGAGCACGGTGCTGCGCCGCGAGGCGCCGTTCAAGACGCTCTTCGGCTACGCCCTGGTATTTGGCG
>Ga0182019_10001615_pt1 | contig 11491 bp, 9 predicted proteins | sample 812E2MmetaG_FD_120483 | JGI IMG/M metagenome (GOLD analysis project Ga0182019, IMG submission 120483) | Permafrost microbial communities from Stordalen Mire, Sweden - 812E2M metaG | ecosystem: Environmental > Terrestrial > Soil > Wetlands > Permafrost | place: Sweden: Stordalen | collected...
CCTCTCCGTGGTGGTGGGTAAAGGCCAACAGCATGATTTTTCGGTCTTCAAAGACAGCCGCCTATTGTTGCATCCCGATGCCCAGCTGTTGGCGGATTCGGGATACCAAGGGATACACAAACACCATCAGAACTCGACCCTGCCGGTCAAAAAGAAAAAAGGCCAACCGCTTTCGGCAGAAGACAAAGCCTATAATAAAATACTATCAAAACAACGTGTTTTCATTGAGCATATCAACCGCCGATGCAAGATTTTCAGGATCGTCAAAGATGTTTATCGGGGCAAGCACAAGCATTACTCGCTGACATGGAATTTAGTGGCGGCTCTTGTTAACTTGCGCTATGGTTGTATTTAGGAAAGATGTCTAATAACTTCAGAAATGAAAATGACCATAGATTTCGCTATGGCCATTTGAGTATAGGGTTCTAGCTTGAATGTTTACAAAGTAAAAATCTCACCAAGGCAGGTTTTCTTGCGTGGAAGATGAGTCCCTATGCCATCTTCACCTTAAGAGCCACTGGCATCTGATGAAATTAATTGCTTGATTGGTTCAACTCAGGCAATATTTTAGTTCCTTCTTTTTTAACTGCTTGCAGGTCTTGTGGATTCAGGCCTAATAAATACAGAATAGATGGTGCAATTTGGATAGTATTAACATGCTCATCAATAATTTGATGTTGGATGCTAGCACCTGAAATCAAAATCGGAACATGACGATCAGCTACTGCATGACCACCGTGCTCAGCTATTTTAGACAATGATCCACCAGCATAAACTGAGCCAATTTTTGCGTAACCAATAACATCAGGTACACGTTGATCTGCTGTAGTAACACCTATAGATCTTGCGGCTTCAGATCCAGCAAAAACTTGACTCAAACCAGCGTTTGTAAAAGGTTTAACTGTTGCAACTCCAGCAGCATCTGAACCTACGCCATTTCCTGAATAACTTAACAGAAAGCTCTTGGCAAAGTCAGTAGCAGCTTGTGATCTATCATTCAACCATAACAATACACCGTCGTCATCCATTGCATGAGCGACTAAAGGCGTTACGCCAGTTTTTGCAAACCAAGCGGCATTTAATGCATCAGTCATAGCTCCATCGTTAATGATGGTTAAATTACTTCTTAGTTGAGGAGATTGACCGTGTTTAGCTGACACAATGATAACAGTATCAGATTTGCCATTGATAGCAGTTTGCATTTGTTGCAGGCTGCCATCAACAAACTTCAGAGCACTTTCCATAACAGGGCCAGGAGCAGTTCCGTTATAACCACCTAGCAAAAGAGTTGCTTGATTTGGTGTGTTTAAATTCTCGGCTATCGTTGATGTATTAAGCTTTTGGGCTGTAGAAACAGCTTGGAAGTTCATGCCGAAAATGGCAGGAGTCGATGAGGTTTTACCTGCATGATCCAAACCATTAATCTCATTGATGATCGACAATACTTTGATAGTATCGTATTTTTGAGTATTTGTATTGTCTTTTGTCCAGTCATGCGCAGTATCACTGGCTGGATCAATTACACTATTAATTTCAGGAGCAAATAAATCATCGATACCTTTACCAGATGGGCCGTTCAGTATTTCGTAAGCCGGGTGCTTGTCAGTCCAGGCAGTGTGTAAACCATTGGCCTTTGCAACTTCAAAAATTGTATTAACTTGAAGATATTGATGTGGATACACTACTTTACAGGTAGCTGGATCAACAGGTAATTGAGCTGGATCAATCAGTTTGCTTACAACAGAAGCAGGGTCACTTACAAGCGATAAGATGCTTGCAGGAACAGAAGCAATATCCCCTGGGATCAGCGATGGAGCAATTGGATATAAATTAGGAATACCTAGACCTGCATCAAGAGAAATATTTCCAGCTATAGTAGGCTCAATATTTTCAGCATATTGAACCTCAGCGCCCAAAGCAGCACCAGCAGGGCAAGTTTTTGTACCTAATGGCAGTAAGGCACGGCTATACCCGTCATCATAATAGATACCAGTAGATGCTGGGTTACCGCCTGTTGCTTGACCAACCATGCCTGGGAACGAGTCAGAAGGGAATGGTGTATGGGCATTGTTGTAGCTGATACCTGAATGAACCATACCTGCCAAAGTTGAGGTTGGGTACTTTTTCACGAACCAGTCAAGATCATTTTGATGTAATCCATCTACAGAAATAAGCAATACATGCTTGATAGAAGATTTTTCTTGTGACTCATGTGATGGACTGGCATTAACTGCAGTGACGCTTAAAGCCAGGCTGACAGCCAGTGAAAGTAAAGCTTGTTTGAATTTCATGGGGGTACTCGCTAACTGGAATGGTTAAGGAGTTTTAACTATATCTAAACAATGTTACAGCGGTATGATATCTAATTCTACGATCTTCATAACAGTCGCGTAGGTCGGGTTAGCGTAGCGTAACCCGACATCTGCTTTCAACACCGGCGCGCTAAAGTCGGTTACGCTGTCGGGGGTTATGGCGGCGACCCGGAAATAATATTTGCTGCCTACGTTAAGTCCGCTTAGCTCAAAAGAGGCTTGGGTGCTGGAGTCTGCCAGTAACCAACCGGCTTCGGTTTCCGGTAACGTGTCTTGGACGTATTGCCAATGATAAGCGCCGCCTTGGCATCTGCCAAGGACACATCGGGCGTATTTATTCGGAAATTATGCGACAGTCATACTTAAGCGCGCTGTCTGTATAGCGCTTCTGACGGTATCGGGCGCGGTGCCGCCGATATGCTTGCGGGCTGCGACCGAACCTTCCAGGGTTAAGTAGCCGAATACATCATCGGTAATCAGCGCTGAAAACTGCTGCAATTCGGCTAAGGAAATCTCCGATAAGTCGCGCTTACTGTCTATGCCTAAACGTACCGCCAAACCGACTGCTTCGTGGGCGTCGCGAAACGCCATGCCTTTACGCACCAGATAATCGGCAAGATCAGTCGCCGTGGCAAAGCCGCGCTTGGCGGAATTGTACATGTTTTCTTTTTTGGCACTGATATGCGGCACCATGTCGGCATAGGCCCGCAGGCAATTAATCAGCGTGTCGGCGGTATCGAACAGCGGCTCTTTGTCTTCCTGATTGTCTTTGTTATAGGCCAGGGGTTGGCTTTTCATCAGCATTAACAGCGACATCAAATGACCGGTGACGCGGCCGGATTTACCGCGCACCAGCTCAGGCACATCGGGATTTTTCTTTTGCGGCATAATGGATGAGCCGGTGCAAAAAGCGTCTGGCATTTCGATAAAATCAAACTGGGCGCTGGACCATAAGATGAGTTCCTCGGAAAAACGCGACAAGTGCATCATGATCAAGCTGCCCACGGCGGTAAATTCGATGGCAAAATCGCGGTCGCTCACCGAATCCAGCGAATTGGCCGAAGGGCGGCTAAAGCCCAGCAATTCGGCGGTTATAAAACGGTCTATCGGGTAACTGGTGCCGGCCAACGCCGCTGCGCCCAAGGGCATGATATTGACCCTTTTGCAGCAATCGTGCAGCCTTTCCTTATCGCGCACCAGCATTTCAAACCAGGCCATCAGATGATGGCCGAAGGTAATCGGCTGGGCGACTTGCAAATGGGTAAAGCCGGGCATGATGGTATCGGCATTACATTCGGCCAAATCCAGGATGGCCGATTGCAGGCGGGTCAGCTGATCGATAATGTGCCCGATTTCGCCGCGCAGATAGAGGCGTATGTCGGTCGCCACCTGATCGTTGCGGGAGCGGCCGGTATGCAGTCTTTTTCCGGCAATGCCTATTAAATCGGTCAGTCGGGCTTCGATGTTCATGTGTACATCTTCCTGCTTGATCGACCAGACAAAGTCACCGTTATTGATTTCTGCGCTGATTTGCTCCAAACCGCCGATGATGGCGGCGCAATCTTGTTCCGTCAGGATGCCGCAGCGCATTAACATCGTGGCATGGGCGATGGAACCTTGAATATCCTGAGGCGCCATGCGCTGGTCGAAATCGACGGAAGCGGTAAAGACCTCGACAAAAGCATCGGTAGCCTGGGCAAAACGGGCGCTGGAAAGTTTTTCGGAATTAACGGTGGTCATAGGTGATTTTTAGGCGGATTAACTTATAAAGAGGGGAAATTATACAGATAAACGACAGCTTATGAATCACTGCCTATAGCCAGGATGATTTTCAATGATGATTTAGGTTTAATCCACCACTACATGCCATCCTGTCGCTTAGGCTGTGATAAACTACCCGCATTAAAGCCCTCTTTACGCAGATATAAACACACACGCATGGCGCTTAAGTCCACCATTTATAAAGCCGACTGTCAGATTGCCGATATGGACAGGGGCTATTATCAACCGCATAACCTGACTATCGCGCTGCATCCTTCCGAAACCGAAGAGCGCATGATGGTGCGTCTGCTGGCTTTTGTGCTTAATGCCCATGAACTGCTGCAATTTTCCAAAGGTTTGAGCGCCGATGATGAACCCGATCTGTGGCAAAAAAGCCTGAGCGATGACATTGAAGTGTGGATAGATGTCGGCATGCCGGATGAAAAACGTATACGCAAGGCCTCCAATCGGGCGGATAAAGCGATGGTCTACACTTATGGCGGACGCAATACCGTGTGGTGGAATCAGATGCAGAACAAACTGGATCGCTTTAAAAATTTGACCGTCATTAACCTGCCTAAAGAAACGACCGATCAGCTCGCTCCGCTGATAAAGCGCACCATGCAGTTACAAGTCAGCATTCAGGATGGGCAGATCTGGATAGGCGACGATCTGCATACGGCGCATATAGTGCCTGAGGTTTGGCTTATTTAAGATTGCCCTTAAAAACTTCAATTGAAATGTATTGTAGTCCGTTCGTGCTGAGCTTGTCGAAGCATGAACGGACTACAATACACTCACTCAATTGAATGAACCTTGTCAAATCCCGCTCACCCTTCGACAAGCTCAGGGCGAACGGAATTTGGCAAGGCTCAACTGATTTTTTAAATTGACGACTATCAATTTAACAACTAATTTTTTACCTTTAATCTTCGGAACCACACCTTGATTTCTACAGCAAACCTCACCATGCAATTCGGGGCCAAGCCCTTATTTGAAAACGTCTCCGTTAAATTCGGCGACGGCAACCGTTACGGCTTGATCGGCGCAAACGGCTGCGGCAAATCGACCTTCATGAAAATATTGAGCGGCGATTTGGAACCGTCCGCCGGCAACGTCAGCATCAGCCCCAACGAGCGGCTCGGTGTGTTGCGCCAGGATCAATTCGCCTATGAAGACTACCGCGTGTTGGATGTGGTGATGATGGGACACGCCGAGATGTGGGCGGCCATGTCCGAACGCGATGCCATCTACGCTAATATGGAAGCCTCCGAAGACGATTACATGCACGCGGCAGAACTGGAGGCGGTGGTCGGCGAATACAACGGCTATACCGCCGAATCGCGCGCCGGTGAATTGCTGTTGGGGCTGGATATTCCGCTGGAACAACATAACGGCCTGATGAGCGCGGTCGCTCCCGGCTGGAAGCTGCGCGTGCTGTTGGCGCAAGCTTTGTTCGCCAATCCCGACATTATGTTGCTGGATGAGCCGACCAACAACCTGGACATCAACACCATCCGCTGGCTGGAAGACATCCTGAACCAGCGCGATTGCACCATGATCATCATCTCGCATGACCGCCATTTTTTAAACAGTGTCTGCACGCACATGGCGGATATGGATTACGGCGAATTGCGTGTTTATCCCGGCAATTACGACGACTACATGATTGCGGTCACCGAGGTTAGAGATCGCTTGCTTTCCGGCAACGCCAAGAAAAAAGTCCAGATTGCCGAACTACAATCCTTTGTCAGCCGCTTTTCCGCGAACGCCTCCAAGGCCAAACAAGCCACCTCGCGCGCCAAGCAATTGGATAAAATTAAACTGGATGAGGTTAAACCTTCCAGCCGGGTTAATCCTTTTTTGCGCTTCGATCAGACCAAAAAATTGCACCGTTTAGCGCTGGAAGTCGAAGATTTGAGCAAAGGTTACGGCGAAAAACCTTTGTTTCAAAACCTGAAACTTATGATAGCGGTCGGCGAGCGCGTGGCGGTGATCGGCCCCAACGGTATCGGTAAATCGACATTACTGCGCACATTAGTTAGAGATTTAATGCCCGATACCGGAATAATTAAATGGTCGGAAAATTCCGAAATAGGCTACTTCGCCCAGGATCATACCGAAGATTTTGCCGAAAATTTAACGCTGATCGAATGGATGGGGCAATGGCGCAAAGAAAGCGACGACGACCAAGCCATACGCGGCACTTTGGGGCGGTTACTGTTTACCGCAGACGACATCAATAAATCCGTTAAAGTCATCTCAGGCGGGGAACAAGGTCGCATGCTGTTCGGCAAGCTGATATTGCAAAAAAACAATATCATGGTGCTGGACGAGCCCACCAACCACTTGGACATGGAATCCATCGAATCGCTGAATACCGCGCTGGAAGACTATCCCGGCACCTTGATTTTTGTCAGTCATGACCGGGAGTTTGTCTCGTCGCTGGCAACCCGGATTATCGAGTTAACACCGAACGGCATCGTTGATTTTAACGGTAATTATGAAGATTATTTGAATAGCCAAGCGTAGGCGGTTACGATAGACCGGTCAGGCTTTTAAAACTTGACCGGTCTAAATTGTAAATCAAGGATAAATAACTTTAGGTTTGAAATTTGCGGCGGGATATTTGGGATCGAAGTCATCTTGAGCCTGGGTTTGACCAGCTAATTGATTATCGATAAAGACCACGATAGGCGTAAAATTTGAGGCTGGATATTTGGGGTCGGGTTCATTTTGAACCGCCGCGTCTTTAGCCAAATAAATAACGCTTGGCTCAAAATCCGCAACGGGGTATTTGCTGTCGGCGGCGGATGTCAGTAGTGGATTTAACGCAATGCCGACCATTGCCAACCCTAAAAAAATCGTTTTTTTCATAGATGAGTAGCCTCCAATAGTTGTAAATCCGGCCTGATGAGTCTGCTTTTAAATCCGGCCAGCCGCAGTAGAGTATCGAATATTTTAAATAATTCCGCAACAGCTTTTAATGTAAGCCTGCCGGAGTAAAAAACATGTTTTTTACTCCGCTCTCTAAAGAAAAAGCTTAGCACATCAATAGATAATCTTTTGCTCTTTCAACGCGCTGTAAATATCATCAATAGACTGTTTGTCAGTATCAAAACTTATATCGGCCAAATCAGTGCTGCTTGTGACGCACAAACACAGCAATCCGGCGTTTTTTACGGCTTGTATCAGAGCGCTGTTTTGCGTTTCCAGCACTGTCGTGGCATGACCGTTATCAAACAATTTCCGCTCCAATTGATAGGCGACTTCCTTGCCGACCTGCCCTGTTAAGGCAATGGCGGTGGCTTTTTGGCTGTAGCGCGATGCGCGTTCTTCTGCGCTGACCGGGTGCTGGTTTTCGTCATCGCTAGCGCCGGTAATCATGCCTGCGCCGACGGTGCCGTTAGTCAAACGGTCGATAATAATGAAAGCGCCTGTGCCTTTGTTGATTTTATAAGGATCGAAAACCACCGGCGCATTGACGGCAACCGTGCAGGAACCGATTTCATTCAGTTGCAATTCGACGGCGTCATGGTGTTCCAGCGTATTGACATCGATACGGTGATGGATCATCGCAACAGAACCGGAAACGCTACGTGTCGCCAGCTTTAGCGTGTATTGGCGGCCCGGCGTCAAGGCTTTTTCGGTCATCCAGACGATAGTCGCCTTAAATTGGTCGGCGACGATGGGCGGCAGTTTTTGCGTGCCGATCAGCATGTCGCCACGACTTATATCAATCTCGTCTTCCAGCGTCAGCGTCACCGCCATCGGCGGAAAGGCGGCGTCGATGTCGCCGTCGTAAGTCACGATGGATTTTATTTTGCTGCTTTTACCGGAAGGCATGGCGGTAATTAAATCGCCTTTGCGAAAAATACCGGCCGCCACTGTGCCGCAAAAGCCGCGAAAATCTAAGTTGGGTCGGTTGACATACTGGACGGGAAAGCGGGCGTCGTCAAAGTTGTGGTCATTGGCGATTTCGACGCTGTTAAGCGCCGCCATTAACGGCTCGCCGGTAAACCAGGGCATGTTCTCGCTGGGGTTGACGACGTTATCGCCGTCCAGCGCCGACATCGGGATAAAACAGATGTCGTGCAGATCCAGCGTATCGGTAAAGCTTAAATAATCCTGTTTGATTTTATTGAAGGTCGCCTCGCTGTATTCCATCAAATCCATTTTATTGACCGCAACGATGATGTGCTGAATGCCTAATAATGAAGCGATAAAGCTGTGCCGTTTGGTCTGGGTTTGCACGCCGTAACGGGCGTCGATCAGGATAATGGCCAAATCACAAGTGGACGCGCCGGTCGCCATATTGCGGGTGTATTGCTCATGCCCCGGCGTGTCGGCAATAATAAACTTGCGCGTGGACGTGGAAAAATAACGGTAGGCCACGTCAATGGTAATGCCTTGCTCGCGTTCCGCCTGCAAACCGTCGACCAGCAAAGCCAGGTCAATCTTGCCTGCGCCGGTAGTGCCGGACTTGACGCTGTCCGCCAGCACCGCCGCCAGCTGATCTTCATAAATCATTTTGGAATCGTGCAGCAAACGGCCTATCAGCGTGCTTTTGCCGTCATCGACATTGCCGCAGGTTAAAAAACGCAACAATTCCTTGCGCTCATGTTGCGCCAAATAAGCGTCTATATCGGTACTGATTAAATCGGATTGGTGGGACATGGTTTTCCTAAAAAATAAATATTAGATTTATTGGGTAGTGATTGATGGAATCAACCCATGTTTTTTGGCACCTGCTTCATTCAGGACAATAACGGAATTGAGATCTATGTTCCATATACGAGCTGTTTTTTTGAGGGCTTTTTTAAGCTTTTCTTGCAAGGGCGGCAACCATGATTCTTCACAGTTTTGAATGGCTAATATCAAAATAAAGTTCACATTTGAGAGTTCAGTTTGTTTGAAAAAATCGGATAATTCCGAATTATTCTTGCTGTGTCGTTGCAAATAAATGGCGATAAATAAGGATAGGCTGTTGCTAAGTTTTTCTTGTACGTCGTTAATATATTTGTCATCGTTTTGTGGAGCGCTAGACTTGGCTTCAATTATTGAAATGCTTGCTTTACCGTTTTCCGTTCTAAGCAATAAAAACTCCGCTATCTTTACGCCTTCATCTTGTTTTGCTTTGTCGTTAATTTTTTTGAGAATGGCGCTATTTTCAATTTCAAAACAATGTCCGTCAGGATACGGGCCAAACATCCGTTCAAAGTTATTTTTGGGATGTGTAATCATTTAAAGGCCAAATCTACTTCTTCTTCGTAAAGCCGAATAGATTCATTAATGATTGGATTATCGGGCATTTCATCTTTTAAATCAGATTGTAGCCACTCATTGTTTTCATAAGAAAGCACGGGAATAGAAAGCTTCTGCTCTTGCGCGATTAGGAATAACTTTTTGATGACAAAGTAAGAGTGGCTGGCTATGAAAAACTGAATGCCGTGTTTAGCAAGTATGGCGATTATATTCAAAAATGTGGAGATAGCCTCTGGATGTAGTGTGGACTCAGGCTCATCAATAAATATAATAGAGTTTTCGTTTAAATAACCATTTTTCAATAATCTATCCAGAACAGCGATTTTTTTTATCCCCTCAGATGTTGCGCCCATAGCATATCGTTCTTTTTTATTGAACTCTTGTTTCTCAAAATACCAGCGATTTGTTGTTTCATCATAATTTATCTCGCCGCCAATCAAACCAATTAAATTGGATGTTGCCCGTTGAAAATCCCATGAACCACAACCGCTTTTGGGTGCATCATCCTTTGTCCATATTTCACGCGTCGCAGCGTCCATAAAATCTTTCCCTGGTGGAGTTTGCAGTGCTCGCGCTAAATCCAAATAGGTGTCGTCAAAACCAAGTAACTGATCTTGCTGTCTGGATTTTAAAATAATATTGTAAAACGATAGTATCTCTTTTGCTGGCAAAAAAATGGAATTGTCTTTTCGGGGTGGAACGTCATTGTTCCAGCCAGAAATGGCATTTCTGAAGGGCTTAGTTAGTCTATAGCTGAATTCATGGTTATTGAGAGTAAGGCTAAACGACAAATCAGCATTGCTAGTATATGAAATTAAATTACCTACTCCTTCCGCTTGAAATGTCCACCAAAGTTTATTTAATAAAATATGATCAGGTCTATCCGGATTATCACCACGCTTGTAATCTTCTAAGGTTCGCACCGCGCTGTACAATGCTTTAAGCAAAAACGATTTACCACAGCCATTGTTGCCAATAATGAGGTTGATTTTGCCCAAATTTTGCCAATCCAATTGTTTTATTGGCCCAAAATTTTTAAGCTCAGCACGGTTAATCATTGGTTAAAAATACCCTTCGCGCTTTTTTTGCTCCATAGAACCGGACTGGTCATGATCGATAAGCCGTCCCTGACGCTCAGATGTCGTGGTTAACAGCATTTCCTGTATGATTTCCGGCAGCGTGGTGGCTTCCGATTCGACTGCGCCGGTTAACGGATAGCAACCTAAGGTACGAAAACGCACTTTCTTCATTTCCATTTTTTCATCGGGGCCGATGGGCATGCGGTCATCGTCAACCATGATTAACATGCCGTCGCGGTTAACGACCGGGCGTTCCTTTGCAAAATACAGCGGCACTATCGGGATATTTTCCAGGTGTATATATTGCCAGATATCCAGCTCCGTCCAGTTGGACAGCGGAAACACCCGTATACTTTCGCCTTTGTCTATTTTGCCGTTGTAGATATTCCATAATTCCGGGCGCTGGTTTTTGGGATCCCAGCGATGATTCTTGTCGCGGAACGAATAAACCCTTTCCTTGGCGCGGGACTTTTCCTCGTCACGGCGCGCGCCGCCAAAAGCCGCATCAAACTGGTATTTGTCCAGCGCCTGCTTGAGCCCGTCAGTCTTCATCACGTCCGTGTGTTTTTTACTGCCGTGGGTAAAAGGCCCGATACCCTGATCGACCCCGTCCTGGTTGACATAAATCAGCAATTCCAGACCCAGCTTTTTGACCATAAGGTCACGGAACTCAATCATTTCCTTGAACTTCCAGGTGGTATCGACGTGCATCAACGGAAACGGCGGCTTGCCGGGGAAAAAGGCTTTCATGGCCAGATGCAGCATGACGGCGGAATCCTTGCCGACCGAATACAACATGACAGGGCGCTCAAATTCAGCCGCCACTTCACGAATGATATGTATGCTTTCGGCTTCCAGCTCTTTAAGGTGGGTTAGTTTATAATCAGTCATTAAAAGTCCGTCGGGATTGGATGTCACGGTATGGTTATCGAGTGTTATCAATAACAAACTTTCCATTTTAATTTGAACGGGCTGTTAATACCAGTCATCCTCAAATAAATCATCAGGTTTCTTAACTAAGGCGGGACAAAGAGCAGGACCTAACCGTTCGCCCTAAGCCCTTCGACTGCACTC
>Ga0182019_10001617_pt1 | contig 11486 bp, 9 predicted proteins | sample 812E2MmetaG_FD_120483 | JGI IMG/M metagenome (GOLD analysis project Ga0182019, IMG submission 120483) | Permafrost microbial communities from Stordalen Mire, Sweden - 812E2M metaG | ecosystem: Environmental > Terrestrial > Soil > Wetlands > Permafrost | place: Sweden: Stordalen | collected...
CGCCGTAGCTTAGCGTCCCCCCTCCGACGCAGGCCGCGTTGTTGTTGTAGGACCCGTCCGCCGGCCAGACGACCTCGGCGTGCCCGTGGGGATCAACAAACACCCGCGGTTCCTTCTCCTCGTCCGGCCCGTACGGGGCGCCCAGGGCGGTGGTCCGCTGGTTCCTCAGGTCGTCCTTGCGCTCCTCATCGGGCGTCACCCAGCGGCCGCGTTCCAGCAGCACCACGTCCAGGCCCGCTTCCGCCAGTTCCTTGGCCACCACGCCGCCGGCGGCGCCCGAGCCAATGACCACGGCATTGACGTGCTTGAGGCTCATGATCCTTGCGGCGCGGGAGTGGTTGCGCCGTCCCAGACAGCGCTGACCGGCCGGCGGCTGCGCAGGGGCGGCGTGGGCAGGCCCAGCATCCGCCAGCTGACTGCATCGCGGTTTCCGCCGTGACGCGGTCCGCCGTAGAAACCTTCCATCGTGTGTTCGACCAGGCGGTTGAAAAAATCCCTGGCCGAGACCTGACCCCAGATCGCGCCAGGTGCCTGATTCGCTTCGAGCCGGCTAAGCACCTCGTCCTGCTGCGCCGTGCTCAGGTCAATGAATTCTTTCCTGAACAAGATGCTGCAGGACTCGCTCACGCCCTTGAGGCCAGCCCGGTAGAGCGATTGATAACGGCGATGATAGCCGGCCAGCTTGCGATCGATGAACTCGATCACCCCAGCCCAGGCGGCCCCGGGGTCCGCGTCCGCCGGGATGATTCGTTCGCACATGGCACTGATCATCACTGCCTCGGAATCGGTGAAAAAGCGGTGGGATGATTCCCAAAAAGACGGCAACTGGATCAGGGGGGCGGCCAGCAGGGTCGCCGAGGACGCGCGCAGGAAAGCCCGTCGCGTTATGAGTCCGCCTGGAGGCACAGGGTCCATCGGGTCAGTCTTGTTCGGAAATCCGACGCGGTCGCAGGTCAAGGGGGTAGCACGCACCTCGTCAGGGTTGAATTCGTTGATCGGCCGGCGGCATTCGTCAAGCTTGATGGTCTCGGCCGGGCGCGATCGCTGCTCCTCCCAGAAAACAGCGCTTCCGTTGTAGCCGGCCTCGCTGAGGCCGGCCCAGGGTCCGCCGCCCGGGCTGGCACACTCGTCGCGACGCCGGCTACACGTTTCTTCCCGTCCGGTGCCAAACGCATGTTGCTGGTGGGACTGCATGGTTCCGGCTGGGTCCGCATCCGTTTGCCGCAAAAAAAGCCCCGCCGGTGAAGGCGGGGCTCGGGTGAGGAAAGCCGGTCCGGTTCAGTTCTTCGGCGGGACCGCGGCGGGCGGCGTGGCCTTGACGTCGAGCGGCGTGGCTTTGACGTCGAGCAATTCGACGTCAAAAATCAGGGTCGCTCCCGGCGGAATGTTCTGCTGACCGTTGTCGCCGTAGGCCAGCTGTGGCGGAATATACAGGCGGATCTTCCCGCCCTGATTGATCTTCTGCAGACCTTCGGTCCAGCCCGGAATCACCTTGTTGAGCTGGAATTCCACCGGCTCGCCCCGCGGCACCGAGCTGTCAAAGACCGTATCGTTGATGAGCTTGCCGGTGTAGTGCACCTTCACCGTGTCCGTGGGGGTCGGGAAAGCGCCCGTGCCCGGCTGCACGATCTCATAGCGCAGGCCGCTTGGCAGCTCGAGGACATTCTTGTTCCCCTTCAGCTTTTCAAAAAAGACCTTCGCCTCCCCCAGGTTCTGACTGCGGAGCTTGGTGAGATAGCCTTCCTGCTTCTTTTGCATGAAGGCGTCCATCTGCGGGCCGATCTTGTCCAGGTCATAGGGCGCCTCCTTGCCGGTGGCGGAGGTCAGCAGGCCCTTGATCACGGAATCAGTCTGCTCCTTGTTAAATTCGAGCTCGGCCAGGCCAAGCCGTTTGCCGACGAACCAGCCAAACGACTCGAGAATCTGCTGTTCGGTGAAGACCGGCGCGGGGACGGCAGCGGGGGCGGCGGGCGTGGTCGCCTCCTGCTTCGCAGGAATCTTGAGCTGGACCTCTTGGGCGGAGACGGTGGCGAGCGCGCCGAGGCTGAGCAGGCCGGCCAGGATCAGGTGGGAACGATTCATGGGTGGATGGTTGATGACTCAGGTAAGAAACGGCTGCGGGCGGATTGTGCCCTCAAAAGCGCAGGGACATGACAGCCCGGATCACGAAATGCAATCCCTTACCGAACGGCCTCCGCCCGGCGGTGGGCGTGCATCCCTCCCCCGGTTTGGAGACCGGTCTTCTCTCGCCGGGGTCCGGACAACTCCGGTCTTTTATTTCCGCGTTGGTTCGTGCAGGCTCATCCGCTCCGCCAGTTCAAACCCGCAGTCACTCCATGCAACCCGACCATTTTTGGTGCAGCACCGACGGCCAGATTCTCTCCCTCAAGAACAAGGACGCCAATACGCTCTCGCTCGTCCTGGCCTTCTGGCCCCGCCATCCGGCAGAACTCGAATTCATCCTCGCCCACCGGGCCGAGATCCACTTCACCGAACGCAGCACGCTCGCGCGCATCGGCATCGAGATGATCACCTCCGGTGCGCCCGCCGTGGACCACAACCGCCTCATTATCGAGACCGATGCGTTCCTGTTCGACCCCAGTTTTCCCAACGCCCCCTACTGGAAGAAGCTGCTCCGGCCGGGCACGCCCGTCGGCCGCCTGTTCTACGCGCCGGAATCAGCCAAGCTCTCCACCAACCAGATCTGGGAGGCCGTGAAGGAGAACCGCCTCAAGCTGCCCAACACCATCTCCATCGACCGCCTCGGCCGCGTTTTTCTCACGCCCCACAAGGTCTGCTACACGCTCAATCCACGGCTGCAGCGCCCGGAATTCGAACGGATGGTCAGCGGCGAAGCCGGCCGCGGCTACCTTGATAAGGTGCAGGTGCGCCACGACGTCGACATTCTCTCCGTGCCGCCGCGCTCGGGCGTGCTCACCAGCTGCTCGATGTATCTCAAGCAGCATTTCGTCGTGCTCAACCGCGGCGAGGGCAACTTCGGCCTGCATTGCGGTGCCATCCTGCTCGACCCGATCAAGACGTTCGGCACGAATGTCATGCTTGAGATCTACAACAGCGGCGATCAGCCGGTGGTCAATCCCGTGGTCTCGGTCGAGGTGTTCGCCGCGCCCACCTTCGCCGATCCCGAGGTCAAGGCCCTGGAGAAGAAGCGCCGGCGGCTCTTCACCTTCGCCAGCGACCTCTACCGCGGCATGGACAGGAGTCCGCCGCGCGACAGTGCCGGCGAGCCCCGCCCGAAGACGCGCATCACGGTCAAGGGCCAGAGCGCCTTGATGGAGAACTACTCCGTCTTCCTGAACTCGGCCGATTTTCCCAATCTCAAGGCCCAGGTGGCCGGGGGAACCTCCCCCCGGGGTTACCGCACGCTCATCCAGACGCTCGACCACGCGGCGGAGAATGCCGATACGCTCGTCCTTGATTTCTTCCCCAACCTGCCCGAGCACGTCGAGCTCCTCACGCGCATCCCCGAGCTCAAGCTCAAGCGCATCATCTTCCGCAAACCCTCGCGCACGCACGGCTTTTTCCTCTCGGGCAACGCCCACGCACGCCTCGACACCTATTTCAACATCAACCTCGATGTATACTGGCACAACGAGGGCATGAAGGACCTCTACCTCCACACCTACAAAAAGGGGAATGGATTCTTCATCCGCGAGGAGATGGACACTCTCTTCCAGGAGTCGACGATCCTGGCGTTCTACGGCTCCGCCGTGGAAATCGGCTCCGATCAGTCGGACAAGATCACCTCCCTCATCGGCCGGCTCACCGAGTTCATCGGCCCGAAAGTCGGCGTTCTCACCGGGGGCGGCGGCGGAGTGATGCGTCTCGCCACCGACGAGGCCCGCCGCAGCCAGGCCCTCACCGGCGCCTGCTTCCTCGAACTCGAGGCGCAGCCGCCCGAGCTGGGCGTCGACTTCTTCAACACGTTTCAGGACACCTCGCGTCACAACCGCCAAAAATGGTTCGAAGTGGCCGATTTCTGCATCTTCAACGTCGGCGGCGTCGGCACGCTTGAGGAAATCGGCATCGAAATGTGCAACCTGAAGCTCGGGATCCGCCCGCGGGTGCCCTATATTTTCTACGGCGCCGGCTTCTGGAGCGATCTCCGCAAGCAGTTCCGGGAGATGATTCGCACCAAGCGCGCGCCGGCCTGGATGGCGGATTACGTCCTGTTCACGGACGACCCCGACGAGGTCGTCGCCTTCTACCGGAAGACGCTGCAGGTCATGTGACCGCCCCGCCGGCCACTCGGCGAGTCCCGGTTCGTCGTCGGGCGAGTTCAGCTCCTGTTTCGGAGCGAAGGGGCCTTCGCCTGAAGGCCTTTTGCCCATCGCTGCTGATCCATCCCGATGCACAACCATGTTCAAGCTTGAACATAGTTGTGCATGAATGGTCTAGCCGCGGCCCGACGCCCAGGATCAGCAATCTCGATCTGACTCGAGATCGAGCCACGTTTACTTTTTGAATCGACCTTCGACTTTCGACCCTCGACCTTCAGCCGCTGTCGTGCGCAATTCCCTTCCTCGCTCCGTTCTCGTCGTCGGCTCCGGCGGCCGGGAACATGCCCTCGTCAAAGCCTGTCTCGCCTCGCCGGCCCGCCCGCGGGTGATCGCGGCGCCCGGCAACGGGGGCATCGCGGCAGAGGCGCCGTGCTTCGCGGTGCCAGCCGAAGACGTGCCTGCGATCGTCGCGCTCGCGCAGCGGGAGAACATCGGGTTTGTGATCGTCGGCCCCGAGGTGCCGCTGGCGCTGGGAATGGTGGACGCGCTCGCGGCCGCGGGCATCGCCGCCTACGGACCCAAGCGGGCCGGAGCCCGGCTGGAAGCCTCGAAGATTTTCACCAAGGAACTGCTCCTGAAATACCGGATTCCCACGTCCCCGGCCGCGGCCTTTTCGGAGGTCGCCCCGGCCCTGGCCTACCTCCGCGCCCGCCCGATGCCCATCGTGGTGAAAGCCGACGGTCTGGCCGCCGGCAAGGGGGTGATCATTGCGCCGACGCTGGCCGAGGCCGAGGCGGCGGTGCGCGGGATGCTCGAAGGCGGCATGTTTGGCGCCAGCGGCTGGCAGGTGCTCATTGAGGACTGCCTGGTTGGCGAGGAAACCTCCATTCACCTCATTGTTTCGGGCCGCGACTATTTGCTCCTGCCCGTCGCGCAGGACCATAAGCGCGCCGGTGACAACGACACCGGCCCCAATACCGGCGGCATGGGCACCTACTCGCCCGCCGAAATCGTCACCCCGGAGCTGCTCGCGCGCATCGACCGCGAAATCTGCCGGCCGTCGGTCGAGGCCATCGCCGCCGAGGGGATCGATTTCCGCGGCACCCTGTTCATCGGCCTGATGCTGACGGCCACCGGTCCGCAGGTGCTTGAATACAATACCCGCTTCGGCGATCCCGAGACCCAGGTCATTCTGCCGCGACTGGCCACTGATCCGCTCGAGTTGATGTGGGCGGCGAGCCAGGGCCGGCTGGAGCAAATGCCGCTCGCATTGAAGCCCGGCTACGCCGTGTGCGTGGTCGTGGCGGCGAGAGGTTATCCCGGGAGCTATCCCAAGGGCGAGGTCATCATCCTGCCGGCAGAACTTCCGCCCGAAACCTGGATCATTCATGCCGGCACCGCGCTCAACGACCGGCACCAGCTCGTTTCCGCCGGCGGCCGGGTGCTCGGGGTCTGCGCGCAAGCTGCCTCGCTGTGCGCCGCGGTTGGCCAGGCCTACACGGCCTGCGACCGTCTGCAGTACGCCTCCAAATATTTCCGCCGCGACATCGGCGCGCGGCAGCTGAACCGGAAATGAAACTGTTCCGCTGCTTTTCGCCGAGACTCGGACTGCTGCTGGCCTTCGGTCTTCAGTTCTCAATCTCAAATCTCCCGGCGTCCGCGCCGGTCGATCTGGGCCAGAAGTTGGCCTACGTTCGGCTCCACCGCCTGCCCGACGATGCCACGATCCTCGCCGCCGCCTGGAGCCAGCCCGCGCTGGTCGTCGATCTGCGCTATTCCACTGGAGACACGGCGCATTCCCTCTCCGCCAATCTTCCGGCCCGCCCGCGGTGGGCTCCATTGTTCGTCCTCGTCGGTCCCGCGACGCCGCCCGAGGTGCTCGCCGCGCTGCGCGAGCGCGTTCCGGCCCTGATCACGCTGGGGCTGGCTGCACCGGGCCAGATGCCGGACATCACGCTCGCGGTCGCGCCGGAGGCCGACCGCCAAGCTTACGACGCCCTCGATTCCGGTGCGTCCATTGACTCCCTCCTGAGCGAGAAAATCGCCAAGACCCGCTTCGACGAAGCCGCGCTGGCCCACGAGCACACCGGAGAAGCCGTGCAGGAGGCGAAACCCGGGTCAAACGGCGCAGCTTCGGCTGACGCTCCGCCAGCCGGTGTTACGCCGCCGGCAACTCCCGCCGCAAGCCCTCCGCCGGCTGCAACCCCTGCGGAGCCGAAGGACGCCGTGCTTCAGCGGGCGGTGCAGCTTCATCGCGCTTTGCTCGCACTGGGGAAGCTGCCGCGCGGTTGAGAATTCCCATCGACGGCACACTGTTTCTGCCCTCGACAAGCCCAGCCCGCGCCTGCTTATTCACCGTTTTCGCGCATGCCCGGCCACATCCTAATCGTCTGCACGGCGAATATCTGCCGCAGTCCCATGGCCGCAGGACTCCTCCAGCATTTCCTCGCCGGACAGACCGGCCCGCTCAGCCTGCTCCGGGTCATCTCCGCCGGCACCGCCGCCCGCCACGGTGATCCGATCTCTGACAATGCCGCAGTGGCCATGAAGAAGGTCGGCATCGATCTTTCGGGGCATGCCAGCCAGCCAGTCACCCAGCGATTGCTCGATGAGGCCCTGATTGTGCTTTGCATGACCGAGTCGCACCGGGCGATGATCCAGCTGCAGTTCGATCCCGTGCCCCAGCATCTCTATCTCTTCCGCCAGTTCCTGCCGCGGCCCGTCGACCCGGAGGTTGACGATCCCTATGGCGGACCGCTCAGCGTTTACGAAACCTGCCGCGACAATCTGGTCGAGGCCGTGCCGAGCATCGTCAATTTCCTGAAGACCATCACGCCCTCTTCCTGACCGCTCCGGCGACTGCTTCCGTCTCTTCCCCATCACCCGCTCCTCCTCATGTCGCTCAACGCCACCCCCCTCCGCCAGCTCGATCCCGAGGTCTACGCCGCCATCGCCGGCGAATTCGCCCGCCAGTTCAGCCACATCGAGCTGATCGCCTCCGAGAATTTCACCTACCCGGCGGTCCTCGAGGCCCAGGGCAGCGTCCTGACCAACAAATATGCCGAAGGCTATCCGGCGCGGCGGTGGTACGGCGGCTGCGAGCAGGTTGACAAGGTCGAGGTGCTGGCCATCGAGCGAGCCAAGCGGCTGTTCGGCGCGGAACACGCGAACGTGCAGCCCCACTCCGGGTCGCAAGCCAACTTCGCCGTTTACACCTCCGTGCTGCAGCCGGGCGACAAGGTGCTCGGCATGAATCTCAGCCATGGCGGCCACCTCACCCACGGGAATCCCGCCAATTTCTCCGGCAAACTCTACCAGTTCTGCCAGTATGGCGTGCGCGAGGACAACGGGCTCATCGATTACGACGAACTCGCCGCCGTGGCCCAGCGGGAGAAGCCGCGGATGATCACGGTGGGCGCCAGCGCCTACTCGCGCACGATCGACTTCGCGCGCATGGGCGAGATCGCCCGCGGCGTGGGCGCGTTACTCTTCGCCGACATCGCGCACATTGCCGGCCTCGTGGCGGCGGGACTGCATCCCTCGCCCGTGCCGCACGCCGATTTTGTCACGACCACCACGCACAAGACGCTGCGCGGGCCACGCGGCGGCCTGGTCCTTTGCCGGGCGGTCCATGCCAAGGTCCTCGATTCGGCCGTTTTCCCTGGCGCGCAGGGCGGTCCCCTCATGCACGTGATCGCCGCCAAGGCCGTCTGCTTCGGCGAATGCCTCAAGCCCGAGTTTAAGGAGTACTCGGCGCAGATCATCCGCAACGCCCGGGCGTTCGCGGCCGCCATGGCCGCGCGCGGCTACAAGATCGTCTCGGGTGGCACGGACAACCACCTGTTCCTCGCCGACCTCCGCGCCAACCTGCCCGATCTGGCCGCCAAGAAGGCGCAGGAGACCCTCGATCTGGCCAACATCACCTGCAACAAGAACACCGTGCCGTTTGAAACGCGGTCGCCCTTCCAGGCGTCAGGTCTCCGCCTCGGCACGCCCGCCGTCACGACGCGCGGCATGGTGGAGGCGGACATGGAGGAGATCGCCGCCTTCATTGACGCCGTCCTGCGCGCCATCGGCACGGAGCGGCAGGATGGCGTCGTCGCCGAGACGAAGGAGCGGGTCGTCAAATTCATGGCGCGGTTCCCGCTGCCATATAAGCTGTAGCCGCCGGCATTTTTGCCCCTGCCGCCAAAAGCGGGCGGGCGCCGGCGGTTCCCGTGGCTTCACCTGCAGATCCGTCCAACAACGACATCTCGAATGCCCTCCAGCCATGTTTGAACATCGCCGCGATCCGCTGCTGCCGCGACGCGAATTTTACCGCCGTCTGGTTCGCCATGCGCTGCTCGCGGGCGGCCTCCTGCTGGCCGGTCTTGGCCTCGGAATGGCGGGATACCATTGCTTCGAGGGGCTGGGATGGCTCGATGCCTTCGCGAATGCCGCGATGATCCTTTCGGGCATGGGCCCGTTCGCGCCACTCACGACGGCGGGCGGGAAACTCTTCGCCGGGATTTACGCGCTGTTCAGCGGCGTCGCCTTTCTCACCATTGTGGGCGTCCTGCTCGCGCCGATCGTGCACCGAGCGTTGCACAAGTTTCACCTCGAGTCCGGCCCGTCGGACCGGTAGCGCCTGCAAGCCCCCACGGACAACGGGGACGGGAGATTGAATATTCCATGAAAGCCGCCGGAAATGCAGAAACTTCGATTGCACCCGCCGGTCCCGCCGCTAGCGTCGGGCTTTCCCTATTCTCGTGACCACCGCCGCCGCCGAGTCCACCGCCCCCGCCGCGCCCGCACCGAGGCCGCTCTCGCTGGGCGTCATCTTCCTCACGCTCTATATCGACCTGATCGGCTTCTCGATCTCGTTCCCGCTGATTCCGCGGATGCTGACCTATTACCTCGACCACGATGGCCGCGCGGGGCTCCTCGGCTGGCTCCTCCGGCACGTGGAAGGGCTCGCCCCACCCTCGGGTCAGGATCCGCTGTTCGTCGCCGCCCTGCTTGGCGGGGTGCTCAGCGCGGCTTATTCGCTGCTGCAGTTTCTTTTTGCGCCAATCTGGGGCGCCCGCTCGGACCGGATTGGCCGGCGGCCCGTTTTGCTGCTGACCGTGGCCGGCACCGCCTTCAGCTACCTGCTCTGGGCGTTCAGCGGCTCATTCTGGCTGTTCATCGTTGCGCGGCTCGTCGGCGGCGCGATGAGCGGCAACCTCTCGGTCGCGACTGCGGCGGTGGCCGATGTGACCTCGCGCGAGAATCGCGCCAAGGGCATGGGCCTCATCGGGGTGGCGTTCGGGCTCGGCTTCATCACGGGTCCGGCCATTGGCGGCATCATCGGGGCGGTGGAGCCGAGCGCCCGCTGGGCACAATACGGCATCAATCCCTTTTCTGCCGTCGCCTTTGTCGCGCTGGCCTTCTCGCTGCTCAACCTGGCCTGGATCGGGCTGCGTTTCCGCGAGACGCTTCCGGCGGGCCACCGCAGCGACCCGGAAATCGAGCGGACCGTCCATCCCTGGCGCGCCCTGTTTGCCATCCACGACGCCGCCATCCGGCGCGCCAACCTGGTGTATTTCATGGTAGCGCTCGTCTTCAGCGGTTACGAAATCACCATCAGCTTTCTGGCCACCGAGCGCCTGCACTACAACGAGCACCAGATGACGTACATCTTCGTTTTCGCCGGGGTGCTCGCGATTCTGACGCAGGGGGTGTTAGTGCGGCGCCTGGTGCCGAGGTTTGGGGAGAAGCTCGGCGCCCTTGGCGGGGTGACGTTGATTGCCGCCGGCTTTGGCCTTGTCGCGATCGCCCGCACCACCCTGCCGATCTACCTGGGGCTCGCCCTGGTTTCGATCGGCTCGGGCTTTTCGAACGTCTCCTTCTCCTCGCTCATCTCGCTGTATAGCCGCGCGGACGAACAGGGCAAGGTGCTTGGCGTATTTCGTTCGCTGGGTTCGCTCGCCCGGGCGCTGGGACCGCTGGTCGCGGGCGTAATCTTCTGGTGGTACGGCTCGCTTTTCACCTATGTCCTCAGCGCGGCACTGCTGTTGGTCCCGGTTGTCGCCGGACTCGGCCTGCCCCAGCCAGAAAAATGAACTCGCGGTTCCAAGGCCCAATCACGAGGCGGCTTCGACCTGCCCTGCTCTGGATCCTCGCTGCCAGCCTCTGGTTGTTGTTCCCGGGCTGCGCGACCTTCCGCCGGCCGCCGCGCAAGACCAGTCTGGAATCGGCGCGCACCGTGCTGCCCGCCAGCTTCGTCTCCAATTTCCTCGTCATCGAGACGGCCGGAGACAAGCACGGCCCCTATCATTTCATCATCGACACCGGCTCGTCGGTCACGCTCCTGACGCCGGACCTGGCGAAGCGCTTCGGCGGCAGCGCCCCGGCCAACCAGTCGCCGCTGCGTGTGCTTGGGGCCAACGGGCAGGTGAAGCTGCTCAATCCCGTTAATCTGAAACGGCTCCAGCTCGGCTCGGCGCGCTTCGAGGGTGTGCGCGTGCTCACGCACGATCTCGCCGACCTCTCGAACCATCTCGGCGTGCATATTGACGGGGTGCTGGGCTTCCCGCTGTTCCGCGAAACCCTGCTCACGCTCGATTACCTGCAGTCGCAGATCATCATCTCGCCGCACGGCGTGCCAATGGCGTTGCCCGGCGTCACGATTCCCTTCAACAACGAGCAGAACACCCCGCTCATTCCCATCCAGCTTGGCACCGAGTCGTTCATCGCGCTGGTGGACTCCGGCAGCGACGCGGCCCTGAGCCTTAACACCGTCGGGCTCCATCCGTCGTTCCAGTTCGGGCCGATCTCGGGGGTGCTCATGGCCACGCTCGCGGGCGATCGCCTCGGCATGACCGGCCGGCTGGCCCAAAGCCTGACTGTTGGCGCCTACGTCATCGAGCATCCCATTATCGATCTGACCGATGAATTATCGTCCATCGGCGGCGGACTCCTCCGGAATTTCTCGGTCACGTTTGACCAAAAACGAAACCAGGTGACCCTTTTCCGGCCGACCTACGATCCCATCCAGGTCGCCCCCGTCCGCAGCACCGGCCTGAGCTTCACCAAGACAACGGCCTACTGGCGCGTCGCGGCGGTGGTGGACGGATCATCGGCGGAGCAGCTGGGCGTTTCGGCCGGCGACCTGTGCACGCGGATTAACGACGAACCGGTGTCGGCCTGGCCTTTCCAGCGTTATGCCGAGTTGATCCGGACGGGCCAGCGCATCACCTACACGTTCATCAATGGAAACGAGGA
>Ga0182019_10001619_pt1 | contig 11479 bp, 7 predicted proteins | sample 812E2MmetaG_FD_120483 | JGI IMG/M metagenome (GOLD analysis project Ga0182019, IMG submission 120483) | Permafrost microbial communities from Stordalen Mire, Sweden - 812E2M metaG | ecosystem: Environmental > Terrestrial > Soil > Wetlands > Permafrost | place: Sweden: Stordalen | collected...
AGGGGCAGTAGAGCGTCCCCGTCGAGGTCTCGTAGGTCACGGTGCAGGTCAGGTGGGTGCACACGGCCGACAGGGCCACCAGCTTGCCCTCGGAAGTGTTGATCAAGACGGCGGGCGTCGAGCCGAATTTGAAGATCTTGGCCGAGTTCGGGGCGAGCTCGCCCACCTTGGCCGCGGCGACCTTCTTTTGCACGGCTTCGGCCTGCTTCGGGGGCAGGACGTAGCGGATGACGGGGTAGAGGAACGCAGCCAGCGTGGCCGCGAACGACCCGCCGGTGAAGATGTTGATGAAGCGTCGTCGGTTCATGGTCTTAAGCTTTCCCCCAGGATTTGATCTTGGCCAGGGCCTTGGCCAGCGCGTCCGCCGCGAAGGCGTGGTTGTGGACGCCGAGGCTGCCGTCCTGGTCGAGCGACCGGAGCAGGGCCTCGACGGACTCGAGCTCGGCCTTCTGCGGTGCGCTCAGGGCGGCCCGGTTCACCGCCAGGAGAGCCGCCCGGACGTCCTCCCGCGTTTTGCGGAAGCCCTCGCGCCAATCGGCGAGCGTCTTGTCGTAAGTCTTGTCGTGGCATTCGATGCAGGGCGCCGAGGTCGGCCGGACGATCTGTTTCTGCTTGTCGACGTGGCAGGCCTTGCAATCGGTCTCGGCCTCGGCCATGGCCGACTTGGCGATCGTCACGTCGCCCAGGGTCCCGCCCTGGTAGACGGTCTTCTGGAGCGCATGGCAGGCGGCGCAGTCCTTCCGCGGATCCTTGTGGTGGCACGACGTGCAATACGCCTTGGGGGCGATGAGCTCCCCGTGGCGCTTGGCGTTGGAGTGGCACTTTTCGCAAGCCAGGTCCTGGTCAGTGACGTGCTTCTTGTGAGGGAAGCTCATCCCGAAGGCGGGGGCCGTGGTCTCGTCGATGCCCTGGTGGCAGTTCAGGCAGGCGTTGGGCGTCTTGCGCTCCTGGAACGACGTCCGGTCGGGCTTGTAGGCCGAGCCGGCGAGCGCGAGCGCCGCCTCGATCTTGTCGAGCGAGGCGTGGAGGAGCTCCTGGGCGTAGGAGATGTTGTGGACGCTCTTGCCCCGGTCGACGACGTCGATGTTGAACGCCGCCTCTTCGAGGAGCGCGCCGGCGGCCTTCTGCTTGTCGGGGGCGGCCTTCCGGACCTCGAGGAGGGCCTGCCGGTAGATCGCGTTGATCGTCGCGAGCTTGGCCGCGGTGGAGGCTTCCCAGGACTTCAGGATCTTGCGGAAGCCCGCGCCGTGGCAGGACTCGCAGGCCGAGTCGCCGGAGATCGAGGTCTCGCTCTTGACCAGGCGGCCGCCCGTCTCCTCGTGGAACATGTGGCAGCCCTTGCAGCTCAGGCCCTTTTCGAGCATCACGTTGGGCATGGGGTGATCGACGCCCTTGCCGCCTTCGCCGGTGTACAGGATGCGCTGGGCCAGATGCGAGCCCGTGTGGCAGGTCTTGCAGTCGGCGATCGTCTCCACGTCCTTGACGATCTTGTGCTGGATCGCCAGGTGGCACTGGGTGCATTCGATCTTGTTCTTCGTGATGTGGGTGGTGTGGATGAGGACGGTGTCCCCGAACTTGTCCAGGCGCTCCTTCTCGAAGTGGCACTTGTAGCAGTTTTCCTTGGGGACGGCGCCGTCGCCCACGATCACTTGGCTGTGGCACTTGTCGCAGGGGAAGCCCTTCTCGAAGACGACCGTGTGGTTGTAGCGGGAAGCGTCCGCGACGAGCTGGTCTTTCTTGTGGCAGTTGGCGCAGGCGCTGACCTGGGGCGTGTTCTCGGTTTTCTTGAAATGGCAGAGGAAGCAGCTGCTCTCGGTGACGGTGATGTGCTGTCCCTGGACGATCTGCGAGTGGCAGCTCGTACAGCGGAGCTGCTTGCCCCGCATGAGGTCGGCGAAGTGGGCCTTGTGGTCGAAGGCAACGGACTTGAACTTGACCTGCCCCTCGAGGAGCCGACGGTCATGGCAGCCCTTCTGGAGGCAGCTCTCGTCCTGGATCTCCGCCCAGGGCTTGGATTTGAGGTAAAGCTTGGTCCAGTAGCGGCCGACCATGACCAGGCCCTCCATCTTGGCCTTCAGCGTGTTGGCGATCCCCGGGGGATAGTGGCAGACTTTGCACTCGATGTCCTTGTGGGACGAGGCCTGCCAGCTCTGGTAGAAAGGCTTCATGTAGTGGCAGACCGAGCAGAACTTCGAGGTCGAGGTGAGTTCCACCGAGGCGACCAAGACCACGAGGAAGACGCCCAGGGCGATGAGGACGGTCTTCAACCGGATCTTTGGTTTCTTCATTTATGTTCTCAGGCGTAGCTGTGGAGGCCGGCCAAGAGGTAATTGACTCCGAAATACGTGAACAAGGCGGCCAGGAATCCCAGGATGACGATGATGGCCGACCGTTTGCCCTTCCAGCCCATGACGATCCGAGTGTGGAGGTAGAGGGCGAACACGAACCAGGTGATCAGGCTCCAGACTTCCTTGGGGTCCCAGCTCCAGTACGTACCCCAGGACTTGTAAGCCCAGACCATGCCGAAGACGAGCCCGCCCAGGGTGAAGAGCGGGAAGCCCACGGCGACGCACCTATAGCTGACGTTGTCCATTCGCTCTTTCTTGGCCGGTTCGCTCGTCGTGAGGTACATGAGGCAGGCGATGAAGGCCACGGCGAAGAACGCTTCGCCGAGCATGGTGACCGATACATGCAGCCAAAGCCAGTAGCTTTGGAGGGCGGGGACGAGGGGCGTGGCCTCCTTGGGCATCAGCGGCGAGGAGGCGAGGGCCATCAGGCCGATGACGATGAGCATGAGGTAGGGGCCGATCCTCGGGATCTTGAGCTTGACGTCGATGACGAGGAAAGCCAGGACAAACGCCCAGGACAGGAACGAGATCGACTCGTACATGTTCGTGAAGGGGGCGTGTCCGCTCCCGATCGTCCGCAGGACGAGGGCGAGCGTATGGGCGGCGAGGCCCGCCAGGGCGGCGATCCGGCCCGTCTTGGCCCATCTCTCCTTGCGGTTGAAAAGGAAGGCGAGGTAGAAGAAGGCGGCGACGATATACAGCACGAACGCCAGGACGAAGATCACGGATTCGTTCATTTCGGTCTCCTCAAAGCGGCGGCGATCGCTTCGAACTCGGCGGCGAACGCCTCGCGGCTCTTCGCGGCGTGGCCGCCGAGGACTACGTCGGCTTTGCCCTGCGCGTCTTCGATCACGGCTTTGATCTCCCAGGGGGGCCAGTAGAAGGCCAGGCCCAGACCGGCCATGAGCAGAATGCAGCCCAGCCAGATCAAGGAGACGCCCGGGTCCTTGGCCGCCTCGAGGACGGAGAACTGGCCGGCATCGAAACCCTTCAGCTCGAAGGCCAGGTCGCTCGCTACGTTCTTGTCCTTGTCGTTGGCGGCGTGCATCTGGGCGAAGTCGGGGTAGTTGGCGAAGATCCAGCCGCTGAAGACCTTGGCCTCCCCGCGGTAGCCCTCGACGAGCGCGGCCGGGTTGTTGGGTTGGTTCGAACGGTTGATCGGCTCGTTCGTTTCGCCGAGGACGAAATCGGGCAGGAAGCGGGCCACGGCCATGGTCGTCTTGTCGGGGTCGCCGAGGGCGGCGCGCTCCCCGACCTTGACCTTGACCTTCCGGAGGAAGGACGGGTCGCTCTTGCGCTTGGCCCATATCTCGACGCCCGGATTGTCCCAGTTGAATCCGTAGCTCGTCTGATAGAAGGAATAGCCCTTGTAAGACAAGGGATGGTTCACCGCCACGGTCCTTGCGAGGACGGGCTTGCCGGCTTCGAGGACGGTCAGGTCGCTCTTCCAGGCTTTGACGCTCCCGTCGGGATAGTAGTCGGTGGTGAACTTGTCGAGGCGGACGGCGAAGTCCGCCTTGGGCGCGCTCTTGGTCTCGCCTTGGGCCAGGGCGAGGTCCGTCCGGATGCTCGTCGCGCCGCTGATAATCCCGCCCGCCAGGATGACGAGCAGGCCGGCGTGGACGACGTCCGAGCCGAAGATGCCCCAGAACTTCTTGCGGCCGAGGAGATGGATGCGCGGGCCTGCTGCGGACTGCCGGACGGGGTAGCGCGCGCCCTCGAGCGCCCGGCGCACTTCGGCCGCGGCATCCGACGCCGAACCGGCGCGCTTGACCCGGGCATTGACTTTCAGGGCCAGGAGCCCCTTGGGATCGTGCTCGAGGCGGGGCTTGAACGCGCGGCGGTACTTGGGGCCGAGCCGCTCGAGCGTGCAGACGATGATGTTCGCCGCGAACAGGAGGAGCAGGCCCATGTACCAGATCGAGTGGTAGAGCCGGGTCATCTGCAGAGCGCCGAGGGCGCCGGCGAGCTGTCCGTAGCGGGCGGCGTACTCTTCCGCCGAGCGGCCCTGGGGGATGAGCGTCCCCAGGATCGAGGCCAGGGCCAGGATGATCAGCAGCACGATCGCCAGCTTGATCGACGTGAAGAATTTGATGAGCCGTTTCATGACCTTCCGTCCTTCTCCGCGGAGCGATCCCCGGTGCTGCCCAGGTTAAAGGCGAAAAATAATATAGGAATTATCGGGACCGACGCAACTTTTTTTGAACGATTTCCCTCTGTCATGTGGGTCGATTTTAACTTAGGCCTCGGACATTGTCAAAATGGGGCGCGGGGGGAGAGGGCCGTCGGCACGCCGGTTCTGAAGGAGCGGGTCCTGTCGCCGGCCAGCCCCAGCGGCCTCGCTCATCACCCTGACGAGGGTCCCATTCGCTTCGGCCGCCGGGGCGCCCCGGCCGGCGCCACCCGCTTCGCAACCAGGCACGGTTGCCTCGCTCTCCCCGCACGTCCCTACCGGCTCAGACATCAGCGGCGCCCTTGGCCACGCGGAGGGTGCCCTCAAAAACGGAGCAGTTAAAGGCTAAACCTCCTCACGATCGCTGCGCCCCATCCCCCTCGCCTCCTGAGCCCGCAAACCGGCGACAGGACCCGCGATTAATGGAAGGCTCCGCGGGCGAAAGTCCCGTTCCGCAAGACCCGCCTAAGTCACGGTGGGTGAAAAGACCCACTCATGTGGTCATTTCACCCATTCTTTTGAATATTCGTGTCGGGACAAGTGGGCGCCATTCGTGTAATTATATAAATAACAATGCGTTAAACTGCGTTGCTCGACCCTATATGTCTTGGCACGAATCGTGCAATAAAATCGATGTCATGACGAATAACATATCCCGCATCCTGGTCTTGGACGACGAGAAGCTGATTCGCTGGTCCCTTAAGCAGATCCTGGCCCAGGATGGCTATGAAGTCGACACCGCCGCGACGATGGACGAAGCGCTCACCTTGACCAACCTCAAGAAGTACGGCCTGATTTTCGCCGACCTCGAAATCTGCGGGGACCAGAGCCGATCCTATTATAAGAAGCTGCTCTCGCGGCAGGAAGGGGCGAAGCTCATCGTCCTGACGGCCATGCCCAAGGACCAGGCAGAGCGGGAGCTGGCCGAGCTGCCGCCGTACCAGATCCTCGAGAAGCCCTTCGAGTCCGAAGACATCAAGACGGCGGCCCGCCGTGCTCTGGGCTCCGAGCTGTCCGCGGGGGATGCATGACGGTCGAGCCGCGCCCCCGGATCGGCGCCGCCTCGACCGGCGATGCGCCGGAATCCGAAACGACATTCCCGATAGAATCCGAACGAAACCTTTCTAGGAGGTATGTGGTGCCAGCGAAAAATCACCAACGCCCGATCATGCGCTCGCTCAAGATGGCGGGATGCCTGGTTCTGATCCTCGGCGTCGCCGGCCTGGTCATGGCGGCGAAGCCCGGCCTGCCCCAGACCAAGAAGGATGCCGAAATCTGCGGCGCCTGCCACGAGGAGGAGGCCAAGGCCTTCATCAAGACGTCCCATATGGCTCTCGGCGACGCGTCCTGTACGTCCTGCCACTTCGGCTCCGAGCAGCACCTTAAGGAGGGCGGCGGCTCGAACATCTTCACCATCCGCGAGACCGACGACACTACGGCCAAGATCAAGGCCTGCCTCAAGTGCCATGCTTCGAGCGCCGGCGCATTCATGGCCGGCCCGCACGGCAGGGCCGCCCTGGATTGCACGACCTGCCACACCATGCACACCTCCGGCGCCAAGGAGCACTTGCTCAAGGCGGACGCCAACGCGACCTGCTCCGCCTGCCACCAGGAGATCGCGGCCAAGTTCGCCATGAACGAGCGGCACCGCCTCCGCGAGGGCGTCCTCACCTGCGCCACCTGCCACGATCCGCACGGCGTTTCGACCCGAGAGAAGCTCGGCGGATTCAAGCAGGAAGCCTGCCTGAAGTGCCACACCGATAAGGGCGGCCCGTTCCTGTACGAGCACGGCGCCTCCCGGGTCGAGGGCTGCACCATCTGCCACGAGGTCCACGGCTCGCCCAACCGGCACATGCTGGCCTATCAGAGCGTCGGCGATCTGTGCTTCAGCTGCCACGTCTTCGCGCCCCAATGGCACAGCAAGTTCGGCGACAAGACGACCAACTGCGTGAACTGCCACACCACGATCCACGGTTCGAACGCGAGCCCGATCTTCATCAAATGAAGGAGGACACGATGCGCTCCACCAAGCCCGCCATCCCGGTCCTTCTGCTCGCCCTCGTCCTGGCCCAGGCGCTGACGCTCGCGGCGCAGGACAAGGACGCCGACAAGGCGTTCACCGGCAGCTTTTCGTTCGGCTACCGGGCCGTCGACCAGAGCGGCGCCGCGGACATGTACCGCCAGGACGTCAACCTGGACAACGGCGTCCGGCTGTTCAACTTCGACCTGAGCTACGCGCCCGCGGGCGACGTCAAGGCCCTGTTCGACCGACTCGATATCCACGCCCTCAACCTCGGCGGCGACCCGTACGAATCGTTCGGGCTGTCCGTCCGGAAATTCGGAGCTTATTCCTTCCGGTACGAGCACCGCAAATCGACCTATTTCTACGCCAACGGCGACCAGACCCAGCCGGGGGTGCTCTTCGACCCGGCCCGGTTCAACTTCGACCGCGTCTCCGACGCCGGGGCCTTGACCGTGACCCTCAGCAAGATCCTGAACGTCTTCGTGAACTTCGACCGCTACACCAAGTCGGGCGACAGCGCCTCGTCCTTCGACGTCACCAGCGCGGTGCTCGACACCGACCTGCCGGTCTCGGAAAAGATGACCGCAATGGGCTTCGGGCTCGACCTCCACGTCGAGCGGCTCGGCCTGGTCTTCGAGCAGAAACACCAGGACTACCAGAACACCAACAGCTTTTTCCTCTCAGGGCCCTTCAATTTCACGTCCGACATCAGCACGTTCCGGCTCAATGCCCGGCCGTTCGACGGCCTGATCCTCCGCGGCTCCGCCCAGTTGAGCAAGCTCGACTCGGCCGTGACCACGCTCGACGGCGGCGGCGCCGGCGCCATCGTCACCGGCCAGGGGGCATTCACCCGCAAGATCGAGCTTTACGATTTCGACCTGACCTGGATGCTGACGAACCGCCTGGCCGTGGTCGGCGAGGTCCGGTACGACACGTTCGGCCAGAACGGCCTGATGACCAACGCCGACGGGACGGCGGCGCCCGATTTCGGGTTCAAGACCTTCGGCGCCGAGGGCGGCCTCCAGATCCAGCTCTTCCCCCGGTTCACCCTGACCGGCGGCTTCCGCTACGAGAAGCGGACATTCACCAACGCCGGCGGGGACGTCCAGATCAGCGAAAGCGAGGAGACCGAGAGCGCCGTCGAGCCGCTCGAGACCGTGACCTACAACAATTCCACGGTCCGCAAGGGCCTCTACGGCAACCTGCGCTGGGATCTGAAGGACTTCAAGCTGACTCTCGACTACCAGCACGGCAGCTACGACGACCCTTACACCCTGATGTCGCCGACCTCGACCGACCGCTTCCGGGCCACGCTCCGCTACCAGACGCAAGGCTTCAGCGTCGCGGCCAGCTTCCTCAGCGCCCGGACGACGAACGAGATCCCGGGCGGCGTGAACTTCCGGGTCATCTACACGGACGACAGCTATTCGGACTTGTGGAAGGCCTCGAACGACCAGTTCTCCCTCCGCCTCGGCTACAACACCACGGCCTTCGACGCCTCGGTCGGCTACACGCTGATCAACTTCACGACCGACTCCACCCGCCTGGTCGCCTACAACCCCTACTGGACCGGCCCCGCGGGGACGTTCCCGTGGGTCATCAGCTATCAGGGCAAGTCGACGCTCCTCGACGCTTCCGTCCGCCTCAACCTCGACGCGAGCTGGAAGATCGGGGCGACGGCCTTCAGCTACCAGAACAGCGGCTTCTGGCCGCTCGAACAGCTGAACCTCAGGGCGTTCGTCGAATACACCTTCATGGGCGGGTTCGTCTCCCAGCTCGCGTACCGCTACTACGACTTCAAGGAGACCGACACCGAGCTCATCATCCGCAACAACTATTCCGCCGGCATCCTGGAGATCTCGTTCGGCTACCGGTGGCGGTGAGAACATAGGAGGATGACATGTTGAAAAAAACCGTTGCCATAACCGCGGGCCTCGCCCTGGCCGCCATCGTCCTGACCCTGGCCTTCACCGCGACCACGAACGCCACGGCCACCGTCAGCCCGAAGGTGGCGATGGCCACCCGTCTCTGGAAGATGTCCGGGCACGGCGACAAGACCGACGTGCCCTTCAACAACTGGAACAGCGCAGGGTCGATCCCCACGACGTGCGCCAAGTGCCACAGCACGCCCGGCTTTCTCGATTTTCTGGGTGCCGACGGGACGCCGGGCGGCACCGTCGAAAACACGGCGAAAATCGGGACGACGATCGAGTGCCTGGCCTGCCACACCTCTCCCGCGGGAGGGATACTCCGCCAGAATCCCTCCGTCCAGTTCCCGTCGGGCGTCGTTGTCAACAACATGGGCCCCGAGGGCCTGTGCATGGAATGCCACCAGGGACGGGCATCCAAACAGACGGTCGACGCCAAGATCGCCGGCTCCGGCGTCCCGAACGACGACACGTCGAGCACCAAGCTCAGCTTCTCGGACGTTCACTACTACGCCGCGGCGGCTACCCAGATGGGGACGGTCGTCCAGGCTGGGTACGAATACGCGGGCAAGATCTACGACGCCCGCTTCTCCCACATCACCGGGTACAACGCTTGCAACACCTGCCACGACCCCCACTCCCTCGAGGTCAACATCAAGGGCTGCAACACGTGCCACGTGGGCGTCAAGGATCCCAAGGACATCCGGTTCGTCGGCTCCCAGACCGATTATGACGGCAGCGGCGACCTCACCGAGGGGATGTATTACGTGATCCAGAACGTCATGGCCAAGCTGTATGCCACGATCCAGCGCTACGCCCGGACCGTGCTGAACAATCCCATCGGCTATGACGGCACGACCTACCCCTACTGGTTCTACGACACCAACGGCAACGGCGCCATCGACGGGACAGAGAACGCGTCCACCAACAATTACACGGCCTTCTCCGCCCGGCTCCTGAAGGCGGCTTACAACTACCAGGTCGCCACGAAGGATCCCAACAACTTCGCCCACAACGGCAAGTACATCATCGAGCTGCTTTACGACTCGATCGCCGACCTGAACACGAAGCTGGCCGCCCCCACCGACCTCAGCGCCATGCACCGCGAGGACGAGCCTCACTTCGACGGCGCGAGCCTGCCTTATCGCGATTGGGACACGACGGCGGATTACATGGTTCCCACGCCCTGCTCCCGCTGCCACTCGGCCGCCGGCCTCGCGGATTACCTGGCCTCGAACCAGACGGCGGTCCCCGCCGAGCCCGTCGCGAACGGCATGCTTTGCACGACCTGCCACACGGCCCCTCCGGAGCTCCGGACCGTGACGTCGGTCATCTTCCCGTCCGGCCTCAGCGCGACGCTCGGCGACGCGAGCAACATCTGCATGATCTGCCATCAGGGGCGTGCGGCCAAGGTCACGATCGACGCCGCGATCGCGGCGAAGCCCGCCGGGCCCTTCAGCGTATCCAACATCCACTACTTTCCGGAAGCCGCGATATTCCTGGGCACGGAAGTCCAGGGCGGCTACGAATTCCCGGGAAAGACGTACGCCGGCCGGCAGCCGTATACGAACCACGGCGGTCGGTTCAATACCTGCATCGAGTGCCACATGAGCTCCGCGGTGTCCGCCGAAGAGCACAGCTGGACGATGCGGATGCACAACGTGGCCGATCCCATGAAGGAAAACTGCGTCCCCTGCCACGGCAACGACATCTCCCAGCCGATCAAGGGCGCGAATCCCGAGACGTTCGACTTCGAAAAGATCCGGCCGGGCGATATCCCCGACTATGACGCCGACGGCAACATCACGGAATCGCTTAAGGACGAAATCGCCGGCCTTGAGGTTTCGCTCGACCAGGCGATCCGGCAGTACGTCCTGGCCACGGCCGGCGTCGCGATCATCTTCAATTTCGACGACGCCTATTATTACAAGGACCTTAACGGCAACGGGATTCTCGATGCCAACGAGATCGGGAGCTCCAACCGCTATTCGGGCAGCGCGGCCTGGCTGAAGGCCACGTACAACCTCAGGGTGAGCCGCCTCGCCCTGCACGGGTTCATCCACAACGCCCGCTACGTCGCCCAGCTCCTCGTGGATTCCATGCAATCCGTGGGTGTCGACATCGCCAAGTATACCTGGCGATAAAAGCCCTCTCTCCCGACGTCTCATCCGGGGGCGGCATCGAAGGATGCCGCCCCCTTTTTTTGTCATTGCGAGGCCTCTTGGCCGAAGCAATCGCGCCAGCCAAACGCGATTGCTTCGCTTCGCTCGCAATGACCCTTTTGCCACGCGATTGCTTCGCCAGCCCGCAAGAGCGGCCTTCCTCGCAACGACGGCTTATCCTTCCGCTCTTGTATCCGGCGCGGTCCCTCGGCTATAATTCCGGCCATCGAATCGATCGTAACAGTAGAAAAAGCGAGACGATGGGCATCAAGCAGTGGACCCTCCGGTCGAAGGTCGTCCTTCACATCGTCGTCCTGGGCGTCCTGTCGGCCGTCATCCTGACGGTCGTCTACATCTCGACCCAGAGGAGCGTCATCTATTCCCTGAGCCGGGAAAAAGCCGAGCTCGTGGGAAACCTGATGCTGGACACGGTCTTCCTGGTCCAGAAGTGCGCCAACGCCTCGGATGCCGAGGCCAAGATCCACGAGATGGTCGCGGCCACGAACGACATCACCAACCTCCGTCTCGTGACGACCGGGGGCCGCATTTTCGCATCCATGCGCTCAGGCGAGCAGAACGGGATACTCCCGGCCGAGGATCTGCGGAGGATCAAGGACATGCTGACCCGGCGGACGCCGAGCCATATCGAGTTCCTGGGCGGCGGCACGACGCTTCGCAGCCTGATCCTCGTCGAAAACAACCCCGCCTGCTACGCCTGCCATGCCCCCGCGCAGAAGGTCAACGGGTTCCTGGAGGTGACGTTCGATTCCCGCGACACCGCGGCCCTGCTCCGTAGGAGCCAGTGGCGGGGCATCTTCCTGGCCCTGATCGCCCTGGCCGTGCTG
>Ga0182019_10001622_pt1 | contig 11462 bp, 6 predicted proteins | sample 812E2MmetaG_FD_120483 | JGI IMG/M metagenome (GOLD analysis project Ga0182019, IMG submission 120483) | Permafrost microbial communities from Stordalen Mire, Sweden - 812E2M metaG | ecosystem: Environmental > Terrestrial > Soil > Wetlands > Permafrost | place: Sweden: Stordalen | collected...
CACCGAGCCAAACCTCTCCCCAAAAACAAAGACGGTTAATATGACACCAATCAACATGTGCACCTAAACAAAACTAGATTGAAGGCGATGAACAAAAAGCCCGTTGAGAAGGGGACCCAATTCGAGGAGGTAACAGAATCTCCGTCGAGGGACATGCGTGCCTAAAAAATTGCAAAATTTTTTCTAGACAAGAAAGGCTTCGTGGCTGGCATAAGAGACTATCTCGCACCACTATTGCAGTTACAGAATATTTGGCATGGACCCTGTCTCTAATTCGAAGGGCTGTTAAAAAACGGTTACAAATCAGTTAATCAATGGGAGAGCCCGCATTTATTGAGACTATGTGTTATCGCGACATCAGCTCTGACAGCTGATGATCTTTTCTGCTCGGTACCTTTATCTGCTCATTGCTGCCTCCTTTGATCCAAATATACTTTTTACTAACTTCATAATGGATCACTTTTGGTGGGCAATGCATAGCAACGATCAGAAATGATTACTCCATGAGATCGACATCATGTTCAGGAAGAAAAAAGATATTAACAATATTCGGAAATACACAAATAAAATAGTTTTAAAAGAGACCACGTGCCTTTTTCTACAACAATCAAACTTACGGATGGTATCTGGAGAAAATTATCATTGCGCAGTTTAAATAGCTCCAAATATTTTTTTTTCTTTGCATTTCTATGTACGTGCTTCACAATAATATTACGCCTATGCTTAACACGAAATTGCACAATTCTTTCTCGAAGAAAGATATAATAGAGGGAAAGGGAGGGTGTGATGCTGCAATATCTTAAGAAGATAAGTAAATCCTCGTATTTTCTGATAACTTTGTTCAGTGCAGGTTTGATTTTGATAATCCTTTATTTGTTCCCACCCTTATGGCAAGCTGATGCCAGCGGAAATCAAGTTGTGAAAATTACTTTTGCTGACGACATAACGCCGGCGTACAGCAAGGTAATTGCGATGTTCAACGAACAACATCGCGGAAAGATTTATGTCGAGACAATAAATATCCCCTTCTCGAAGTTCAGTACAAATCAGCGAAAAGAGTTGTTTACGCGTTTCTTCCGGACAACAAATAGTCAGGTCGATGTGTTTTCAGTAGATGAAATTTGGACTGCCAGGTTTGCAAAATGGTGCGACCCCCTCGGAAATCACTTCCCCCAGGATTCGGATTCAAAGCTTCTTGAATCGGCGCTGGGGTCTTGTTATTTCGACAGCACCCTGGTTGCTGTTCCCTTATTTATCGACGTCGGGCTCATGTACTACAGAAAGGATTTGATAGATCGATTGCCTCAAGCGGGCGAGATAGAAAATAAATTGCGCAACTCGATCACGTGGGATGATTTCATAAAACTCGGAGAGTGTTTCAAAAAAAAGCAAAACCCCTTCTACATCTTTCAAGCTGACAATTATGAAGGGCTTATGTGCAGCTTAACGGAAATGATGGCTGGACTTAATGATCCGCTGTATTCAAAAGGCGTTTTCCAACTCCAAACGCCTGGAGCACGGAAGGCCGTTGGCCTTATGGTCGACTTGGTACAGAGGTACGGAATGTCTCCTGAAGTTGTGACTCAAATGGAAGAGAACTCGAGCTTCACTTACTGTCTGAATCATAATGGGGTTTTTCTCCGAGGCTGGCCCAATTTCGAGAGAAGTCTTCAAGATTCTACTGCGAACGGTTCATGGGGAAAGCGATGGTCAATGGCACCGCTGCCGCACTTTGCCGGACTTCCTCGCGTGTCGATTCTGGGCGGTTGGAATCTGATGATATCGAAGTACTCGCTGCACAAGGAGGAAGCACTCACATTTGTCAAGTTTCTCCTAAGCAAGAATGTGCAGGAGATCATGTATGAAGAGGGTGGGTATCTGCCGACAAATACATCTGTGTACGAAGACCACGAATTTATGAGCAAACATCCGGACCTGAGCTTCTATTTGGAACTGTTAAAAACGGGAGTTCATAGGCCAACGCTGTCAGATTACACCCGCATTTCGGATATCATTTCATATTACATCAATCTGGCGATAAAGCAGAAAATGACTCCGCAAGCGGCTCTCTCGGTGGCTGCACAGACCATCAAGAACGAAACTGACTACTAGCACTGGGTTCGAATATTCGTGCGGCCCTATAAAAATCCAATCTGCAGGTGACAAAATGAGTTTCTCCGACAGGCTGAAAAAGTACATGTTTGAGTTCAGACACTTCACTGTGCTCTTTGTGGTATTGATAGCTTTCCAGGGTGTCCTTTCAATGATACACAATTCGACTCTTCGCACGTTCCTCGAAAAGACGCAGAACTGGTATCAGAAAGATTCCGCGGAAAAGCTGGGAAACGTGACTGCAACCTCGCTAGAGCTCTTGGCAGAAACTATCAACCCTTTAGAGCAAATGAGGCCGTGGCAGCAAAAACAAATATCGGACGCTCTAAATATTATTCTCAGCCAGGAATTATTGGGCAAGAATGCTAAGGACATCTGCATCCTTATATCGAGAGGAGACAAGGTGTATGCAATCGACGACGGTAGCGTACTCCTCTCATACTTGATGAAGAAATCCTTGTCACTCCCGCCGACCGAATCCCCGCATACGGAAGCAGTGGAATTATATTCGGGCATTAGAGACCAACTGCGCTCGCGAGAGGAGATAATGAGTGTCCTGCAAGGGAATCAAACCTTCCATGTGTTTGTTCCGTTCGCAACACGTGGTGAGTATGTGGGAGCGTTATATATGAAAGATGCTCCGGACTTCGGCTTCATTACGAGCTCCATCATTTCGAATTATAATGAGACTTCGGTCATTTACACGTCGCTTATTCTGCTCGGTCTGCTGGCGATGTACTATGTCTCTTCATACACCGTAATAGAGAGAGACAAAGCCCACAAGTTATATATCGAGGAACGCGAGAAGCTTGTGGAGGAACAGACTGCGCACCAGAAAGAATTTCTGTTTACGAAAAGAATTTATCACACTCACCATAAAGCAGAAAAAGTCATGGCATTTGTGAAGGAGGATCTGAGACTTCTGACCGCGAACAACATCGATGAAATAAAATACCGGATATCGAAGTATTCCAACTTTATTTCCCGTGTCATTTATGATATGAAATGGTTCGATCCGCCGGTTCAGGTTTTTCGCGGACCTCGGTTCAATACTAGTATCAATGAAGTTATTGAATTCATCGTTAAGAACATGTTCCTCCGGACTTCGAGGCCGGCAAGCAATTTCTCGTTTAAGTTGGAGTTTGACGAAGGGCTTCCAAACGTGCAGATCAACGAGTTTGTCATCTGGGAAATAGTTGAGCCGCTTATTCAGAACAGTATTGACCATTGTGGTGAAAGCCACGTCACGATTACGCTCAAGACTGAGTTTGATCTGACTTCCAGGGAATCAAGAGTCGTTGTGACGGATGATGGAAAAGGTATTGATGCGGAACTGCTTGAGAGAAATGCAGAGGGGGATCAGAAGTTGTTCATGGAAAACGTGACCACAAAGAAAATATCGGGACAAAACTTCGGGTATGGCTGCTACATAGCCTATGATCTGGCCACGACGAGATGCGGATGGAAGATGTTTGCGGAGAACCTCCCCGGAAGAGGATGCAGGTTCGTCATCATCATAAAGAACTAATTTGGAAAATAGAAATGTTGACTAAAAGAAAGATCAGGGTGCTTCTCATAGAAGACGAGGAATTCGACGTCCAAAGGGTGAGGAATACTATTGCTCCGTTCAAGGATGATCTTGAGATAAAGGATGTCGTCTCTGACGGCGAATCGGCACTTAGATTAATCAGGGAAACCTTGGATTACTGCGATGTGGTCATTATGGATTACCAGATAGCAGGAGGGTTGATGGGAGATCCGCTCATCAGGAAACTGCTGGAAGGAAATCTCCCTCCGCAGATTATCGTGATTACAAAAATGAGCTTGAGCGCCTCAGACTTCTCGTTCGCCACGAACCTGATAAAAGCAGGGGCGTTCTGGTATTGCACGAAGTATCCAATAGATATCGAGGATCATATCTATCAGCCTACCGACCTTGTTCTCAGCATCTTCAATGCGTTCGAGAAGCGCGAACTGGAACGTGCAAAGCTCCGGTCCGAAGGGAAACTGATGAAGAATGTTATGGACACCCTTGAGGAAAAGAAAATTGTCGGCGTTTCGCTTGCAAACCAGCTCATGCAGGGCGAGATAAGAAAGTGCGCACAAAGCAATGCGAATGTTATTATTACGGGTGAATCCGGCACCGGCAAGGAACTGGTTGCCGCAAATATTCATTTTAACAGTGAACGCAGGTTTGAAAATTTCGTCCCTATCAATTGCGGAAGCATCCCGACTGAGCTATTGGAGAGTGAACTATTCGGCTACCAAAAAGGGGCATTCACGGGTGCCAGCATTGATAAGCCGGGTTTGTTCGAAGTCGGAAATAATGGCACTATTTTTCTCGATGAGGTGTCGGAGCTGTCCCTCTCAGCCCAGGTGAAGCTCCTTCGCGTGATCCAGAACGGAGAAATCGAAAAACTAGGGAGGACCCAGGTGATAAAGGTTGATGTGCGCATCATTGCGGCGACCAACAAGGAATTGAAATCAGAAATCAAAGAAAAACATTTTAGAGAGGACCTGTACTACAGGCTCAACGTGGTCCCAATCAATATTCTGCCATTGCGCGAGAGAAGGGAAGATATTCCTGTTCTCGTGAATCATTTCCTGACTTTGTACGGAAATGAAATGCGCAAAGTGAAGCCTGAATTGAGTCCGGACGCCGAAGAGGTGCTGTGCAGGTCTGATTGGCCGGGAAATGTGCGCGAGCTGCAAAATATTGTTCGGCGTTTACTTCTCAACGACTTGAAAATAATTAGAGCCGAAAATGTTTTGAGCGCGATGGGCGTGGCTCAGGCGGTCGGGGAGAGCACGTACCCTCAGAACGAAAATCTGTTTGAACCGGATTTAACGTTGAGCCTTCGCGAAGCCGAAGAGGCGTTTCGAAGGAAATACGTCAAGATGGTCAGAGAAAAGTGCGCCTCTGATGCTGAAGCCTCTAGAAAACTTGGGCTGTTACCTTCCAACTATTCAAGATTGATACGAAGTCTGGGAATTAAATAGCAAACGACATGGTCAACCTATCCGCTAAAATCCAGAGAACACAATTAATATCACCCCTCTTCCCTGAATGGGAAAATAATCTAGCCTCACCTCTCGTAATCTCTTATTTCACAGACGCAATCAATAACTTCGGGTTATCAAAAATACACCGCTTATCTCCCAATGTTGTAATATTGACAACTCGGTACATATCCGCTCTTTGATACCCTCCAAAACGAACGAGAATCCAACTTCGATAACGCAATTTTGACGGCACAGGATTTGCTAAGAGGGGGCTTAACATTATGCACCAAAGCCTGGCTCATATCGACGGTATTATGATTTTTGTTTATTTCTCCGCTGTGCTAGCGATAGGGCTATCCTCTTCATGGAAACAGGATGGCGATAGCACGATGTACTTCCTATCTGGTAGAGGCATGGGATGGTTCTCGATAGGGACATCGCTTATTGCAGCAGATATCTTGTGCGGTCACCTTGTCGGGTTGAGCGGGATGTTTGGTAGAGCGCTTGCGATAGACATGGAGTTAATGGGCATTGTCGGATTAGTTCTCCTTGGCTGGTGGGTGGGGCCAAAATTTGTAAAGAACAAATCCATAACCGTCACGGATTTCCTGACAAGGAGATATGGCGAGAGCGCCGGGACATATGTTTCAGCATTTTACATAATCATATACTTGTTGACTCGCCTCTCCCTGGTGCTATTTATGGGAGCGTTTCTTATTCAATTGTTTTCACATTCCGATGAATCTGTGACCATTATGGCTATTATCCTGATAGCTGGTCTCTATTCAATCGTGGGAGGGTTTTCTGCTGTCGTTAGGACGCAGTCATTCCAGGCCGTCGTAATGCTTTTCGGATTGGCGGCCTTCTTTCTCGGAACCGCAGGCACGGCGGCTACAAAAAGTGTTAGTTCGATTATTAGCGATCCAGTGATTGGGGCTAGCGTCAACATGGATACGGGTATTCCATGGATTGCATTGATGGTGGGGATTCCATTGATGGCATTTTGGTTATGGCTCACCGATCAGTATATGATGCAGCATGTTTTTGGGGCACGCAGTCGGAAGGATCTCAAAAAGGGGACGATTCTGACCGCTATAGTCAAGGGTTTGATATTTGTACCGATCTTGATTTGGGTTTCCACATCGCCCGTCGAAATTATGACTTCTCCATCAACGATCCAACTTCCGCCATTGTATCGAGGAGTCGTTCTTATCAGCATTTTCTCGGCTATGATGGCTTCTCTCGCAGGACTGTACAATAGTGTTTCCGCACTCTTCACGATGGATATGTATAAGCGAAAACATCCTTTTGCAAGCGAGAGGCAACTTGTGTTGGTCGGTCGTCTGTCCACCACGGCTGCAGTTTTGGTCGCGGTGTTATGGATGCCGCTCATGGCCATCGTTGATTGGCAACGAAGTAGTTCTTTGCAAAGCCTTCTCGTTTTCTTTGCGGCCACCGTTATGGGCGTGTTTCTTTCAGGAGTAGTATGGAAACGGACGACGGCATTGGGGGCAGCAAGCGCTCTCGTCTTCGGGACGTTTCTCGGCTGCCTGAGAATATTGGGCGGTTACCTTGTGAACTCAGAGGTCATCGATAACCAGTTCTTGATTTGGCTATTACATACCAACTATCTGAATTTTGCAGCTCTTATCTTCGTCTTTTCGGTACTAACGCTCATTGGAGTCAGTATCGTCGTTCCATCACATGGTTCAAATATCGTCGCACCTTACGCTCAGAGGAATCCGTGACGAGAAATCAGTATAAAACGCGAGTATGCAGAGCGCTCCCTTTTTATCTGAGATGGAGTTTCTTTTTTATGGTCTTCCCTCTGTTTGGACCGGCCGCATTTTCTGGTTCGGCAGGAAAGATAACCGGACATGTCATTGATGCAGAGACGAATGATCCACTGGTTGTTGTGAATATTCTTATCGAAGGAACCAGAATGGGTGCAGCCACGGATGTCAATGGAGAGTATACAATCCTTAACGTTCCTCCAGGGACGTACAACCTTCGGGCTTCCGCAGTCGGCTATAAAGCCGTTGTCTATCAACAAGTCAAGGTCTCAATCGACCTTACAACCACGATAGATTTCAATCTCACACAATCAAGCATTCTGATGAACGAGGAAGTGGTGGTCGCGAAGCGCCCCGCAATCACAAAAGATCTTACGTCATCGACTGCAATCGTTGATGCTTCGAAAATCGATCAGTTACCCATCACGGAATTTTCCCAGGTCTTAAGCTTGCAGGCCGGTGTTGTCGGCGGAAGCGTCAGAGGGGGTCGCGGTGGCGAGGTCGTGTACGCAATCGACGGAGTTCCGATGACGGACGTCTACGACGGTTCAAACGTTATCGATGTAAATCCAAGCACGATCCAGGAGCTTGAGTTTGTTAGCGGAGCGTTCAATGCCGAATACGGGAGGGCGCTTTCTGGTTACGTGAATATTGCGACCAAAGATGGCGGCAACAAGCTGACCGGCGCTTTCACGAGTTATCTGGGCGGCTACTTGAGTTCGCACGCGGACATCTTTCCATACATTAACCGGATTAATCCGCTTAACACGAAGGATCTTGAAGGGACACTAAGCGGACCAGTGATCAACGATGTCCTGTCGTTTTACGCAAATGGGCGGTACAACTACACCGGGGGCTGGTTGTATGGAAAACGGGTTTTCAACCCATGGGACATAACAACCGACAACGGCTCTATCCAGCCTCTTGAGACTCGGTATACTATTCAAGAGACGGGCGATGGCGCAGTTGTGCCGATGAATTGGAACACGAGCTCGTATCTACAAGGTAAACTCACGTACAAACCATTTGCTGACCTAAAACTTTCCTACAATTTTGTCTCGGACAGATCGAGCTTTCGCATCTATAATCATATGTTCTCCGACAACCCGGACGGCGATTTCACGTACTATAACAATGCAAACGCCAACACTCTCGGACTAACCCACACATTGAGCTCTTCGACCTTCTATCAGGCGTCGCTGTCGTACTTTTTCAAAGACTACATGTACTATGTTTACCAAAACGTAAGTGATCCCAGGTACACCAATGTTCTGTTATTGAGCCAGCAGCCTCAGGAGGTGCCGAGTTTTCTCACTGGCGGGACGCAAAATGAGAATTTCAGAAGGACCACAGGGACTTATAACTTCAAGCTCGATTTGACCTCGCAGTTGAGTGATCATCACCAGTTGAAGGCAGGCGTGGATTTGACAAAATACCAGTTGACGTTTGATGACTTCTTCCTTCTCCAGCCGGACGGACTTCTGCCTCCATCAACTAGTCTTCAACCTTTTGTCACGATGAGAGTTCCCGATCCAAACAATCCGAACGAAAATCTTTCAATCAATCAATACTTGCATACTCCTACCGAATTTTCGGCGTACGCCCAGGACAAGATTGAGTTTAAAGCCATCGTTGTGAACGTCGGTGTCCGTTTTGATTATTTCGATCCAGACGGCGAAATACTTACGGATCCCGCAGACCCTGATATCTACAGGCCACTTGAACCTCAGCACATCGCGGACAGCCTAAACGTCCGACAGTCTTATTGGTATAAGAAGGCGACAGCAAAGTACCAGATCAGCCCGCGGCTCGGAGTGTCTTTCCCCATAACCGACAAAGGTGCTATTCACTTTTCCTTCGGTCAATTCTTTCAAGTTCCGAACTTTGATTACTTGTATCAGAACCCCGGATACAAATTCGGACCGGGCACCGGGAACCTGGGGATTGCCGGCAATCCTGACCTGAAACCGGAACAAACTATCAGTGGAGAGGTCGGAGTACAGCAGGCGCTTACCGACGATCTCAAATTTGATATCACTGGCTATTTCAGGGATATCAGAAATCTGACAGGGACGAGGGCGGATGAGATAATTCTCTACGGTGGATCTGCAAGGTACAGCCAGTACGTCAACAGCGATTTTGGCTTCGTGCGAGGTATTACCCTGACAATTACAAAGCAATTATCAAACGGCTGGTCGGCTACACTTGATTACACTTTGCAAACGGCGCAGGGTGACGCCTCAGATCCCGCTGCCATCAGGAATGAGCTGGCCAGCGGTATCCAGCCGGAGGTCCAGCTCATACCGCTCAACTGGGATCAACGACACACGGTCAACCTTACGTTTGGTTACGTTTCATCCGACAACTGGGGATTCAGCCTCATCGCAAAGTATGGCAGCGGGTTGCCTTATACTCCGATGCAATCTGTAAATATTTCGGATCTCCTGACAAATAGCGAGCTGAAGCCTTCATCCGTTGATATGGATGTGAGAGCGTACAAGGATTTTATGATCGGAAGTTATCGTTTGTCCATATTCGCGCGAGTTTATAATCTGCTTGACGCACTGAATCAACTCAACGTGTACAATGATAGTGGAACGGCTGACTTCACCGAAGAAAAATATGTGCAGGATCAGCAACACCTCCCGGCGATCGTCAACACGGTAGATCAATATTACACAGATCCAAGCTACTATTCTGAACCGCGCAAGTTCGAAGTGGGTTTTTCGCTTTTCTTCAATTAGGAACAGAAGGATTATGAAAGTGACGATTGGCAAGTTTAATTTCCTCCTTCTCGCTGTGGTACTTCTCTTCTTTGTCGACTCCGATGTCGGCAATGGTCAAATAGCTAAGGGGAACCGCACTGCAAGAAGAGTGGGCGTCATGAGGGGAAATCAAGTCCGCACAACATTTACAAACTGGGGGGTAATCGGTCAGCCTGGAAGCCAGGGGCCGAACTTAGCTTGGAAATACGATGCGAATGGTTATGCAACAGACGTGGCGCCAATCATAGGCCTTCGACTTCCGATCCAAATATATAAAACTTCCGGTTTCTACGACGGGAAGCTCGACACTATTTACACAGCTGTTGTTTGCAACGCTGACAGATCGGGAAAGGGGAGCTTCTCTCCTGACGGCGGAACGTTCTGGGGATTTGAGCCAATTCCCGGATTTTTCAATCCGACCGTTGTTGGCACAGGAATAGGAATCGCGATGAGCAATCTTCCTGTTACATGGCCATCCCAGTGGCCGGATCATCCGGATTGGAAAGATGCACAAGGAAATGTCCAGTGGAACGGATATTTCGGACGCGGACAAATGCAGGCAGACCAAGAAAGCTACTTCATGATGGACGATCAGGCCGATGCACGTATGTATCAGAACTATGGCTTTCTTCCTGACAGCACCGACTTGACAAGAGGCGGGATGGGGATTAGAGTTTCTGTCCGCGGTTTGCAATGGGCAAACTTTCTCGCGGAAGACGTCATATTTTGGCTCTATGACGTTCAGAACATTGGAACTTCAACGTACGACCAGGCGGTGTTCGGAACTCTGGTCGGCACGTATGTCGGTGTCGGACCGAGCGGCGGTGACGAATATTTGAATGGTGCTTCGTATTTCGACGCACGGGAAAACATCACCTACTCCTGGAATTTCAACAATTATATCAAACCGTCAGCGAATCCTTTCTGGAAACCGAACCCATATGCCGTAGGCTACGTGGGCTTCGCCCTATTGGAGACTCCGGGTAATCAGTACGATGGGATTGATAATGACGGAGACGACCGAAATTTCAGCGGGAATGCGCCTTATTTCACGGAAGCCGATTTCAATCCGCGGACAGTACATGCGGGCGACAAACTTATTTTGATAGACAAGCAAACCTTCATAAGAACTCCATTCATAATGCCAGCTTATCCGACAACTGTCACATCGATGGGCGTTGAATTCCATCTCGTCCCAGATAGCACAGTTCTCGCAGAAGGTAACTTGGTCCCGGGTCCATCTGGACCGACTGTAAACCCAAACGCATACGATGGGATCGATAACAATCTCAATGGCTTGATTGATGAGAATTACGAAGTTGACTACCGGCAATTCAAAGCGTCGACCGCGGGCGTGACCCTCATTGATACTCTGAATCCAGTTCAACACAAGGATTACATTAACAACGTTGGACTGAGCGATCCAATGATTGACGAATCACGCGATGACGGCATCGACAATAATAGTAATTGGCATCTTCTCACTGACGATGTCGGTTTAGATGGCCAACCCAGTACTGGTGACTTTGGAGAAAATGACGGTAAACCAACATCCGGATATCAAAAGCCGGGTGTTGCCCCAGGAGTTCCCAATGGCCCTGTTAATATTTATGGCTTGGAAGATACACAAGAGCCGGGAGAACCAGATATCGACAAAACCGATCCTCAGGAATCCGATCAGCTAGGCTTGACGAGTTTCGAATATTTTGTCCCTTCGACGGATATCGACCTTAGTAATCAGAACGATGTCTGGTTGAGGTTGCAGCCGGGAAGATTCGACGTGCCAACC